>Ga0315291_10003834_pt1 | contig 19316 bp, 14 predicted proteins | sample YL17G12_20_MG_FD_203070 | JGI IMG/M metagenome (GOLD analysis project Ga0315291, IMG submission 203070) | Sediment microbial communities from Yellowstone Lake, YNP, Wyoming, USA - YL17G12_20 | ecosystem: Environmental > Aquatic > Freshwater > Lake > Sediment | place: USA: Wyoming | collected...
CTCCGTGTCTCTGTGGCAGAATTTAAATTATAGTATTCCTCTGTGCCTCTGTGTCTCTGTGGCTGAATTGCTTTTCTCTGTGCCTCTGTGGCGCTCTCGGAATTTCGTTGTTTCCGACGGTAGTTTCGGTTAAATTCGACGCATGTCCGAGCCGGTCGAGTCATTCTTAAAAAAGATAATGGAAGGGGCGGGCCGCTTTGTCGAAAAGATCATCGGCGAGGCGCACAAGGCCAAGGTTTCCGTCGGCACCAGAAGCGGCATAAAACCGATCCTTTCGCTCGAAAGCCAGTTCTCCGCCGTGAAATTGAAGGAGCTCGTAAATTTCGCGACGGAGCGGATCGGCGTGCCGGCCATACCCAACTTGAAGGATCAGGCAACACTGGAAATCGGCGAAGGACCGGCCAATCTCCTTCCCAAATTTTTCGGACAGCAGGCAAGGGCCGCATTGGGTTTTGAAATAGGAGGCAGCCTCACCGGCAGGCAGGGCGACTCGAGCCGCGGCTATATCGCGCGAGGACATGCCGCGACCCTCCCGTTCGGAAAGGATTCATTCGATTATGTCGGCGCAAGGCTTGCGACAAGCCTTCAGGGCGACATAATCAAGGTTATAAAAGAAATCGGGCGCGTCATGGCGCCCGGAGGCCAGGGCTTCTTTTCGGATTTCCATCCTTTCGGACTCTATGCCAAAAAAGGAACCGACAGGGCGCGTTCGGTCGAATCGACGATCCGCGGGATCGAGGATTATTACAAGATCTGCAAGACAGCGGGACTGCGCATAGTCGACCTTCGCGAGGCCTTCATCGACGAAACATTCAGGAGCCTGTTTGAGGCCGACGAGGTTCAGGCATACAGGAACGTCAAGGGAACGCCGCTCATGGTATTCATCTTCTTTTTCAAACCGAGGACTAAACAACCGTGAGCAGTAACCCGTGACCCGTAACTCGGTTCACGGTTCACGGTTCACGAGGAGTTATGGATTTTGATGCAAAATTGGACGAGCTGTTCATAGATCTGCCGGAGCCAGTGCATCTGACAAGCGGCACAGCCCACGCGGTTCAGACGGGAAAGCTGCTATACATCGGCGGCGTGCTTCCGTTTTCCGAAGGGAAGATGGCGTCAAAGGGGCGCGTCGGCCTTGAGGTGCGTCTGGACAACGCAAAACTTGCCGCAAGAATCGCCGCCGTCAACGCGCTCGCCATCATGTGGAAGGAGTTCGGCGGGACGCTGAATAAAGTCAAAAGGATAGTCCAGGTGACGGGATACATCGCCTCCGGAGGCGAGTTCAGACAGCACTTCAAAGTTTTAGACGGCGCAACGGAGCTTTTTTCGCAGATCTTCGGCAGCGCCGGCAAACATTCGCGAAATGCCATCGGCTGCGCCGCCCTGCCCAATGACGCATGCATAGAGTTGTCTCTGATTGTCGAGATTAAATAAATTATTCGGATTTGATGGCCGCCGCGAACTCTTCTTCTTTTCGCTTCTGCAACATGTGCTCGATCTTCCTGACAAGCGACCTCAAATGAAACGGCTTGGATACATAATCATCCGCGCCGTGCGTTAAGCCCTCGATGCGGTCCGCCTGGGCATCGCGCGCGGAGACGATGAGAATCAAAATATCTTTCGTCGACGGATCGGCCTTGAGTTTGTTGCACACCTCAATACCTGAAACCTTCGGCATCATGATATCAAGGATGATGAGATCAGGCTTGGTTGATCTTACCTTTTCAAACGCCTCCTCCGCACTATAGGCGCTTTGGATGGCGTAGCCCTCCCTCACCAGCATCTTGCCCAAAACGGTGTGAACTTCGGGCTCGTCATCGACAATTAAAATGAGGTTGGAATCCTGATTTATACTCACATTTCATGGACTTACATAAATATTTATGTTGGTCAACGATATTTTTCTATTGCATCATCTATTGCATTCATTTATATTCCCATTTGCCCGTTTTTAAGGGCTTTTTTGTCCTTTGAAAGTTTGGGGGATCCAAGACTTGACAGGGGGGATAAGGCACGTTATAAGCGCGTCAAATCCTTTGCCGCCTGGGAGTGGGATGGCGGTAAGTACTTGTCGTTATTAGTGAAACCCCGTAACGGGGTAAATCTTAAAAGTCGTATTCGTAGCGGAAATCCGGTCTGGAAAGGAGGTGCCCTCTCAATAGGCCATCCGCGAGAAGCTGTTAATAATGTGGGTCGTCTTACGACCCGCAAAAGAAAACTAAAAGGAGAGGAAACACATGAAGAAATATACAGTAGCAATTCTGGCCATCGCTATTGCGGCATTTATTGCCACATCAGCTAAGGCCGAAGAGAAGTACGTAGCCGGCGGCTTTGAAGCATCCGGTCACGTCGTTGCTGGCGGCGGTTACCAGCATTTTAACAACAAGGCGCAGACCTACTTCACCGCTGATGGTGATAACGGATACTTCGCCGGTCCGATCGGTAAGTACATTGGCACAGTGGGTGCCACGGGCTTCCCGAACCCCTCGCAGGATAACTTCGCGTTCTTCGTCGATGAAGTTGAGTTGGACCTCATGAAATCATTCGGCGAGAACATCAGGATCCGCGCGGATTTGGATTTTGGACGTGTGCAATCATCCGGTTTGTTCACGAACGCATTCGTTCTTGAACAGGCCTATGCAACGGCCAATATCCCGGTCGGAAACGGCCTTGAGTTCATGCTCGGCCGCTTCAACACGCCGATCGGCTTCGAATCAGTCGATGTCAACGACAACGACACGATTTCCAAGTCGGTATTGGTGACCGGTCTTCGTCCGGCGAACACAACCGGTATGAAGATTTATTACTCGTTCAGCGATCTGGTTGATCTGCACTTCTACGTTGTCAACACGTTGACACAAGACAGCACGATCAAGATCAACGACGTTCCGTCAGTCGGCTTCCGTCTCGGTTTCAACTGGGGCGAAGAAGGCAGCGAGAGCACAGCGGGTATTTCCGGAATCTTCGGACCGGAAACACGCATTTCGAACAAGCACTTCACGTACGGCGCAGACTTCGATCTGAACTGGTGGATCACAGAAGCGTTCGCACTGGGACTCGAAGCACTGTATCGTCGTGACAACGACGCGTTCCCCGGCGTTGACAACAACGTCAACTATCTGGGCGGATTGCTCAACCTGCACTATGCATTCTCCGATGTGTGGGACGGAACGCTGAAGTTCGCTTATGCGAAGCAGTTCAAACCGAACAACGGCGTATGGAGCTTGACCGGCGCGCAGCAGTCGATCTATCAGATCACCCTCGCAGGCGGATATGAAATCGCCGAAGGCGCGAAGATGAATCTGGAAGGCCGTTTCGATATCGTCAACCCGACCGGCGCTTCCAACACCGAGTACGTCTACGGTGGTGCGTTAGCATTCAAATACAACTTCTAATCAAAGTTGTATAAAGGCAGTAACAAAAACCCCGTCCGGAAACGGACGGGGTTTTTTTATTAATTCAGCCACAGAGGCACAGAGACACAGAGAAAAACAAAAAATATAGTTTTGGTTTCCTCTGCGCCTTAAGCGTCTCTGTGGCTATTTTTTAAACTCTTTTAAGATTTCACGGAGTAAATTTGCGGGGTGTTTCCATGCGCGGACCGAATAGGGGACAATGCAGCCGCATCGGCTGCAATCGGCCTTGGGCCCTATGACACAGGGTTTTTTGGGATTGCCCTCTGCGTCCAGCGAAAGGCCGTGCCTGACAAATACGCAGTTTTTTCCGACCGACCTGTCCTTGTTTTCCGATTTCATAAGGCTGAATGTCAAAGGCGGGCCGCCTATAAAATCGCCGTACTTTTCTTTCTTGAGCGCAATAAGCCTCTCCAAAATCCGGTCGCGCTCCTCAAATGTGAGCCAGAGATTTTCTTTGCTGTCCCCTATAATAGGCGTGAAGAAATCAAAAAGGATGTGGCGGATACCGTCCACCTTACTCCACTCCGCCAAAAGTTCTTCAATGCAATCTGAATTTCCGCGGTGCAGGCAGCAGGCAATCGCCACCTGTAAATTCTTAAGGCCGGGATCGGAAACATTTTTCTTTATCTTCGCATACGTGCCGTCCCCGCGCACTGAATCGTGAAATTTTAGAGTTCCATCGACCGATACGTGGAACTCCACATCGGGCCAGGGGGGCAAGGGAAGCGTCCCGTTTGTCACGACCCTGTTCGCCTTAAAATACTTCCGCCCTTTTTCTATTAACTGCCTGCGGAGCAGCGGCTCGCCGCCGACCCATGTGCAGCTGTAATATGGTTTCGGGCCCTTTTGCATCGCCTCGATTTTTTTCAGCCACTCTTCGTCGGTAAGCTCTTTTTTGGCCTCCTGATCATAGGAGAAGAAATAGCAATGCGCGCACCTCAAATTGCACTTTGACGTGATATCGATTGAACAAAAGGTGTTTTTCGGGAGCGGGGCGAATATCAAAGCCAGACGGGGCAGGATTTTCCCCCGCCAGAACGGGTGTTTAGCTCGCCCTGCCCCGAGCGAGGCTGGAGGCCGAGTCGAGGGGTTGACTCTATGATCTTCCATAGGGTATGGACCCATAAACCACAACAATTCTCAAAGGCAAGAATATTCGATGGCTATAATGGGTTTAAATCCGAAGGTGTGGATCACGCTTGGACCGGTTCTTGTCATTAATCTCGGGCTCTTCGTCTCCCTTTTGGCCTACACATTCACAAAACGCTTCCGCAAGAGGGATATCCCGGAGGCCGCGGGACGACACACATCCAAGTTCCTCTCGCGCCATTTCAAGGAGTGGTGGGTCTTCACGACCGACCCTATTGCGAGACTCTTTGTCCGGATGGGTGTGAGGCCCAGCACGCTGACCTTCATAGGATTTCTTTTCAGCGTTGCGGCGGCGGTCCTTTTTGCGAAGGGGCTCTTCGGCTTCGCCGGCTGGGTGATGATCTTCGGCGCCACGTTCGATATATTCGACGGGCGTGTTGCGCGTCTGACCGGCCAGGAATCCAGGTCGGGGGCCTTTTACGATTCGGTCATGGACAGATTCGGCGAAGGCGTATGCTTTTTGGGCCTCGCATTCTATTTCCATGCAAGCTGGGTCCTCTTTTTCGTGGTCGCCGCCCTCATCGGTTCGATGCTCGTCTCCTACACGCGCGCGCGCGGCGAAAGCGTCGGAGTGATTTGCAAGGGCGGCTCGATGCAGAGGCCCGAAAGGATAGTCTACTTGGGCGTTTCGTCCGTCTTCGATCCGGTCACATCTATAATACTTGTCAACTGGTTTGCCGTGCCGCCGCCGATCCTTGTAATCGGCGCGATTATCATAATCGCCGTGATGACAAATGTTACAGCGATCCACCGCTTGATCTATATAATGAACGAACTCGACACGACGGACAAAAGCGAGCGCGAAACAATCCCGCAACTTCTCACCAGGCTTTCCACTCCCGAGGGGCGCGAGGCCTTCTTTTCAAAGGCGAGGTACGGCTACGACCGGAGCAAGGCGTCTTTCGAACACGTCATATTATTTTTATTGGACGGAGCCGATATCGGCATGATCAAAGATCTCCTCTCCCGCGGTGATCTGCCCAACATCGCAGAGCACGTGCTGGAAAGGGGCTCATTCCTCGAAGCTGTGAGCTCATTTCCATCGACGACGGGCCCCGCCTTCACGCCGTTCATCACGGGCTGTTTTCCGGGAACTTGCAATCTTCCTGCGGCAAAGTGGTTCGACAGGAGCGTATCACCGGAGCGCGTTTTGGCCCTCAACCGCTTCCGCGACTATTTGGGCTGGGGCGCCTACGCGATGGACTATGATCTTTCAAAGTCCGTCCGCACGATATTCGAATACTCACGCCGCGCCGTAAACATATTCGGGATGCTCAACCGCGGGTGCGGCATCATCCGCGATCCGGCATTCTTCAGGCTCCATTCCATTTTCAGGAGCCTCAAGAGAGGAACCGATCTTTCGGAGCTGGAAGAGGTCGCGTTCCAGTGGTTCGAGGACGCAATGTGGCGCGACACGGACTTCGTCTTCTATTCATTCCCGTCGGTTGACGTCGCCGGTGCGGGCAAGACGCAAAATTCCGTTGTCGACGCATACCGCAGGTTCGACAGGATTTTGGGGAAGGCCGCCGCTCTCTTAAAGGAACACGGAAAATACGATCAAACCGCAATATTCATAGGCAGCGACCACGGCCACGGCATTCCCGGCCGCACATTCGATCTCGCCCGTTTCTTGGGGGGCCACATGCCGGCGCTTCGCTATCCCGCAAGACTTCGCCACTGGCAGGAGGCGGCAGCGATCCCTCTGGTTTCAGGGACTTCAATGGCTCACGTCTATTTGAGAAAAAATGAAGATTGGGCCGAAAAATATTTCTTTGAGGAAAACGAAGCGCTCATCAGGCAATTGCTGGAGCGCCCCGAGATAGATGTCATAGCCGGCAGGAGCGCCGGCGGCGGCGTTGCGGTGATGAGTAGCCGGGGCATGGCGCATATTGTTGAAGACGCGGACGGGCGGATCACATACATCACAAAGGGGGGCGACCCGTTCGGATTTGACGGGGTCCCGCAGATCATAGATTCAAAGTCCGCCTTTGAGCTGACCGCAAAGACGGATCATCCGGATGCGATCATGCAGGTTTTGCAGCTCTTCAGGTCGCCCAGAAGCGGCGATCTTGTGATCAGCGCCGCGCGCGGAAGCATCTTGGAAGAGAAGTCCAGAAAAACGTATCCGACACACGGTTCGCTGATGCGCGAACATTTGATGGTCCCGTTTTTATCCGGCATCCCGATTAAAGAAGATTGCATAAGGACGGCCGACATTTTCTCTTTAATGATCGATTTGCTGGGGATCGAAGCGGAGCACAAACTTGACGGCGTTTCTCCCCACAAGGGTTACGCAGGCGACCAGAGCCCATTGACAGCAGTCCCCCTCCTTTGTAAGGAGGGGAAGGGGAGGTAGATCTACCCCACCTCACCTCCCCTTACAAAGGGGAGGATGCTTTATGACAAAGAGGACCAAAGAAGACATAAGAAACGGCGAGCTTGCGCTGGAGCAGGCCGTGGACACGTTCATTCAGGGGGCCGGCAAGGTCTCATCCGCGCTCCTCGGGATGATCAACAAAGCGGGCGGCCAGATCTACGCCCTCCTTTTTATAAGCGACGAGCCCCTCTCCCTTGATGAGATATCCAAACGTCTGGGAATCAGCAAAAGCAACGTATCGATAAACATCCGCATGCTTGAAGATTTTAACCTCGTGCGGAAGGTCTGGGTGAAGGGATCACGCAAAGACTACTATGCCGCGGAGCGTGTTTATCCTAAAAAAGTCCTTGGAGATTTTTTGGGAAAGATCAGGGGGACCATCGGCGACGCGATAACGACGATCGAAAGGACGCGCGCGAAGGCAACCGAAGCGAAGGTCCTTCTTGACGGCTCGAACCGCGAAAAGATCGACTTCGTACTCGCACAGTTGAACCTGATGGGTTTTTTCTATTACGCAGCCAATAAATTTTTCGATGATTTCTTCGCCGGCAAACCTATAAACACCGATTTGCTCCGCCGCGTGGTCCTGAATCCCGAAGAGTTCCAGCCCAGAAAAGCCTAGAAAACATAGCCGAACGTAAGGTGGAAGCGGCCGAAGCTTTCGCCCGCTTTGCGGTCGAGCTTTATGCCGTAATCGGCGCGTATGGGTCCTACCGGCGTGACATACCGGAGACCGAATCCGGCGGATTTGCGAACCGTATTATCCCAGCTTATGCTTGAAAAATCGTTCGTGAGCGAGCCCATGTCGAAGAAAAACGCCCAGCTGAAACGGTTGAAGAGACGGATGCGCAGCTCTTCGTTCCATATGAACCTCACCCTTCCGCCGGTTGCCTTGCCGTTCGCGTCGACGGGACCCAGGCTGTCCTGATCAAAACCGCGGATCGTGTCGTCGCCGCCCAAAAACAGAAGTTCATTTGTCGGAACGCTGACATTTTTTCCGATTGTTTCAATATTGTTGAAGCGGAGCACCGTCGCGAGCGTCACACGCTTCCAAAATGTTTCTTCATTCTCGCCCATCCAGTTAAATTGCACGAAGTTCGCATGGTTGCCCCGGATCTCGTTGAATATGTCGGCGCCGCCCACCGTGTAGAATCCCTTTGTCGGATTTGCAAAACTGTCGCGCGTATCATAGCTGGAAGACAGAGATATCTTCGATATCGTATTGTCCCTCAAGCTTTCGGCGTCGGCAGCCGTGGAGTCGCCCTCTACAAAATAGTTCCTGTCCAATTCGTACTTGAAGAAAAATCCAAAGCGCCTGTATCTTCTATAAAATCCCAGGCTGCCCGCCATTTGCATGTAATCGAACGCCGGCCTGATCTCGTGCTGGATCCATCCCAGGACGCTCATTTCAAAGCTCGATCCGACAAGGCTTGGATCGAGCCATCCGATCTCCGCGCGCTGAAGGTCGCGGCCGCCCGTGAGCTTGAACATCGTCCGCTTCGCCCAGCCGAATGAATTGAGATTCGTGAACGAAAGCGAGCCGCTGAACGAATAATCGGTCGAGTAACCGAATTCAAGGTCCAGAAAAAACGGCTTTTGTTCATCCACATCGACAAGCAGGTGGACCACGGGTTCTCTCTCCGCCAGACCTATTGTTTCCACCGTCACCGAATTGAACGCGCCCAACCGCCTCAAATTCAGCTGGCTATCCACGATCTTCTTATAATTGAACAGCTCGCCTTCGCGGATTGCCATCGCGCCTTTGATCGCCTTCTGGCTGGTGAGCACATCCCCGACGATCAGTATCTGGCCGATCCTCGCTTTGGTCCCCTCATCTATTTCATAGATTATGTCCGCCGTGTGGTTTGATTCGTCACGGATCACAGTTTGTTTGATGCCGGCATAGGGATGGCCATGGTCCGCGTAGAAAACGAGTATGTTCTGTTTGTCCTGCGGCAACCCGACTTCATTCAGCGCCTTTTTGGGTTTGATCTTTAGCACGTTCAAAAGGCGCCTGTTGAGAAAAGACTTGTTTCCCCGAAACTCGACATTCTGGACGATTGTTTGCGGCCCCTCATTTACAGGGACCGTGACTTGAAGATCGAAACCCTGCTTCGTGGGCTCCACATCCCACGACCCCACATCCGCATCGAGATATCCTTCGCTTCTGTAAACCTCTTTGATCGCCTTTGAATCGCCCTCCTCGATTTCCGGATTGAACGCGCCCTTATGGCCGAACGCGCGCGGCTTTGTGACAATCGCCTTTTTCAGGCGACCCGAACCTACGTGATCGTTACCCTCAAACCGGACCTCCTTGACGATGTGAGACGGCCCCTCATTGATGGAAAACTTTATTAATACCGGCCCATCCTTCCTGGTCAAAGTCTCGGATTCCACCGTGACATCGGGATAGCCGATTTCTTTATAAAGTTTTTTTATCGCCTCAACGCTTTCCTCGATCTCAAACGAATCGTAGCTCCCCTCCTTGAAAATCGTTATCGTCTTTTTGAGGCGCCTGCTGCTCAAGTTCCTGTTCCCTTCGAACCTCACCTCAACATGCGCGCCCTCTTCCACGCCGATCACAAGGTCGGCGCGTTTTTGATCAAAATCGATCGATTTCTTTTCGATTGCAATCTTCGCGCGCGGGTAGCCGTGCAAGTGATAAAACTCGGTGAGCGCCCTTATGGACCTCCGCAGCTTGAGCTCGGAATACGGCCTGAACGAATCTATCGCCGATGCGAAGCGGCCCGCAGGATAAGCATGGTTTCCGTGCACTTCGATTTTGCGGTACCTGATGAGGTCTCCCCTCCTTATGTGGAAAGTCACGGCGACGCCATGCTCTATCGGCTCCTGTTCTTCCTCAATATAGATCTCCGTATCGACAAAACCCTCCCGCGCGTAGAACTCTTCGATCCTCTCTATCTGCTCCTCGATGCGCTTTGGCGTATAAAGATCGCCCGTGTGTATCGTGAGATATTTGAGGACCTTATTTTCCAGATACGGATAATTGCCTTCCACATCTATCTTAGTGATGACCTTCGCCTCGCCGAAGTCGATCTCGACAACCACGCCTTCCGCCGTATCGAACGTGCGCGCTTCAATAACGTCGAAAACACCCCATTTTCGAAGGTAGCTGACCGCAAGGTCCAGATCCTCAAAGCGGAACGGATCGCCGACTTGAAATGGAATCACTCCCCTGACCACTTTTTCATTGATTTCGGCAAGGCCTTTGAGACGTATTTCCGCAACCGTGCGGTCCGAACAAAAACCGCATACAGCATGTGCAACAAAAAACAGAAGCAAAATTAAAAGGTGTAATGATTTACGATTCACGATTCACCAATCACTATTTTTATTATCGCAGTCTGAACCTGATCGCTCCGTCTATTTCGTAACGCCCGTTAGAGCTTTGAGAGCCCTTGAGCAAAAGATTGTCCGTGAAAAGATATTCTCCGGTGACCGTCTGTGTCGCGTCCTGTGTATTTATGTCCGTTGCAAGATCCACGGAGAGCCTGTCCGAAAGCTGCTTGCCCACTTTTATGCGAGAGATCGACTGCTTCGTGGGATCGGCCGCCTCCAGCCTGAAAGTGTCAAGGTGCGCGAATTTCGTTATCGGACGCTCGACAACATGTGTGAGCTGCTGGGCCGCCATCGCCATGCCGAACTGCTGGCCCGTCTGCGCTGTGACCTGCTGCCTTTCCATCTCCGTCATGCCGAACGCGATCAGCGAGATCACATCCTTTTTTTCAAGTTGTCCGCTGGGCGAGGTTGCGGAAAGGTCCATTGCCAGATTATCGATGTTCCCGTGGACGGCTATGGTGACGTTGTAGATGTTGATTTCCCTCTGGCCCTCGACCTCAATATACGGATTTTCAGACGACTCGCGGAATTCCACAAAACCGCGCGTGATATCGAATTCCATGCCCATGTAGTGGATTTTTCCTTCGGTCACATTGACGGTGCCGCCGATTTGCGGGGTCTTTCTCGTTCCCCTGATTGTCAGATCGGAACGAAGCCCGATATCGCCAACGTTATTTTTTATGAAGAGATCGCCCGTGTTGCGCACTCGAAGATCAAGTCTCGGCGAAAATTGAATTTCCCTTTCCCTGATGACTTTGGCCTCTGCGGCCGATTTTGTTATCGATTCAAGGATATTAAAATCCTTTGTGTACTTCGCGTCGAGAATCGTGATGTCTCCGGCCAGAAGCGGCTCCGGAAACGGGCCCGTGAGAGCGAGATTGCCGTCGAACTCCATGCGGAAGGAACCATCATCGGCGCGATAGCGCATGTCCTTTCCGTTGAGCGTGAGATCGGCATTCGATATCTTGAACCCGCTGTGCTGGACACTTCCTTTGAGCTCAAAACGCCCGTCCTCAACTTCTCCGGTCAAATTATCAAAATTGATCGAATGTCCTTCAAAGACGACATTCCCTTTGACGCCGGCAACGGGGAGACGGATTTTCCTGGGCGAAATGACACAATTTTTGAATTCGATCTTGCCCCTCAAGCCAGGGTTCGACGCGGAACCCTCCGCAGTAAGTTTTATATCGGCGGGCCCCTCTGCCTCGCGGACCAGAAAGCCAAGCGGCGTCAAAACCTTGAGATCGACAGAGCCGTCTGCCGAAAGATTTATTCCGCCCCCGCTTGCAATGCTCCCGGTCACATCCATCTTGCTTGAGGATGCGGCATCGGCATAGGAGAGCTTTTTTATCTGCCATCTTTTGGGCGCATATTGATAGCCGATATCCAAGGTCAAACTCGGATCAGGTGTCCCCCAAAGCCTAAGCCCCCCTTCTATCAAATCCATCGTCAACGGCTGCGGAAAGACTATGGGCTTGAGCTTCTGCAGCGTAAGCCGAATATCCCTGAATATGATTTTCTTTCTCGATATGTCCATATTTGCGGATGCATCATCGAACGGAAGCGCAAACCACTTGCCGTCAGTGATTTGGGCGGAAGCCTTGCCGGTGAAACTGAGATACGACCCCTTGATGGTCAAATCCCCGCCCCCTGTTCCGGAAAGCCCGACCTGTGAAAGCGAAGCAGCGAGCGGATGCCTCTCGAGACGAGCCACAAGGTCAATATCTTTTGGCCTCGACTCGTCCCCCACCTTTTTGCCCAACCTGATATTCAGATCCGCGGTCCCGGTTTGGCGGCCGCCCTGTATGACCCTCCATTTGAAATTCATGCGGTCGTATGTCGCTTCAAGGTCCGTCTCAACGAGCTCGGCAACGATCGGCTTGTACCCCCCCTGTCTTGTTGTCCCTTTTACTTTGGCCTGAAACTCCCTCGCCCAGCCGTCAAACGACGCCGTGACGTCGGATCTGCCGAAGAGCGGATGGAAGTGCGGGTTCCTGAATTTGTCGAACAGGAACTCCATCGGGAAATTTGTCCCGCTTCCCTTGAGCGAAATCTTCTTCTTCAGGATATCGATCAGACCGTCAAATTTGATGACGTCATTTTGCGCACTCACACGCCCATCCGAAATATCAATGACGCCGTTTTCCCAGCGTGCCCTCGCCGTGGCCACAATCGGTGTCGCGGGGGATATGCTGAATCGGTGCGCGAATGACGCCTCCGCTCTACCGCTGCTCTCGGAGGGGATAAACCCTTTTCCGGAAACCTTGAGCGATCCGGCAAGCTCGCCCGCCGTATCGACCGTCACCAGATCCCTGCCGATGTATGGAAGCGAAATCGGCTTCGGTATGTCGAGGCTCGCCTCAAAACTCTGATCGCCCGTGTTGGCCTTCAGCAAACCCGTGAAGCTTCTGCCTTTGATCGTGACTGCGAACGGATCAAGGCTCAAATCCTGATCCATAAATTTGAGCCCCGCATTTATCTTGTCAACTTCAAGCGTCTCAAGGCGGCCGTCCTCGATATCCAATTTTCCTTTCAACGCATTAAGATAAGGGAACGCGGAGCTCCACTTGGAAAGTGTCGTCGACGCATCGATTGTGAGCGATGCAATGCCCGCAATCGACTTTTCACCGCGGGAGAGCGCGAGGCCGTCGAAACGGAGATTAAGCCCTGTCTCACCAAGAAGCGTTCTTGAGAGCTCAAAGCGCATCTCATCGGCCGCCAGATTGATTTCCTTGGGCAGCGAGATATTGATTCCGCTGATTATTCCATTCTTGATGATGAGATTTTGCAAAATGAGGAGCCGGGTTATATTGAATTCCAATCTCTTTCTCTCTTTCGGCTCCGCTGCTCTTGGTATGGCGAGCTTGACGTCATCGATCTTGAGGGACGATATGACAAGCTTTCCCCTTAAAATATCGAGCGGCCTGTATTTGAGATCCACATCTTTGACCCATATCTCCCTCTCGCTCTTTGAATGTTTGAGATGCAGTCCTTTGACAATTATGTAATTTGTGAGCGGCTTCCATTCAAAAGATGTAAAATCGGCTTTCCACGGGCTTCCCACGGTTGCCGTCCTGATAATATAGCGGATCGTTTCAGGCTGATTTAAAATTAGGACAAAACCGGCGATGAAAAATACAATTGCGCCCAGGGCCAATAGAAGATTTCTTAATGCGCTTCGCTTTTTTCTCATATTATAAAATGCGACGCCTTTTTAATCCTTCAATTAGACGCTTCGGAACATTGTCGAACGCGCCGTTTGACATAATAAGTACAACGTCATCGGTGATGATGTTCCTCAATACGAACTCCAGAAGATGCCCCGTCTCGGGAATGTAGTGCGCATCGACGCCCTTTCGCATAATCTGGTCGGCGACGCCCTGCACGTCCAGCCTCTCATTTAGAGGGATATTCTCCGACTTGAAAATGCCGCCGATGATCACGCGGTCCGCTTGGGACAAGGCGTCGACAAACTGGTCTTTAAAAATATTGCGCCTGCTTGTGTTCGAGCGCGGCTCGAAGATCGCCCAGAGCCTCCTTCCGGGATATCTCTGGCGCATCGCCGCTATGGTCTTTGCAATTGCGGTCGGATGATGGGCGAAGTCGTCGATAACGACGACCGACTTTTCAGAGCCTACAAGCTCCTGACGGCGCCTGACACCCTTGAACGTACCCAGCCCCTCCTGAATCTTTTCGGGCGTGAGCCCGTATTCAAGGGCTATGGCAATTGAGCCGACGACATTCGACAAATTGTGCTCTCCCGGAAGCGAGGTCGAAAATCTTGCCGATATTTGCGGACCCTTAAGATCGAAAGCAGTCCCGTCCTCGTTCGCCTCGATCGCCTCCGGATGGTAATCGAAGCCCCCCTTCAAACCATACGTCAAAACGCGCCCCTTCGCTTTTTTCAAAAGCCCCGTCACATTTTCATCCTCGCCGTTGCAAACAAGAAGGCCGTCGGGGGGGACGATCCCGATCAATTTGTCAAACGACTCCTTCATATGATCCAGATTCCGGTAGATGTCCGCATGATCGAACTCGATGGAGGTGATAAGGACCGCCTGCGGAAGATAATGCAAAAACTTGGGCCCCTTATCGAAAAAGGCGGTATCGTATTCGTCGCCCTCGATGACAAAAATGTGCCCCTTTCCCGCATGGGCGCTCTTATCGAAATTCAGACCCACGCCGCCGATCAAAAAACCCGGGTCCTCGCCCGCCGAATAAAAAAGCCAGGCCAGAAGTGTGGCGGTTGTGGTCTTGCCGTGGGTTCCGGCGACGACGATCGGGGTTTTATCTTCCAGAAAAAATTCCGCCACCGCCTGCGGCATCGAACGATACGGGATTCCGAGCTTTAAAACCTCCTGCGCCTCCGGATTGATCTTGGTGATCACGTTTCCGATGATCACAAGGCCCGGCCTCTCTTTTAAGTTCGAAGCCGAATAGCCCTCATAAATTTTTATTTTAAGGAGGGAGAGCTGATCGCTCATCGGGGGATAGAGCTTCTCATCGCTGCCCGTGACACGATATCCCTTTTCAACAAGGAGCCTGGCAAGCGATCCCATACCGGTCCCGCCTATCCCCAGCATGTGTATATGTCTGTATTCCATTGGGCACACCCCCGCCTTCTGTCTGAAATGAGAAAATATCCTGATTTTACGCTTATTTCAAGGATTTATACTGCGTCTACCGGCCGATGATGTAACGGTGCGGATCCACTTCCTCGCGCAAAATTTTCAGATGCTCCGGCCTCGGCGGTTCGGTCGTAGACAGACTCTTAGAAACGAGGAGCTCAAATCCTGTGTTTTGGGTCACCTGCTCAAGCGTGACGCCCGGGTGGAGCGATTCAACCTCCATACGCCGATCGGGATTGGCGAATCCCATGATGGCAAGATTTGTGATTATCTTATATGGACCCGATCCCCTTGGAAGACCGGCCTCTTCTCTGGCATTGCCTCCTGTGAGATAGCCCGGTGAGGTCACAAAATCGACCTTCTTTGCGAACCTGCGCTTCTCGTGAGGCGTAATGACGATCGTCCGCCAGCAGTTGGTCGCCAGATCGCAGGCACCGCCGCTTCCCGGCAGGCGGACCTTCGGATGGTTGTAGTCATCCCCTATCATCGTGGAGTTTAAATTTCCGTGCATATCGATTTGCGCGCCGCCCAAGAATGCATAATCGACCATCCCGCGCGCCGCCATGCTCATCGTCTCCGTCATCGACGAAGCCATCAGCGCGCGATGAGTCGTCCTTGAATCGCCGACGGAAACCGGCATCGTCGGGAGCTCCGGTGCGATCCCGCCCGCCTCAAAGAGGATCAAAAGTTTCGGCGCCGTCGTTTTTTGCGCAAGCATCGCTGCGGCGCACGGTGCGCCGGTCCCCACGACCACGGACGCGCCGTCCTCCATATACTTTGCCGCAATGCATATCATGAGTTCCATTGAGTTGTAGTCTGTCATGGCAACTCCTTCTCAAGAAATTCCAGCTTTCGCAGCTCTTCCATGCGCCCCTTGCCGCCGTGCCTTTCCAGATACTCGTTGAAATCTTTGACTTTGTATATGTTGTCGCCCAAAAATTTCCTGAAGACCGCCGGATCCTCTTCTATCTCCAGCCACTCCTTTAAATGCTTTTCATCCGAAAAATATTCAAACGGCATGTTGCCCGGATAGCTGCCGTACGGAATCTCGCAAACCGCATCCACGCAGAAATACGGGATCATCACCTGATGCGGATCGTTTCTGAATTCCTCGGTGCTTACCAGGCGCTCGCACGTGATGATCACATGCTTCGCGGCACGTGCAAGATCTTCATCGGCTATCGAAACGCCGCGGATCACGCAGTTGCCGTAAATATCCGCGTCGTTGACATGGATGATCGCAACGTCGGGATACAAAGCGGGGAACGTCGCGAATTTCTTTCCCGTGTACGGGCACTCGATGATTTTCGATGCGCTCCACTTTATGGAATCGGCGCCCAAACTTTGCCTGCCGATCAAAAAGGGAATTCCCAAGGCCGCCGCCTTGAATCGCCACGCCATTCCGGCGTTCGTCCACTCGACGCATTTCACTTTTCCGCTTTCAATATACTTGCGCGCGTTTTTCGAAACGCCGCGCGCCTCAAGGCCGATGATGTATGCGACGTCGCAGCGGTCGAAACATTCGCCGGCCGCCAATATCTGAAAGTCGTGTGTCGCGGTGTGGCCCGAAAGCGCAAGATTCTTTTTTTTCTGCCTCACTATCTCGTGCATCGCGGCGACAGGGACGCGCACGCCGCCGAAACCGCCGATGGCAACGTAGCAGCCGTCCGGCACAAATTTGACGACGGCGTCCTTGACGCTCATCTTCTTATCCACCATCATGCGGTTCTTTTTTTTGAAATGATCGCGTGCGGCATCGGGATCGGGATTCATGAAAAGCTCGCCTTTTCCCTCATAAGCGACCTTCATCTGGCCCTCCTAGAAAACGGCTTTGTAAATCAAGTCATGTATCTGCGGCCTGAACGCCTTTATCTTTTCGTTAGTGCCTGTCGGATGGACGCGGTTCGTCAGGAGCACGACCCAAAAATCCTTCTCGAGGTCTATCCATATAGAGCAGCCCGTATAGCCGAGATGGCCGATCGTGTGTCTCGAAAAATGGCGGCCCGACGCGGAATTCTTAAGGGAAGGCGTGTTCCAGCCGCCGACGAACAAGTCGGAATCTTTCCTGGCCTTAAAATTCATAAAATTGTGGAGCATCTCCTTAGGCAACCATTTGCTCTTCCCTTTGTAGCAATTCGTGAACTCCAGCGCGAAGCGGTGCAGATCGATCGACGTGGAAAAAAGGCCCGCGTGGCCGGCCACGCCGCCCAGCGCATACGCGTTCTGATCATGGACCTCGCCGTGGATGACGCGCTCGCGCCAAGGGCAATCTTCAGTCGGGGCAAAGCGGCGGCGCTCGCCGGTTTTGCGCTGCGCGCGGTCTTCCGGACGCCCGTACTTGGGGGTCGGCACGTGCTGGTCGGCCGTGGCGAAGCTTCTGCGTTTCGTCGTGCTCAAAGGGGCGCCGATCGCCCTCATGAAAAATGTGTCGGAGAGGCCAAGCGGCCTTGCGATCCGGTTTGAAAAAAGCACATCGAGCGGCGCGCCGGCGGCCTGCTCGATAATCTCGCCCAAAAATATATATCCGATGTCGCTATATAATGTTTTCTGGCCCGGCTCGTTGATCGGCGGCTCGTGATAACACGCGTCCAGAACAAACCTCTTTCCGCCGTCCGTTCCCACAAGATCGAGCGGCAACTCCCTGAAATACGGATGCCACGCAGGAAGGCCGGAAGTATGATTCATGAACTCTTCGACGGTCATCAGCTTATGCACGGGGAGCCTTGCCCCGGCAAGCCACTGGTATGCATTGTCGGTCAGTTTCAAGAGCCCCTCTTCCACCAGCATCATGATCAGTGTCGCCGTGCAGACAGGCTTTGTGATGGAGGCAATGTCAAAGTAGGTCCCCTCGCGCGCGTCACCGTATTGCTTGTGATGCAAAACCTCGCCGTCCTTCGCCACCAAAAGGTCCGCCGCCGGGAACACGCCGTCGGATACTGCTTTTTCCATTGCGCGATTGATTTGATCTTTCATATTAAGTTAACAAACCCGTTTTAAATTTTAACCTTGGTTTATCCGCTTCCGTTGCGTCTATTTCACATTGGGCACCCAGAGGGAGCGTGACAAATGTTTTAGTGTGCCCCGCAGGATAATCAACGACAATCGGGCCCGCAAAATCCGAAAAGACGTCTTTGATCATCGCATGCACATCGTGCGGTTCGCCCTGCTGCGTGATTATGGAGCCGAATACGATTCCCTTCACATCTGAAAATTTTCCGGCATTCTTGAGTTGAGTAAGCATGCGGTCGAGCACGTAGACCTTTTCGCCGATCTCCTCGATGAAAAGGACCGAGCCCTCCGTCTTCAGCTCATATGGGGTCCCCATGCTGCTGTTGATGAGCGAAAGACAGCCTCCAACCAGGGCACCCTCCGCACGTCCCGCCTTCAAAACAATCGCGGAGCCCACCGGAATCTCACCCAGCGGACCGGAAGTGGTGAGGGCGGTATGCAAATATTCCTTTGTTATCGAGTCGCACTCTTTTGCAAAAGAAGAGACAACGGGGCCGTAAAATGTGGGCGAGCCGCATTCCTGTCTTAAGAACGTCAAAAGTGCGGTGACATCGCTAAAACCGATCACCGGTTTCGGATGGTTGCAGATCAATTTCGGATCCAGAAGCGGGATGATCCTTTGCGAGCCGTAACCGCCGCGCGCGAACATGATCGCCTTGATCTTTGGGCTTTTGAACAGTTCATGGAGCTCTTCGGCCCTTCTTTTATCGCTGCCCGCGAGATAGCGGGTCTGATCGAAGATGTCGTCGCGGTGATAGACCGAAAAGCCCATCGCCTCGATCGCCTTTACCCCCTTTTTGAATTCGTTTCGGTCAAACGGGGAGGCCGAAGCCGCGATTCCGATTGTATCACCCTTCTGTAAGGCCCTGACTTTCTTCACGGATAGGGATTTAAGTGGATTTATAAGGAGAAAACAAGGGTTAAATAGGTCGATATATCCATGAAAAACTACGATAGAAGATCAGCGGATTAGGATTAAGATTAAGATCTCGAAAACTACGATTCCAAAAAGACGATTAAAGGTTACCGTAGTTTATAGAGCATCTTGACGACCTCAAGAAGTAGCCCCTGGATGGTTTGAGATTCAGATTCAGAGATAAGATTAAGTGCTAGAGCTACATCGATGCAAGATGCAGATTCAGCGGCAGATGCACGAGCTATCGCAAAGAACCTTGCCCTGTCTTTGACGCCCTCTCTCCCGTTTCCTTCAGCTATATTTAAGAGCACACTGGATATTGCCCTCTTGAACTGATCTTCGAGATAATACGATCCCTTTGGCCAGTGTTTAACTATGCCTGGCACCCTTTTTGCCGCATCTAGCGCCTTCTCGTAACATCTTAGCCTCTGGTGATTGAACATAAAATCCTCCTTTTGGTT
>Ga0315291_10003835_pt1 | contig 19311 bp, 13 predicted proteins | sample YL17G12_20_MG_FD_203070 | JGI IMG/M metagenome (GOLD analysis project Ga0315291, IMG submission 203070) | Sediment microbial communities from Yellowstone Lake, YNP, Wyoming, USA - YL17G12_20 | ecosystem: Environmental > Aquatic > Freshwater > Lake > Sediment | place: USA: Wyoming | collected...
GAAGTTCTCTTTACCTTTTTCATACATCTCCATTCTACCATGTCCAAATCATTGCCACTCAGTGCTCTGAGTCCCCAATGCTGGAACATTGGGGCTTGCCGCACTTATGTCAATCCGTGTAAATCTGCTTCTACAAATTAAAATGTTGGTGGAATTTCCTTCCATTCAGGAAGAGGAAGGCCGACTTGAACGGGAAGTGAGACAGTGCAAGAAAAACTATCAGCATCAGTAGCGGTTAGAGTGACTTCTTTTGGCCCGGCAGTAATAAATTGAGTTATTGGTTTTATTGGATTAGTAAGATTTGGTGGATTAGCTGGATCAAAGTTTTCAAATGTCCAATCATAATGACAGTTGGAATTATTAGGAGTTAAACTACAAACGGCATCATAAAATTCTGTAAGGGTAGGAGGGTCAGCATTAAATGTCACATTTTGAAAAACGGCTGGATATAAAGGAGTCCAGCTAAAATCGGGATAGGGATAGGCATGAGAAGCAATAGGATTACCGCTATTAATAGGTGTCCAAGCGCTCCAACTTGACCAAAGTTCAGAATCACTGACTCTTACGCTCCATTGATAAGTTCCATTATATGGAATATCGCCGATAAAAGAGTCACACGAAGCAGGGCTAGGAATATCAACTATTCTAATTCCCGAAGTACCAGTTCCGCCAGAAGAAACAGATTGGCTAATGGCATTTACCCCACTGCAATCTACAAAGGGTGATCCGTCTGTTTTTTGAACTTTAATTTCATATTGACTTTGATTTGCGCCTTCTAGATCAGTATAAGTCCAAGAAAAACCAATCGAACCCCGTCCAGAGACTACTGTACAATAATTGATGCTACTTTGAAGATTTGAAACTGTTGGTGCCTGATTTACCGGTTTATAGGTGACTTTGTAATTGGAGATAGATGTTCCGGCCGGGGGACAATCTCCTATTCCATCAGAAGAGCCATCATTATTTAGATCGCAATTTTTCGAATTAAAACTCATCCAGCCAACAACTGCGCTTCGCATTTTTTCATCTACAGTCGTATCATTTCCCCCACCTCCCCAGGCCCAACCTCCAAATTCTTCATCGGGATCCAGAATGGTGTAATTGCCAACACTATCCGCCGTGACCATATATTGAGTGGGGGGGGTGTTTATTTTGTCTTGCATATCTATCCAGCCGTCCCAGCCACCGGCAGCCAGATTTGTACCAGAGCAATCAAGGGCGCCTGCCGCAGCGCAGGCCCTTGCCCGATAAGCAAGTGTGCCTACCGAAAATGCGACCCAAGAGGGAGCTGGTGGATCAAATCTTATCCAGCCAATGGTTGGCAAAGGATTTAGGGCAGCATCCTGACCTCCTCCAGCCCAGGCATAACCGGAAATATAGCGAGTCGTATCTGTAGGAAGTCCTTGGACATCGACGCCATAATTATAAGCCCTTCCCGAAGTTGGACAACCTGTTGGTGGGACGGGAACGATGGCTGGAGGGTCATCTGGGTTACCTTCACTTGGACCTTCATATTTTCCATCGCCATCAGTATTGCAATTTAAGCTGTTGACGCTAACCCAGCCAATTCTTTCTGACCAAGTAAAACCAACAAGATTTGGCCTTTGGGCGTAAAAATAGATATAAGCACCAATTGGGGTTCCATTTTGCCTTACCGTGAAATTTACCGCATTAGTTGGAATTTCAGCAAATCCATAAGAATTTATTGGATATCCGCCTGATCCGCCTATATTATTTCCAAGGTTATCCCTAAATAGAATAGTTACGTTTGAAAACGGGGGGGTTATATAAGTTCCGGATTGACCAACGTGTGAAATAACCATAGACACGTCAAGCATGTCTACTACCCTATCGGCAACAACATCAGCCATATATTCCCAATCTGGAAATCCTTCAGATGATGGGAATTCTACCAAAGCCCGATCACCAGTACCACCAACATCACTAACGCTTCCATTCGGCACAATGGTGAAATAATTATTTGCTCCTTCTATTTGATCGCCTTCGAGATTGGTAGTATTAAATAAAAGCATCACTCTCACCCATTTGGGATTAAGCGGCGAAGGGTAAATTGAAGGTACATAAAAATAGCCAGTGTCATTGTAGGGACTGAATGGATAATCGGCTGCTAATGTTTTCATTGCCGCCAGAAATACTCTAGAAGGAAGCTCAATCACGGCCTCAACTTCTTCAATTTTTCCAAAATTAAAAAACAAAAACCCAAAAATTATTAAGGCAATTACTATTGAAAAGATGGAAAACTTCTTAGACATAACTTAAGATATTACTTTATTTAATAACCTGAATTTGGGCAGCCGTAATTTCTTTTTTTCCTTTAATATTTTCTGTTGAGACGACGGTGATGCTATCTCCAACTTTGATATCTTCAAAACTTAAAATTGTTTCCTTAAATGGCTCTTCGAGTAGCAAAGATGGAGGTTCTACTATTTCAATTTTAGAGATCTTCGTTTCGTCGGTCAGATTTACCTTGATATTTCGTTTTTCAATTTCTTTTCCTTCTGGCAAAGGAAATTGGCTAACCCTGATTTGGGTTTCAAGCCAGAGATTTTTATCTTCAATTTTCGTTATCTTTCCGTAAGCACTTCGAATTTCTTCTGGCAAAGGAGGGTAAAACAGCTCCAAAAGGGACTTATACCAATTTATCTCCTCTTGATTTTTTGTTTGAACCTGGTTAATCTTTTCTTGCCATTTTCCTTTTTCAGAAATTTTGCCGACAAAAAACCCAACTAAAAGAGAAATTATTAAAATTATTATAAGAACTAATTTTTTAGACATTTTTTATTTAATTTACTACCTGTTCTATTTAACTCTGTTTAATCTTCCAGTTTAAACACCTTATTGTAATGTTATAAGAACATTAATCTTTCCTTCCCCACTTTCTAAAGATTCTAATGCTTTTCCTACGATAGTGCCTATCTTATATTCGCTTACCTTCATCGCATATCCCGGCATGCTTGATGTAGTTAACAAATCACCCCTCTTAATTGGCCCATTAATAGTTGTGACCTTAGTCGGGACAATACCAGTAACGGCTAAGGGTTTCGCTCCTAGTTCATCATCCTTTGATCCGAGAATTACTCCCGGAGCCGTTGAAATTACCCCTGCTACTCTTGTGTCATAAGGTTTGTCGCTAAGGGTTATTTGATAATCATTTTCTGAATCAATGGTTACCACGTCTCCTGCTTCAATTTTATCCATGCCTATTTTCACCATTTCTGCGACATCGGAACCACCAGTTGAATAGCCTCTTGCGCTAATCTGTCCTGTGGGAAGAGCTGACGGGTTACAAGTACCATCGCTATCCACACATATCGCTCCTTGGGGAACCTTTATACCAGATGGACCAACTTCTAAGGGACCCGATACCGCCAGAATACTGTTATTAATCACTAGATCATCACCACCTATGGCACCGTTAACATAAAGCTTATAACTACCCGGGGCCGTCCCGATGCCCAGACTGTCGGCAATATAGGCATTGCCAGCATTAACCCATAATCCCCAATTCGTACCAGCACCACTAGCATTCCCGTATAATCCATAAGCTGTAGCTCCAGCAGCGCTAGCGGCCTGACCAGAAGCACCTCGATTATTGAGAGCGCCTGAAGCTGTGCCAAACAGTCCAAAGGCATTAGTAGTTCCAGCAGCTCCACTGACATCACCATAAACGCCATAACCAGTACCACTACTTGGGAGAACTCGACCATAAATTCCTCTGCCATTAAGGGTTGTACCGTTAACATAAAACCATAATCCATACTTCTGCGCTACCCCACTGGTATCGGATACATAAAGTTTGGCAACGGACTGGGGAGCTGCGCCAATTCCGATATCGCCTGAAGCATTAATCGTCAATCTTTCAGTCCCGGCAGTTGCAAAACTTAATCTATCATTGGCTGTATCTCGGTACATCCCCATATTAGTGACGCTGGCAAAAGAATAAGCAGGGGCAACTGCTGTGCCATCACAAGAAGCTTGAAGAGGACATGCTACCCCTCCACCTGCGGCTGCCCAAACTGGCACACCTCCAGAAACAGTTAAAACCTGGCCAGCAGAACCAATAGCCCTATTTGCTAAAGTATTAGCAGCAGAAGCATAAAGAATATCCCCAGTAGTATAAGTAGTTCGGCCTGTACCACCTTCTGTTGCAGGAATAGTCGTTATAGAAGAAACTACTCCAGTTCCATTTGTCACTTTCATATAACCTGTGGCTAAAGTAGAGAGTGCTTGTTCTGCAGTCAGTGCGGCATTAACAGTTTGAGTGATATATGTGGCATCAGTTGGAGCGCCGCCTCCGCCGCACGCTCCCCAGGTTAGAGTTCCTGCGGTATTAGTCAAGCAACCGTTTGCGCTACTAATAGGCAGAGTGTATGTAATATCTGCTGACTGAACGCCTCCTTGAAAAATGGTATAGTTCGTTGGAGAAGCACCGCCTTCTAAGATTCCCAGTGTTCCAGCAATAGATAACTTCTGATTCGGCGTCGTCGTCCCGATGCCGACGTTGCCGTCGCTCCTAACATAAAATCTAGAAGTTCCGCCCGATTGAACATCAAGGGCATAAGCATCGGTATTGGGAGAGGTTCTAGCAATGTTAACAAATAAACCATTGTTACTGGCTAAGTTACTTTCGTTCACAACGCTGACCACCGGACCTAATAAGCTAAAACCGGAAGGATTAAGAACGTCAAGCACTATCGATGTCGATGGATTCTTTCCAATACCAACCTTGCCATAAGAATCAATGACCATTCTAGTTGTACCTCCTACACTAAAGTTCAAAGTTTTATTAAGGGGCGCTGAGTTAAAGAACATTCCAGAACCTGTGCTATTGGTAAAAGAATAGGTAGGAGCGCTAGAGTCTTGATCAGGACCGCGAAGCGGCCAAGATACGCTCCCTCCTCCACAATTACCCCAGCTAGGTGTAGGTGAACCTTGATAACACTTAAATACGTGGTTACTTGAATCGTAGTACATTGCTCCCTCATCATTTGTGGTAGGTGCTACGTTCCCAATCCAAATACCGCCTTTTAATTTCGCAGAATAATTGGCAGTTCCGCCAGCAGGATCAACCCAGTAATCAGTGACGGTATCGTAAAATATTGGAAAAGAAAGCGAACCAGTTTTAGTCTGACCAGTTCCACTGACATTTAAGGGAACATAAACATTTCCTCCCGGAGGAGTTGCTGTCGGTTCAACCCAGGCAAGAACTAAATAACCTATTAAAAAACTCATTATCAGAACTCCTAAAATTAGGGCAAATGATTTTATTTTGGACATATTTTTAACTAAACAGTTAAAACCCAAAACTAAAAATAATTTAAGTAAGGAGTTTAACTAATTTAGGATCAAAGTTTAATAACATAATTAATGATAAATTCTGTTTTCCCTCGAATGTTTTCCGGAGAAGAAATTGAGATTTGATCACCAACTTTTAGGTACTTTAGGCCTTCAAAGCCTTCGTATTTAATTTTTTGATCTGTCTCAAAAGTAATTGTGGAATCAATGAAGATTAGGGTTAGTTCTCTTTGTTTTTTATCTGAAAAATTTGAGCCATCGCCTAAAACTATTAATCTGTCTTTTTTTATTTCTTTAACAACTCCTGATGTATTAGGAATAACTGGCGGCAATTCAATTTGAGGTTTTTCTCCTTCTTTTGGTTCTCCAATTTCTCCTTTTTTAAATGGTTCGGCAATTTCTTCCACCTGCTTTGGTTTTTCAACTATTTTTTGCGGGGGAACTTTTTTCAAACCCAGCCAAAAATTAATCCAGAAAATGACGATGGCAATGTTAATTAAAACTAAAATTATGGTTATAATGTTTTGCTGAGTTTCGCTCAGAGATTGAATTTTTTTCCTAAAAGATTTACACATATTGAATGCTTATTTAAAAATTACTTAATTCATTATAGCAAAACTATCTCAAAACTAAAGAATAGCCCTCGGTGGCTATTCTTTAGTTTTGATAACTTCGTCAATAATTCCGTATTCTTTAGCTTCTTCGGCCGAGAGGTAGAAATCTCGGTCAGTATCTTTTTCTACTCTTGCTAAGGGTTGCTTTGTATGTTTGGCCAAAATTTTATTTAATTTGTCTTTTATTTTAACAATTTGTTTGGCTGTAATTTCAATTTCAATTGCCTCTCCAGTCACTCCTCCCATTACCTGATGAAGCAGAATTTCAGAGTTAGGCAAAGCAAATCTTTTGCCGTGGGAACCTGCAGCTAACAAGGTCGCGGCCATGGAAGCGGCCAAGCCTACGCAAACTATTGAAATAGGGCACTTGACATACTGCATGGTGTCGTAAATTGCTAAACCGGCTGTCACTGAGCCACCAGGACTATTAATATAGATCTGGATATCTCTTTTGGGATCTTTGCTGGCCAAAAATAAAAGTTGAGCGATTACGGAGTTAGCCACTGGATCACTGATTGGCCCTGCCAAAAAAATAATCCTTTCTTTCAAAAGCCGGGAATAAATATCGTAGGCTCTTTCGCCGTATTGAGTTTTTTCAATTACAGTAGGTATCAAGTTCATGATAATTTTGATAAACCTTCTAAAAGGTTAAGAGTTTTTATTTTTCTTATCTCGCTTTCAATATATAATTTTAACTTTTCGAGGTCAAGCTCTTTTACTTTTTCTACAGAATAATTTTTAATCATTTTGTCGATTTCTTCTTTGATTTCCTCTTCAGAAACTTCAATCTTTTCTTTAAGGGAAATCCCTCTTAAAATTAAATCGTATTTTGCTCTTTTTTGAGCTTCTTCTAAAAACGATTCTTTAAGTTCTTTTTCGGTTTTCTTGATTTTTGTTAAGTATTCTTCAAAAGGCATTTTTAAAACTCCGGCTATCTTTTCTTTTAGCTCATCGAAAATTATACTCTTTTCTCTTTCTATTAAAATTTCTGGGGTTTCAACTTTTGAATTATCGTTCAGTTTCTCTAAAATTTCCTGACGCACTCTTTGACTTTCTGCTACTTCTTTTTCTATATTTATTCCTTCTTTTAAACTTTCCCTTAAAGAAGACAGGTCGTTAAAATTACCAAAGCCTTTAGCCCAATTATCGTTGACTTCGGGCAGTTCCATTTTTTGGATAGAATTTACTTTAACTTTAAAATCAAAACTTTTTCCAGCCAGCTCTTTTTTGAAATGATTTCCGGGAAATTTCAGAGAAAAATTCTTGACCTCACCGTTAGTCATTCCGACTAAATTTTCTTCGAAGCCCGGAATAAACTGACCCTCACCCAAAATAAAACCGTCTTTTCTTTGAAAGCCGGCCTCAATTTGGGGCGAAGAAAAATCAATCTCAATAAAATCGCCTTTCTCTGCGGGTTGGTTTTTCAGAGTAAATTTCGCTCGGGATTTCTGAAGCCAACGAAGGGCGTCTTCAACTTCTGTTTCTTCTATTAAAACTTTGTTTCTTTTTATCTGGAAAGCTATCTTTTTATAATCAGGCAGTTTGATTTCAGGAAAAACAATAAAGCTGACCTTTAATTCCAACCCCCCACCAGTTTCCAGATTGGTTTGGGGTAAGACTTCGATTTCTGGTTGAGTTATGGGTTCGATTTTATTTTCCAAAACTACTTTTGGGTAGTTTTCTTCTATAACTTCCTTAACTGCTTCCTCTAAAATCCTGGCTTCACCTACCTCTTTTTCAATCACTTCTTTTGGAGCTTTGCCGGGTCGAAATCCTTCTGTTTTCAATTCTCGTCCAAATTTTAAAATTGATTTTTCCCGGAACTTTTCAAACTCTTCTTTTGAAACCTTAAAGAAAATCTCGACTCGGGAATTTGGTAATTTTTTAACCGATATTTCCATTAGGATTTTACCCGGTAAGACAAGTTCAAATTTTTATTCAAAAAGTATTTAAGAAAGCGTCCCTTATAAAGTTAAGCTATCTACCCAAATCGAATTAACTATTTACTTAAATTCTCGCCTTGAGGCGTTTGAACTTGCTCTACCGGGTTTTAAACCAGAAGACTTACTATTAATAAAGCAACTATATTAAGTATCTTTATCATCGGATTAATTGCTGGACCCACTGTGTCTTTAAAGGGGTCACCGACAGTGTCACCAGTAACAGCTGCCTGATGAGCAGAAGAACCCTTTCCTCCAAAGTTTCCCTCTTCTATATATTTCTTTGCATTATCCCAAGCTGCTCCAGCCACAGTCGTAAAGATGGCCATAAATATTCCTACGATTATGCTGCCAATTAAAAGCCCGCCCAAAGCTTCAGGTCCCAAAAGAAAACCAACCAAAACTGGCAAAAGCACTGGCAAAACAGCAGGCAGCATCATTTCTTTTAGAGCTGCTTTTGTCACGATATCTACGCATTTTCCGTATTCAGGCTTTGTCTCCCCTGCCATAATTCCTTTTATATCCCTAAACTGTCTTCTTACTTCCTCGACTACTTTTAAGGCGGTTTTCCCTACTGCTTCCATAGATAGGGCAGAGAAATAGTAAGTAATTAGTCCGCCAAGAAATAATCCAGACAGAACTCGTGGATCTTCTAAAAGAAACTGGATTTTAAGGCCGAGGTCGGTTAATTCTTGGGTGTAAGCCGAAAACAGAATCAAAGCAGCTAAACCCGCAGAAGTAATGGTGTAAGCTTTTGTTATTTCTTTGGTAGTATTACCAACCGCATCTAAGGCATCCATTTTTTCTCTAATTCCCCTAGGTAACTTTGCCATCTCAGCAATGCCGGCAGCATTGTCAGTAATTGGGCCGTAAGAATCGAGGGCGATAATTAAACCTATCAAAGAAAGCATGGAAACCGTCGTTATAGCTAAACCATAAATCCCTGCCAATTTGAAGCTAACCAAAATTCCAACCAAAATCATAATAATAGAAGGAATAGTTGCCTTCATTCCTATTGAAAGACCAGTAATAATGTTTGGAGCATGGCCTGACTGGGAAGCAGCGGCAATCGACTTCACTGGCTGAAATTTTTTTGAAGTATAGAACTCAGTGACCAAGAAAACACCCAGGGTAAGCAAGAGACCAAGTAAGGTCGGGAAATAAAGATTAAAAACTGGGATTTTAAAATCCCGAGATAGTCGAGAGATTATTAGAAAAAACCCAATTGCTGATAAAATCCCTGATACCAGTAAGCCTTTATAAAGAGCATTCATGATATTATTATTTTTTCCCCCGCCTGCAACGCTGGGCGTAGCACTGCGGGCAGGTAGCCGGACAAAAAAAGTAGAAATGATTGAGGCTAAGATAGCCACTGATGCTAAAAGCAAGGGCAAAAAAATTGCCTGGGATAATCTCGGAAAAGAAAAAGACCCTAAGATCATAGCTGCTATTAAGGTCACGATATAGGTTTCAAAAAGATCAGCAGCCATACCAGCGCAATCCCCAACATTATCTCCGACTTGATCGGCAATAACTGCCGGATTTCGAGGGTCATCTTCGGGAATCCCTTTTTCAATTTTTCCAACAATATCAGCGCCAACATCAGCTGCTTTAGTATATATTCCTCCTCCTAGTCTGGCAAAAACTGAAATCAGAGAAGCGCCAAATCCCAGAGCAACTAGAGATTTTGGGTCTTTAGTTAGAGCGTAAAAAACAGAAACTAATAATAAACCCAAGCCAGCCACTAAAAATCCCGTCACTGAACCACCTTTAAAAGATAAATCTAAGCTTTCTTTTAACCCCTGCTCAGCTGCTTTTATAACCTTTAAATTCGTTTTAGTGGAAACCATCATTCCAAGAAATCCCGCTATGGCTGAAAAAACAGCTCCTAACAAAAAACCTATCCCAACTTTAAATCCTAGAAAAATCCAGAGAATTAAAAACAAAAAAGTGGCTACAAAACTAACAGTCTTGTATTCCCTTTTAAGATAAGTTATTGCCCCTTCTCTAATGGCTAAAGAAATTTCAGCCGCTTCCCCAGAGTCTGAAGGTGCCTGATCTATTTTCCTAATCAGAAAATAAGTGAAAATTATTGAGAAAAGAGAAGTAATAATAGGAAAGTATAATATTGCCATAGATTCTAAGAATAAACTAACAATCTTCTACTTTTTAGTTTTCTTTTCTTCTTTTTTCTCTTTCTTTTTCGTTTCTTCTGGCTTTTTTTCTTTTTCTGTTTCTACTTTCTCCTTTTCTGTTTTTTCTTTTACCTCTTCTCCTTCTTCAGCCTCTGAAGCCCTGACATCAATTTTCCAACCCGTCAGCTTTGCCGCTAACCTCACGTTCTGGCCATCTTTACCAATAGCTAAAGAGAGCTGGTCTTCTGGAACTATTGCCAAGGCTTTATTCTTTGGCATTATTTTAACTTCCAAAACCTTGGCCGGGCTCAAAGAATTAGTAATATATCTTGAAGAGTCCTCAGAATACTCAATTATATCAATCTTCTCCCCACCTAATTCGTTAATTACGGCCATGACTCTCGTTCCTCTCTGGCCAACGGCGCTTCCAATTGGGTCAATCCCTTCAACGCTTGAGACAACAGCAATTTTTGACCTTGATCCTGCTTCTCTGGCAATCGATTTTATCTGAACCTGGCCTGAAGAAATTTCGGGAACTTCCAGCTCAAAAAGTTTGGAAATCAATTTGGGGTAAGCACGCGACAGAAAAACAACTGGACCCTTGGGCGTCTTTTCAACTTTTAGAATATAAACTTTTAGTCTTTGGCCTGATCGATAGAACTCCCCTGGCACTTGTTCTTCTCTTGTTAAAATGCCAAAAGTTTTGCCAATGTCAAAAAAGATGTTTCTTCCCTCCACTCTCTGGACAATGCCAGAAATTATTTCTCCTTCTTTTGACTGGTATTCTGAAAGCACTGCCTCTTTTTCTGCTTCCCTGATTTTCTGCAAAATCACTTGTTTTGCTGTTTGAGCAGCGATTCGGCCATAGTCTGCTTTTGTCTGAAGGGCTATTTCTAATTCGTCACCAGCTTTAATTTTTGGCTTTATTTTTCTGGCCTCTTGAACCATAATATGTCTTTCGAGGTTAAAACGAACTTTTTTCTCCTCTCCCTCTTCCGCGGATTCAATCTTTTTTTCCTTTAACTCTTCTAATTCCTCTTCTGAAAAAATCATTGATTTATCAACGACAAGCTTCACTTGCCAAAACTTAACATTGCCCGTTTCCGATTCGAGTTTGGCTTTTATTACTTGTCCTTTTTCCCCGTAATCTTTTTTATAGGCCGCGGCTATTGCCTGCTCAATACTCTCAATAACTTTTTCTTGAGGAATTCCTTTCTCTTCTGCAATTTGGGTTATGGCTGATGTAAAAGATTTAATATCCATTTAATATTAGAAAGCAGAAAATAGAAAATAGAAAATAGAATAGTTTTGCCTATTGTCTAAAATCTAATATCTCTTAATTTATTTTAAATAAAGGTCCGTTTTTGCCGGACTTCTTATTTAATTTTAACAGAAAAAGGTGGAGTGTCAACTCCCAACCGTGTAAAAACCGACTAGCAAAGCCCCGGGTCCAGCATGGACTCCTATTATTGGTGCGATAGGAGAAATAAACAAAACTTCAGATTTTGAATTTTTATCCAAAATATTCTTTAGCTCATTAGCCGCTCCAGGATTATCAGCATGGCTAATGGCAACTTTAACAGATTTGCCAGCGCTCTTATTTTCAACTTCTCTAGCTAAAACCTTAGCCAAATTTTTACCAAGTCTTGGCCCTAGAAATTTTACCTTTCCATCTTCAAGGCTGAATAAAAACAAAATCCCGATTTTTTGGAGTAAAGAAACCAAGGGCAGGAAGATTTTAAATATTCTCATTCTTCCTGTCTGAACTTCATATTTAAAATTAGACATCAGACCAAGAAGTTTTACCTTGGGACAAAATATTTTTAACTCCTCAATAATTTCTTCTATTTTTTTACCTTTTAAAATTAACTCCTGCGTCTTCATTGCAATTAATCCTTCGGCTACTCCAGCTGTAAAGCAGTCAAAGACGAATATGTTTAACTTTTCCGGCTTTTTAAAAACAGACCTGGCAATTCTAGCCTGGCTATAGGCCCCAGAAAGTCTAGAAGGAAGGGTTATAACCAAGATTTTTTCAAATTTTTCTAAGGCCTTTTTATAATGATCCAAATAATCATTGAAGCTAGGCGCTGAACTAGTCGGCAACTTCCTCGATTTTTTTAGTCTATCGTAAAAACTAACTTTCTTATTCTTCTCTGGCTCATTAAATTTTATTTTAAAAGGAACAGTTTCGATTTCATTCTTTTCTAAAAATTCTACTGGCAAATCAGCCGTTTCTCCAACTACCAACCCTAAGTTTTTCTTTTTAGTTATTTTTTTGCCCTGAATTTCTAACTCTTCTTCTTTCCAATCAATTATCTTTAAATTTTTTACCGCTTCTTTTATATTTACTGGCGAATTGGTGTGAATGTGAATCTTAACCTTATCTTCTGATTCTAAAAAATCGATGCTTCCTCCAAAAAGATCCAGATCGTCTTTTAGCTTTTCTAATTGGAGACCTTCTTTTCCAACAATAAATATCACTTCGTATTTATATTCTGACTCCTTGGTGTATATATTGTTTTCATATAAAGACTTGGTTAAAGGCTCCAAGTCTTCTTTTTTATTTTCAACCTCTCCTTTCAAACTCTCTATCCAAGCTTCCAAAATCTTAACAAAACCCAAGCCTCCGGCATCAACAACGTCGTTCTGCTTTAAGACCTCAAGTTTTTCTTTTGTCTCAGCCAAAGCTTTTCGGCCCACTGCCAAAGCTTCTTCTAAAATTTTTATTATATTCCCCGCACCAGAAACTTTGTTTCGGTACGGGACTAGTCCAGCACCGAGCTTCGCTCTGGTGCTGGGTTTTTCTTTTTTGGCTACTTCATAAGCCTTTTCCCCGGCTGCCTTGACCACATCTAAAATAGTGCCTTCGACTGGACTTAAGATTGCTGAGTAAGCTGAGCCTGTCCCTTTTTTCATGGCTGAAGCAAAATTCACACTATCAATAGTTTTTAGGTCTTTAATTTTATTCAAAAAACCGATTAGATATCCTGTATAAATCATGCCGGCATTCCCTCTAGCGTTTATCATTGCTCCCTCCTTAATATCCTTTGTTAATTCGGAAAAAGAATTATATTTCCTTTGAGCAACCACTCCTTCTACTCCTAATAAAGTGGCTGCCATATTGTAGCCTGTGTCTTTGTCAGCTACTGGGAAAACATTAATTCTGTTAATCTCTTCTTGGTGCTGAACAATTTTCTGAGCAGAAGCTTTCATCATTTCTTTTAGATCCTCAGGTTTAATCTCGGTAATAATTTTTTCTGGCGGTCCAAAGATAAATTCAATGGGTTTCGTGACTGCTGTAACTCCTACCTTCACCCCAAACTTTGCCACTTTCCAGCCGATTTTTGATGGCAATATAACGGAGTTGACTATAAATTTTAAAAACTTGTTGTTGTCGATTTTTCCCATAATCCTATTTATACGAAGACCAAATAGAGCTTCATCATTGTCAAATAAAATACGGTTTCTAAATAAAATAAGTTTTTCTTTTGATTCAAAGATTTCTTTAATTGGGCTTAGCCTCTTAATCAAGACTGGAATAAGCGAAAAGGCAGTAAAAAAACCTGCTGTTTTAAATTGATTAAAGGCTGGGGAAAGAAAAATGGCTGCAGTTAAAAACGAAAGCGTCCCTATGGAAGAGTTCCAAATAATGGCAGGGAATAGAAAAAAAATAAAAGCGAGGCCGGAAATTTTAGGAGAAAAAGCTAAAAGACATCCAAAAAGAGTGCCGATTCCTCGACCACCGGAAAATTTAATAAAGATGCTCCAGTTGTGGCCGAAAACCGCAGCTAAACCAGAGAAAACTTGTATCGCTGGAGAAAAACCCAATTGATATGCTCCAAAGACCGCGAGATATCCTTTTAATACGTCAAAAACAGCCGTCAAAACTCCAGCCAATTTCCCCACGTTTCTAAAAACATTAGACCCTGAGGTTTTTCTCCACCCTATTTCCAGAATATTTTTACCGTAAGCTTTAGCAATCAAAAAACCAAAAGGAATAGAGCCTAAAAGATAACTAATTAATATCCAAATTCTTTCAGTTATCATAACAAAGATTTAAAAAACGGCATTTTGAAAATGCCTGATTTTTGCCTTATTTAAATCTGAATTAATTTCAACTGAAATAACATCAATTTGCCACTTAGAATCCAAAGGAATCTTTTTTTCCATCAACCAATTCTCAGCTGTTTTTAATATTTTCCTTTGCTTTTCCGAGTTGACTTTTTGCTCTGGCGAAATATCTTTATTAAAATTATCTTTTAAAGTTTTTACTTCGATAAAAGAGATGGTGCTTTCTTTTTTTGCTATAATATCGATTTCACCCCTCATTGGGCCAGAAACCCATTTGGGAGAATAGTTTCTATCTAAAATCTTATAATCTTTTTTCTCAAGATATTGAGAAGCTATTTTTTCACCTATGTCTCCTAATTGTTTTGAATTTTTACCAATTTCCAACATCAGTTCTTTGAAATATACCATTTTTAAAAAACCGGGACAAGAAACAAAAAACCAAGAAAAATCTTGAATAAAGTTAATGGACCTGGGCGGATTTGAACCGCCGTTTCCACAATGCGAATGTGGCGTCTTGCCGCTGGACCACAGGCCCGCATCGTTCAGTGCAAATGAACTCAAATTAAAATCTCGAAATTCAAAAATCAAAATTAACTTATCGGGGTGGGCGGAATTGCACCGCCGATTTCTTGGTCCCGAACCAAGCGTCATAGCTACTAGACCACACCCCGTAACAGAAATTTTTAATTCTTAATATCTAATTTTTAAATAATTTTAAAGTTCTAATTTCAAAAACAGTTTTAGATTTTGGTCATTCGGGTTTATTTGGAAATTAGAATTTCAGATTTAGAAATTCCTGATTTGAAATGTTTCAAATCAGGCTATGTCACCCAATATTTTTTCTTTGTCATCTCGTCCCTTTTCATTTCGATAACTTCTCGGGCTTTTCTGGCTTTTTGAGCTGAGGCTTTTAATTTTTCTTCAGAGAGTTCTCCTAACTTTTTTATTTCTTTTTCTAAAAATCTTTTCTCATTTTTTGAGGGCGTTTCTAGAACATAACCTAATAAAATATCCAGAATTTCGCCTACTTTCGGTCCTGGCTTAATTTTTAAGATTCTCATCACATCGTCACCATTAACTTTTAGCATTTTAACTGAAATTGGATCTTGGGCGACTCTTTCAATTATATACTTTAAATGTCTTAGTTTATAAGGTTCGGCTTTGGGAACTCCAGAACCAATTCTATCAGCCATTCTGACTTCTAATAATTCCTCCATATTTTCTGGTCCAACTTTTCTGACTAATCTTCTTACTGAAGCTTCTGAGACTTCATTAACGTTATAGTAAAAAAGGTGGAATCTGACAAGTTTGGCAATTTTCTCAATGTCTCTTTTGGGGAACTTTAATCTGCTTAAAATTTGGATTGTCATCTTGGCTCCTACTATCTCATGATTATAAAAAGTGGCGTCCAAACCTTTACCTTCTTTTACTCTGGGCTTGGCAATATCGTGAAAAAGAGCAGCTAATCTGACATGTTTATTGAAACTTTTTTTAGCTGCATATTTTAAAGATAGGATTGAGTGCTGATAACATTCATATATATGATGCTTGTTTTGAGAGACTCCGTAACCCTCCTCTAATTCAGGAACGACATATTTTAAAAGCGACAATTTTCTTAAAATTTCTACGCCCTCATCGGCTCTTTCTGACATAATAATTTTCAAGAATTCGTCTCTAATTCTTTCCTTGGAAATCATTTTAAGCCAGAGAGCGTTTTTCTTAATAGCTCTTTCTGTTTTCTCTTCTATTTTAAACCCTAAAGTAGTAGCAAATCGTACTGCTCTCGTCATGCGGAGCGCGTCTTCGTTAAACCTGTCCTTTGCTTCTCCAACCGCTTTTATCAGCTTTGCTTTTAAATCTTTCTGACCAGAATAAGGGTCGATGATTTTTAAGGTTTTAGATTCTATAGCTATGGCATTTACAGTAAAGTCTCGTCTAGCCAAATCCTCTTCTATGTTTTTCGCCCATCTTATTTTGTCAGGATGCCTTTTATCAGTATATTTCTCATCAATTCGAAAAGGCGTAATTTCAGTCTCTTTTAGTTTTTGTTTTTCACTACCAGTTAAAACCGTGACAGTCCCAAATTTATTATCAGAAAAGCTCCTCAAAAAAATCTTTCCAATTTCTTCTGGTTTGGCATCGGTAGCCACATCCCAATCTTCAGGCTCTACCTCTCTCAATAAATCCCTAACACATCCTCCGACAATGTAGGCTTTAAAACCATTTTCTCTTAATTTCTGGGTGATAAATTGTACTTCTTCAGGAATCTTCATATATATTTAATCTTAACCTCAAATCTTGTTTTTTTCAATTTTTTAACTTAAAATTAGATAACGCCCCTGTAGCTCAATGGATAGAGTGCTGGGCTTCGGACCCAGTGATGCAAGTTCGACTCTTGCCAGGGGCACTGAGGCTCGCCCCGTTAGACGACGGGGCGCCCAGTCGAATGACCGGGCGAGTCCTGGCGAGAGCATAAAGGGTTTTGACCCCGCACCGAATTTATTCTGGTGCGGGGCGAGTCCCTCCGGGGGCATTAGATTTTTTAGATTATTTAAAAATGCTAAAATGAAAAAGGTCGAGTTTTAGTTACTATTTTATATTAAAAGTTTCTATGAAAAAAATTTTGAAAATTGGTTTCTTTCTATCAATTTTTATTTTTCTAATTGGTTTAGCCCAAGCTGTAAAAGCTGAAACTAGATATATGCGTTCCGATGATGTGCTCGGTACAACTCAAACAAGCAGTGGTTTGTACGTCCATATTAGCGATTCTGGTACTCAATATTTAGGCATTAGAGTTTGGAGTAAAACAAGCATAGGTGTGGAAACCGAAATTGGTACTCCTGGAACCGTTAAGGCGATAGCCAGTGGTAATTCTACTGGCTTAATCAGCGCTACTTGGGCGGTGCCAGCAACGCCTCTAAATCCTACTGATTCAATTGTTGTTCGAGTTTATGCTGATAATTTTAATCCACCCACTACTTTAATGCATACTTTTACCACTGAACCGTTAGATAGTTACCAATTAAATGCAGCAACCTGGACAGTCTATTATGATTTAGCCCTTTATCCTGTGACGGGTTATTTTTTTGAATATGGTAATGCCGCCTCCAATAGTAGAATAGAAGGATATGCTGCCTGTACCAACAAAGATCCAATAGTAACCCTTACCCCTAACCACACTGGAAACCCAGGCGATACTAAAATCTACACGGTTAATGTAAAAAATGACGATACTACATCCTGTGCTGCTAGAACCTTCAGTTTATCTGCCGTACCGGCAGTTATTCCTGCCGGCTGGAATGGGGCTTTTAACCTCTTACCTATAATAAGCATTGCTCCTCAAATTACTAATTCCTCGCGTACTTTTTCAGTCACCTCTGCTGCCACCGCTGCGCCAGGAATCTATAATGTTTCAGTAACAGCTTCTGGAGGTGGTTTTCAAGGAACTGGAACGGCAACCTATACGGTAACAGCTCCAGTATGTACTAACCAAAATCCGACAGTAACTCTTACTCCTAACCACACTGGAAACCCAGGCGATCTTAAGTCCTACACGATTAATGTAACAAACAACGATACTGGGGCCTGTGCCGCTAGGGGTTTCAGCTTTTCGGGCATTGTTCCTCTTGGCTGGCCTATTGGGGTTTTCACCCAGCCTGGTGTAAACGTTGCTCCTGGACCTCCTAATTCCGCAGCTAGTTATAGAGTCACCTCTGCTGCCACCGCTGCGCCAGGAATCTATAATGTTTCAGTAACAGCTTCTGGAGGTGGTTTTCAAGGAACTGGAACGGCAACCTATACGGTAACAGCTCCAGTATGTACCTGTAATGCCTGGGTCAATAATGCCTGTGGAGTAGCGGGTTGCACTGCTAATCAAAGGCATCAGGCTCGTACTTGTAATCCCCCTGGTTGTGACGTAGAAAGTCAATGTGTAATAGATCCTGCTTGTGCTCCCCCACCGCCATCTCAATATTTAATTAATCCTTTAGCTTGCAATACTATTCCAGGGTGTATTGAAAAAATTATCAGTTTTATCTTTTGGATTGCTGTAGCCATTGTTCCAATAATGATTATTATCGCTGGATTTTTATTTTTAACTTCAGGCGGGGACCCAGAAAAAGTTCGAACTGCTAAAAGAATAATTTTCTGGACAGTAATTGGTCTCGCCATGGTTTTATTTGCTAAAGGAATAATTTCTTTAATTAAAACGGTAATAGAAGGTTAAAATTAAAAAGTATATTTTCAAAGTTCCAAAAACAAGGCTAATTCTTATATTTAAAATAATGAATAAAAAAATAAAAATTTTCTTTACAACTTTCTTTTTTATAGCGTTTTTGTTCCTACTGATTGGTTTTGCTAAAGCGGATTGTGATTCAGGTCCTACCTATACTTGTCCGGCTGGAATAATCCCCTGCCCGGGAGGCGAGTGTCAAGGCGGCCTTGTCCCTTGTGGCAGGACTTGCGATGATCCCTGTACTAAAAACTGTGAATGCGCTCCCTGTACTCTCTGCCATCTTTTTGTTTTATTTAAAAGAATTGTTGATTTTTTAACGATTAATATCGTCTTCCCTTTGGCCATCTTAATGATTGTAGTTGGAGGAATGATGTTCTTGACAGCTGGCGGAGATCCAGGAAGAATAGGAAGCGCAAAGAAAATCTTAACCGCTACTGTAATTGGACTGGCCATTATTTTAGCTGCCTGGTTAATTGTAGATACAGTAATTATGTTCTTGGTCCCATCTAGTAGTCCATTCCAAAGCTGGGAAACTATTGATTGTCCGGTCTGTGGAGATGGAAATTGTGATTCTGGAGAAACGACAACTAATTGCCCGGCTGACTGTGGTGCTCCGCCATCAGTCTGTACTCCTTCTTCTCCTCTCTGTAATGGAGTTTGTCCAGCTGGATGCACTGTAGTTCAAGATCCAGATTGTGGATGTCTAAGTGGTAACAGCTGCTGTGGAATTGGATGCAATAATGCTAGTGACAGTGATTGTTCAGCCACTGCCGAATGTACAGAAGATGAATGCACAGAGGATGTTACGTGTCATTGTGGCTCTTGGTCGTCACTTTCAGGTGACGATTTAATACAAAAAGATGCTAGTTTTAAAGTTGTTGGAAGTGCTAGCATTAGCGATACTATTACTAGCAAAAATAGTTATGACTTCATTTTTAGCTTTTCATCGGGCCATATGGCCGATTGTGAAGCATATAATAATATAAAATTTCAGGTTTGGC
>Ga0315291_10003837_pt1 | contig 19305 bp, 30 predicted proteins | sample YL17G12_20_MG_FD_203070 | JGI IMG/M metagenome (GOLD analysis project Ga0315291, IMG submission 203070) | Sediment microbial communities from Yellowstone Lake, YNP, Wyoming, USA - YL17G12_20 | ecosystem: Environmental > Aquatic > Freshwater > Lake > Sediment | place: USA: Wyoming | collected...
GTAGTCTAACATTTTTATTAATTTGTTTACCATTTAATATATCAGCAGCGATTTTTAAATCAGAAAATCTACCGTTTGTACAAGAACCAATTAAAAACTGTTGAATATCCAAACCAGAAACATCAGAAACAGGTTTTACATTATCAACTGTATGAGGACAGGCAACTTCTGGAACAATTTCTGATAGATCATAATCTAATTTTTTAACATATAAAGCATTTTCATCAGGGTAAATAGCTTCATAAGATGAATTGGAAACTCCAATTGAGTTAAGATATTTTTTTGTGATGTTATCAACAAAGAACACAGAGTTTTTCGCACCCATTTCGACACCCATATTGGCAATGACAAATCTATCATCAACAGAAAATTGAGTTAAATCTCCATGATGCTCTACAGAACAGTAATCGGCACCTGACGCGGATATATCACCAATAATATGCAAAACAACGTCTTTTGCATAAACACCAAGTTTTAATTTACCGCTTAATGTTATTTTTATACTTTGAGGAACCTTCAACCAAGTTTCGCCTGTAAGCAAAATTGATGCAGCTTCCGTTCTATCTATACCTGACGAAAAAGCACCAATTGCACCATATGAACAAGTATGTGAATCACTACCAAGAATTAGTTTTCCTGGTAAAGCTAAACCTTTTTCAATAACAAGTTGATGACAAACTCCATAGCCGATATCAAAGAAGTTTTCAATCTGATATTTCTTTACAAAATCTCTTATGGTTTTATGATTTGTTGCAATTTTATCAGAAGATGCAGGTATAACATGATCAAGTGCGATTATAGGAAGTGATTTTGAGTAAATACCGTATTGCTCCAAATCTGGTTTTATCTTTTGTATTATAGCTGAAGTATTGTCATGGGTCAAAAGATGATCGGGTTTTACAGTTACTATCTGGCCTGGTGTTACTTCTTTTAAGCCAGCATATTTTGCAAGTATTTTTTCAGCAAAAGTCTTATCCAATTTATTACCTCCTTAATTGTGGTATTTACTATTTAATTTTGAAAAAAAGAAACATTGTTTTATGTTTAAAGTTATTCAATGAAATAAATTTTATTGATACTTTTACAAATTGGCATTTTTGAAAGAAAACTATAAGTTATAGTTTACATATATCTATTCAAGGTGGATTGGGATGAAAAAAGCAAATCTTATTGTTAATAATAACGCAGTTGCAGGAGTAATAGAGGCATTATTACTTGTTGGTCTTGTTGCTATAATCTTATCATTTATTCAACTATATTACGTACCAGAAATAATGGAGGACAAAGAAGCTACGCATATGGACCAGGTTTCACAACAATTTTCACAATTAAAATCTGTAGTGGATATTCAATCAACAATGGGTGTTATAAATGATGAAAATCCTAACCCAAAATATGTTGCATATACATCAATGTCATCTCCACTAACTTTAGGTAGCAGAGAACTGCCATATTTTGTATCATCAGCTTCTCCAGGTCAAACTACTTTGGTTGACAAATATGATGCAGGAGATTGCAAAATAAAAATTTATAATTCATCTATTGAATATGATTTTCCGTCAGGAATACCTTTAACCTCAATTGTATATGAAGCGTATAACTACTATTTTATCCCTCAAAAATATATTTTTGAAGGTGGAGGAATAATCTTAAATCAGACAGATGGAGAGATTATGAGTGTTAATCCTTCCATGAATATTGTTAATAATACTAATGACATAGAAATTACTTACGATATACCTTTATTAGTAGGTACTCCTGGCAAAAAAATAGACGGAGGTTATGATGAATCATATATTCGTACTAATTATATAAAATATTATGAAAGTACGATAGATATAATTAGTGAAAATATTTCTATATTTACCGATCATCCGGATGCATGGTATCATAGTCTTGTTAACACAACAAGAGGTTTATTGTGGGAATATGTTAATAATCAATATATAAAGGTTGAAATTGATAGATCAACAACACCAAATTGTGTGATTATTAAACCTTATTCCAAAGATATTTACATCAAAATCACTGTTATAGAAATTGGCGTTCAAATAGGACCTGGAGCAGTTATTACTAAATAAAAAAGTTTTTTATTAATTTGGATATATTACTAAACATTTAATATTTTAATCTAAGAAAATTTAATTAAAAAAACACCCTCCTATACAAGAGCGAGATTCAAGAATGGATAAAAAAGATAATGTGCTTAAAACTGGAATAATTGGCTTTGATGATCTATTTGCAGAAGGAGGAATACCAAGAGGTAGCTCCGTGCTAGTTGCTGGTGGACCTGGAACCGGTAAAAGCATATTATGCAGACAGATATGTTATAATATTGTTTCAAAAGGAAAAAAATGTATGTATGTCAGTTTTGAGGAAAGCAAAGAACGAATTGTAAAAAGTATGGAAAATTTTGGATGGGATGTTAATAAATATGTTGAAGATGGTAGTCTACTAATACAAAAAATCAATCCGCTTGATATTCTCAGAATGAAGTTCGGTTCAGTTGGTGGATCAGGTTCAGCTACAGAGTTATCTTATAAGATAAAACCTCTTATTATACCTAAAGATTTTAATCCTGAGGTTATTGCTGTGGATTCTCTAAGTGCAATTATTGCAGCATCGGTTACAAAGGATAAAAACTATAGAATTTATTTACAACAACTATTTAGTTTCTTTGAAGAAACTGGTGCAACATCTTTCTTAATAACAGAAACAGAGCCGCTACCTACAAAATACAGCGAATCAGGTATTGAAGAATTTTTAGCTGATGGGATAATAGTTTTATATAATTTTCAACAGAATGATAGACGAGAAAATGCAATAGAAATATTAAAAATGAGATATAGTAAACATCAGAAAAAAATTGTTTTAATGGAAATTACTGAAAATGGAATTAAGATTCATTGTGACAAATGCATTTTAATGGAACAATAAAATTGATTTAAAGGAATTTGAATGGTTCTGCTTGTTTGTCTAATTTCTTCGCACCGTACTTTATTATAGTTTCTTCAATTTCTTTAATTTTAACTCTGCTAAGTCCTGTTCTTTTTAATATAAGGTTGTCGTTTTCATCATAAATTTTTATTGTACCTTCTTCCAAGCATATTATGGCTTTCATTATACTTGCGTTCTGAAGCCAGATCCAGATATTCACGTTTTTGCTGATCATATCCGACCACCTAAATTAATCATTATATACGTATTTTATTTTATTTTACTAACTATATAAATATTTCTATACATTTGTGTCCAATGGGTAAAAAATGCATTTTTTAATGTGAAAAATCATTGAAACCAATAAAATAATAAAAACAAAAAAGAGGATAAAATAATATAATAGCATTTACATATCGAATTAGATGAATGGGATCACTAAATTTGATAGTTTTACTGTTGAAAAGATGCAGAGGTTAAAAACAGGTGTTGAAGGGCTTGATAGATTAATAGAGGGGGGATTACCAAAAGACTCTATAACCTTAATTTCAGGCCCACCAGGTGGTGGAAAAAGCATTTTTTGTTTTCAATTTTTGTTTGAAGGAATTAAAAATGGGGAAAAATGTTTGTTTCTGACATTAGACAAGCAAGTTGAAGGACTATTAATTCAAGCAAAAAATCTTGGACTTGATTTTCAACCAGCGATTGAAAAAAACCTTATAAAATTTTTATATCTAAATATTAACAAAAAATTAGTTTATGAGACAATGACAAATGAAATTCTGTCAGGTCAATATAGTAGAATCGTACTTGATTCAATAACGCCATTATCGGAAATGCCGATATTCATTAGAAATACAGAGGATGCTAGTTTAGATATTAATATGGTTAATACTGAAGATTTACCAGAAGGCTCAAATCTACCAACAAGAAGATTACATTTACGTTTTATCATGTCCGCACTTGAATCATCAAAATCTACATCTGTTGTAACATCAGAGCTGCCTGTAGGCTCTTCCCTTCTTTCAAGAGACGGAATTTCAGAATTTTTAGCAGATGGAGTAATAACTTTGAGTCTTGATCCGACAATGGATAGAAGAAAACTTGCGATAATGAAAATGAGAAACACAAAACATTCGCTTAAACCAAGAGACATAGTTATAGAATCCGGTGGTATAAAATTAGTTTAAATATAATAACTTATTATGTTTCTAGATTATAAACCTCCAAAAGAACTTAGAGCACTTTTTATTATTCATTACGCTCCATTACTTATTATTATTATGATTGGACCTTTATCCTGGATATATAAAGTATGGAAGATTCCAATAGATATGGTAATATGCGTTATTTTGGGACTTGCCATCTTTTTTATTGGTACATATATTTATTTTAAGTGGGAAATTTTTTGGTACAAAACATATAAGGGACAGCTTGTAACAGGGGGAATTTTTCAATATATTAGAAATCCACATTATACATCAATTTTAGTAATAGGATTTGGACTTTCAATATTTTTTTGCTCATTATTTGCTCTTACTATAGCTATAATATCAATACCTATTATGATAATAAGTATTTTAGATGAAGAAAAATTACTAAAAAAACAATATGGTGAAAAATATATACAATATATGAAAAAGGTACCATGGCGGTTAATACCAAGAGTTTTCTAATAATAAAATTTATATATAGTTTCTAGTATGCCATAATTCTTATCCTTACCAGACATCAACCGGGCAATTCTTTTAGAATCCCGTTATCAACCAATTGATTCAACTCTTTTAATTGGTTGTGAAATGTCACGGTTTGGATGAAAAATATACAATAACTCAATCCTGTAATTAATTTAAAGAGGGATATTATGCCTGATATACATCATCCGAGAAGAGGATCAATGGGCTATTCGCCTAGAAAAAGAGCAAGAAACGAAACTCCACATATAAAAAATTGGCCGGAAGGTAACGAAAAACCAAAAATTCAGGGATTTTTAGGTTACAAAGCTGGTATGACCCATGCCTTTGTTGTTGATTATCGTCCAACATCAACAACTTCAGGTAGAGAAGTAGTTATGCCAGTTTCAGTAGTAGAAACACCACCTTTGAAGGTTGCAGCTGTAAGAGCCTATAAAGAAACACCATACGGTTTACAAACAATTGGAGAAATCTGGGCTGATAAACTTGAACCTGAAATATTAAAAAAATTAACTTCTTATAAAAGGGAAAAAAAGAAAAACTGGGATTTTACCCAAGATGCAGATGATATTCGCGTAATTGTTTATACCCAACCAAGACTTGTTACAGGGGTTCCAAAAAAAATCCCTGAGATCAGAGAATTTCGGATAAGCGGTGGAAGTCTTGAGGATCAAATAAAATATGTAAAAGAAATACTTGGAAAGGAAGTAAAAATAAGCGATGCATTAAAAGAAGGAGATATGATTGATACAATAGCTGTTACAAAAGGTAAAGGTTTCCAAGGTCATGTTCAAAGATGGGGTGTAAAACTTTTATTCCATAAAAACTCAAAACATAGAAGGATGATAGGAACTACAGGTTCTTGGCATCCTAGCTACATCCAAGCAACAGTTCCACAAGCTGGTCAAATGGGGTATCATCAAAGAACCGAGTTAAATAAAAGAATTCTAAAAATCGGAGAAAAAGGTGAAGAGGTAACCCCATCTGGTGGTTTTCCAAATTATGGTGTAATAAGAAATTCTTATATTATTTTACACGGCTCAATACCAGGACCTACAAAAAGACTAATTTCTATGCGAGATGCAATAAGATACCAACGTGGTGTTAAAATCGAAAAACCAGAAATAACCTATATATCAACTACAAGTAAGCAAGGAGTATAATCATGACGAAGGTAAATATATATAGCACAGATGGGTCTTCTTTAGAAAAAATTGATTTACCAAAAATATTTAGCACACCTTTTAGACCTGATATCATTAGAAAATCATTTAATGTTCTTCATTCAAACAAAAGACAACCATATGGAGCTTATCCACTTGCAGGTACAAGACATTCAGTAACCTCCATCGGTAAAGGTAGAGGTATGTCACGTGTACCAAGACTTACACAAGGACAAAATGCAGCATTTGCCCCATGTAATGTTGGTGGCAGAAGAGCTCATCCACCAAAAGCGGAACGTAACTGGAAAGAAAAAATAAATAGAAAAGAAGGGGTTATTGCAAAAAACTCTGCAATTGCAGCAACAGCAAACAAGGAAATAGTTGCAAAAAGAGGACATAAATACAATGAAAAATTAACTTTGCCAGTTATTGTTGATGATAAATTTGAGAAAATCAAAAAAACAAAAGAAGTAATTGAAGCTCTTGATAAAATTGGGGTATATGAAGACGTACTCAGGGCAACAAATGGAAAACATATTCGTCCTGGGATAGGAAAAATGAGGGGGAGAAAATACAGGACCCCAAAGTCTCTTTTAATTGTTTATACAAAGGATGATTTTCAAAAATGTTCAAAAAATCTAACAGGTGTCGATGTAGTTAAACCCTCAAATATTAATATAGAATATTTAGCACCAGGTGGAGACGCTGGTAGACTAACAATATTTACAAAATCTGCACTAAAGGAATTAGGAGGTGCCAAGTAATGGATCCTTATGATATTATTTTTCATCCATATGTTACAGAAAAAACTATGAATTTCATGGACAAGAACAATGCATTAGAATTCTTGGTAAGAAGAACTGCGAATAAAAAAACTATAAAAAAAGCAGTTGAAAATATGTTCGAAGTAAAAGTAAAAGATATCAGGACCAGAATAACAAAAAATGGCAAACATGCTATTGTAACATTTATGCCTGAATTCAAAGCAGAAGATATTGGAATGAGAATAGGAATATTCTAGAGGTGAAAGTATGGGAAAGAAATTAATCCAACAAAGGCGAGGACGCGTAAGGGGAAGATACAATGCTCCATCCCATAGATTTAAGGGAGATGTAAAATACATTAGGGACAACAATATTGAGGGTATTGTTAAAGAAATTCTTCATGATCCAGGACGTTCTGCTCCTCTTGTTAATATTAAATTTGAAAAAAATAAAGAAATTCTATTTATAGCTCCTGAAGGTATCAAAGTTGGAGATACAATAAAATTCACAAATGATAAAAGTGATATTTCAGTTGGTAATGTATTACCACTAGCTTCAATACCTGAAGGTGCTCCTGTTTATAACATTGAGTTATCACCAGGCGATGGTGGTAAACTTGTTCGGGCTGGTGGTAGTACAGCAATAGTTGTTGCACATGACAAAGCAAAAACCGTTTTACAACTACCATCAGGTCAATTCAAAACTATAGAGTCACAATGCAGAGCAACAATTGGAGTTGCTGCTGGTGGAGGAAGAAAAGATAAACCTTTTTTAAAAGCAGGTAAAAAATATCATGCCTACCGAACAAGAGGCAAACAATATCCTGTTGTTAGAGGTGTAGCAATGAATCCAGTTGATCATCCACATGGTGGAGGTAGCCATCAACATGTTGGTGGACCAAGTAGTATAAAACGTGGTTCTCCACCAGGTTCCATGGTTGGAAATATTGCTCCAAAAAGAACTGGGAGGAAGTAGACAATATGGCCCAAGACCGTAGAAGCTCAGCAAAAAGTAAAAGGAAAGCAAAAAGAAAGAAGATTGAAATTAAAAAGAAGGAGTTTATCTATCAAGGTAAAACTCTCGAAGAATTACAAAAACTTACTATCGATGAACTATTGCCACTTCTTCCATCAAGAGTTCGAAGGACATTAAAAAGGGGACTTACAACTAAACAAGAGAAGCTAATAAAGGATGTTGATCATGCAGGAACAGCAATACCTATTAGATCCCATTGCAGAAATATGATAATTCTTCCTAATTTTGTTGGCCATATAATCAATATTTATAATGGTAAAGAATTCCAACGTGTGAATGTACAACCTGAAATGATTGGACATTATCTTGGTGAGTTTGCAATGACTCGCCAAAGAGTAAAACATACAGGACCTGGAGTAGGCGCAACTAAATCATCTAAATTTATGCCATTGAAGTGATGAAAAATGAAATATTCAGCTAATATAGATTCGGATAAAAGTGCAAAGGCATTTGGATACGAGCTTCATTGCTCAAAAAAAGATTCCATGAATATTGCCTATGAAATTAAAGGTATGAAGATTGAAGAGGCAAAAAAATTTTTACAAGATATAATTGATTTAAAACGTCCAGTAAAATCAGTTTTTCATAAAAGAAAGATACATCATCAAAAACGTATCGGTCCTGGCTCTTATCCACAAAAAGCTGCTAGATATATGTTAGAGACATTGGAAAATGCTGAAAACAATGCAGAATACAAGGGTTTTGATGTTGAAAATATGAAAATCATACACGTATCAGCTTATGGCGGCAGGGTTTTAAAAGCAATGATGCCAAGAGCCCATGGAAGAGCAACAAACAAGTATGAGGAAACATCTGACATTGAAATTATAGTAGAAGAGGTTGAATAATGACAGGCGAGAGAAATTTCATAAGGGAAAATACAAACAGAGTTCTGATTAAAGAGTTTTTAATCAAAAAAATTGAAGGTGCTGGCTTTGGTGGAATGAATATACAAAGAACACCGATGGGCACAAGAATAAACATTTTAGTTGAACGCCCAGGTATGGTAATAGGTAAAGGCGGTAATAAAATAAAAGAACTTACTGATGCAATTAGAGATAATTTCAAGGTAGATAATCCACAAATTGAAATTGAAGAAGCAGGTAGTAGAGCATCACTTAATGCACAGATAATGGCAGAGAAACTAGCAGAAGCCCTTGAGCGCGGATGGCATTTTAGACGTGCAGGTCATTCAACTGTTAGAAGGATAATGGATTCTGGGGCAAAAGGATGCCAAGTAATAATAGCAGGGAAACTTACAGGTGCTAGACACAGAACTGAGAAATTTACAGAAGGACATGTGAAATATTGTGGCGAAATAGCTAGACAAGTTATGGATAACGGTTTTGCAGTTGCTAAATTAAAGCCAGGTGTACTTGGTGTAAAGGTTAGAATTATGAGACCCGATGCAAAACTACCCGATGAGATTAAAATTCGTATGCCTGAAAAGGAGAAACCAAAAGAAGTAAAAGTTGAGGAAAAGAAAGAAGAAGTGGTAGTTGAAAAGAAATTAACTCCTATAATTAAATTAAAGGATATACCTGGTATTGGTCCATCTGTTGTCAAGAAATTTGAAAAAGCTGGTATTAATTTCCTTGAGGATTTATTTGATATGGATGTTGATGATCTTACTACTATAGATGGTATTGGTATAAAAACAGCTGAAAACATTGTAAAGAATTTAAGAAAAATAAAATGAGAGGCTGGTTTAAATGGTTCTTAAAGCTAAAGAAATTAGAGAATTTACTCCTGAAGAAAGAAGTAAAAAATTAAAAGAATTGAAAAGTGAACTTATGCATGAAAGAGGAGTAGCTGCAATGGGTGGTTCACCCGCATCACCAGGAAAGATTAGACAGATTAGAAGTGAAATTGCAAAGCTACTAACTATCATGCGGGAGGAAAGAGAAAAATAAATGAGCGAAATATGTCAAGTATGTGGCTTACCAAAGGACATTTGTGTATGTGAAGATATAGCTCGTGAACAACAAAAAATAACTATCGCTGTTGACAAAAGACGTTATGGGAAAGTTATGACAATTGTTGAGGGTATTAATTCCCATGAACTGGACATAAATGCATTGATAACACAACTAAAATCAAAATGTGCATGTGGTGGGACAGTAAAAGAAGGAAAAATTGAGCTTCAAGGCGACCACAGAACAAGAGTTAAAGAAACTTTAGAGAAAATGGGTTTCATGGTTGAATTAATTTAAACATCTAAGCTCAAATCAACCATTCCTATGCAGTAAGCATTCTCTATAAGAGGATAGAATGAATGAAAAAAAACTCGCAAGAGAAGAATTAATAGGATTAAAAGTTAAAATTAAGGAATGTAAAGATATGAGCTGGATTGGAAAATCAGGTCTCATAGTTGATGAGACGAAAAATACTTTCCTGATAGAAGTTGATAATCAACAAAAAACTATAGCAAAAAATATTGCAACATTTGAATTTGATATTGAGGGTAAAAAAATATTACTTGATGGTTCAAAAATAACATATAGACCAGAAGATAGGATCAAAAAAGTAAGGTGAATTATTGTGGTAGAGAAAAAAAAGGTAAGAAATATAGGAGTAGATGCAAAAACTCCTGCAGAGAGCTGCAATGACAAAAATTGCCCGTTTCACGGCACATTATCAGTTAGAGGTCAAATGATTATTGGAGTTGTAAAATCTAATAAAATGCAGGGTTCAATCCTTGTTAAAAGAGATTTTATGCATTACGTTCAAAAATATGAAAGATACGAGAAAAGAACATCAACATTTGCAGCTCATTGTCCCCCATGTATTAAGACACAGGCTGGGGATAAAGTAAAGATTGCTGAATGTAGACCGATTAGCAAAACAATCTCGTTTGTTGCTATTGAAAAAATATGAGGATGGTATAAAATGAAAGGTATTGCTGGAAGAGTGAAAAGAGGACTACCTATTGGTGCCCGACTAGAATGTATTGACAACACTGGTGCAAAAATTGTACAGATAATCATGACTCTAAAAATCCACGGAACTCATAGACGTCAAACCGGAGCGGGTGTTGGCGACATGGTAGTTATAAGTGTGAAAAAAGGTGCTACTGAGATGAGAAGGCAAATTCTTAGAGCTGTAGTAGTACGTCAAAAAAGACCTTTCAGAAGATCGGATGGAACCATGGTCCAGTTTGAGGATAATGCAGCAGTTATTGTTACAGAAACAGGAGAAACAAAAGGAACTATGATTAAAGGACCCGTTGCATTAGAAGCAGCAGAGCGTTACCCTAAGATTGCTTCAAATGCATCAATAATAGTGTGAGTTGATAAAAATGCAATCAATGATGCCAAGAAAACAAAGAAAAGAAATGTATAATGCACCTCTTCATAAAAGAAGAAAATGGATTGCTTCGCATTTAGAAGAAAAACTTCTTTTGAAATATAATAAAAGATCAATATCTGTTATAAAAGGTGATACTGTTAAAGTAATGAGAGGTAGTTTCAGGGGACATGAAAATAAAGTAGCTCGTGTTGATGTCAGAAAAAGATACCTTGAAATCGAAGGAATAACAATGTCAAAAGCCGATGGTAACAAAATTGCAAGACCGATTCATGCAAGTAATGTAATGATTACTAAATTAAATTTAACAGATAAATGGCGAAGAAAAAAACTCGAAAGAGGTCTTTCAGAAGAAGCAAGAAAAGAAGTAGAAAAAGAAGCAGAAAAACAAATTAAAGAAGCTGAAGAAAGTAAGAAAAAAGCTGAAGAAGAAAGATTGTTAAAAGAAAAGGAAGAAGAAGAGCTTACAACAGAAGAAACAAAGGAAGAAAAACAAAAAGTTGAAGAAATAAAAGAGGAACCTGAAAAGAAATCTTTGCCAAAATTTGAGAAAAAACAAGAGCTTCCTAAAGAAAAGCCGACTAAAAAAACTACAACAAAAACCACTGAAAAAGAGGAGGAAAATAAATGAAAAAGCACCTAAAGAGATTAAATGCACCAAGAGTACTGAGCATAAAAAGAAAAGTAAAAAAATGGACGGTCAGACCATCACCTGGTCCTCATCCTCTTGATGAATCAATCTCACTTGGGATTATTATAAGAGATTACCTAGATCTAGCTGATAGCTTAAAAGAAACAAAAAAGATTATAACAAACGGCGAAGTAATGGTTGATGGTGTTGTAAGAAAGGATCATAAGTTTCCATGCGGTTTAATGGATGTAATTTCTATATCAACCCTAAAAAAAGATTTTAGAATTTTATTTAACAAAAGAGGTAGATTAGTTTTAGTTCCAACAGCAGCAAAAGATGCAAATTGGAAATTATGCCGAATTGAAAATAAAAAGATTGTAAAAGGTAAACAGACTCAACTTAATTTACACGATGGACGAAATAAAATAGTTGAAAAAGGGGAGTACAGTACAGGCGATGTATTAAAACTATCTTTTAAAGACCAAAAAATTGAAGATATTTATAAGTTCCAAAAAGGAGCAGTATCATTTATTATTGGTGGTAGTCACATTGGAGAAGTTGCGGATATCGAAGAATTAGAATTTATTCCATCGACTAAACCAAATCTTGCAAAAATGAAAGGAACTACAGAATTTTCAACATTACAAAAATATGTTTTTCCTATAGGAAAAACAAAACCTGTTATAGAATTACCTGAGGTGAAAATACAATGAGCACAGAAAAAACCAAAAAATCAAGTAAAAAACAAGCAACAAAAGCAGACCCAGAACAGAAAAAAATACTCTTTTCACCCAGAATAGAAAAAGTAACGATAAACATAGGCGTAGGAGAAGCAGGAGAGCGGTTAAAAAAAGCGGAAACGGTTTTACAAAACATAACTAAACATAAACCTGTTCAAACTCTTTCTAAAACAACAAACAAGGATTGGAGCATAAGAGAACAAATGCCTATTGGATGCAAGGTTACTCTTCGTGGAAAAGAGGCTCAAGAATTTTTAAAAGATGCACTAAGCACTAGGCAAAATAAAATGTCGGATTACTCATTTGATGACCAAGGAAATCTTGCATTTGGTATACCTGATCATACTACATTTAAGAGCCAAAAATATGACCCAAGCATAGGCATATTTGGTATGGACATATGTATTACTATGCAGAAACCTGGATACAGAATTAAACACAGGCGAATTGCACCAGGCAAAATACCAAGTCGACATAGGGTAAAAAAAGAAGAGACCATGAAATTTTTCTCTGAAAAATTCAATGTGGAGGTAGTACAATGAAGATAAAGGAGAAAAAAAAGATTTATGGTAGAATTAAAGGATGCGAAAGATGCGGAAGAAAAAGAGGTTTGATTCGATTATATGGTTTACATTTATGCAGGCAGTGTTTCAGAGAAAAAGCTGAAGAAATGGGATTTAAAAAGTATTCGTAATGGAGGCTGATAGTTAAATGTTAAACGATCCATTAGCAGATGCATTATCAGTAATAAAAAATGCTGAAATGAAAGGAAAAGGAGCATGCGTTATTCGACCCTCATCTAAACTTATTGACGGAGTTTTAAATCTACTTAAAGAAAAAGGATATATCAACGAATATAATAAAATTGATGACGGAAAAGCAGGTGTTTTTCAAGTACAACTAAAAGGAAATATAAACAACTGTGGTGTAATTAAACCAAGATATCCAATAAAAAAAGATGAGTTGGATAAATGGGAGGCAAGGTATCTACCTGCTCAAAATTTTGGAACATTAATTCTAACAACGACAAAAGGCATTATTTCTCAGGATGAAGCAAGGAAAGATGGAATTGGGGGTAAATTACTGGCTTACATTTATTAATGGTGATCAAAAATGACATATATTGAAAAGACAAAGTCTGATGTTAAAATACCAGATGGTGTGAAGATTACAATAGAAAATAACAATATTATTGTTAAAGGAGAAAAAGGTGAACTAACAAGATATTTTTCACATCCAAAAATAGAGTTAAAAATAAATGATAAAGTCTTGGAAATACATGGAAAAAATATTAGGAGAAAAGAAAAAGCTATACTAGGAGCAATTTCTGCCCATATTAACAATATGATAAAAGGTGTTACAAAAGGATATGAATATAAAATGAAAACTGTTTTTTCTCATTTTCCAATAAAAACTATAGCAGAGGGGAATCAGTTTATTATTCAAAATTTCCTTGGTGAAAGATCTCCCAGACGCGCCGAAATATTACAAGGTATTACAGTAGAGACAAAGGGAGAATTTGTAACTATTAAAGGGTTAGATAAGGAAAAAGTTGGACAAACTGTTGCAAATATAGAACGCGCTACAAAAGTGAAAAATAGAGATATCCGAGTTTTTCAAGATGGTGTTTATCTAGTTAATACAGGAGATAAATAAAATGACAAAAGAAGATGCGATCAAAGAGTTTACAAAAATCAAGGGTATTAATAAAACAAAAGCTGAACTTCTTTACAAAAATGGTTTTGATTCAATTGAAAAACTAAAAAAAGCCAAAACTAAAGATTTAGAAAAAATTGATGGTATAACTAATAGTATTGCAAAAAACATCTTGAAACAAGTTAGTATTGAATCTGAAATTAAAACAAAAAAAACTAAGGCACCTAAAAAAGAAAAAACTAAAGAAATACAAAAAAAAGTTGAAAAAAAGAAACCTTCACCAAAAGTAAAATCAGAGAAAAAAGAAGAAAAACCAAAGGAAATTGAAGTTAAAAAAGAGAAAGAAAAAATTGAACCAACGGAAGAAAAAGAGGAATATAAAGTAAAAAGAAAACCTAAATTAAGCAAAGAACTAGAAGAAAAACTAAGGATAAGAAAACAGATTAAAGATAGAACACCAGAATTTCTAAGAGAGGAATGGTTCAGATATGGTAAAATAGCCAAAACTTGGCGTAAACCTGATGGTTTGACATCAAAGATGCGATTACATAAAAAATATAGAACAAATGTTGTAAGAGTCGGTTATAGAGGTCCAAGAGATACTCGTGGGCTTCATCCTTCTGGTTTTGAAGAAGTTTTTGTGTTTAATGTAAATGATCTTACCAAAATTGATCCAAATAAACAAGCTGCCAGAATAGGTGGCTCAGTTGGTACAAAGAAACGATTAGATATTCAAAAGAAAGCTGAGGAGCTTGAAATTAGGATATTAAATATGTGAGGTTATGAACAATGACTGATTTAAGGAATCAACGAAGAATGGCATCATCTCTACTTAAATGCGGCAGGGGTAGAGTTTGGATGGATAACGATAGACTTGAAGAAATTGCAAAAGCTGTTACAAAAAATGATATAAGAGTTCTTATTAAAGGTGAAGCCATAAAAAGTAGACAAATAAAGGGGATTTCTAGTGGACGTAAAAAGTTTGTTGCAAAACAAAAGGCAAAAGGACGTAGACGTGGACATGGTTCTAGAAAGGGCACAAGTTATGCTCGTTTGCACAAAAAAGAACGTTGGATGCGAATTATTCGTCCAATAAGATTCTACTTAACAACTCTTAGACAAGAAAAAAAAATAAATAACTCAACTTATCGCAGATATTATGACAGAGCAAAAGGTGGTGAATTTAAAAGTAAAAATCATCTAAAGAGTCACTTAGTTTCTGATGGTATTTTAAAGGAGGATAAGCTATGACGCATGGACCTCGATATTATGTAAAACCTAGAAGGCGACGTGAAGGAAAAACAGATTACAGAAAAAGACTCAGTCTACTTAGATCCGGTAAAATAAGAATGGTTGTTAGAAAATCATTGAAAAACACTCAGATTCAGTTTGTTGAGTATAAAGAGGAAGGAGACAATGTGCTTGTCTCTGCAAATTCAAAAGAACTTATAGATAAATTTAAATGGAAGTTTTCAACTTCCACAACACCTGCAGCTTATTTAACTGGTTTGCTTGCTGGATCGAAAGCAAAAGAAAAAGGAATAAATGAATGCGTGCTTGATATAGGTAGATATCCTGCTTCGACCGGTTGTAAAGTTTTTGCTGCTTTAAAGGGAATTATTGATGCAGGAATAGTCTGTCCCTATAGCAAAGAGAAATTACCTAGTGAAGATAGAATAATGGGTAAACATTTAGACAAAGAAATAGCTTTATCTGTTAATGATATAAAAAGTAAGATTATTGGAGGTAAATAATGCCAGCAAGTAGAGGAAGAAGGGAAGGAGGTAGCTCCAGAAGAAGATCGGAATCCGGACCTTCAGTCTCAGTTACATGGAGTCCAAAAACTAAGCTTGGATTGATGGTAAAAAGCGGACAATTTACGAATATAAGTGATGTTTTAAAATCAGGTCTACCTCTAAGAGAGCCTGAGGTTGTTGACTTGTTACTTCCTGATTTAAATGATGAAGTAATAGATGTTAATATGGTTCAGCGTATGACCGACTCTGGCAGAAGAGTAAGATTCGTAATAACTGTTGCTGTTGGTAACAGTGACGGTTATATTGGTTTTGGTCAAGCTAAAGGAAAAGAAGTCGGAACAAGCATTAGAAAAGCAATTGAAAATGCAAAGCTAAATATAATAGAAATAAGAAGGGGATGTGGATCATGGGAATGTGGTTGCGGAACACCCCATACTGTTCCTTTTTCAGTTACAGGAAAAAGTGGATCAGTCGAAGTTACATTAAAACCTGCTCCTCGTGGTATAAGCCTTGCAGCAGGTAATGTAGCCAAAAAAATACTTGCAATTGCAGGTATAAAAGATTGTTGGACTTTTACAAAAGGTAAAACAAAAACCACAGTTAACTTTGCAAAAGCTGTTTTCAATGCTCTTGAAAAAAACGCTGAGATGCGTATAATGCCAGCTGCAGTTAAAAAAAATGGTATAATATCAGGTGGTATAGGGACTATAGAAAAAACGCAACCAGTTCAACCAGTTGAAGGGGAGGCATCTTAAAATGACTTATGTAGTAGTTCGAGTTAGAGGTACGGTTAATGTAAATCCAGATATCAAAAAAACTTTACAACTAATGAATTTAAGAAAGGTAAATCATTGTGTTTTACTCGAAGAAAATCCAATTGAAAAAGGAATGCTTCAGATTGCAAAGGATTATGTAACCTGGGGTGAAATAAAAAAAGATATTCTTACAAAACTCATTGTTTCAAGAGGCAAACTAGTTGGAGATAAAAGTTTAACAGATGAATCTGTAAAATCGTTAACCTCATTTAGTGATGCCAATAATCTATCGCAAGCAATTATTGACAATAAATATCGATACAAGGATATTCCTAGTATTAAACCCATTTTCAGGCTCAATCCACCTAAAAAGGGTTACAGGACTATAAAAAGATCGTTTACGCGCAAGGGTTCTTTAGGTTATCGGGGTAAAGAGATAAATAAACTTATTGAACGAATGATATAATAATAAATAAAAAAAAAAAATCACTAAATATTCCAAAAACTTTTTATATATCACCTGTTTTATTAAATTAGAAAGAGGGGTAAGTTATGGAAGAAACATTGTACAATATTGAAATCCATAAAGATGATGATGGGTATCTTGGTAGACTATTTTCTGATGTCGATGGAATAAAGGAGTTTAAAAACGAGTATTTAGATCAGCTTTTAAGAGATATAACTGTTGATATTCAGCTAGCGCTAGAAGAATTTTCTAACCGCTCAGCTGATTTTCTTGAAAGCCAGGAGGGTACCAGATAAAAGTTTTTTTATAGGTAAGCTTTTTAAATACTTCCCGTATTTGGTGCTCTTACTATTTATAAGATATGGTGAATTAATTTGATATATACTAGATTTGAGAAAGCAAGAATTATTGGAGCAAGGGCTCTTCAAATCTCTATGGGAGCACCCACTCTTATTAAGTTACCAAAGGATATTATCACACCCATAGATATTGCGATGTTTGAGTTTAATGAGGATGCAATACCAATAACTGTTAAAAGAATTGATGAACAGGGTTAAAAAAGAGGAAATAGCTATGGCTGAAGAAAAACTGGAGAAAGAAACCAAAACAGAAAGCCAAGGTATGATAATACCAGAAGAAACCTATATGACTGCTGGTGCCCATATTGGAACTAGACAAAAAACAGCTGATATAAAGAATTTTATTTATAGAGTTAGAAATGATGGTTTGTACATAATAGATGTTAAAAAAACCGATGAAAGAATAAAAAGCGCTGCAAAGTTTATCGCAAAATATGACCCAGCAAATGTTTTAATTGTATCTGTAAGACAATATGGTCAAAAACCAATTAAGAAGGTTGCTGAGCAAACAGGTATAAAGGTTATAGATGGCCGTTTTAGACCTGGAACCTTAACAAATCCTAACACCAAAGGTTTTGTTGAGCCAGATCTATTGATTTTAACCGATCCACTAGCTGATATACAAGCTCTACATGAAGCAAAAAATATTGGTATTCCTGTTATTGGATTATGTGACACAAATAATGAAACCAAATGCCTTGATATAGTAATACCAACAAATAATAAAGGAAGAAAAGCACTTGCTCTTATTTACTGGCTTTTAACTCGGGAAATATTAAAGGAAGCAGGTAAAATAAAAGCTTATGACGAGTTCAAACCAACCGCTGAGGATTTTGAAGCTGAAATTTAAGTAGTTTTTTGTTATATGCGTATTGCTTATAGCGTTAAAAGGAAGATAAATTGCAAGTTGAAGTAAATAATAATATTGTTCTAGTTGGTACTGCACATATTTCACAGGACAGTGTTGATGAAGTTAAACAAACTATAGAAAAATATAAACCTGATATTGTCGCAGTTGAACTATGTAAAAGAAGATACGAAAGTATCACAGAAAAGGATAAATGGGATAACACTCCTGTCACTCAACTTTTAAAATCAAATAATGCTTATTTTGTACTTGCTCAAACATTTTTATCATCTATTCAAAGAAAGCTTGGTAAAGATTATGGTGTTGAACCAGGTTCAGAGATGATTGCAGCTTGCCAGGAAGCAAAGAAAAATAATTTAGATATTGCTCTTGTCGACAGAGATATTTCTGTTACCCTAAAAAGGGCTTGGCGTAAGATGGGTTTTAGAGAGAAATTTAAGCTTTTTTGGGAGTTTATTAAAGCAATGGTTGGTTATGATGAAGAGGAGCTCGAAGATCTTGATCTTAAGGAGTTAATGAAAGAAGATGTTATATCTGCTTTGATGAAGGAATTCAGTGATATAGCACCGAGTGCTTCAAATGTTTTAATCACTGAAAGAGATAAATATATAGCAAAAAAAATCTATGATGAAAGTAAGAAGGGAAAGGTAGTTGCCGTTGTTGGTGCGGGTCATATCAACGGTATAAAAGATTATTTGGATAAAAAAGATTTTGATGTTGATTTAAACGAATTGGAGCAGATTCCAAAAAAGCGAGTAAGTGTTGGTAAAGTTGTTGCTGTTGCAATCCCTGTTATTTTCGTATTAATAATAGTTTGGTTAATTATGTCTCGTGGGGCTAATGCTTGGGCTGAAATAGGTAATATTTTCTTCTGGTGGTTTATAATTCATGGAGCTTTATCAGCTGCTGGTGCGGCTATTGCTCGTGGTCATCCTCTTTCCATTTTAACAGCATTTGTTGCTGCTCCTTTTACTTCACTGGAGCCATTTTTTGCACCAGGTTGGTTTGCAGGTCTAGTAGAAGCCAAATTTAGAACACCTGTTGTTAAGGATTTTCATGAATTAAGGAAAATTGAAGGTCTAAAGGATTTTTGGAACAATAAGGTAATAAGACTACTGATGGTCGTTGCTCTTGCAAACCTAGGAAGTATGATTGGTACACTTGTTGCTTTCCC
>Ga0315291_10003839_pt1 | contig 19296 bp, 23 predicted proteins | sample YL17G12_20_MG_FD_203070 | JGI IMG/M metagenome (GOLD analysis project Ga0315291, IMG submission 203070) | Sediment microbial communities from Yellowstone Lake, YNP, Wyoming, USA - YL17G12_20 | ecosystem: Environmental > Aquatic > Freshwater > Lake > Sediment | place: USA: Wyoming | collected...
GTGCCTGGAGGACTGGAACAAGGGCGACAACGGGATTCTCGATCTCAGCCGGGCGTATCGGCTGAGGCCGGGGACCGGCTGGTTGATCCCAGCCGGCGTGCTGCACGCCCCGGGCTCGATGTGCACCTACGAGCCGCAGTGGGGCAGTGACGTGTTCGGCATGTTCCAGTCGCTGGTCGAGGGCCGTGAAGTGCCTTGGGACCTGCTGGTCAAGGACGTGCCCAAGGACAAGCACCAGGACCTGGACTTCATCATCGACCAGCTCGATTGGGAGAAGAACGTCGATCCGTACTTCAAGCAGCACAACTACCTGGAGCCGGTGGTCGATCCGGATCGCTCGGGCGACGGGTACACCGACAAGTGGATCGACTACGGCAGGGTCGACGGCCAGCAGTTGTTCTCGGCCAAGGAGCTGACGCTCGAGCCCGGCGCCAAGTGCGTGTTGAAAGATCCCGGCGCCAGCGGGTGGATCACGGTGCAGGGCAGCGGCCGGCTGGGCAAGCTCACGTTGCAGACGCCGGCGATGATCCACTTCGGCGAGGAGCCCTGGGACGAGGTGTTCATCACCCACGAGGCGGCCACGGCCGGCGTGGAGATCGAGAATACCGGAGGAGAGCCCCTGGTGGGGCTGCGGTACTTCGGACCCGCGGTGCACGAGGACATGCCCGAGGTCGGCGACTACCGAGAATAGCCCGCCCCCAACGGCTTGACCAGTAGCCGGCGGGACGGCCCATAGCCGGGGGGCAACGCCCCCCGGGGTTTCCCGGCGGGCGTTGCCCGGCGGCTATGGCACCAGCGGTTTGCGGCAAGGTGCTCCGGAGGGTCGAGTAGGCCATGGCCAAGCGGATTGCGATGGGTACGTGGGCGTATGTGCTCGGGCCCTACGCGGAGAGGCCGGTCCCGCTGCCAGAGGTCGTCGAGCGGCTGGCCGAGCTGGGCTTCGACGGCCTGGAGTTGGGCGGCTTCGGCGGGCATCCGAGCCCCGATGTCTTGGACAACAAGGACCAGCGCGACGAGGTCCGCAACTTGTGGGAGTCGAAGGGGATGGCGTGCAGCGGGTTCGCGCCGGACCTGTGGGGCGAGAAACTGCTCACCGCCCCACGGCCCGACTCCTACCTGGCCGCCTTCAAGAACAACGTCCGGTTCTGCCAAGACCTGGGCATTGAAATGATCCGCGTCGACACCACCGAGCCGCCCGGCATCCTGGGCGAGGTCCCCGGCGAGCAGCCGCTGGAGCCGATCATCGAGTACGGCAATGCCGTGAAACGCCTGGTCCATACCTGGAAGGAGTGCTGCAAGATCGCGGCCGACCACGGCTTGCGGGTGGTGTGGGAGTTCGAGCCGGGTTTCGCCTTCAACAAGCCCAGCGACGTCTTCCGCATCTTGGACGCTGTGAATGAAGACAACTTCTACACGCTGCTGGACACCGCCCATGCCAACATGATGGCTGTGCACGGGGCCCGGCAGGTAGGAGAAAAGGAGACCCTGCGGGACGGCATCGTCGAGCTGGCCCGGCGCCTGGAAGGCAAGGTTGGCCGGCTGCACCTGGCCGATTCGGACGGGACGCTGAGCAACGGCCGGACCAGCACCCATCGCCCCTTCGGCCAGGGCGAGCTCGACTTCGACCAGCTCATGCCCGCGCTGGTCGCCGCCGGCTCTCCCGACGACTGGTGGACGATCGACCTGAGCCGCTGCCCCGAGGCCTGGGAAGCCACCGAGGAATGCAAGAGGTTTGTTGATGCACTGGCGGAGAAGTACGGCTGAACGAAGTAATCGGAGTCAGGAGCCATAGGAGAATGATTCCCCCGAGAGACCAAATCGCCGATTTCTGCCGACGGCACCATATCCGCAAGCTGGCGCTTTTTGGGTCCGTCTTGCGCGACGATTTCGGGCCGCAGAGCGATATCGACGTGCTTGTGGACTTCGAGCCAGGATATGCGGTCGGTTTCGAAATCCTGGATATGGAGGAGGAACTGTCGCGCGTCTTCGGCGGACACAAAGTGGATATCGTGCAGGAGAAATACCTGAACCGTTGGTTGCGGGCGCGGGTGCTGGCCAGCGCTGAGGTGCAGTATGCAGAAGGATGACCTCGTATTTGTTGGTCACATGCTCGATACGGCGCGGGCGATCGTCGGCCGGTTGGCGGGCCGGTCGCGCGCCGAGTTCGACGCCAATGAGGATCTCCGCCTGGCGCTCGCGCATCTCATCCAGACCTTCGGTGAGGCCGCCCGACATGTGTCGCCCGAATTCCAGCAAGCCCATCCGCAATTGCCCTGGAAGAAGATCGTGGGCATGCGCCACAAAGTCGTGCACGACTACCTGCATGTGAACTACGACATCGTCTGGACCGTGGCCACCGTGAACTTGCCGCCGCTCTTGGTTGAACTGGAGAGACTCGTTCCCCCCGAACCACCCGAATTCCCCTAGCAACCACAGGAACTGTTGCATGACAGACAAACACCCCAACAACTACCCGAAACTCCACAACGCCGCCTGGCCCGGCGTGGTGGGCAAGGGCGACGGCGGCGAGCCGCCCATCGACCTGGACACCATGCTCGACCTGACCGCCGCCGCCGAGGTCGACGGCCTGAAGTTCGACGGCTTCGACCTGTTCCTCTACCTGCCGCACATCGACATCGATTCGACGGTCGAGAGCGACGATGCCATCAAGCAACTGGCCGAGAAGGCCCAGTCGCGGAACCTCCAGATCGGTACCGTCGTGGCGCCCATCTGGCCGCCCACCGGGGGCGGCGCCGCGATGGGTGAGCAGGCCGAGCGCAAAAAATTCCTCGGCCAGGTCCGCAAGGGCTGCCGCGTGGCCAGGGTGCTCCGCGAGCTGGGCGTGCGGCCGCACGGGGCCGTGCGGATCGACTCGGCCGGCGGCGTCGAGCCGTGGCTGAAAGACCCGGAGGGCAACCAGAAGAGCACCGCCGAGACCTTCCGCCAGGCCTGCGACATCGCCGAGGACCACGGCGAGCAGCTTGCCGCCGAGGGCGAAATCTGCTGGGGCGGCATGCACAGTTGGCGGCGGATGATCGAACTGCTCGAGATGGTCGACCGCCCAGAGACGTTGGGCTTCCAGGCCGACATGGCCCACACGCTGCTCTACCTGCTCGGCTACAACGCCCCGGAAGACGCCATCCTGCCGCAGGATTTCGACTTTGGCGATCAGCGGCGGTTCGACGCCGCCTACAAGCGACTGACCGACGCCCTGCGGCCCTGGACGATCGACCTGCACATCGCCCAGAACGACGCCACGGTGCACGGCTCGGGCTCGCACGACAAGACGGGCCGCCACTGCCTGGCCACCGACCCGGACGGCAAGCTCGACATCCCGCGGCACGCCGGCTACTGGCTCCGCGACGCCCGCGGCCAGGTGACCAGGAAGATCAAGCACCTCTGCTGGGACGGCTGTATGTTTCCCAACGAGGTGATGATGAAGCCACAGACGTGGAATGATATTCTGGACGTGATGATCAAAGTGCGCGACGCGCATGGCTGGCGGGCGGAATAGCGTCCCCGTGACGAGGAGGATTCCCATGCTATCCAGTTTCGAGATCACCAACTTCCGCGCCTTCTCGCACTTGCGCGTCGAGCGTTTCGGTAGGGTGAATCTCCTCGTGGGGAGAAACAACGTGGGCAAGACCACGTTTCTCGAGGCGTTGCACGTGTATGCCGCAGATAACCCGAGAGTGGTCCAATCGGACCTCACCGATCACGAGGAGTTGCTCTTCCAGGGCACATCAGCGGAGATCTACCTGGACTATCAGTCGTTGTTTCATGGAAGGCAGGGCAAGGGCGGCAAAATCATCCTTGGGCCCGCGCATGGAGGAACGGATCGCGCTGCAGCGGATGAAAGGCTCACCATGGAACTGATCCCTATGGATAGGGTTGAGGATTCTGAGGGACGGTCTGACTTCCACGAAATGGATAGTTGGGATGAGGAACCGGAAGGAGAAATCTTTTTTGGACTGCGCGTTTGCCGGAACGGCCGACCCGTACTTGTATCTCAACCGCGCAGGCGGCGGATACCCCCGCGCTACCACGGAGCCGTCTACGTTCGTGCAGGAGAGGTTCCCCCTGGGCTTCTACAGTATTGGTGGAATTCGATCGCCGCCACAGACTACGAACGCCAAACGGTCGATTTGATGTCGATTGTTGCTCCGCTCGATTCGGTAAGATTGGTCGACGACCCAACGCGCGTGGTGAGATTGGTCGACGGCCCAACGCTCTCTCCGGGGCGTGTCTTCCTCGTACGGATACAAGGTGAGACGGAACCGGTCCCACTGAAGAGCTTAGGTGGTGGCGCTATGCAGATGTTCAAGATCGCTACGGCCGTAGGCTACTCCGCCCGTATGCCGACGCCTAAACAGCAGTTCCGTGAAGTGGATCCCGCCGAAAGCGCTGATGAAGTGCCACGACAGAGGCCGAACGTCCTTCTGATCGATGAAATTGAAAACGGCATTCACTACACACTCCACGCGAAACTCTGGCAACTCATTTTTCGGCTGGCTGAAAGGTACAATCTCCAAGTCTTCGCGACATCCCATTCTTGGGATTGTATCGAAGGCTTTCAGAAAGCCCTCGCCGCTGATACAGAGACCGATGGGCTGATCATTCGCCTGGAAAAGGTGCAAGGTCAAGAACAGACCGGTGCCGTGATCATCGATCGGGAAGATTTGCCCATCGTGGTTCGTGATGCGATCGAGGTGCGCTAATGCTGGGCAAACGCGTGCTCCTTGTGGAAGGGAAGGACGATCAACACGTGATTTCCAACCTTCTTGTTGCGCGCAAAGAGAAATTGCAGAAGAGAGTCGCAAAGGGTGGGAGAATCGAAATCTGGAGGCCGGGCGGTGAGCATGACGAAGAAGTCGACCAAACGCCCGCAATGGTGATCTGGGTCGAATGCCCCAAGGAAGACCAAGAGAGTGATGAGTCTGGCGGAATTGACAAGCTGCTGGCCGCAATTCCCGCCTGGCTCCACGAGAGCGATCTCGAGCGACTCGCTATCGTGGTGGACGCAGACGACGAGGGAGCCGACAGAAGATGGGAGCAGATTCGCGGCCGACTATCGAGTACAGGATTCGGAGAGGTGCCGAAGGATCTGCCCGAAAATGGAGTCGTCGAGTTGTCGTTCCGGCCACAAACACCTCGTTCCGTGCGTCTCGCCGTCTGGGTGATGCCCGATAACCACTCCAGGGGCATGCTGGAAGACTTCGTTGCCAGGCTCATACCCGACAATGACGACATGTGTCCTATCGTGAGCCGCTTCCTTAGCTCCATTCCGCAGGAGAAACGCCGTTTTCACGGTCAGGATCACGCCAAGGCCTGGATTCACTCCTGGCTTGCAGTCCAGAACCAGCCGGGTAGGCCAATGGGGCAGGCGATCACGGTCGGGTACCTCTGCGCAGCGGGAGAAACCGCTGATCGTTTCCTGAACTGGCTAGACAACGCACTAATCAACTGATAACGGATGGCGAACCGCCATAGTCCCATATTGTTGCACCCCGTAATACGAAGAGAACGAAACCATGACCGAACCCATCAACGTCGGCATGCTCGGCTGCGGATTCATGGGCCGGGCGCACTCGAACGCCTACCTGCAACTGAACCACTTCTTCGACCGCCAGCACCAGCCCGTCTTGAAGGCCTGCTACGGCCGCGAAGAAGACCGCCAGAAACTCCAGCAGTTCGCCCAGCGCTGGGGCTACCAGTCGATCGAGACCGATTGGCGCAAGATCGTCGAGCGCGACGACATCGACCTGGTCGACGTCTGCGTGCCAAACTTCATGCACCACGACGTGGTGATCGCCGCCGCCGAGGCGGGCAAGACCATCATCTGCGAGAAGCCGCTGGCCATGAACGTCCGCGAGGCCGAGGAGATGGTCGCCGCCGTCGAGAAGGCGGGCGTGGCCAACATGGTCTCGTTCAACTACCGCCGCGTGCCGGCCATCGCCCTGATGAAACAGATCATCGACGAAGGCCGCATCGGGCGACCCTTCCACTATCGGGCGACCTATAACCAGGACTACACCATCGGCGCCGACGTGCCCCAGGGCGGCATGGCCCTCTGGCGGCTCGACTCGCGGGTGGCCGGCTCCGGGGTGACCGGCGACCTGCTGGCCCACTCGATCGACACGGCCGAATGGCTCAACGGCCCGATCCGCAAGGTGACGGCCTACGCCGAGACCTTCATCAAGGAGCGGAAGCACGCCGACAGCGGCAAGGTCGAGAAGGTCGACATCGACGACGCCTGCATGTTCCTGGCGGTGTTCGCCAACGGCTCGATCGGCACCTTCGAGAGCACCCGCTACGCCCGGGGACGCAAGAACTACAGCTCGATGGAACTGAACGGCGAGCTGGGGGCGATGTGCTTCGACCTGGAGAACGCCCACATGCTGCGGTTCTTCCGCTACGCCGACCCTCAGACGGGCAAGAAGATCGAAGACCACCTCACCGGCTGGCAGGACATTTTGGTCACGAACTTCGAGCACCCCTACATGAAGAACTGGTGGGTGCCCGGCTGCGTGATCGGCTACGAGCACACGTTCATCAACAGCTTCGCCGACTTCTTCGCCAGGCTGGAGGGCGGCCCGGCGTTCCAGCCGGACATGAAGTCCGCGCTGCGGACCCAGCGGGTGTGTGACGCGGTCCTCGACAGTGCCAAGCAGGGCCGCTGGGTGGAAATTCCGTCGTAATCCACAAGGAGTCAACCCGCGCTCGGGCTCACGTACTGCGGTCAGCCCGCGACCCTCCCTTGCGTTGGTCGCGAGGGCTCGCGTTACTCAGTGGGACGGTGCAACAGATGGGTTCGTGCCACCGGGAGCTTACCGCGGTTGTGGCCGATCGGAAAGACCTTCATCTTCACGGAGCGCCGTGGGCGCCGGCAATATCGACTGCGATTCCGAAGTCTTCCGCGACAAGCCCCGCCTCTTCTGAAGGTTGGAAAAGGTCTAGATTCTCACTGTGCAGAGTTGTGAGGAGTTCTGCCAGACGTTCTCCGACGCGCTGGTTAACCCGTGCGGCAGTCTCGTCAAGAAATCTCTTGACGTAGCGCACGTCCTCACGCGTAGGTGTCAAGACGCGCGGTGCCTGAACCGACCTACCCACTAAGAGCCTGAACTTGATCGCATCGGATTGGGTGACCACGCCGACGTTGTGCACGATTGTATGCCGCACCTGCCACAGGAGACTGATGATATCATATCGGAAGCGCTCGGCGCCGGGTTCCTGCTTCTTTCCCGGGAAAACGTAGAAGTCCCCTTTCTGCGGATCAAAGGGGTCGGCAAGCAGTCTTCGAAAACGCCTATTGATCGAATCGCAGTCGAGCCAAGTGCTAGATTCGCAGAGCGATTTCCCGACGGAGTCTGCTCCGAAGTGCGCCGCCAAGAGGCTTCCCCTAATCTGAAACTCATCGAACCTGTCATCCAAGACCCGCTTCACCAAATGATCCGCGCATACTGCCGCTGTTTCCTTCAGGAATCTCTCGAACGCTTCAATAAGGTTCACCAGGACCATTTGGTCAAGCGCAGTCATGTGAGCGTTGGCGACCTTCTCGTAGAAGCTGGTGCCCTTGATCTTCCGGTGTAGATAGTCCCTGAGGTTCCATACGTCGGTGACCGACCGTTTGTAGTGCGGCAATGGGTATTCAGCAGCTTCCGGGAGCAGATCGACGTGCTGCAGCACCTCCGAGATCTTCTTGCGCAAGTCTACTTGAGGCCGAGGCATTGTTAGGAGGCTCCTCCGTCAGACGAAGTCTCATCAGACACACTATCGGGTGCCGCACGAGACGATGAGACCGAGGAGGACGAACTAGACCGAGGTGCATGAGAGGTACTCTCAGATGTCTCCTCATCTTCGCTCTCGGACGTCTCTTCATCTTCGATTAGGATCCATTCGATGTCGGAGTCTTCCCAGCGGAGTTGCAGTACGCGAGCGTCTAACTCCTTTTCTTCAACGAGACTATCGAGATCCGACGAGCTTACGGGCGTCCCCCGCCCCTGGAAGCGGTCTTCACGATCGAAGACTAATAGCGGTTTACCGATCCTGCGCAGAGCGTCTGCAAGTTCATCGCCCGGACAGGGAAAACTCAACATTCCCGACAGTTGCGGATCGCCGTCGACGGTCCAGTAAAGATCGGGATCTTTACAGAGCCATTCGGCGAGCTTGTCGGCAGCGATTTCGACATACGAGCCCTGCTTTGTCCCCATGGTGACCTTGCCTCCCGCAGTCAGCCAGACTACGAACTGCCAATACGTCTATGCCCGTATTATAGGCGCGCCGAACCAATCTGCCAATACTCCGCACCACTCCTCGCGCCGAGGCAAGTACATCTGGGCGTGCCCCCTTCCATGGATTATTTCGCCCACGCACTATCGTTCGTCGGTCGGCCGTACTTCGCGGCCGGCACGGCCGTGGCGGATTGGCTGACCGTGGGCGACCAGAGGGGTAGGCGTGGCAGTCCGATGCGGGTAGGGTTGTGTTTTGCTCCGCCGAAGCTTAGACTCCGGCCAAAGGGGGTAGTCCGCTTGGAAGCAGGTACTGCAATGGGCGCTCCCAAAAAGCTTATCACCGCGGAAGAGCTCTGGCGGATGGACGAGTCGGAGGTGTTACCAAGGAAAGGACGGAGCAATGGCTAGTGCTGCTCTGGAGGCTGGCGTGGGCCAGCGCCCGACGCGGGTCCGCTACGGGGTGTTGGGGTTCGCCGCCGCGTTGTCGATGATTACCTATCTCGACCGCGTCTGCATCTCGTCGGCGCAATCGCACTTCATCGACGACCTGAACCTCCAGAGCGAAGCGGACCTCGCCTGGGTCTTCGCGGCCTTCACCCTGGCCTACTCGCTGTGCGAGGTGCCCAGCGGCTGGCTGGGCGACGTCTTCGGCCCGCGGAGCGTGCTGATCCGCATCGTGTTGTGGTGGTCGTGCTTCACTGCCTTGACCGGCATGATCGGCCTTCGCCTGGGCGGCTACGTCTTGGGGGGCGTAGGCGTGCTGATGGTCGTGCGGTTCCTGTTCGGCATGGGCGAAGCGGGGGCGTATCCGAACATCACGCGGGCGCTGCACAACTGGTTCCCGTTCCACGAGCGCGGCTTCGCCCAGGGGGCCGTCTGGATGTGCGCGCGGCTGATGGGAGGCCTCACGCCGCTGATCTGGGCCTTCCTGGTCGAGGGCCTCAGCTACCGGCGGCCGCTCGACTCGGGCCAGCTTGAAACCGTGTGGCTCACGCAGCCGCTCTTGTACTGGCGGGCGACTTTCTGGGTGTTCGGCGGGATCGGGCTGATCTGGTGCGTTTTCTTCGCCCTTTGGTTTCGCAATCGCCCCGAGCAAAAGGCGTCGGTCAACGCCGCCGAGCTGGCCCTGATCCGCGAGTCCGCCGCGGAGACCTCGACCGGGCACACCGGGGTCCCCTGGCTGAAGATCGTCAAGAGCGGAAACCTCTGGACGTTGTGCCTGATGTACGCCTGCCAGGCCTACGGCTGGTATTTCTACATCACCTATCTGCCGCGGTTCCTCGAGCAGCAGCACGACGTCCCCAAGGAGAGCCTGTTGGGCGCGATCTACAAGGGCGGGCCGCTGTGGCTGGGAGCCGTGGGATGCCTGGCCGGCGGTTTCTTGACCGACTGGTTCATCCGCCGCACCGGGAATCGGCGACTGGGCCGCCGGGTGTTCGGGGCCACGGGCCACGCCATGTGCGTGCTCTGCTTCCTGGCTTGCCCCTTCGCGCCCACGGCGTTCTGGTTCTTCCTGGCAATCTCCTTGGCCGGCTTCTCCGCCGACCTCACCATGGGATCCTCTTGGGCCCTTTGCCAGGACATCGGCAGGCGCCACGCGGCGATTGTCGCCGGGTTCATGAACATGGTCGGCAACTTCGGCGGGGTGGTGGCCAACGTGGTCACGGGCCTGATCCTCGCCCGGACCCTGAACGCCTACGCCACGGAGCTAGGCGCGAGTGTGGACAGCCTCACCAACGCGCAGAAGGCCGTGGGCCTGCTGCCCGGATATCAAATCAGTTTCGTAATCTTCGCGGCCGTTCACGTGATCGGGGTGATCTGCTGGCTGCGGGTCGACTCGACCAAGCCTGTGGCCCCGGAGTAGAGTGTGTGTGGCCGGCACCGCCGTGGCCGACCGCGGCGCCCGGGCGCGGTCTGATGCGAGTGGGGGTTGCTTTTTGCCTGGCCCTGGAATAAACTGTGGGCAGGGGGGTAGTCCGCTTTCGAAGCAGGTCCTGCAATGGTCACCACCGAAAAGCTTGTGACTGCGGAAGAACTCTGGCGGATGGGCGAGCCCGAGGACGGCTCGCGATGGGAACTCCTTCAGGGGGAGCTGATTCAAATGACGCCGGCAGGGGTTAGACACGGAGCGTGCTGTGGGCAAATTGCGCGCGTGCTGATCGAGTACTCGAAGAAACACAGTGCGGGCCACGTGGCCACGAACGACACGGGCGTATTCACTGAGCGTGACCCGGATACGGTCCTCGCTCCGGACGTGGTGTACTGGAAAACCGAACGGCTTCCACAGCTCCCGGAAGGCTTCGCCGAAGTCCCGCCAGATTTGGCCGTAGAGGTGGTTTCGCCTGCTGATTCCCAGAGCTACGTCCACCGCAAGGTGCTGCATTACCTGGATCACCACGTCCCCTTGGTTTGGGTCGTCGATCCCAAGACGCGGACCGTGACGGTCTACCGCTCACGCCAGGATGTGCGGATTCTCGATGAAGCGGGGGAGATCACCGGCGGCGACGTCCTGCCGGGCTTTTCGTGCCGGGTGGGCGAATTCTTTCAGTAGGAGCGGCCGGGCGGGTCGGTTGCCCGCGACGCGCTGCGACCGATGCCCGCGGCTTTGTTCGGGTGCGACCGATGCTCGCGGCTTTGTTCGGGCGCGACCGACGGTCGCGGCTTTGTTCGGGCGCGACCGACGGTCGCGGCTTTATGCGGGCGGAATGAACTACCTCGCCCACGCATGGCACTTCCTCGACCAGCCCTACTTTGCAGCCGGCACGGCCGTGCCCGATTGGCTCACGGTGGCCGACCGCCCAGTTCGCGTGCGCCCGAAGTGGGCGGAGTTGCTGGCGGAAGATCGGCAGCAGCATACGGCCGCGGTGGCGTCCGGCGTGCTGCAGCACATCCGGGACGACCGCCGGTTCCACCGGTGCCGGGCGTTCGCCGAGCTTTCGCTGGGGCTTAGTGCCATGGCCCGCGACGCCTTGGAGGCGGAGGCAGGCCTGCGGCCGGCGTTTCTGGGTCATCTGCTGGTCGAGGTCCTGCTGGACGCTGCGCTGGAGGCCGAGGACCCTGGCCGGGTGGACGCGTATTACCACGCGCTGGGTCGTGTAGACGCCCGGCTGGTCGAAGAGGTGGTCAACCGGATGGCCTCCCGCCCCACCCGGCGGCTGGCGCCGATGATCCGGGGCTTCTGCCGCGAGCAGATCTTGCGGGATTACCGGGAAGATGGCAGACTGTTTGTGCGGCTGAACCAGGTGATGCGTCGGGTGGAGATGGCCCCGCTGCCGGAGCGGTTCCGCAAGCTGCTGCCGGAGGCCCGGCGGCTGGTCGAGGACCGGAAAGGCGAACTGCTGGAAGGTATTCCGACCAGGGGCCTTGCAGGCGATTCGAGCTGAATTGCGACCCAGAACCAAAGGAGAAAAACCATGCGCTATGGAATGAACCTGCTGATGTGGACGGACACGCTCAGCGACGAGATGCTGCCGCTGCTGGATGAGCTGAAGGAGATCGGCTACGACGCCGTCGAACTGCCGGCGTTCGACTTGGACAAGCTGGACAACTATGCCAAGTGGGGCAGACGTTGCGACGAGCTGGGACTGGCGCGGACGGGCACCGCAGTCCGCGGCCCGAGCGATAACCCCATCAGCCCTGACCCGGCCGTTCGCCAAAAGGCCGTCGAAGCCAACCGGCGCAACCTGGATTGTTGCGCGGCCGCCGGCTGCGAAGTGATGGCCGGCCCGTTCCATTCCGCCTTGGGCCATTTCAGCGGCGCCGGGCCCACCGAGGATGAGTGGAAATGGGGCGTGGAGAGCATGCGGCAGGTGGCCGAACACGCCGAGAAAGTGGGCGTGACGCTGGGCGTAGAGTATCTCAACCGCTTCGAGTGCTACTTGCTCAACACCGCCGCCGATCTGGCGCGCTTCTGCAAGGAGGTGAACCACCCGTCCTGCAAGGCAATGTACGACACCTTCCACGCCCACATCGAAGAGAAAAACGCGACCAAGGCAGTCTACTCCCTGAAGGACCACCTGGTCCACGTGCACGTCTCCGAAAACGACCGCAGCACCCCAGGCCGCGGCGGCGTCCGGTGGAAGCAGAACTTCGATGCCCTGCACAGGATCGGCTACGACCGGATCTTGGTCGTCGAGGCGTTTGGCCTGGCCCTGGAGAAGCTCGTCCCAGCCACGAAGATCTGGCGCCGCATGTACAAGAGCGAGCGGCAGTTGGCCAGCGACGCGCTGCGCTTCATGAAGGCCGAAGTGGCCAAGCGGTGGTAGAGTGGAATGCTGAATGCTGAATGCTGATTGCTGATTGCGGCCGGTTGGGACGCGGATGGTCTCCGGCCGCCTGGGAGTAGCCTCGGCGGAGCAGACATGTCGCCAGTGCCCGATCTACAGCCCGAACCGTCCCGGCCCGAGGGCATCTCGCTCGACGAGTTGGCCGAGGCGTTCGCCCAGGCGCTGGGGGCTGACCGGCGATCGGGCCCCCAGCGGCAGTGTCCGCCCGGAGAACCTGCCGCAGAGGAGGTGGTCCTGGTGCGCGATCAAGGGCCGCCGGACGACCTTGCCGTGGCCGGACAGGAAGCGGCGACCGAGGAAGAGGACTCGTGTGAGATCAGCCCGCGAACCATCCTCGAAGCCATGCTCTTCGTGGGCAACCGCGACGGCCAGCCGCTGGCGGCCAAGCGGGCGGCCGAGCTGATGCGGGGGGTGGAGCCGGAGGAGATCCCGCCGCTGGTCGACGAGCTGAACCGGCGGTACGCCGCCAACGGCTGCCCGTACCACGTCCTGAGCGAAGGGGCCGGATACCGGCTGGTGCTCCGCCGCGAGTTCCACCCGCTGCGGAACCGTTTCTACGGGCGGATTCGCCAAGCGCGGCTTTCCCAGGCGGCCATCGACGTGCTGGCAATCGTGGCCTATCAACAACCACTTACCAGCGAGCAGATCAGCCGTCTGCGGGGGAAACCCAGCGGGCACGTGTTGGCGCAACTGGTGCGTCGCGGGCTGCTGCGGATCGAGCGGATGCAGACCGGGCGGCGGACTGCCCGGTACTTCACCACCGACCGCTTCCTGAAGCTCTTCGGTCTGGAAGGCCTCGCAGACCTGCCACAAAGCGAGGATCTTGAGGGCCAGTGAGGACGGGGAGAACGGCGCGAATGCAGGGGCGAAAAGCCTTGCTGTGGAATGACTTACCGATTTTCCCGAAACAAGCGCAGACGGGCCCGATGGGGCTTGGTAAAATGAACTACATGGGATGTAAAGTGGAGACGCGGCCGAAAAGGTGACAGCCACCTTTTCCGACTGCTTGTCAGAGGCGGTGCGTCGCGATCGGAGAGATCCGATCGAAAGACAACCACGTGAGCAGACGGGGAATACCCGCCTGAGCAGCTATCGCAGCATCTCTCTGCCCGTTTGGCCGCCGTCCTTCTTTCCCTTTGCCCAGACGCTGTGCGTATGCTCTCTGCGCAGTTGCTTGCCGATCTGCACGCGGCCGTTCCGCTGGTCGCTCCGTCGCTGCTGGCGTGCGACTTCGCCAACCTGCAGCGGGAGGTCGGCCGGCTGGCAGAGGCGGGGGCGCGGATCCTGCACTTGGACGTGATGGACGGGCACTTCGTGCCGAACATCAGTTTCGGCCTGCCCGTCCTTGAGGCGGTCCGTCGCGTGACCGATTTGCCGCTGGACGTGCACCTGATGATTTCGGAGCCGGGCCGCTACCTGAGAGAGTTTCGCCGGGCGGGAGCCGACTTGATCACGATCCACATCGAGGCCGTGCCCAAACCAGCACCGCTGCTCCAGGAGATCCGCCGCCTGGGCGCTGGGGCGGGGATCACGCTCAACCCGCCCACGCCGGTGTCGCAGATCCAACACTGTCTGGAGTTTTGCGACCTGGTGCTGGTGATGAGCGTAATGCCCGGCTTCGGAGGGCAGCAGTTCGACCCAGTGGCCCCGCAGAAGCTTCGCCGCCTCCGCGGGCTGGCCGGACCGGGCATGCTGCTGTCCGTCGACGGCGGCGTCAATCTGCAAACCATCGCAGCTTGCGCGGCCGCCGGCGCCGACCTGTTTGTGGTCGGGTCGTCCCTGTTTTCGCAGGACGACTACGGCCGGTACATCGCGGAGTTGACCGAATTGGCGAGATCGGAGAAAGACGTACGGGTTTAGCCATGCTTCAGATCATACTCATCCGCCCCGGATCGACCGACTACGACCAGCAACACCGTATCCAGGGAACCTTGGATATACCCTTGAACGACCAAGGCAGTCTCGAGGTGACGCAACTGCTCGGCCAACTGAGCGGCAAGGGGATCGAAACCATTTACGCCTCCGCCAGCCAGCCGGCCGAGCAGACGGCCAGGGTCATCGCCGAGGGGCTGGCAGTCAGGCTGAAGAAACTGGACCGGATGCAAAACCTCGATCACGGGCTGTGGCAGGGAATGCTCGTCGAAGACGTCCGCCGCAAGCAGCCCAAGGTCTACCGTCAATGGCAGGAACAGCCCGAGAACGTCTGTCCCCCCGACGGCGAGATGCTCAGCCACGCCGAGCAGCGCGTCCGCGCCGCGGTGACCAAGCTGTTGAAACGACACAAGCAGGGCGTGATCGGACTGGTCGTGCCCGAACCGCTGGCCAGCCTCGTCCGCCGCTTTCTCCAGCAGAAGGAGCTGGGAGATCTCTGGAAGGTGGCCAACGGCCACGGGCGCTGGGAAGTTCTGGAAATCGAACCGGAGGAAGTGCTGGCCCATGCTGGCTGAGCGATGCAAGACCATGGACGCAAATAGCCCCGATCCGAACGGTTGGAAGAACATGATTAAGCGCCCCAAGCGGGGTGTGCCTGAGGGACTCTGGGAGCGCTGCCCCGGCTGTCAGGCGACGATCTTTCGCAAGGAGGCAGAGAAGCGGTTGGGGGTCTGCCCGGAATGCGACTATCACTGGTACGTGCCCGCCTGGGAGCGTATCGCCCAGGTGCTGGATGAAGGCACATTCGAGGAGTGGGACGCGGAGCTCGAGCCGGCCGACCCGCTGGAGTTCGTCGACAGGAAGCCCTATCAGCAGCGCCTCCGCGAGGAGCAAGAGCGGACCGGGCTGCGCGACGCGGCGGTGGTGGGGACCGGCATGATCCGCGCCCGACGAGTCGCCTTCGGAGTGACCGATTCGTCGTTCATTATGGGCAGCATGGGCTCGGTGGTGGGAGAGAAACTCACCCGCACCATCGAACGCGCCACCGCAGAAGAGTTGCCGCTGATCATCATTTCCGGCTCGGGCGGCGGCGCCCGCATGCACGAAGGCGTGCTGTCGCTGATGCAGATGGCGAAGGTCTCCGCGGCTTTGGCCCGCTTCGACCAGGCCGGCGGACTGTTCATCTCCGTGTTGACCAACCCGACCATGGGTGGAGTGGCCGCCAGCTTCGCCTCCCTGGGCGACCTGGTGTTCGCAGAGCCCAAGGCACTGATCGGTTTCGCCGGGCCGCGGACCATCAAGGCCACCATCCGCATGGAACTGCCCAAAGGCTTCCAAACCAGCGAATTCCTGCTGGAGCACGGTTTCATCGATCGCATCGTCCGCCGCAAGGATCTGCAGAGCGAGATCGCCCGAACCATCGACTACTGCGGCAAGTAGACCGTTCGCGTGTGGCAAGTGTTTTTGGCAACTCGGTGCTTGGGGTGGCTGGGGTCTCGCGCAGCGAGCCCCCAGAGAAGCGTGCTGGGGGCAGCCTTCGGCTGACCACCAGCCACCCACTCATCTGCCAGGAAAACCTGTCACACACGGCCGTTCCGGCCGGCTTGCACAACCGCACGGTTCCACCTAGATTGGAGTATTCCGCCGACCGGGGATCAAGACCGGGGGCGACGCTCCGCACCGTGCAAGGCTCCGTCGGACCATGCCCATTCTGGACCACCTCAAGTCCCTGTTCTCCGGCACACGGGTCAACGTGTCGAAGCGCTTCGCGCTGTTGCGGGCGGCAATCTCGGGGACCATGTCCAAGTTCTATATGGCCCGGGACCTTCAGACCGGCAACATCGTGGGGTTGAAAATCCTCGATCCGGAGAAACTGGCCGCCTTCGAAGCCCGCTTCAAAGGGCTCGTCAAACCCTGCGAAGGCGAGATCGCCGTCCAACTGAAACATCCGCATATCGTCGAGACCTTTGAATACGGGCTGACGATTGAGGGCGCGCAGTACCTGATTATGGAATTCCTGGAAGGGGCCGGCATGAACTCGCTGCTGGTGGCGCGGGACGAACGGCTGGAAGGCCGGCGACTGCGGTTCATCCGCCAGCTTGCCGAGGCCCTGGCCGCGGTGCACGCCGCCGGCTTCATCCACCGCGACGTCTGCCCGCGGAACCTGATGCTCAGCGGCGACGGCGAGAACCTAAAACTGATCGACTTCGGACTCTCCGTGCCGGCCACCAGGGCGTTCATGCTGCCGGGCAACCGGACCGGCACCCCGAACTACATGGCCCCCGAGCTGGTCCGCCGCAAGTCGACCGACCAGCGGCTGGACATCTTTGCCTTCGGCGTCACCGCCTACGAAATCTGCACGTTCCAGCTCCCCTGGCTGCGGGGCACAACCGGCATGGCCGCCATGGGCCACGACCAGCCCCCGATCGACATCCGCACATACCGCCCGCAGATCAACCGCAGACTGGCCGACGCCATCCACTCCTGCATCCAGCCGAAGGTCGAGAAGCGCTGCCGGTCGATGGAGAAATTCCTCGAAATGATCCGCCGGGTGGAGGACATGGACGCCTCGCTCACGACACGCCCGTCGGGATAGGGAGCCCTTCATGCCTTCGCGTAACTGCTTCTCTTGGCGCCTGGGGTTCTGGCTTGTGTCCACCTGCGCGGCAACCGCCCAGCAGCCGGTAGCCGGCGCGGAGAATCCCTCTTTCACTTCAGAGGTCTCGGCATTTTCCGAGGACACCGCTTGGCGCGAGGCGTTTGCGCCGGTCGAGGTGAGGCTCTTGGTCCGCGATGCCGCGGGCCAACCGATCAGCGGGGCTCAAATCATCGCCTACCACGAGGACTGGGGCCTGCCGTTCCCAGCGGCCGACGCCCCGTTCGCCACCGCCGACGAGAACGGTCAGGCATCGATCCGAATTTGGCCGGGACGATGTTCGTTCATGGCCGGCGCGGGCCGCGGGTACGCGACAGCTCATCCGGGCGAGGCCTACTTCCTGACGCGCACCACGCAAGTCGGCAAGAACACGCCTGTCGTCCTCGAACCCGACCGTCGCGTCGGCATCACTCTCCCGGCCGACGCCAAAGAGATCTACGCGATGGAATCGGGCCACGTTCCGCTGCTCCCGCCTCCGTTCTGCGGCATCAGCTAGAACCGGCAGATGCTGCTGCACACGGGCAAGCGAGTAGGAGCGCGACTGCTTCTGATTCGGCCGCCCGAGGAGACTCCGGGTTACGTCCTGCTTCAGACATTGCCCCCTTCGTAGCGGCAGATTGGTGTTGCGTGCAAGCCCGGCGACCTGCACCACATCCGTGTCCGATTCTCAGCACCGCCCAAGGCCGGCCTGCAGCCAGTGCTTTACCTGGGTTTTCCCTCGATGGGCCTGGTTACCTCGGTGGGCGTCTATTGGGTCTCCATGCCGGTGCGCGACGGCGCGGATGTCTACTGCTCGCCGATGGTGCTGAACTACTGCTGCGCGTACATCGGGCCTGAGCGTTCATGCTACTATTCCCAGAATCGTAGTATGAGCCTCCGAGCGAGAGAGAAGACGTCGATCGAATTTGCCGGCATTCGCGCGACAAAACTCCTGGCGGTGAGCGACTTCACCACCCTGGGGGACACCGACCTCTGACTTGTCGGTCGTGGGTCCCCCGGTGATTCTCTCCGCTACCGCATCGATTGGGAATTGGGCCCGTTCGGACGCCACCGCCTCGAAGGGAAGCTCATCGACGATTCGACGCGACTGAGTTGGGCCAACGTGAAAACCGCCCACTTCGACGCCTTCTTCCCGAGGGACCTCGCGGATCGAGGTGCCGAAGTCGTCGGCCGCTTGGAGCCCGCCTACGATTTCATGGGTGACTACGTCGGGACCCCGCTCGAGAAGAAACTCCGGCTTGGCACGCCCGTCCATCCTCCGACAGCCGGGCAGGCCGGCGGCGATCAGATCCTGATTTGGCTGGACGGATTCCTGTGGTGGAACCCTCAAGACCAGATCAACAATTAGCCCGCATTTCTCACCAACACCCGACGTCGGATCACAGTGTGCCACTGCTTCGCAGAAGCAGTGCGGGGCGGAATCCCTCGTCACTGCTTGCCTTACGTCAAGCAGTGGCACACTGTGGTGAGAAATGCGGGATAGTACCACGCAACGGTACATCAACATGGCCCGGCATGTGAACCAAGCGGTGGAGAAGCTACACGTTCCCGAGGTTCTCAGAGTGAAGGCGAGTTGAGTGCACACTGAGTGCAGCACCTCGCAGAACGAAAGGCGCCCCACAACGGCTTGGCGTAAGTCGTTGTGGGGCTGCTACTTACGAAGAGGCGCCGGTGGGAGTCGAACCCACGGATGGCGGATTTGCAATCCGCTGCCTTAGCCACTTGGCTACGGCGCCTGATCCCCAACTTTCAGAGCGTCATGGACTCCGCCCTCGAAACGCCGAAACGGTTCTCCGTGTGCGTTGGGGCACCGTACCGCTCTTGGCGGGCGACCTGTCCGGCGGACACTGTCCGGAATGCCTCGGAGGACGGCAGTCACGAACATGGAGTCTACCAAAAAGATATCGGTGGTCAAGGCCGCAAGACGCCACATTGATCCACCATGGCATGCGTCAGGCCGGCGCCCGCCGGAATCCGCGGCAGCGGATACTGCCTCGCTCGTCAGAACGCCCATTCACCCCGGAGAAACCCTCTCTTTGACTTGCCAGGAAGAAGGCGTTCGGGGCGTTGCTGGAGCGGATCGTGTCTTCGCCTACGAGGAGTGCGGCGTGAGCATCCACAAAGAGCGCTAGCCCGCATTTCTCACCAACACCCCACGTTGGATCACAGTGTGCCACTGCTTCGCAGAAGCAGTGCGGGGCGGAACCCCTCAACACTGCTTGCCTTACGTCAAGCAGTGGCACACTGTGGT
>Ga0315291_10003843_pt1 | contig 19290 bp, 17 predicted proteins | sample YL17G12_20_MG_FD_203070 | JGI IMG/M metagenome (GOLD analysis project Ga0315291, IMG submission 203070) | Sediment microbial communities from Yellowstone Lake, YNP, Wyoming, USA - YL17G12_20 | ecosystem: Environmental > Aquatic > Freshwater > Lake > Sediment | place: USA: Wyoming | collected...
ATGGGCGGCTTCGCATCGGGGTCGTTGAGGACCTCCTTGAACTTCACCGCGATCAAGGCCGCCAGCTCTTCTCTGGTGACGGCCTCCGACTTGGGTATGTCATTGTAGAGGCTCGGAAGCTCGTAGACCCCGAGCCTGTTTTTCAGGTCCTCGACACGGCCCCGGGCGTCCTTGTCCTGCGGGTCCAGCTCGACCAGCTGTTCATAAGCGTTCAGGCTCCGGCCGAACTGTTCCGATTCGTAGAGGGCCCCGGCGTATTCCCGGAGGACCGCCTTGTTCTTCGGGTCGCCGGCGATCGCGGCTTTGTAATGGACGACGGCGCCCGGGATGTTCTTCTCCCTCTTGTAGGTGCGGGCCAGACTGAGGTGGGCCTCGACGGATTCCGGGGAGTAAAAGAGGGCCATATTGAAGCCTTTTTTGCCGGCTTCGACGTCTCCGGCCGCGAAGGCCCTTTTCGCTTCGGCCAGCAGCTCTTCGGTCTTCTTCTCGCGCAGGGCTTCGAACCGGGGCTTGACCCAGGAATGGTCAGGGTCCCACTTCAGGACCTCACGGTAGTCGGAATACACCTGGTCCTCCAGCCCTTTGGCCTGGTCGATCTGGGCCAATCCCAGGTACGCGGGAATGAGGCCGGGGCTGAGCCTCAGGGCCTCTTTGAAGCTCGACTCCGCCGCCGCCAGGTCCTGCGCCTGGAAGTGAATGAAGCCCAATCCGAGGTGGTAAACCGGGCTGTCGGGGCCGAGCCGCAAGAGCGACTTCTCGGCCCTGCCGCTGTCGCCCTCCTTCAGGTCTTTCCAGGCTTCGTCGGCGGCGATCCGCTGCTCAAGCGACATTTGCGTCGTGATGGATTGGGGCAGGTCCTCGATATAGAACGAAGGGGGCTGCGGCTGGAATGTGGCGCAGGCCCATACGAGCGACATGAGGAAAAGTATGAGAAGCGACTTCTTCACCATCGGTCTTCTCCTTTTTCCAGGAATGGCAGATAGCTGACGATGACCGACGGGTCGGCCATGATCTTGAACTCCAAGCCCTCGTCCCGTTCTCTTCTTTTCAGGATGATGGAGCGTTGAGGGAGGGAGCGGGCCATTTCTTCACGGTCCCTGGGGACCAGAAGGTAGAACAGGCGGTATTCGCGAAAGAGGATCTCCCGGAGTTTCTCCATCAGGTCCGGGACCCCCTCTCCGTCTAACGCCGAGATGTAGAGGGTTCGGCTCTCCGGGACCCCGTTCCTGCGGAGGAGGTCCTCCCGCTCGGCCTCCGGCAGGAGGTCGATCTTGTTGAAGATCTTGAGGACCGGACGATCGGGGACGCCGATCTCGGTCAGAACGGTCTCTACGGCCCGCGCCTGTTCCCGGGAATTCGGGCTGGTCACGTCGACGATGTGGCAGATGGCGTCAGCTTCCCGGACCTCTTCCAGCGTGGCCTGGAAGGAGGTCACCAGCTCCACCGGCAGTTTCCTGATGAATCCGACGGTGTCCGAGAGAAAAAAATGAAGGCCGTCCGGGTAGGAGACGCGGCGAAGGACGGGATCCATGGTGGCGAACAGGTTGGGCGAAGTAAACCGCCGCTCCCGCGTCAGGCTGTTGAACAAGGTGGATTTTCCGGCGCTCGTGTATCCGACCAAAGAGACCGTGGGCACGGGGCTTTTCCGGCGGCTCTCCCTCTGGCCCGCCCGCCTCTTTTGGATCCCCCCGATGTCTTTCCAGATCCGGCTGATCCTGTCCGTGATCTTCCGGCGGTCTTCCTCGAGTTTCTTTTCACCCGGGCCCCGGGTGCCGATGCCGGCGCCGAGGCGGGACAGGGCGATGCCCTTGCCGGCGAGGCGGGGGAGGAGGTATGACAGCTGGGCCAGCTCGACTTGAAGCTTGCCTTCGTTCGACCGGGCCCTCTGGGCGAAGATATCCAGGATGAGCTGGGTCCTGTCGATGACCTTGGCCCCGAGATCGTCCTCCAGGTTACGCTGCTGCGTCGGCGTCAGATTGTGGTCGAAGATGACCAGGTCGACCCCTAGCACTTTCTTCCGCTCGCGGACCTCTTCCACCTTGCCCTCGCCCAGGAAGCGCGCCGGATTCGCCCGGGGACGATTCTGGAAGATCTTGTCAGCGACCTCGGCGCCGGCGGCCGCGGCCAGGCCGGCCAGTTCTTTCATGGAGTCCCCGGCCTCTTCCTTTTCCTTCTTGTTCGTGGCCAGGTGGACGAGAATGGCTTTTTCCATGGATCTCTATTTTATGTTTTTTACCAGGTGGTTCTCAAGGGCCGCGTCATCTTCAGGAGAAAACCAGGCGATCCCCTCCATCTTCCGAAACCAGGTCATCTGGCGTTTGGCGTAATGCCGCGTATCGAGCTTGGTCCGGGCCTTGGCCTCTTCCAGGCCGACCTCGTTCCGGATGAATTTCAGGGCCCACCTGTAGCCGAGGGCCCGGAACGGCGGGGCATCCTCGCGGACGCCCTGCCCGAGAAGGCGGTCGACCTCCTCCACAAGTCCGCCGGCGAACATGCGTTCGACGCGGTCCTCGATCCTCTTGTAGAGCGCCTGCCTCTCCAATCTCAGTCCGATCCTGACCAGATGAAAATCCTTGACAAAGGACTCTGTGCCGCGGAAATGCTCAGAGATGGATTTGCCGGTGGTCTCGAAGACCTCCAGGGCGCGGACGATCCGGACCTTGTCCCGGCTCCGGACCTTCCGGGCGTAGGCGGGGTCGATTGTCTCCAGCCTGTTGAAGAGGGTTCCCAGGCCTTTCTCCGCCGCTTCGGCCTCGAGCCGCCGACGGACTTCGGGATCCCGGCCGGCTCCGGGGAAAAGACCGTCCAGGAGGGCCTTGACGTAAAGGCCCGTGCCTCCGATGATGAAAGGGAGATTTTTCTTCCCATGGATGCCGTCCACGGCCCGTAGCGCCCCCGTGACGAAATCGGCGGCCGTGAATTGTTCCGAAGGGTCGGCGACGTCGAGAAGGTGGTGGGGGACCGCCCGGCGGGCTTCAAGGGAGGGCTTGTCCGTCCCGATGTCGAAGCCCCGGTAGACCTGCATGGAGTCGCAATTGATGATCTCCCCTCTGAACTTCAGGGCGAGCTTAAAACCTGTCCGGCTTTTTCCCACGCCCGTGGGCCCAAGGATAATAGCGAGGTTCCCGGCTTCAGAGTCCAATTTTCCCCAGCAGCCAGAGAGCGAGGAGCGTCACGAAGAGGAGCAGTCCCGCAAGCTGTCTTCTTTTCAACGCAGGTCCCCGATCCTTCCCAACCCCTTAACGAGGGCGGATTCGTGTCCGTTCCCGAGCGTGCGCTTGACGGCCAGGACCTCGGCGGCCAGGACCTCATCGAAGCTCCGGAGGATGCTCCGTTTGCCTTCATCGCTGGATATCCCCAGGTTTTTTTTGAGGAGGGTCCGGAGCTCTATCCGCCCGTCCGGCTTCAGTTCGCAGCTTTGGAAGAGCGGGTCGATCCGGCCCTTGATCTCGTCCAGCGATTTTTCGATGACGTTGAGGGCCACGGGCCCGATCTCCTTAGAGATGTACTTGTAGATGAAGGAGCACCGGTCGTTGAAGGCGACGAACAGGCGGTCCACGTCGCCCAGAGAGAACTCGGGCAGGGGCTTGTTGTTCTTCGCCGTGACCTTGGAGGTCCCGAGGACCCCAAGGGAGAGGAGGGCGAAAAGGGCCCTTTTGGTCTCCCGCTCGCCCAGGACGCTCGACGCGCACAACTCGCCGACGCTCCCGGAGGCGGCCGCAGCGCCGAGAAGATAGCGCTCAGGAGCCGCGAGCTCGGGCAGCTCGTTCGCCCGGGACGGGAGGCCTTGGACGGTTTCGCCCGTCGAGGGCAGATGCGCTTCGATAAGCTCGAAGTTACCCATCCGACGGATCCCTTCCAGGATGAGACTGGGAAGAGGGATGTCCCGGACCAAAAGGGTCCCGGGCCGCGGCTGTCCGGGTTCGAAGCCATAAGCGCCCTCCGGCCAGTCGAACACCGGGAAGGTTTCCCCGATCGAGAAGTCCTCGACGAGCTTCAAGAGGCGGGCCGGCGCGAGAACGCCCGATTCGACGAGGGCACGCAGAGGATCCATGCCGCTCTCCCGGGAGGCGGCACCGCTCCGGGCAACGTCGTCGGGCTGGATCAGTCCCAATGTTGCCAGGGATAAAAGGAAACCATGTTCGTCGAACGCACTCCGTTCGACGGCCAGGCCCCCGTTCTCGAAGCAAAAGGACCTCTCCGCGGAGCCCCTCTGAATCCGGAGGAAGCCGGACCGCTCCTCGCGCCAGATCAAGGCCAAGACCTGAGGGAAAGGGGTCTCGGCGAATTCGCCCTGGAACGGGGTATGCATCATGTGACTAATGTATTGATGAAGGAAGGGACTGTCAATCGAAAAAAGCTAATACAAACGCCGCCCTGAAGCCGCCCTCACTCCCCCGGCCCCCGGGGAACCAGTCCCGTCGGTTCCCCCCGTCGCACCTCTGTCGGCGACACGGACGATCTCAGAGCCCCCCTTCGATTATCGGAGGGGGTAGGGGGTGGCAAGAAATATGGACAGAGTCTTGGGCGTGTCGCCGATATGGCCTTCATAGGACTCGGGTCCCCCCTCCGCTACGGGGGCTTGAGGACGGCATTCAGTGCCGTTCATACATTGAAATTTTTTTATTGCGTTCGTAATAGCCTGTCTGGCTCTTACCTTAAATATTGCAGTCCGATGATGCCCAGGGCGATGTAGATGAGGCTTTTCAGGAGCCAGAAGCCGTAGGAGAGGAACATGGCCTTTTTGAGCTCGATCTTGAAGATCGAGGAGAGCCCGAAGGCCAGGATCCCGAACATCCAAAGCTGGAAGAAATCGATCTGCCCGAGCACGACATAAGCGGGGGACGCCACCTCCATCTTGGGAAAAAGGAGGGCCAGGCTCGTCGAGGTCTGCATGACCGACTTCTTGGCGGAGATGAGCAAGAAGCGCACGGCGTTGCCCAGCAGTTTGTCCACGAAGTTGGCGTGGATGACCGCGCTGATGATTTGGGCGTACTTACCGTGCGAGGAGACGAACCGGCCCAAGATCATGAGGACCAGGCTCGAGAACAGGAGCCCGATGAGGCTCATGGCGGGGCCGGCGACGACGTTCCGGATGATGATGCCCGACTTAGGGGCGTTTTCGAGCTTGGCCATGTATTCGTTGTATCGGGTCTCGCCCATGCGCTGTTTGAGTTTGGCGTTGTCCTTCATCATCTGGAGCTGGTCGTTCTGGGAATAGGGAGCGATGAAATAGGAGAAGACGGCCAGGAGGATGAGGAGGACGACAAGGGCGTCGACCCAAGCCGGCTTCTCGGCGAGGGCTTGGAACATCTGTCTGGGGCTGAAGAAAGCCCCTTCCAAACGCTTGAAAAATGACATGTCAGGCTCCTTTCCGTTCTTCCCGCTCGATCTCTCCGTCGCGCAGGTGGATGATGCGCTGGGTCTGATCGGCGACGTCCCTGTCGTGGGTCACGATGACGATCGTGTTTCCTTTGGAGTGGATCTTGTGAAAGAGCTTGAGGATATCTTGGCCGGTCTTGGAGTCGAGGTTTCCGGTCGGCTCGTCCGCCAGGAGGAGGGACGGCTCGTTGACCAGTGCCCGGGCGATGGCCACCCTCTGCCGCTCGCCGCCCGAGAGCTCGGCGGGCTTGTGCTGCATGCGGTCCTTCATCTCCACCATCTCCAGGGCCCGGCGGGCCTTGTCCTCGCGTTCCTTTTTCCTGAACCCCGCGTAGATCATGGGCAGCTCGACGTTCCGGAAGGCCGTTGCCCGGGGGAGAAGGTTGAAGATCTGGAAGATGAAACCGATCTCCTTGTTCCGGATATGGGCCAGATCGTCTTCGCTCATGGCGCTGACGAGCTTCCCATTGAGGACGTAGGTGCCTTCCGTTGGGGTGTCCAGGCAGCCGATGAGGTTCATGAGCGTGGATTTTCCGGACCCGGAAGGCCCCATAATGGCCACGAATTCGTTGCGGGCGATGGTGAAAGAGACCCTGCAGAGAGCCTTCACTTCCTGCTTTTCGAGATTGTAGGTTTTCGAGAGGTTCTCGACCGAGATCATGACGTTGTTCGAGGGGGCCATGGTCACTTCGCCTTCTTCTCTTCGGACTTGATCAGGATGCCGTCCTTGAGTTCCCGGAGGGAGTTGTAAGGACCGGTCACGATCTCCTGGCCTTCCTTGAGACCTGAGAGGACCTCGATGTTCATGCCGCCGGTGATGCCCTTGGCGACAAGCTGAAACTTCACCCGGCTGTTCTCGACCAGGTAGACGCCCTCTTCCTCCTTGGCGTCCTTCTTGTCCTTGTCCGCCGCCGGCTTTTCCCGCACGACGAGGGAGGCGATGGGCACGGCCAGGACGCCCTTTTTCTCAGCCGTGATGATGTCGGCGGAGGCCGAGAGGCCGGGCTTGAGCTTCTGGGAAGGGTTCTCGAGGGTGATGATGACCTTGAAGTCCTTGGATTCCTGGGTGGTCGCCGCCGCGGTCTTCTGCAGGGCCGAGCTGCCGATCTCGGTCACCTTTCCCTTGAAGACGATATCCGGGAACGCGTCCACCCTAACGTTGGTTGCTTGGTTCATCTGGACCCCGACGACGTCCGTCTCGTCCACCTCCACCTCGACCTCCATAACGGAGAGGTCGGCGATGGTCATGAGGACCGTGCCCGGATTGTTCATGGTGCCGATGATGGCCACTTCGCCTTCCTCGACCCTGAGGCTGGTGATCATCCCGTCGATCGGCGAGATGAAGGTCGTCTTGTTCAGAGTGTCCAGCGTGCTTTTAAGCGAAGCCTCGGCTTGCTGGATCAGGGACTGGATCGCCCGGACCTGGGCGTTCGAAACGTCGTATTGGGCCTTGGTCATTTCCAGCTGGTCCTTGGAGATGAGCTGTTCGTCATAAAGCCTTTTCTGCCGGTCGTAGGCGTTCTTGTCCCTCTGGAGCCGGGCCTCCTCCTGGATAAGCTGGGCTTTGCTGGACCGGATGGCGGCCCGGTTTCCCTCGGCGATGGCTTCGTATTGAGTGGCGTCGAGCTTCAGCAGGAAATCCCCCTGCTTGACCACGTCGCCCTCCTTGATCCCGATCTTGATGATCCGGCCGGGGACGTGGGCGCTGATGTTGACGTTCTTTTTCGGCTTGATCTCCCCGGAGGCCGATATCATCGAGGTCAGGTCGCTCGCCTTGACCTTTTCGAGGGTCACCTTGACGGTCTTTTCTCTCTGGGTCCTCAGGTTAAAGAGGATGATGAGGGCAATGACGAGAACGACGCCCAGGACGATGAGCGTCCGTTTCTTTCTCCGGAAAAAGCTTCTGTTTTCAACCATCGTCGTGTCCCTTCCGATTTTGACTCGCATACGAATATCTATTGTATATTACGGAAGGCAAAGAATAAAGTTATTCGGTTCTCTTGCGCTTGGTTTGGGTTGGGGGCTTCGACGAAATGGCCTTAAGCCGCCCTCTCTCCCCCGACCCCCAGGGAACCAGTCCCGTCGGTTCCCCCCATTGCACCTCTTTCGGCGACGCGGACGATTTCAGAGCCCCCCTCCGATTATCGGAGGGGGAGGGGGGTGGCAAGAAATATGAACAGAGTCTTGGGCGCGTCGCCGAGATAGCCCTCATAGGGCTCGGGTCCCCCCTCCGCTACGGGGGCTTGAGGACGGCTTAAGGCCGTCCCGTCTAAGTTATTGACCCAGCCCACCCTAAATGGAAGAGAACACGTTTTTCGGCTTTCCGGATTGCCTCGAACAAGGCAAGTTGATAAGATAAGGACGCAATGGACAGACGTGACGAGTTCCTCGAAGCGGCCAAGGCCGCGGCCCATGAAGCCGGCGGGCTCCTCAGGGAGAACCTGGACAAGCGCGGCGAGATCATGTTCAAGGGGACCGTCGATCTCGTGACCCACTTCGACAGGAAGTCCCAGGAAATGATCTTCCGGCGCCTTTCGGCCGCGTTCCCCGGCCACGGGTTCCTGGCGGAGGAAGGGTTGTCCCTGCCGGGCACGTCCGACTGCCGCTGGATCATCGATCCCATCGACGGAACGACCAATTTCGCCCACACCTTTCCCGTTTTCTGCGTGTCCATCGCCCTCGAGCAAAAGGGAGTGGTCGCGGTGGGAGTCATTTACGATCCCATGAGGGATGAGCTCTTCGAGGCCGTCAGGGGGCGGGGGGCCTTCCTGAACGGCGCCCGGGTCAGAGTCTCGGAGATCCCGGAGCTTGGGAAAGCTCTTTTGGCCACGGGTTTCCCATATGATGTCCGGACGAGCAGCTTCAACAATGTTCGGGAGTTCAACGCCTTCATCGTCCGGGCCCAGGCCATCCGCCGTTGCGGCTCGGCCGCCCTGGACCTCTGCTATGTGGCCTGCGGCCGTTTTGACGGTTTCTGGGAACTCAAGCTCAAGCCTTGGGACGTGGCCGCCGGGGCGCTGATCGTGGAGGAGGCGGGGGGCAGGGTCTCGGATTTCGAGGGTCGAACCTTCGACCCCTTCAACCAGCGGGCGCTGGCTTCGAATGGGCGAATTCATGAAGAGATGAGAAAGGTTCTGGAGGAATGCGGGGATGACGAGACGTGAGCGTGTTCTCCCGCAAGATGGACGGAATTTTGCGTTCTTATCTTTTGTCATGGTGGCGGTCGTTCTTTGTCTCGGCGGTCCGGGGTTGCCATGCGGGAGAGGGAGCCGCCAGTCCTCAGAGGTCGTCCTTTTGAAGAAGCTCACCGTTCCGGGGAACGTCGGTTGGGTGGACACGGGCATCGACATCGAGGAGGGCGAGGAACTCATTTTCCAGAGCGAAGGCCGGATCTCCCTCCAGAAAGGAAACCCGGATGCCGGCTGCGGTCCCGAAGGCTATGACATCCAAGGCCTTCAGCAGCCCCTCCCGGACCACAACCTGGGCTGCCTGGCCGGCAAGGTCACCCGGCTCCTGGCTGTCCGGACGGACGAGAAGACCGGTGTCGAGGTCCGCGAAGAGCTCATCAGGTATTTCTATGTCGGACGCGAGCAGACCGTGGCCATGCCCCTTCAAGGCCGCCTTTTCCTCGGGGTCAACGAGAACGTCGTCAAGGACAACGACGGGGAATTTACCGTATTGATATACAAAAAGAGCTAATACGAACGCGCTAAAAAAAGTCACAATGTATGAACGGCACTGAATGCCGTCCTCAAGCCCCCGTAGCGGAGGGGGGCCCCGAGCCCTATGAGGGCTATCTCGGCGACGCGCCCAAGACTCTGTTCATATTTCTTGCCACCCCCTACCCCCTCCGATAATCGGAGGGGGGCTCTGAAATCGTCCGCGTCGCCGAAAGAGGTGCGATGGGGGGAACCGACGGGACTGGTTCCCCGGGGGCCGGGGGAGTGAGGGCGGCTTCAGGCCGCTTAAAGACAGATATCAAACTATTTAATGCGTTAGTATTAGATAAACCGGACAAGCGTCCTCTTAAGCCTTGTTCTTCTTCTGCAGGAACCGTTCCATGAACTGAGTGTCATAGTTGCCTTCCTGGAACTCTGTGCTGGACAGGATCTGGAGGTGGAGCGGCAGGTTCGTCTTGACACCCACGATCGTCGTCATCTCCAGGGCCGTCTGGATCTTCCGGATGGCCAAGGAACGCGTCGGGGCGTAGGCGATGATCTTGGCCACGAGGGAATCGTAGTCGGGAGGGATCTGCCAACCGCCGTAGGCCGCTGAATCCACCCGGATACCCTCTCCGCCCGGCAGGACCAGGAACTCGATCTTCCCCGGCGACGGAACGAAGGTCTCGGGGTCCTCGGCGTTTATCCGGCATTCGATGGAGTGGCCGCGCATCTCGAGTTCGAGCGGGAAGTTGATCTTTTCCCCGGCCGCCACCCGGATCTGGGCCTTGACCAGGTTGATGCCGTAGACCATTTCGGTGATGGGGTGCTCGACCTGGACCCGGGCGTTGGCCTCCATGAAGTAGAACCTCTTTTTCTCGTCCACCAGGAACTCGAACGTCCCCAGGCTCTGGTAGCCGATCTCGCCGGCGGCATCCTCGACGGCATTCATCATCTTTTTGCGGATCCGCTCGTCGATGAAGGGCGAGGGGGTCTCCTCGATGAGTTTCTGGTACTTCCTCTGGACCGAACACTCGCGTTCGCCGAAAGATAGGACCTTCCCTTTCTTATCCCCGATGATCTGGATCTCGATGTGGTGGGCGCCGGAGATGTATTTTTCGATATAGAGAGAAGGGTCGCCGAAGGCGGATTTCGCTTCGTTCTGGGCGATGGGCAACTGTTCCTCGAGCTGGGCGGCGGTGGGACAGATGCGCATGCCCTTGCCCCCCCCGCCGGCGGCCGCCTTGATGATGACCGGGAAGCCGATCTTCTGGGCGATCTTCTTGGCATCGGCCGCGTCCTCGATGATCTTGTCACTGCCGGGGATGACGGGCAGGCCGGCCTTTTTCATGGCCTGGCGCGCCTTGTTCTTGTCCCCCATCAGGCGGATGATGGAAGCCGGCGGGCCGATGAAGGTGATCCCGGAGTTCTCGCAGATCTCGGCAAAACGGGAGTTCTCCGCCAGAAACCCGTAGCCCGGGTGGATGGCGTCGGCCTTGGTGATCTCGGCGGCGCTGAGGAGGTTCGCGATATTGAGGTAGCTCTCCGAGGCCTTGGCGGGCCCGATACAGACCTTTTCGTCGGCGAGCATGGTGTGCAGAGAGGTCTTGTCCGCCTGGGAGTAGACGGCGACGGTCTTGAGGCCCAGCTCCCGGGCGGAACGGATGACCCGCAGGGCGATCTCTCCGCGGTTGGCAACGAGGATCTTGGATATCATGAATCTCAGGAGGGGATCCGGATGGCGAACAGCTTCTGGCCGTACTCGACAGGCTTCCCGTTCTCGACGTAAATAGCGGTAACCACGCCGTCGGCGTCGGACTCGATCTCGTTCATGAGCTTCATGGCCTCGATGATGCACAGGGTCTGGCCCTTCTTCACGACGTCGCCGATCTCGACGAACGGGTCGGCGTTGGGGGCGGAGGCCCGGTAGAAGGTCCCGACCATCGGGGAAGTGATCGGGTGGGCGTTCCTGTCCGCTTCCAGGCCTGGTCCGGCGGCGGGAGGAAGGCCGCTTCCCTCGTTATATTGGGGGGCGGGCGCTTCGGTCATGGCTTGGTAAGGAGGCGCTCCAGGGACGTTCCGAATGATCTTGATCTTCAGCCCTTCGATCTCGAGCTCGAACAGGGCCAGGTTCTTCTCTTCAAGAAGGGCGATGAGCTTCTTGATCTCGTCATAGTCGATCTTGGAACCCATTTTTCCCTTTTCAGCCTCGGCCGGCGGCTTGTTGTTCTTGTTCATTTGGCCTTCCATTTTCCGTCAAAAGTAGTTCTACCTTAACCGCTGGAGGGGTAAAAGTCAAGCCGGGGCCCGGACGACGGCGGGCGGGCTTTCCCGGCCGGAATCGTCGACGGCGGTGATCCGGTAGATATGAACGGTGCTCTTCTTCAGCCCCCGGTCGTCGTATCTGAAGACCGCGGGATCGACCTCCGAAACCAGGCCATAGCTCGTATCCGGTTCGCCGCGCGTCTTCCGATAGATCTTATATCTGAGGATAGTGCCTAGGTTGTCGGGGTTGGCCTCCCAGGTCAGGCGGTTGATGTATTCCTTGAAGAAGATGTAGTCGTTGACCAGACGCTCGAGCTTGACCTCGACCGGGGGGAAGACCCCGTAGGAGACCGCCACGATGTGGACGGACAGGACCCCCCCGGGGACGCCGCTCTCCGCCCGCCTGTACTCATACCAGTGAAGGTCCCCGTCCTGGGTGTCGAAGCAGCCGAAGTAATTGATGTCGTTCTCCGTATAGAAACCGATGACCGTGACGAAAAGGTCCTCCAGGCTGTCGCCGTCCGCGTCCATGAGAAAAACCATGGGGCGGTTGCTCAGGACCTCGTTCCTGATCGTCGTCCAATCCACCTGGGCGAACGGGTAGGTCGCGGCGGTCGCGACATACCGGCCCCCGGAGCGGACGAAGTTCTCGATGCCGGGCTTGAGGTCTATGCCCTTGGTCTGGCCGTAGTAATTCCCGTAGAGGCTCCGCGAGGTCAGGCAATGATCGGCCAGGCAGTTGTCGGGGTGCCGCTCCTCCTCGGGGAGCTCCGACTTGTCGGGGAGGATGGTCGGGGGGGCATCCAGGGGAAGGCAGTAATCGTCGTAGTGTCCCTGGGAGGCGATGGCCAGGTTGACCCGGTTGGTTTGGACCGACGCGTTACCCGGCAGGAGCTCCGGGAAGCCGTGAGCGTCATGATAAGCGAGGACCATGGCCGCGGCCGTCGGTCCGCTGCCATGCCTTGAGAGATAGGCCGGGACCCCCGGGATGATGGTCGCCTCCAGAAGCCGGTTTTCGTCCAAGATGAGGCCTTTGTGGTTGGGAGCGTTAGAGCGGACGGCGTCCGGCCGGGGCCCAAGGTACGGTCGTTGCTCCTGGCCGCTTGCGGGAGGCAAAATGAGGGACACCGCCATAATGATTCCGGCCGCGATGACGCCCTTTAGTCCCTCGCTCATCTGTTTTCCCGAGATCATGTTCTTTTGTCCCGCCCGGAGGCGATACTATTATACCATTAGCTCTATTTCAATAAAGAGGGAAAATCACGGCCATCAGGCCGCGAAAATTGACGGAACGCCGAAGATGCCATAAAATGTTGAGGTTCAACATGAAAGCGAGGTCCGAGCCCTATGTTTGATCAACTGTCCGACCGCCTGCAGAAGATGATGAAGTTCCTGCGGGGAGAGGGGAAGATCACCGAAAAGAACATGGGCGAGGCCCTGAAGATGCTTCGGATGGCCTTCCTCGAGGCGGACGTCAACTATAAGGTCGTCCGGGACTTCGAGGAGAGGATCAGGGTCAAGGCCCTGGGAGAGGAGGTCCTCTCCAGCCTGACCCCCGCCCAGCAGGTCATCAAGATCGTCCGGGACGAAATGACATCCATCCTTGGCGGCGCGGAAAAACCCCTCAGTTTCTCGAAGACTCCTCCGTCCATCTTCATGCTCGTCGGCCTCCAGGGCGGCGGCAAGACGACGACCTGCGGCAAGCTGGCCAAATGGGTCCAAGGCATCCACAAGAACCCTCTCCTCGTCTCCTTCGATCTTAAGAGACTTGCGGCCCAAGACCAGCTGAGGACGATCGCCGGGGACCTCGGCCTGCCGTTCTACGAAATGACCGCGGAACGGATGGCATCGCCGCGCCAAGCGTTGAAGGAGCTCATCCTTTTTGCCCGGAACCGGGGCTTTGACCCCCTGATCGTCGACACGGCCGGCCGCCTGCACGTGGACGGGGAGCTCATGGATGAGCTGAAGATGGCGAAGGAGATCCTCGATCCGGTCGAGGTCATCTATGTCGGGGACGCCATGACCGGCCAGGATGCGGTCAAGAGCGCCCAGGCCTTCGAGGAGAAAATCGGCGTCACCTCTGTCATCCTGACCAAACTCGACGGCGACGCCAGGGGAGGGGCGGCCCTGTCCATCGTCTCGGTCACGGGAAAACCGATAAAATTCGCCGGAGTCGGAGAGAAGTTCGACAAGCTCGAGGTCTTTCATCCCGACCGGATGGCTTCCCGGATCCTGGGGATGGGCGACATCCTGAGCTTGATTGAGAAGGCCGAAGAGAAGGCCGGTGTCGAGGAGGCCGAGGAGATGGCCCGCAAGCTCCGGAAGCAGGAGTTCAACCTCGAGGATTTCAAGAAGCAGCTCACCCAGATGAAGAAGATGGGCTCCCTCTCCCAGGTCCTGGGCATGCTGCCCAAGGGCGGGCTGTTCAAGGACGCCTCCAAGCTCCAGGTCGATGACAGGAAGGTCCTCCACTTCGAGGCCATCATCAACTCCATGACCCCCGCCGAGCGGGAGAATCCGAAGCTTCTGAACGGCAGCCGCCGCCTGAGGATCGCCAAGGGAAGCGGCCGCCCGGTTTTCGAGGTGAATCAGCTCCTCAAGCAGTTCACGGAGATGCAGAGAATGATGAAAGGCTCCCAGTTCCGGAAGCTCCTCTCGAAAATGCCCTGAGGATAGCCCCGCGGTCCTATGAGAAAACAGGCGACAGCAATATGGACGGCTTGGGCGGCTCTCCTTTTCCTGCGATGCGCTGCTTGGACGGAGGGCCGGAAACCCGCCGGCACCTTCGGCTTATTCGTGGAGAATGATGTCTTCGCCCTCTCCGACGGAGGTTATACGAATGGGGTGAAACTGGTCTGGGTTTCGCCCGGACTGGGTGACGGCCCCGGTAAGGGCCGGGTTCCCCGTTGGCTGGATGCGATGAGCCGAACACTCACCCCATCCCGAACGCTGGACCGGCGGCGTTTCGTCTCCGTCGCCTTCGGTCAGAGCATATTCACTCCCGAGGACATCTTGCGCAAGGACCTCATCCGGAATGACCGGCCTTACGCCGGATATTCCTATGCCGCGCTCGGCTTCCATTGGGCAGCCCAGTCCTCGATGGAATCTTTCGAGCTCGATATCGGTATCGTCGGCCCCCGCTCCTTCGCGGGGGACATCCAGAAGTTCCTCCACAGGGTTTTTCATTGGTCCTATCCTGAAGGATGGGCGAACCAGCTCAGAGACGAGTTGGCCCTGGGCATCGCTTACGATCACAAATGGAAGGTCCGGCCGGCCGGCAAGACGGGCGGAGGAAACTGGGACCTGGTCACCCATGCCGGGGGGATGGTCTCGAACGTCTTCACGGGGGCCTCCGGCGGGATAGAGTTTCGGCTGGGCAGGCGTTTGCCGGACGATTTCGGAACGGCCCTCATCGGGCCGGGGGGCGACAGCGCCTCGCTCTTCGAGGGAACGGAGCCGCGTCTCACGGGGCGCGGCCATTTCGGCTTCCATGTCTTCGTCGCCCTCGAAGGCCATGCCGTCGCCAGGGACATCTTCCTCGACGGGAACACTTTCCGCCGCAGTCACAGGGTGGATAAACTGCCGTTCACGATCGACATCGCCGCGGGGATCGCCCTCCGGCACAGGCGCCTTAAAGCCAGCCTGGCCTATGTCTACCAGACGAAGCGGTTCAAGGGACAGGAGCTTAAACCCCTCCTTGGGTCCCTGAACATCGCAGTGCTTTTTTGAATCCGGCCCCGGCCGGTCCCTTCTTTTATCGCGGTCCGAAGATCTCTTTGCTCAGGACCTCGGGCGTTCCGTCTCGCTTGGAAAATGGCCGGAGCCGGTACGAGGTGGAATATTCCTTCGGGAAGAGCATGTATTCGTCGTGCGGTTTGGCCCCCCAGCTCGTGTCCCCTCCGACCCCCATCTGCCTGAGGTCCACGTTGAACACGACCATGTCCCGCGGCTTCATGTCCGTCGGGTGCCGCTGGTCCTTTTCCGGGCCGTATTCATAGTCGTCGGGGAGAAACCGGCTCGCGGCGGTGGAGATGAGGGGCATCCCCACCGCCAGCAGTCCCGTGCCTTCTCCGTTCGTCAGCGCAATCCAACGGACGTCGGTTTTATTGCCGTTCTCCTGGGGCCGGATGTAGGGATGATACTGGTCCATGACATTGCCCGAATAAACGCCCACGGCGGCGCTCGTGTTCCGGTCCCAATAGTTCTCGTGGGGGCCGCGGCCATACCAGGTCATCGTGTCGAACCCGGCGGGCAGGACCATCTGCATCCCGAAACGCGGCAGTTCGGGGAGGCCGTCCGCCCCGGGCTTGAACGTCTGGCTGACGATGATGTCGCCGCTTCCGTAGATCGTGTAGGACGCCGCGAATCCGGAGTTCCCGGCCGGAAGCGTTCCCGTGACATCGATCCGGGCGTGGTTCGGGCCGAGCCTTTCCCCGGACGTAGCCGTGGTCTTTCTGTTCCGGCCCGCCTCCCGCCAAACGGCGCACCTTACGGGCATCTCGTTTCCGTAGTCGTTGTCCGTAGGGGCCCTCCAGAAGTCGGGAACGGGTCCGGACTCGAGGACCTCGGCGCCTTCATATTTCAGCGAGGCGATCGTCCCTGCGGCCTTGTCGAACGTCAGGCTGAAGTTCTTGCCTTCGAAAAAAAAGGAATTGCCGTTTTCTTTCATGATGAGCGGAGGCAGGCCCCCCGGATCGACCGTCTTTGACACAGGAGCCTGGACGGGAAGCAGGAACTGGTCCCACGCGGCTTCATAGCCGGCCGGGACGAGCGGGGTCGCTTTTCGCGTTTTCCAACTCACGGTCAGGAAATATTCGATGCCGGGCTCGGGCGCGAATTTCGGATAGGGGACCTCGATGTCCAGGCTTTGATGGGGCGCGAGGTCTATCTCCGGGAGGTCGCCCCGTCCTATGGTCCGGCCATCGGCCTCGAGCTTCCAAGCCCCGGCGAACTCCCTGAGGTCTGTGAAATCGAACCGGTTTTCGATCCGGAGCTTCCCCGCCTCGAGGTCTACGGGGCTTGCGTGGATCTGCTGATAGACTTTTTTTACCTCCCAGACGTGCGGGTGGGGCTTCCGGTCAGGCAGGACGAGGCCGTTGCAGCAGAAGTTCTTGGAGGTTGGAACCTCCTGGGGCCCAAAGTCCCCTCCGTATGCCCAGAAAGACTCCCCGTTCGCGTTCGTCCTCAGGATCCCCTGGTCCACCCAATCCCAGATGAATCCGCCCTGGAGCTGCGGATGGGCCAGGATCACGTCCCAATAATCCTGGAGGTTCCCGACGCTGTTCCCCATAGCGTGGGCATATTCGCACATGATGAGCGGCCGGTCCTGCTTCGTCCGGGCGTATTCCTCCAGCTTGGGGATTCGGGCGTACATCGGGCAGAAAATGTCGGTGTGGGGGTTGAGCTTCGCGCCTTCGTATTGGACCGGCCGGGTCGCGTCCCTCTTCTTGATCCAGGCGGAGGTCGCCTGGAAATTGATCCCGTCCCCCGCCTCGTTGCCCAGAGACCAGATGATGACGGATGGATGGTTCTTGTCGCGCTCGACCATCCGGCGCGTCCGGTCGAGGTGGGCGGCCTGCCACTCGGGCTTGTTGGCCAGGGTCTTGTCCGGATCGAAGCTCACGCCGTGGGATTCGATATTGGCCTCGTCGACGAGATAGAGCCCGTATCGGTCGCAGAGCTCGTACCACCGCGGGACATTGGGATAATGGCTCGTCCGGACGGCGTTGATGTTGAACCGCTTCATCAGGCGGATGTCCTCGACCATAAGATCTTCGCTGACGACCTTGGCGTTTATGGGGTCGTGCTCGTGCCGGTTCACGCCGCGGATACGGATCGGAACGCCGTTGACGCGCAGAAGGCCGTCCCTGATCTCGACGTTCCTGAACCCGGTTTGGCAGGAGACGGCTTCGATCGTCCGGCCTTTGGGGTCAAGGAGCGACACGACAACCGTGTATAGGTTCGGCGTCTCGGCTGTCCAATGGAGGGGCGAAACGACGCTGCCCTCCACCGTGCCCTCGGCCTCCCCGCCGGCCGGGATCGCGACGGCCCACTGGAGCGGCGCCGGGATTGAGGGCGCGCCATCCGGGCCCAGAAGCTCGACCTTAAGCCTGTAACCAAGCACCGGCTCCGGACGGTGGTTCCTGATGCTCGCCCGGACGTCAAGCTTCCCATCCTTAAAGGCGTTATCGAGGGAGGCGTTGACCTGGAAATCCCTGATCCTCACGTCGGGTGTCGAAAAAAGTTGGACGGAGCGCTCGATGCCGCTTATCCGCCACATGTCCTGGGACTCGAGCCAGCTCCCGTCGCTGTAGCGGAAGACCTTGAGGGCCAACGTGTTCTCACCCGGTCGCACATATTTCGTGATATTGAACTCGGCCGGGGTCTTGCTGTCCTCGCTGTAGCCGACCTCCTTCCCGTTCACCCAGACGTAGAACGCGGAGTTCACGCCGCCGAAGTGGAGGAATACTTGTCGTCCCTTCCAGGCGTCCGGAACAATGAAGGCGCGCCTGTACGAGCCGACGGGATTGTTGTCCCGCGGGACGTATGGCGGATCGCCCCGAAATGGCATGGCCTCGTCGAGGTAGATGGGCTGCCCATAACCCTTGAACTCCCAGTTTGACGGGACCGGGAAGTCCGTCCAGCCGCCGACGTCGTAGTCCTCTTTTTCGAATCCGGCCGGAGCGTCCGAGGGTTTCGGAACCCACTTGAATTTCCAGAGGCCGTCGAGAGAAATCTGGAACGGAGACCGGGACGGATCGCCCTGGGCCGCGTCGCCCGCCGAGGCATAAGGGACATAAGTGGCGTGGGGCAGCTCGGTATTCCGGCTGAAGACGGCCGGGTTCTCCCAATCCTGGAGCTGGACATCCTCGATGGAGACGGAGGTCCCTCCCAGGCCCGAGAACATTCCAAATGTGATGAGCAAGGTCCAGAGACGCGTTTTCTTCATCGCTCCTCTCCTCAGGCGGTCCCCCCGCCGTCGACGACGAGATGGGCTCCCGTCACCCATTTGGAGAGGTCGCTCGCGAAAAAGAGGACCGCATTGGCGACGTCCTCGGGCGTGCCGACCCGGGCGATCGGCCGGGCCGCCGCCTCTTTCATGAACGCCTCCATGTCTTCCCCGAGCTGGACGCATTCCCCCCGGAGCATGGGCGTATCGATGTCGCCCGGGCAGACGCAGTTGACGCGGATCCCGTCCTTGCCGTGGTCGAGGGCCATGGCCCGGGTCAGGTTGAGGATGCCTCCCTTGGCGGCGCAGTAGGACGCGGCGTTCGGGCCGCCCTTCAAGGACCAGCCGGAGCCCGTGTTGATGATGCTGCCGCCCCCGCCCCGGACCATGATAGGGATGACGTGGCGGGACAGAAGGTAGGCGCCCTTCAGCATGACGTCGAGGGCCAGGTCCCATTCCTCTTCCTTGAGATCGACAACGTTCTTGCGGATGGCGACGCCGGCGTTATTGCACAGGATGTCGATCCGGCCGAATTCGCGGACGGCCTTATCGGCCGCGCTCCGGCAATCAGCGTCCGAACGGACGTCGCACTTGATAAAACGAGCCTTTCCCCCGCGCGCGATGATCTCGCCTGTCGCTTCAAGGCCTTTTTTCTCGTCGATATCCAGGAGCACAACGGCCGCCCCGAATTCCGCCAGCCTCGAGGCGATGCCCCGGCCGATCCCCGAGGCCGCTCCCGTAACCAGGGCGGTCTTTCCTTCGAGCGAAATGAGCTCCAAAACCTTCCGGGCGGTGTCCACGGTCATTTTGTCCCCCCTTCTGCGGCCGGATTTTCGTTCTTTTTCCTGCAGGCCCTCCAGGTGATGGCCCACTTGGCGGGGTCGTCGAACGTCGATTCGTCGATCTTATGGACGACACTCCTGTGCGGCGCGCTCTTGACGGTCTCCGGCTCCCGACGGGCTTCTTCGGCTATGTGCTTTAGCCCGTCCACGTACTCGTCCAACTCCTCCTTGGAGTAGGATTCGGTCGGCTCGA
>Ga0315291_10003844_pt1 | contig 19290 bp, 18 predicted proteins | sample YL17G12_20_MG_FD_203070 | JGI IMG/M metagenome (GOLD analysis project Ga0315291, IMG submission 203070) | Sediment microbial communities from Yellowstone Lake, YNP, Wyoming, USA - YL17G12_20 | ecosystem: Environmental > Aquatic > Freshwater > Lake > Sediment | place: USA: Wyoming | collected...
ATTACGGCCGAAGGAATTGTCATAACAGTCATTCTGGTTAAGATATCCGAGATTAGCTCGTTTCTCACACTAAATAAAAACTGTGGAAAAGATTGAGTGCTTGGTTCAAGAGTTGGATTTATAAGAAAGGGAAGATTCCAAAGGGCAAATGGCAAAATATATAGAACACCCCTCAACCAATTTCTATAATCTCTGGAATTTTCCAAAACGCAGCTTAAAAATATATATAACAAAATTACCGGCAAAAACAGAAAACTATATTTAGCTAAAGTTAACGCTACGGCGTAAAAAATAAAAGAGGTAAGATAATACTTAATTTTTTTGGTATTAAAAAATTTAATTAAAAAAACAAATGAAAAAAAAGCTAAGAAAAAATTAGGAACGCGCTGAATGAAATACGGATAAACTCCCTGCGCCAGCATTTGAAAATTACCGACAAAACTTACGATAAATAATGAAGCTGAAATCACTCCGGCAACTACGCTTTTTGTAGCCTCCTTAACAGTTGCGAAAATTGAGATATGAACAAATGTTATTGCTACTAGAATAAAACCAAAGTAAAACTTCATATTATCCCTTGCAATATTCCCAAAAACGCGGAAGAAAAGTAAAGCCTGAAGATCGTGTCTCTTAATAATATACCAAAGTGGACTTCCAAAAATTTTGGTGGTGTAAGGTTCAGCCAAGTACATCGAGCCCTCCCCCAAAAAAGCCTGCCTCAAAAGTCGATGCCAAACGAAAACGGTGAGAAAAGCAACCAAGAAAAATCCTAACCAAAAAGATAATTTCTTTTTCATCTCTTGACTCCTGACCAATTTTTCCATTATATTATAACTATGAAGAAAATCATATCTGTCATCCTAGTTCTAATTTCCTTGGCGACTTTTTCGGCATCTAATGTTTTTGCGGCAAAACTTTCGCCATTACCTACATCAACACCGTTTCCTTCTTCTTATGAACTTTTCTATCCGGTTGTTGCCGGTAAAACTATGGCGGAAAGCTTTTACTTTCTCAAAACTGCCCGTGAATGGCTAGTCGATAAACTCACTTTTGATCCGATAAGAAACGCCGATTACCATTTACTCCTAAGTAAGAAGCGCCTGATTGAGGCAGAAAAACTTCTCTCTCAAAAGAATTATTCGTTCTCTCAAAAATCTTTGACGAAATCCGTTGGTGAAATCAAAAATGCGGTTGAGACTGCTAAAAAGGGAGGCTCCGCCGGAAAAAATGTGGCCGATATCTACAATACCATTAAAATTGTTGGCCAAAATGAAGTTGATTTTATTGAAATTTCTTTAATTAAAACCGTGCCCGAAGCCGAAAAAGAATTCCTTCTTAATACCTCAAAATCCATCCGTGAACTCATTCAACAAATATAATTCTAATTTAATTGCATAAAAAAACTGCAAGTGTTATATTTGCAGGTATGAAAAAGGCTCTCATTACCGGCGTAACCGGACAGGATGGTTCTTACCTTGCAGAACTCCTTCTTGAAAAGGGTTACCAAGTATACGGGATTCAAAGAAGAACCAGTCTCCCCAACTCAACCAGAATAGATCATATCTACGACAACCCCAAATACCCAAATTTTATTACCCTTTACGGTGATTTGGCAGACAGTTCCAGTCTAACAAGAATTATTTCGGATACTGAACCTGACGAAATCTATAACTTAGGGTCTCAAAGCCACGTCAAGGTCAGTTTTGATGTCCCCGAATATACAGCCAACATAACCGGTTTGGGGGCTCTAAGAATCTTAGAAGTAATTAGAGACCTAAAAATAAAAACAAAATATTACCAAGCTTCATCCTCCGAGATGTTTGGAAAGGTGCTGGCAGTTCCGCAAAACGAAAACACGCCCTTTAATCCACAATCACCTTACGGGTTATCCAAAGTTTTTGCGTTTTATGCAACAAAAATATACAGAGATGCGTATAACATCTTCGCCTCAAACGGAATACTATTTAATCACGAATCTCCCCGTCGGGGTGTCACTTTCGTTACCAGAAAAATTACTTTGGGTCTTGCCAGAGTTAAATTAGGTCTTGAGCAAACCTTAAAACTTGGGAATTTGAACTCAAAAAGAGATTGGGGCTACGCGAAAGATTACGTTGAAGGTATCTGGATGATTCTTCAACATAAAGAGCCGGACGATTTTGTCCTGGCGACAGGAGAAACGCATACCATCAGAGAGTTTGTCGAAGAAGCGGGTAGACATATTGGTTTCGAAATAGTCTGGAAAGGAAAGGGCATGAAGGAAAAAGGGGTAGATAGAAAAACAAAAAAAACTATTGTTGAAGTCGATCCTGTTTACTTTAGACCAACTGAAGTCGAACTTCTTTTAGGCAGCGCGACAAAAGCTTCCGGAATTCTCGGCTGGAAACCAAGAGTCACATTTAAGGGGCTTGCAAAGCTTATGGCGGAACATGATTATGACCTTGTTAAAAAAGAAAAAATAATAGGACACAAAATAGAAATTCATCACCCACGCTGGTAATGGAAAAATATTATTACAAAAAAACTTTAGTCGGAGTTCGCTTTTCCAAATTTTTAAAAGGGTCAGTCCCTCAAACAGACGCAGGTGAACCTGTTGGGATTTTAACTTTCAAACATCCTCAGGGTTCCCATTTTCCGGCTCATATTCATAAACCAGTAAAAAGGATTACTTCCCATCTTGAGGAATGCTTTATTGTCAAAAAGGGCAAATTAAAAATAAAACTCTTCGGACCAGATAAAAAATATTTCAAAACCATATTTCTAAAAAGCGGAGAGGCTTTCTTAACGATTAACGGGGGCCACGAAATTAAAGTTTTAGAAGATTGTGAAATGTTTGAAATTAAAAACGGACCTTACAAGTCAGACAAGATCTTCATTTGACAAATTCTTTAATTATTCTGCATACATATTTTATTTGATTATCTTTTAAATCCGGAAATGTCGGCAAGCAAATGCCGTGCTCATAACCAAAAACCGAATTTGGAAACCGCAAATCATTGTTCTTATGCTTTTCGTCTTTTAAGTAGGAAAAACAGGGTTGTTTATGCAATGGGTAAAAAAAAGTTCTGGACTCTATACCCTTTGAACTCATAAAGCTCATTAGTTTGTGGGCATTGTTACATAAAATTCCAAATCTAAAAGGAATCCATTCAGCTTCTTTTTCAGGTTCAAAAAAAGTAATTCCTTTAACATCCTTAAGGTTTTTTAGATAAACATTCAGGATATGTTCTTTTCTTTTTTTAATTTTTCCAAGTTTTGCCAACTGAACCAAACCCATGGCATTTTGGATATCGGTCATTCTAAAATTATAACCAACTCTGGGATGAACAAAACTGCCCCTATTAATTCTGCCTTGGTTTCTTAAATACAATAGCTGGTCATAAATTTTTTTACTATTGGTAACAACAAAACCACCTTCGGCAGTAGTTATGGTTTTATCAACGAAAAATGAAAAACAGCCTACTTCGCCAAACGTACCGGCGTGCTTACCCTTCCAGTGAACACCTATTGCCTGAGCCGCATCCTCTACAATTTTAAGTTTATGTTTTTTGGCAAAAGCCATAATATTATCCATCTTGCAGACAGTTCCATAAATGTGTACTGGCATAATCGCCTTTGTTTTTTCAGTTACTAACTTATCGGCATTTGTTAAATCAATCTGGAAATTCCTTCTATTTACATCAACAAATACCGGTCTTGCACCAACCATCTCAACAGAGGTTGCTGAAGCAATAAAAGTAAAATCCGGTACCAATACTTCATCTCCGGCTTTTATTCCGACAGCCCTTAAGGCAAGGTATAGGGCCAGAGTGCCGTTGGGGGCAAAAACGCCAAAACGACTACCGATTAAGGCAAGCAGTTTTTCCGAGAATTCCTTGCTTCTGGGGCCTTCGGTAATCCAATTACTCTTAATACATTTGGCTATTGCTTGGATTTCCTCTTTACCGACCCAGGGAGAAAATTGTGGTATTTTCATTTTATTTTAATTGTTTCTAAAAAGCAGGTACCCGTTAATCGCCATCCTAAATAAATACAATCCATGACTAAAGGGTTTTGTTTTAGTCTCACCATAAGTCCGAGGGTAATAACGTATGGGTATTTCGCCTATTTTAAGCCCCATTCTGGCAGCACCGTACAAAAGTTCAAAATCACCAAAAGGATCTTCTACTCCCAAATTTCCCCACCTGTCATAAATTAGGTCAAAATCCCTTTTAAGTATTGATTTTATGCCACTCAAAACATCCGTCGCTTTTTGGCCTAATAAAAATGAAAACCATTTAGCAAAGAAAATATTCCCAATCTGATTGATAACCGACATGGTTTCTTTATCTAAAGGATATACAAACCTACTGCCTTCGATAAACTCAAAACGTCCTGTCTTCATGGCCTTATAAAAATATTCAATATCTCTTGGGTCTGAAGTGCCGTCGCCTTCATAGATAATGATTACCTCCCCTTTTGCATCCTTAAATCCAACCCTGGTTGCATCCCCTTGGCCTATACCCGGCTGATCAATAATTCTAATACTTTTCTGACGATATTTATTCATCACTCTCAAAATCTCCTCTTTGGTGCCATCGGTTGAATGTCCTTCCACAAAAAGAATTTCCTGCTTTTTACAAATTCTGGGGATCGACCTAACAATTTTTTCGATATTTCCCCTCTCATTCCTAACAGTAATACAAATAGTTAAGCTTTCAGGGAATTTCCGAGGAAATAGGCTTGAACCTGGTCGACAAACTATAAATTGGTCAAGTTTGAAAAAATCAAAAAACGGCAGAAGAACGGCTAGAATATTCAAGATTTTCCCAAAACCAAAAAAATCTAGAGGGAAAATAGTCCTTCTAAAAACTCTGGTAACCTGAAAACCTGCACCCTCAAGATAGGTTTTTACGTCAGAAACAGACAGCCAGTTTTGAACACCCTCTATCCGTTTTAACTTAAACCTTTCTGCCAAATTAATGAACCATTGCCATAGATAATTATGTTGATAAATAAGAATTCTGGTCGAAACATGACACGCAGTCTGAATTCTCCTCAAAATCTCTAGCATGTCCTGTGTTTTACCCAAAGCATCATTTAAGACTATATAATCAAATTTGTCGTTAGGTTTATATTCCTCAAATTTGCAATTTACAAATTTTAATTTCGGTAAATATTTCTTAGAAGCTTTATATAACTTTTCATCGGGTTCAATTCCGACACCGATACTGGGAGATAGCTTTTTTAATTCCTTTCCGTCCAAAGAACCATAAAAAAGAATTTTTTTAGAAGGTGGAATAAAGAAAGAAAAAGTTTTACTTATTCTTTCATGGTAATATTTATAACGCAGGTCTTTTTTCATCGATCAATCAGCGTAAACTTACCACAGATTGCCCGAAAAAACAATTAAGTCTTCCATTCGAACCTCAATAGGAAATATAATTAGTACTAATAAAATATATGTGTATGTTTGAAGTAATTCCGAAAATTATTAAAAAATATCTTGCTATAATAATTATTGCTTTATCCTGCATTCTCGTTTGGTACAAAACACTAAATCAGATTTTTATGGGAGAAGGATATTCCTACTTCGATCCAATATTTAATCTTCTTCCGAACGGCAATTTTGCAACATTATGGCGAATGGACAATTTTGCCAGACTGCTTTTTGATATCTTTCCCTCTATCTTTAGGGACAATATTTCCTACTACTTAGCTTTCCAGTTTCTAGTTCTTGTTATTTTAACAACTGTCTTTTTCTACTTTGTAAAATACTTCACCAAAAATTCATGGATAGGTTTTGGTGCAGCAATAATTTTCGGGACAAGCTACTTGGGACTTTTCGAGATGATTGGAACGGGAAACTATCAAAGATTTTCCCAAAGAATTCCTAATATCATTCCCGAAATCCTTGCCCTTTTGGAGTTGGTCAAGTATTTCGATACCAAAAAAATAAAATACTATGTCTACTCGCTGGTTTTATTTTTTATATCCGTTTTTATGGGCCACTTCTCTACCTTCTTACTGCCCGTCTTTGTAATTTACCCGGTTATTTTTTCCATAGTAAATAAATCAGGGATAGCTAAATTAGTAAAAAGCGTACTTTTTTCAATTCCTTTTGTGCTTATCAACCGCTTTTTGTTGAGTAGGGACTTTTATACCCCAAGTGGAAACTTTATCGGCTTTATAAAAGAAGTGGGTGTCGGTAAAATAATTTCCCTTATTACTTTACAATTTTCCAATATGCTTATTCCCCCATTTCTGGTCGAAAAAGTCGCCTCCATAACATCTTCATATGAAGGAATACTAATTATTCTCACTGTACCAATCTTGATTATCTTTCTTACCGGTATTTATTTGGTAACCAAAAGAAAACAGAAGAATTTATTAATAGTTTACCTCGTTAGTATTTTCTCTATACCCGTGTTACTTTTTCTTAATTTGTACCTTAGAAAAGTCGATCCTTTTTACAACATGAGGGGTTACACTTACTACTTTCTTCCAAGGATGTATTCTATAAATCCTTCCCTAACGGCAACCGTAAAGGGGGACCGCTACTACATGCTCCCTTACCTATTTGTGGCAATTATTTTATCCATATTAATTTACATTGTTTTTAACAAAAAGTTGTCAAGAAGCACCAAAAATCCAAATAGCCTCAGTTATAAAACTGCAGCTGGGATATTTTTAACTTTTTATGTTGCTTACAACACATTTTTGGTCTGGACGAATATTAATAAAATCCAACCGGTATCAGAGGATTTAAAAAAATATTTATCTTACATTAAATCAGTTTCCTCCAGAATCAATAATCAATCGGTTGTTGTTATTCCAAGAGAGTTTTTGTGGCCCAGTTCAATGATTAAGGCTATTTATGGATATCCTGATATGAAATTTGCCTCCAACGATACGGATTGGAAAAAACAAATAACGAATAAAAAAGATCTTGTTCTAATCGATTTTTACTACGATCAGACAAAAGACGGAAAAATAAATGTCGCTCAAAACAGGGTGATTGATTTAACCGACTGGGCCAACTATAATCTACCCAGTAATGAATAGATTTAAACGATTACTTCTGACTATTATTATCTTTATTCCAACGCTTCTGATGCCGTCAATTGCTATTGGACAAAATAATGACCATCCTTCAGTTAAAGTCAGCTACGAAAAAGTTAATATGAAGGATGGCTCTCGTTATCTGTTCAAAAGGTTAAAAGAAAAGACGTTTTTATTTCTTCTTTCCTTTAATTCACAAAAAAAATTAGACTACTACCAAAAACTCTTAAATATTAGACTTTCTGAGTTAAAATACATTGTCGATCATAAAGATATCAGTAATATTCAGGTCGCCAGCCAGCGCTACTTTACTACCGCGGGACAGCTAACCAACTTTTTTATCTCAAAAGGCAGCCTTACTGCCAATAAAGAAGCAGTAAAAGAACTCTTTGCCGAACACATCAAAATAATCGAAATTCTCAAAAAACCCTACAATGACACCACTGCCGAATGGAGACTTTTAAGAGACGACGCCAACTATCTAATTGATTATTCCGCTTCTTTAAAGTAGTTTGCCGTTTTCTCGAAGTAACTATCTTTTCTTTAAATCTTTCTCAATCCTCTTAAAGTCTCCCAAAAAAGCCTTCCAGTCTACGGCGACAGACAGCCGATCGAAGATAAATCCATCCGAAACGATCCGCATCTTTTGAATTTTTTTCCTTTTTTTCAAGGTTTTACCCAAATTAACTATATTCCACCAGATCGCTTGCCAAATAATTAAAGCGTTTTTAAGTTGGCCTTTAAATAAAAAGGCAAGCGATATTCCTAAAGAGATAAAAAGATGCGTCGGAAGAATTATTAATAAATTAGCTGCACCCAAGTTTTTGATTAAAGAGCAAATTCTATTCTTGTAATAATGCCAATTTAAGTTTCCCACATCAAGACGTTTGATGGTAAAGCCAACTTTGTGGAAAATATGAGTTTTTGGATAAAATAAAACCCGGTTGCCGGTTAACCAAACCCGCCAGCAAAAATCACTTTCTTCAAAATAAGACATGAAGTCGTTATCAAAAAGACCGATTTTATCCACAATGCTTTTCCTTATCAGCATACAAGCGCCCTTGGTGGTAAAAACTTCTTTCTCTTTATTAAATTCTTTTCTATCTTTCTGCATGAAACCCCAATGATGTAAAAAACCAATTCTGGTTAAAAAAGAGCCGGCATTGTCTAAATATTGGGGGTTATCCATTATCCGAATTTTTGGCTGGATTACTCCCAAATCCTTTTCTTTCTCCATCTTCTCTACCAAAACATTTAAGAAATCCGGATCAACTAAAGTGTCATTATTTAAAAGAAGTAAATACTTGCCCTTGGCGATTTTATCACCCTGGTTATTAGCCGGAGCAAAACCAACGTTAACTTTGTTTTTAATTAATTTTGAATGGTCAATTTTATATTTGGGATCCAGTGAAATATCGGTTGTCCCATCCGAAGAACCATTATCGATAACGATCAGCTCCCAATTGGAATAATTAATTTCAGATAAAGATCCAAGGCAATTTCGATAAACGTCTCCACCATTCCAATTGGCCATAATTATCGAAACTAAAGGTTGTCTATTTTTCATTTTTAAACCATCGAAATAATATCTTTAAAAAATCTATCATTCCTACCGCACTAATAAAGCCGGCTATTGCCCAAAGGGTTTCTAAAAATCTAATTGCCAAAAAAAATAAGCCCAAAATCGGATGTTTAAGAAACTTTCGCCAATGTTTCAAATAAACTTTTCTAAAAAGAATTGTCCCTTGTATCCAAATCAACTTTGGATGTTTCGATGCGTAAAACGCTCCGCTTTTGGCATAATAAAATTTCTTGTCCAATAGTTTTTTCAAAGTCAAACCCTCTTCGTGATGATAAAGGTATTCCTTCGACCTGCCGATTTTATATTTTTTGGAAATCCGATAAGGAAGATCATAGTCTTCGGGCCCGGTTAACCTTTCGTCATAGCCGCCGAATTCGAAAAAGACTTTCTTTTCAAAAAACCTGGGGACTTCATAGTTGAATTCACCCAGATACATTTCTCTTTCAAATTTCCGGATATTGGGCATAAAACCGTTTCCGACCGTTTTTTCCGGAATGGTTAATATTTTTAAATTGAGTTTATCGGCGGTTTCCAGACAATCTTCAATTACTTTGGGAGAAAGTTCCATATCGGCATCCAAGAAAACAAGATACTTTCCCTTAGACTTTACAGCTCCGTAATTTCTCTGAGCGCTTCTTTCTGGGCCGAAGTTATAAACCAGGTTGGTATATTTTTTAGCAATTGTTTTAGTCTGGTCAGTTGAATGATTATCAACCACAATCAACTCAAAATTTTTAAATGATTGCTTTTTAATGCTTTCGAGAAACCTCCCGATATTCCCCACCTCATTTCTGGTAGTTAAAATAACGGAAACCCGCGGAAACTTTTTCATCTTGTCTAAATCGTAGTATAATTCAAAACAAACATAAAATGAAAGACAATCCTAAAATATCATTTGTCATTCCTGCCAAAAACGAGGAAAAGTCATTGCCCATCCTTTATCACGAAATTATAGATTCGGTAAAGAAATTAAAAGAATCTTTTGAAATACTTTTTGTGGACGACGGTTCCAACGATAACACCTTTGAAGTGCTAACCAGTTTACATCATCAAGATCCCCGAGTAAAAATTTTAAAACATCGTGGAAATTTTGGCAAATCGATCGCTCTTCAGACAGGCTTTGAGCATGCCGAGGGTGAAATAATTATCACTATGGATGCCGACCTTCAGGATAACCCAAAGGAAATTTCAAAATTTATTGCCGAAATCAAAAAAGGTTATGACCTGGTTTCGGGATGGAAGAAAAAGCGCTATGACCCAATTTCCAAAACATTTCCTTCAAAAATCGGGAATTGGCTAACGCGTGTTTTAACCGGGGTAAAAATCCATGATCTAAATTGCGGCTTCAAGGCCTATCGAAAAGAAGTGATAAAAAATATTCATCTTTATGGAGAGCTTTATAAATATATTCCTGTTCTTGCCGAAAAACAAAACTTCAAAGTTACTGAAATTGTCGTTGAACACAGAAAAAGAAAATACGGAAAAAGTAAGTTTGGTTGGAGCCGCAACATTAAAGGTTTTCTTGACCTTTTGACGATAGTTTTTTTAACAGGATATTTAAACCGTCCTGGACATTTTTTTGGCACCATTGGTCTTAGCTCTTTCTTTTTTGGATTTGTCATCGGTCTTTATATTACCTACCTTCGAATAACCACTGGGAGTATCCAGAACCGACACCCCCTTTTATATCTCGGTATGCTTTTAATGATTGTCGGTATTCAACTCATTACCACCGGCCTCTTAGCCGAAATGTTCGTCAGTTTTAATCAAAATAAAAAAAGAATGGTCAATCATTTAGATAAAGTCTTAAATTAAGCTTTTTTAATTTGGACGTCTAAACTGTTTTACCAAAGTTATAAGTCCGGAAGTTCATAAACTCTCCCGTTAATAAAATTTCTAAGACAAGTCCCAACCGGTGAATATTCTATTTTTAAATACCTGGCCTTTTCTCCGAGAAAAAAATAAACAAATCTATTTTCCGATGGCTGCCAACCAAAAATCGAAATTTGTCCGATGGGCAATGAACCAGGGAAATAACTCCAATTTTTACCGTCATTGGATATTCCAACCGCCCCGGAAATTAATTTCGGACAAGAACCGTTATTCTCAAAAGAAAGATCCAGATAGGAAAGATTGGCTTCTTTTCCCAAATCGGCTTCGATTCTTCCGGAAGAAAACCGCCACCTTGTTTCTTTTAAAACATTTTGCCTTTGATATTGTTTCCTGGTATGCTCGAGGTCATTTTTCCAGACCTTAAGAATGGGAACACTGTCCACTTTTGCCTCGTAGACCGGCTCCAGCGCTGTCTCCAGATATCGATCATAGTACGATCTTTCAGCGGTACCGTCATAAGTTAAAGTAATAGCATATTCCCCATCTCTAATAAAACCACTTCTTTGGGTATTATAAAAAACAATATCGGGCCTGACCCAAAGATTTGGAATATTGGGCATTAGTTCAAAAGCAAGAACAAGTTTCGAGCCGGGTTCGGCGTGATCGTTAATCCAGTTAATTCCCTGTCTATAGGCGGCACCGAAAGTGTTTCCCCAAGAAGGAATATCTTTGGCTTTAGCACCCGCCAAACCGCCTATAAGGGGGCTAAAATAAGCATTTTCATTAGGGTGGATCTGAATAAGCTTAATCGCCAGCGGGATAAAACAAATAAGCACTAATAGGGCCGATATAATCTTTCTGGAAATATTTCCAAACTTTAATTTTTTCAAGAGACGCAATATTACTAAATACAAATAATGCCCTCCCAAACCCGCCAAAATTGCTAGTGCTGGTACATATTCCATAATTTGACGGATACCCCCGTAAATAGTCGTTCCCGGTAAACTAACCCTGAAAAAAGGAACTATAAACCATAGCAAAAAAAGGAGGGATACCTTATCCCTTTCCTTTTTTATCCTAAAGAGAGCAGAAACAAAACCTAAAATTAAAAGGGTAAGAATAATTATTGGGGTCGTATAAATAATCCACTCCGATGGATAAGTATTAAAACCCAAAGGCCCCAAAAAACGAGCGTCAATTGCTGAAGTTAATCCTATACTCTTGTAGTACCCCACAATATTCAAAACTCTGGAATAAATATCCTGCCAAAGATATGGCCAGCTGGCAATAAACATCGCAATACCAATAATTGGGGCCAAGAAACTGGCAATTATTAATTTTCTCTTCCTAAAAAAATCCTTTTTGACTACAAATATAAGCCAGGGAACAATAACAAATATCGAAAATAAGATATTGAATTTTGTTCCCAACGCTAAACCAAACATCAGTCCTGAAAACAAAATCCACTTTGCACTTTTTTTAGTTATTCCCTTCCAGACAGCAAAAAGCATAAAACTCCAAAATACAGCTTCGGGAATATCTTTCTGGGTATTAAAGTGGCTCTCAGACCAAAAAAGAGGATACAAAGATAAAGATATCGCAGCAACTATGCCGGCAACACGACCGTACACCTTATTAGTCCACCAAAATACCAAACCAACCAGAAAAGCTGCCAGTAAAACTCCATAAACCCGATAGGAATCAATATCGTTGATTAATTTTAATTTTGAAAAAAGGACTTTATTAAAAACTGAAGACAAAATATCGCTAATCACAGGATGACCCCCGTCATGTGCAATAAACCAATTATATGTTGTTCCGTCATTCTCGTAAAAACTCCTGGCAGGAAGGTCTTCGCTGGGAATATTGGAGTTAATAAAAAGGGTTTTGGGATTCTGCCAATAGGAAATCTTTTGAGGCAAATTGGAAAAATCACCTTTTCCTGTCAGAAAAAAATTTAAATATGCCTGCCCTCTGGTTAAATGATTTATGGCGTCCCAATTTATGCCATAGTGAGGTAAGGTCAACAGACCCAAGACAAAAAATAAAACTATAAATATGACGGTAGTAATTGTCGCGAATTTTTTATTCATACAATTCTTTAGTCTTTCTAATTGTCTCTTTCCAGCTAAAGTTATTCTTAAGATAAGAAAGACCATTTTCTGCAAGGGTAAGGCTGAGTTTATTATCTTGTAAGATTTTGACAATCGCATCAGCCAACCCCTCAACATTCTTTTGTTTCACCAAAAGTCCCGTCTGCCCGTGTTTAACAATATCGGTAATCCCCCCAATTTCAGAAGCAATCACCGGCTTTTTAAAACCCATCGCTTCGAGAAGCACTACTCCTAACCCTTCGGTATCTCCCCATTTATCTTTAATTGAAGGCAGAACAAAAACATCACATTTTCGATATAAATCGGCAAGTGCCTGATCATCGACCCTCCCCCTTAAGTTAACATTTTTCTCCAATCTCAACTTGACGATCAATCTTTTTAGTTCTTCGGACAAGGGCCCGCTTCCAACAATTTCCAATCTCGCGTTAATCTTATCTAAAACTTTAGGCATCGCCGATATTAAATATTTAACACCCTTTCTCTCAATTAATCTTCCCACAAAAAGAACTGTCTTTACTTTCTTTTCTTTATCCCCCCTCTTTGACTTATCAATAATTGAGTCAATACTAAAACTTGATGTATACGGTATTACCGAAACCGGAACATTATATTCTTTTCTAACAAGACTCTTCGTATATGTCGAGATTGCTGTGACTTTATCAGCAAATTTGATTATCAATTTTAATATTAAGTTGCCAAAAGGAACCTTTCCTGTCAAAACGAATTCTACTCCATAAAAGGTAAGGATTAATTTCCCTTTATTTATCGATTTAGCCAGTATGCCAAAAAGCCCCATCGGAAAAGGCCAATGAACGTGAATAATATCAAAATGTTCCTTCCGTAAAAGTTTTGCAAGTTTAATAAAACCGAAGAAAAAAAATAAAGGCACTAAAAATATAATCAGGGGATTTCTCTTAATTTTAAAAACCGCTCCTTCGTCTTGAGTTAATATCTCTAAAGCCTTTGGGGCATATCTAAACCGATTAACAATAACTCCGTGATAAGTGTGGGAATTCAGACCGTTAGACGAGGGGGCAAAGACAGAAACATTAGTTCCCGTCTTTTTCAATTTTACAGCTAATTCGCCTATCCATTTAGCCAAAGCTTCATTTTCTGACCGGGGAAAGGTTGAGGTAATAAAAAGAACCTTCCTCATATTTTTTGGTATTTACCGACGATACTCAAAAAATCTTTTTTACGGAATATTTTACTAAATCCCCTTCTCTCCAAAGTTTTATAAAACATTTCTTCTGTTTTTAACCAATGATTATATAATGGTTTTTCTTCCAGACAGGAGGTGCGCCTGTTTTTAAAACCGGGCATGAGTTTTCCGGCCGGTGAAAGGCAAACAAAATCGAAGATTTTCCTAAGAAGGGAGCTATGTGGTTCAATAAAGCAAAAGACACCCCCGTCAACAAGAACCCTTCGTACCTCTTTAACCGGTTTACTATATTTCATCAAATGATGAAGAACGGAATCTACCAAAACTACATCAAACTGCTTCGCCCTAAACGGCAAAGACTCTACTTTTCCTACATAAAATCTAATACTCGGATTATTTTTCCTTGCTTTTTCTATTAAATACCGGGACATATCCACTCCAGCCACATGCTTTATACCCATTTTAAGTAGAATTGAAACATTAAGGCCGTCTCCACAGCCTAAATCAAGTACGGAACTTTTTGAAGTTATACCAAATTGCAATAATCTTTTTTTCCTCGTCCTAAAATTGCGTCTTGTATCCAAATAGGCTTCTTCCCACTCTTTTGTCTGGTACATACCGCCTAATTGATGCATCGGCCTAATTATACACAAAAGAAACCTAATTTTTCGGAGCAACGAGTTTCTTTTTATCCGCGCCTACCTTTTGAAAAACTTTTATTAAAGCATTGTGGTTTTTATCTGTTTTAGAAATCAGCCAAGGAATAAAATTTTCCAGGTTAGACAGTTTATTAACAATATCCGTAGCTTCGTTTTGAAATGAAATTTTATCCGCTGATGCTTTATCTAAATCAGAACCAGCTTTGTCTAATTGAACAGATGCTTGTTCCAAAGTTTTATCGGCCAGGTCATTCTTTCCCTCATTTATCAGTCTTTCTGCTTCGACCACTCTTTTAGTTGACAGCAAAACAGCATACTCCGCTTTTTGAGCCTTACCAAAAATCAGCATTCCTCTAAGGGTCTCTTTCAGGGTTTTAAGGAAATACAGGGGATCATCCATCGTCTTTCCCGCAACTACAGGCCAAAAAAGTTCAAATGAGTTAATTTCTGTAGATTGTTTTGAAATTAAGTTATCCTCGGCCGAAATGATACCGGAAGAGAATACAAAAAAGAAAGTCCCAATCGAAAAAACAGTTAGCAACTTTTTTATAAAATTCATATTGTAATTTAAATACAACTATTCTTAAAAATCAATCCCCCTTTGAAATTCTATTAATTAACTCGAGACTCTTTCTACGCGATTTGGCCCAAGAAAAGTTCCGGCTCCACAACAAAGCTCCCTTTGACAAGTCTTTATATTTCTCTTCGTTATCCAAAATGTCCAATATCGCATCAACCAGTCCCTTAAAAGAGTTTCCCTTGATAATTATTCCGCTTTTCCCATCCCAAACCGAATCGACTAACCCTTGGGAACTGTAAGCCACAACAGGAACTCCGACAGAATTTGCTTCAATATTAACCAAACCCCAACCTTCTCGAATAGAAGGATTAATTAAAAGATGTGTGCGGGCCAAAAGTTCAAACTTCTTCTTCTGGGAAACATATCCCCAAAAATTAACTTTCTTAATAATTCCCAATTCTTTGCAGATTGACGCCAAATAATCTTTGTAGTCCGGTGAACCCCGGCCAATAACCCAGAATTGATAATTACCTTTCTTAGCCAGGACGGAAAATGTCTTAAGGGCGTCCTCAATTCCCTTATCTTTGGCCAAGGCTCCCAAGAAAGTTATTGTTTTAATTTTTTCCTTATCGGGAAAGGGTTTTGGCTGATAAACAATGACCCCATGGGAAACAATGGTAATATTTTTCGCCGGAATTCGCATTTTAATTAAATCCTCCTTTGCAGAATTAGAACCGACCATAAAGGGAGTTCTCCTATAAAAAAGAAAAACAAGTGGCTCTGATAAGTAACCAAGAAGTCCTAAAAGATAATTAAAAGGAAAGGGCATTAAGTGATATAAAAACCAAACCTCTCGAGTAATTTCCTGCAAGACCGCTAGTTTCGGTTTTTTGATATATAAAGGCGTAAAAAAGGGGATGCCGTGGAATTGGTCGACGACAAAGTCAATTTTCCGGCGGTTTTTCAGATAATACAAAAATCCTGCTATTTTTACACCGAAATATTGATCGCCTTTCCGGATAATTTCAATTCCGTCGAGGGTTTCTTTTTCCGGTAACTCTTTAACTCTTGATGAAAATAACGTCACCTTGTGTCCCGCCTGAAACCAACCCTTCAGGTGTTCATGCATCACCTGCTCCGCCCCCCCTGCTAAAGGGTGTTTCGGATCCCGCCATGAAAAAACTAAGATATTCATAATTAAAGGCTATGCCGTTATCCAGTTCTTCTTGTTTTTGTCGTTGTAGTAATGAAGAATATGGAGCCTATAAAAAACTGCGGCAGTATCCCACGCCATCCGAAGACTTGTGCTCCATTTAACGGCGCTTGTCAATTTGTTAAATGTAACCTCGATTGGCCCTTCATAAATCCTTTCAAATCCCAAATATCTGGCAACCGCCAACATTTCTATATCCATAGCATAGGTTTTGACAAGAAGTCTGGGAAGAATCTTTTCAACAACTTCTCTTTTAAAGATTTTTATGCCACTCTGGGTATCACTCAAATTAAGACCAAAAAGAATTCTAACCACCAAATGATAGCCAAAACTTAGAATCTTCCTTAAAAGGGGGTAGTTTACTCTGGAAACCGGGTGTTTTTTACTCCCGACTATAATGTCGGCGTTGTACCAATCCATATGGGCCATAAGCATCATAATTCCTTTGGGGGAAATCTCCATTCCGGCATCCAAAAAGGAAATCAAATCCCCTTTTGCCTTTTTCATACCAAATCTCACGGCATAACCCTTGCCTTTATTTTCTTTATACGAAAGAATCTTAATTTTCGATGATCTAATTTCTTCGGCATTTTCTTTGGTTTTATCCAGCTCACCATCAACAACGCAAATTATTTCATAATCATAATTCGCTCCCAGACCCTCCTTTAAAGTGGAGTCGATTATCTCAAGATCGTTTTTAATTGTTTCTTCCTGCTTGTAGGCAGGAACAATCACCGACAGAAAGCGTTTAGTTTTTTCCATATATTTTGCCTAGCCGATTATACCCCAGATACAAAGCAAGCATCAAAAACAGCAAAACACTTAAAACCAAGGAAATTTGAATAACCTGTAGGATACTCTTATGGAAAAACCATATGGTAGGAATTTGGATTAGTGAGAAGAAAAGAGGAATAACAATTATCTTAACTTTACCTAAAGATAAAGAGAAGTTGACCAAAAGATAAGACAGGGTATAAAAAAGAATGAAAATACCCATCCAAACCAACTCTGTCTTAGCAGAGAGATAAGCTTTTCCGTATAAAACTCCAATTGCAATATTCGGGAAAAGCCAGTAAAAAAGCACTATTGCCACAGACAACAATACGGTAACAGCAAAAGAAACAAGGAAAATTTTCCGGTAACCTTCACCACTTGCCTTTCTTCTTGAAACAATTGGAAACATTGTTGCCGTAATCGGAGAGGCTGCAAAATATATTATCTTCCCCAAAGTTGAAAGCGCTGCATAAATACCGGCCTGAAATGCAGGGAGAAAATGTTTTACTAAAATTACGTCTGTGGTAAAAAGAGAGGTAAAAGCCAAAGCCTGTATTAAGACAGGAAAAGAATATTTCAAAAACGGCCTCAAATCGTAGGAGTAAGTCTTTCTTTCTTTTAAAAATCTTCTTAAAAACCAGAAGGAAAAAAGATAGGAAATAAAAGATGCCATCACCACACCTACCATTGCTCCAAAAACAGACCAACCCAATAAGACCAGGATAACTCCTAAAATTAGCTTTATCAAAGCAGAAACCAAACTAGGCCCAACAGAACCAAAAAATTTCAAAAGTCCCTGTGAGGTGGCTTGATTAACCAATGCAAGTAATATAAAAAACAAAATTAAAGAAACCAAAGAAACCAGCCAAAAATTATTGATGTTTAAAAATCTCGCAATAACCGGAGATGCAACAAACAGGATTACCAATGTAACCAAAGCAATAAAAAAAACAAACCTTTTGAGAGATGAATAAATTGAAGACACCTCATTCTGGTTTTTCGCAGAAGAAATAAATTTAACAATCGCTACACTAGCTGAAATTGGAACAATTCCTATTAAATAAATAATTGAGTAGAGACTGGCCAAAGTTCCATAATTCACCGGGCCTAAAATTCTACCCATTAAGACATGGTAAAGGTAATTAACAGCATTAACTCCCATACTACCTCCAACCATTATCATTCCACCGGAAAAAAGAGGGTGTTTAATAAAATGTTTAAGCTTTTTTATCATGCCAACCAAAAACCCCTTGAAAATAAAGATAAAGAAATAATTAAACCCACAAATAGTATTGTATAGCAGATAATCAGAATTATCTTAGAAGTTTTATTAAGCCAAACTGAAAAAAGAATAAATGCCGGAAAAAGAACCAAGACATATCTGGGAAGCGATGAAAAACTTCCTGATAATGTTGGGATAACATAACCGAAGGTTAAAAATAAGGAATAAGAAAGCCTAAGTTTAAAGAAAGAAATTACCGAAACTATTAAAAACATAATTCCTACTACAAACTCCATAATTGTCGTAAAAGTCCCTGCAAAATAGGAATAATTTAAGTTAGGCAGTACTTTAAAAATATATCTATAAAAAACTTGGGGCAAAAGTATCGGGGTCGATGATCTTTGCTCACCGAATGAAGAAAGTGAATGCAAAAAGATTAATGGGTCTCCATAGACTTTATAAAGATAAACCATATAAAAAACTAATCCCAATGGAATTAAGAGTAGCCAAAGATATTTTTTCTCCCATATGATTTTGTCTTTAAATAGTTCCAACAGATATATCGGAAGAAGAATTACACCAACCACTCTGGTCCCCGACGCGAACATTCCCAATATTGACGCCAATAAAATATTATTCTTTCTGTAAAAATAAAATGACCAGACAACTAAAGCTAGAAATAAACTTTCCGTATAGACCGCTCCGAAATAAAAGGAAGTCGGAAAAACTAAAAGAAGAATAATAGCAAGTTTTGTTACTTTTTCTGAATAATCAATCCTTAAAAGCTTAAATAAACCCACCAAGGCCAAAAAGAAGGATGCGTTGGATATTAGAAGCCCCGACCATACTCCCCCACCCAGTAGTTTTATTAAAAGCGGATATAAAGGAAAAAACGCTTGTTCAGCTAAGTGATATCCTTCCTTGGCAATTGAAAGATAGTGTTCACCATCAAAATTAGCCCAAGCCCAAAGCCAAGGACTCTTAAGATAGTTTTGCATTCCCCCACCCAAAAAATGCTGCTGAAGAGGAACAAATTTAACAGCAAAAAACAAAATTACAGAAAGTAAAACTCTCCATGATAAAAAAGAATAAAGAATAAAAGAAAAATCTTTTTTATACATGTTTGTATATTTCTAGAGTTTCTTTGGCGGTTTTTTCCCAAGAGTAATCTAT
>Ga0315291_10003845_pt1 | contig 19284 bp, 23 predicted proteins | sample YL17G12_20_MG_FD_203070 | JGI IMG/M metagenome (GOLD analysis project Ga0315291, IMG submission 203070) | Sediment microbial communities from Yellowstone Lake, YNP, Wyoming, USA - YL17G12_20 | ecosystem: Environmental > Aquatic > Freshwater > Lake > Sediment | place: USA: Wyoming | collected...
CCCAAGAATAGTCGTTAACGAAGCTCGTCGGCGTGATGCGGGCCCGCGTCGAATATGAGCGCAAATCCCCCATCTCTTTCTCAGTCAGCGGCCTGTCGATGGCCTGGAACTCGTAGTACTGGTACTCGCTCATCGATTCTCCTCTGGATTCTCCGTCATCGGGTCATCGTCGGTCTCTTTACTCTCGGCCCGCTTCTTTTCTCGTCTGGCCAGTTTCTTGCGACGATCTATTTCGACCTTCTCCTCGATAGACCTCACGACCTCGGGAAAATCTCTCCTAAAGCGCTTGTGGTACAGATGCCCAATGAACTGCGGGAGCGGCATTTTCCAAGGCTCCTGATCCTGGTTGGCGAGCTTTCCGAGTTTCTTCGGATTCAGACCGAGCTCGCGGGCCATCTGGACCTGAGCGTGGGACAACCGGAACTTTTTCCTCGCGTCGATCCAGGTCTGCAAAGGATCCAGGATGCGTTTTTTCGGCACCAACTACCTCCCTCGGGCCCATCGCCGGTAGGCTTCAATCCATTCCGCACCCTCCGGTCTGGCCTCCGGCAGCGGCAAGTCCAGGATGCAAACCCGCTGGTGCTGGCAGCCGCGCCGGCAGACCGCCACGATCTCATCGGCGTCGTTCATTTCGATTCGCTCCACGGTTACTTCCATGCCGAGCAGTGTCGCCGAAAACGGCACTGCCAGGTTTTCTTCCAACATGGTGAAGATGCCGGTAATTTCCTCGGACTCGTTGTAACAATCCACGGTGGCCTCTTCGATCAGCTTGTCGAGGTAAGCCGAGCTGGCTCGATCAGCCCCCCTTTTGGGTCCAGCTTGTTTGGCACTCTTGCGGGTTTTGGCCATTTTGGTTTTATCCAGGTAAAGAGAGAAAGGGTGGTTTTTTTGAGAAATTACTTGCGCAGGTCGGCATAAGTTTTTACCAACGTTTGGATGGTCGTTTTAACCGTGTTCCATCGGGTTTCCCAGAACATCACCGGGATCCGCTCCCTTTCAGCATCGTCGAAATAGGTAAGGGCAAATAAGACGTGTCCGATGTCTTTGAGGGAAAATTTCTTCTGATAGAAACTCAGCATTTGTTTCAGGCTAAAAGATTTTATCCCTAAAGCATATAGGTCGACGAAATCCTTTTTGTGGCCCCTTTGGGCGATGGCCGAAAGCTTCATGCAGGCGATATCCGGTAGGGAAGCTAGTCGGCAGCCGACCTCCGACCAAAAAATTTCCTTCTGCAACAAGGGGTATTGATATTCGAAAAAGGAGACTGGGATTTTAGAAACGGAGCCGTTCAGAGTGCCCCTCGCCACCTGCCTCACTTCAAAGGGAATGCCTTCCTGGCCGATCGATGTTGCCAGACTCATAGCATCGGGAATCCGTCCCGTTGTAAACCAAACAAGGTCCTGTGAACGACGGTGCCCCAAATGAAGAGCCAGTGCCGTCCCGCCGGCCAAATAAAAATCGTGCTGCTGGGTGAAGGGCCCGAGGAGTTGTAAGACCCTCTTCTGGGCAGGAGTTAGGATTTTTGGATGAAAGGTCATCCCCCCGCTCTTCTTTCCCAGACCATTCTCCCCTTGCTCTTTAACCATTCATTGACCTCGCGGTGAGGCAGTTCCAGAATCAGTTCCCAGAATCGGAGCTGAGGAGAGCTTAAGCCGGCTCCCCGCCTGCGTAAGAGCCAATTTCTTAAAATGGCAGAGTCGAGCCGCGACCGCAGCCACTTTAGCGCTTACCAGTCTCCGTGGGAAAGGATACGGCCTATAATAAGATCTCGATCCTTATCCCATCTCAAACGCCGAAAATCATAATCCCAGAAGATGGGTCTGATCTCCTCGGCAAGATACCTTGTTTGTTTTGTGGCCTTCCCTTTTTTAGTCATAAGCCGGCTTTCCAGTTCGGGACCGCATTTCCTTCAGAATATCAATTATTTTATTGCCGTGCAATAATTGATTGGCCCTGCGAGGCTCCACCGGACCCAAGGTGGAAATTGAAGTGCTGGTTCTGCCTTGCCCCAGTTGGAAAAGGAGTGTTCTGCCGTTATAATAAATAACTGAAACGGAGGGACACCATGAAGAAAGAGCATAAACATCATACCCCGGAAGAGAAGGTTTCGATTCTACGCCGGCAGCGTCGCCAACAGGCCCGGGAAGAATTAGGCCGGGTTGATTGTCTTCCTCTTCGGGATGTGCTAAATTAAATTGCTCCGGGTAGACAAAAACGATCCCAACCGAGTAGAAAGGAAATAATATTCTCCCTAACCAACCCTTAGCTACATAGCTCCCCGATTTATTTTCTCGGTAAACTTTTTCACTACGTTCTAGCAAAGAGGAGCCAATAATGATGGAAAAGGAGGGCAGGAAATCGGGTAGGCCAGTGAGATAGGCCATTCTGCCGGAATATGAAAAAGGGGTGAAAAAATGAATACGAAATCAGATTTGTCAAAGGAAAAATTCCTGGAGTTGTATCGCAAGCTGATGGTCATCCGACGTTTCGAAGAAAAAGTCGATGAGTTATTCCGAGCGGGAAAGCTTACTGGGGCGGTGCACACTTCGGTGGGACAGGAAGCGGTTGCGGTTGGAGTGGCCGAAGCCTTGGAGAAAGATGATCTGGCGATTGCCACTCACCGCGGGCACGGGCATTGTTTAATGCGGGGAGCAGAAATGAAGCCGATGATGGCCGAGCTTTTTGGGAAGGCTACGGGGTTATGTCAGGGCAAGGGCGGATCCATGCATATTGTGGATGTGAAGAAAGGCATGCTCGGTGCGATGGGAATCGTGGGGGCGGGGATGCCGATCGCTGCGGGTGTGGGTTTGGCCATTAAGATGCAGAAGACCGGCCAGGTTTGTGCTGTTTTTTTCGGTGACAATGCCTCTAATGGGGGTCCTTTCCATGAAGCCCTGAATGTATCGTCATTGTGGAAACTTCCGGTTATTTTCGTTTGCGAGAACAATCTTTACGGAATCAGCGTCTCGGTGAAGAAAACCACTTCGGTTCAAGATATAGCGGTTCGGGGGCAGGGATATGGGATTCCAGGGGTGGTGGTGGATGGGATGGATGTTCTAGCTGTGTATGAAGTAGCGAAGGAGGCGGTGCATCGTGCCCGGAACGGCCAAGGGCCAACTCTTCTGGAATGCAAGACCTACCGTTTTCTGGGGCACTCTCGAGGCGATCCCCCATATGGGCCCTATCGCACGAAGGAGGAATTGGATTCCTGGAAGAAGAGGGACCCTCGGTTGCTTTTGATTAGGCAGGGGAAATTGAGTGATGGAGAGGTTGAGCCAATTGATCGGGAGGTTACGGAGGCGGTAGAGGAAGCGGTTCGTTATGCCGAAGGGAGTCCACTTCCTGATGTTCAGATTGCTTTGCAACATATCTATGGGTAAAAGGGGAGAGGAGTCGTCATGCGCGAGATCAAATATGCCGAAGCTGTGAGGGAAGCGTTGGCCGAGGAAATGCGCCGAGATGAGAGGGTGTTTGTGTATGGAGAGGATGTGGAACTGGGCTATGCCTTTACGGTGTGTAAGGGCCTCATCGACGAGTTTGGCCGAGACCGGGTTTGGGACACGCCGATTTGCGAGCAGACGATCGTGGGGGTTGCGGTTGGGGCGGCCATGATGGGGATGCGGCCAGTCCCAGAGATCCAATTTTGCGATTTGCTTCCCATGTGCATGGATCAGATCTGCAATTCGGCGGCGAAGTTGCGGTATATGTCTGGGGGGCAGATTAAAATACCGTTGGTGGTTCGGAGCCCTGCTGGAAAGTGGGGTTGTTTTGCGGCGCAGCATTCCCAGACGTTGGATGCCTGGTTCACGAATGTTCCCGGCTTGAAAGTTGCTGTTCCTGCAACTCCCTATGATGCCAAAGGGCTCTTGAAGACGGCGATCCGGGATGATAGCCCGGTGTTGTTTATCGAGCGGAAGGCCCTTTACCAGATTCCCGGGCCAGTTCCGGAAGAAGAGTACTTGGTGCCTTTTGGAGAAGCGAAAATTCACCGAGAAGGAAAGGATGTGACCATCGTGGCCATCGGCCGCATGGTATCTGAATCTTTGAAAGCGGCTGAGCAATTAGCCAAGGAAGGAATCCAGGTTACCGTTTTGGACCCTCGGACCTTAGTGCCCCTTGATACGAAGGCAATCCTGGATTCGGTTCGGCAGGCCCATCGGGTGGTTATTGTGGAGGAAGGGCCGAAGAGAGGAGGGGTTGGAGGGGAGATTGCGGCCGTCATCGCCGAAGAAATATTAGATGAATTGGATGCACCGATTCGGCGGGTTGCGGCTCTGGATACCCCCATCCCCTTCAGTAAAGTCCTCGAAGATTACGTCTTGCCGGACGAACACAAAATTGCGGCTGCCGTCCGGGATTTGATGGCTTTTTGACTCGATCCATCGGGGGCCTTGCTCAACAATCACGCTTGCGAGAAGGAGAAAGAGAGTGGCAACGGAAGTCACCATTCCGAACCTAGGTTATACCATGACCGTGGCCAAGATTTTGAAATGGCTGAAATCCGTGGGGGATCCTGTAGAGGTTGGGGAGATTTTACTGGAGATTGAGACGGACAAAGTGAATTATGGAATTGAATCGCCGGCCAGTGGAGTGGTTAAGGCCATTTTTGCCAAGCCCGGTGATGAAATACCTGTGGGGCAGCTGGTAGCGATCATCGGAGGAGAAAAGGAGGAAATGGACCTCCGTCTCTACCAAAAAACCGAAAAGGAAAAACCGGTTCCCCAGGTGGTTCAGGCTGCGGCTTCCAAAGAAACAGTGGCAGCCGCTTCTCCGCCAACAGGGGGGCGCCGATTCGTCTCTCCTCTAGCCAAAAGGATCGCGCGGGAAAAAGGAATAGACCTTTCTTCGCTAACAGGATCAGGCCATGCGGGTAGGGTTAAAGTGGCCGATGTGGAGAAATATCTAAGCGAAGGTAAGGGGAAAAGAGTTGAGGTCCCGGCTATTCCCAAAGCCCCCGAAATTGCCGAGATCATACCCATGACCAGAATGCGGCGGACCATTGCCCAAAGACTCGCTCAAAGTTTTCATGATGCCCCCCATTTTAATCTTGGCACAGAAGTGGACATGACTGAGGCCATAAGGTTTTTGGACCAATCGCTCCAGAAAAGAATGGAGGAACGAGCGGGGCAAAAGCTTTCCCTGAATGATATTCTTATAAAAGCCGTGGCCTTGACCCTTCGAGAACATCCCCTGCTCAATGCCCGGCTGAGAGAAGATCGGGTTGAAATCTTTAAGGACATTAACATTGGTTTAGCGGTTGCCCTGGAAAAGGGTTTAATTGTCCCCGCGATCGAGAAGGCGGATCAGAAAAGGCTTTGGGAGATTGCCAAGGAGCGAAAGGACCTGGTGGAGAAGGCTCGGGAAGGACGTTTATCCCTCCCTGAGATCGAACGGGGGACATTCACGATATCCAACCTGGGGATGTATGACATCGTCTTCTTCACCTCCATCTTAAATCCCCCACAAACCGGAATCCTTTCCATCGGCAAAATTTATGATCGTCCCGTCGTTCGAGAGGGTGAGATCGTCATCCGCCCGATTGTAGAAATGAGTTTAGCCATAGATCATCGGGTGGTCGATGGGGCGGTGGGGGCGAGGTTTTTGCAGGATCTGAAGGATGGCCTGGAAAAACCTTATTTATTGATATGATTTCCTTCTGGGGTCGATCCCATGATTTTTGGGTTGAGCCCTTAAATAATTCAATTGACAGTATTCTCGGGGATTTCTCGTATTCTCGGGGACGAGGTTGACAAAGTTTACTAGCTCTTTTCCCTTCTGTGAAAGATCTGAGAGACAGCAGAAGTCGAAACACCCACCTGCTGGGCAATCTCCGCCTCACAAAAGAATGTGGGCGTGATGGGCCATTAAGGACTGGGCTTATATTCTCGTCCCCGCCTCCAGCGTCAACTGACCCATGCGGCTGATAAACCATTCCCCACCCAGGTGATCAGCAAGAATGGGTCTCTTTTCGATTCCCCGGATGATGATGGGACGCAGGGTCCATTGCACACCCAACCTGGCTCGCCGCGGCATTATCCCCCCGCCGATCTTTTCATCCGAATCCCATTTTTACTTAACCTTGTCAACACCGTCCCCATTTCCATTCACAACGCCCACTGACCCATGCAACTGAAAAACTTTTCTCCATCCACGTCAGTAGCAAAAATGAGCCTCTTTTCCATTCCCCGGATGATGACGGGGTGCAGGGTCCGCTGCCCACCCAACCTAGCTCTCCATGAGATTATCCCCCCGCCAATCTTTTCATCCGAATCCCATTTTTACTTAACCTTGTCAACTCCGTCCCCATTCCGTCGGAACAGCTGCAGAATGCTATGAAGCTGCTCGATGGGGTTATTTGGGAAAAGCGGGAGTTGATTGGGCAGGTAGCTTCTTAATAAAAACGAATGCCCTGGATGGACCAAGAAATTAGGGATTTACTTCAATTGCCCGCTTCGTGAGTCTAATAAGCCCACCAAGCCGCTGGGACATCTCGGACTTTGTGTTTTCAAGATTCACACCGGTTCTCTTGTGGGCAAGTTCATTTCGCAGTCGCGTGTAGACCGTCTCCATTTTGCCGAGTGCTCCTGGCTTCTTTGGCGGAGCCTTCGTTTGCGGAACGGTAGGATCTTCGCTGATGATGAACGAATCGACATCAGCTTGCTTGTCGTTGTATATCATTAGGAGGATATTGTAGAGATGCATGAATTCCTCCACGGGACTTACTGACTGCCGGGCCGAACGGAAAAGCCCATAGTTGTCCTCGCCATGCGGAGATGCCTGCTCTAACTCAGTCTTCAGCTTGTCTGCCGAGATTGCGAGCGTCGCACTCAATTCCGTGTGGATAGTCAGGGGCGGTAAGGACACAAACATATGGCCACCGGACTGAGGGTTGAGTGGAGAAAACTGGTCGCCCGCGTTCCGAGCGTTCTCGATGGCAATATTATTATTGAAGCATATCCGGTTCAGTGCAGCCGTGTTCACCTTCGTCGCAAGAGCCCTCCCATCGTCGTGGGACGCAACGGAGGCTAAGTGAACCGTTGTGTGGATCTCGTCCCCCTTCGGCCCCTCAATCTCGACCTTATCCACGCCCGGTTCTTTCGGATAAAACGCGACTAAAGGAAACGTCAAGCCACTACCCTTGATCCTTGCCCTGAAGTTGACCGCCCCTTTAAACATCACACCCCCCTTTCACCCATCCCCCTTCAAAAAAACCATGACCCCATTTTGACACCAACAAAAAAGGGCTGCAAGAATCACCCTGCAACCCTTTGTAATTATTGGTAGGCGGTAATGGATTTGAACCATCGACCTCCGGTATGTGAGCCTATTTCCTGGATAAAGCGGCATAAACTAAAATATAAGAAAAATTAAATATTTTCACATGTTATGAATTTTTCAGGTTGTTTTCATTCTATGGTATTTTAATCTAGTTGAAGCTAGTCCGTTAGAAAATGGTTAGAAAGCCTGAAGAAAGAGCAGTGGAGCCGTTTCTTCCAAAGAGAATTCCTCTTGCGGGGTAAAGTTAATTTATTTTTTGATACGCCCTTTCAAATTCCAATCCTTGTCGTAAATTTTTTCATCTTCAATATGGCCGTCGAGATTCCAGTCTTTATCATAGATCCGGCCATCCTCAATCCGTCCTTGCAAGTTACCGCGAATATCGTAAAACTTACCATCTTGCAAGTGACCTACGGGTTTCCAATCCCGATCATAAACCTTGCCACCCTCCACGCGGTATTGCAGAACTTGGTTTTGGTCATAAACTTCCGCTGGCTCTGCTTTCGGCGAAAACGCAACAATAATCGCCACAAACACCGCGAGCATCAAAATAACAAAAACATAAAAAGCGGGATGGTGTTCTCCTAATCCACCACATTTTGGGCAACGCGATAATCTACCCTTCGCCATTAATGCACCGCATGATCTGCACTTTGCTAACTTACTCATCTTATCCCTCCCTTTAGATTTATTTTACGGCTACCCTTTCACTCCTAGAATATGCCTAGCAAAGGATGCGCTAACTTTCCCATGTCCACAAGTTCTCTCACATGCCAGCACATCCTGTTAAAAATCCAACCCCTGCAATTGCAGGTGACAGTGTTGTTCGACCAAAGTATGGTTTCATGCGGTTTAGCGTGTGGATTTGACTTTGATGGAAAATTCCAGACTCCCTTGGCCTTGCCGCGAGAACCTGTCCCATAACGATTCTTTTTGATTAACTGTGGCCTAACTTTCCTCCCTCAAAAACCAGTATTTTTCTTGCCAATTTTCTTTTTAATAGCCGCTTCCTTTTCTGCAAGGATAACGTCTTGCATCCGTTTAGAACTCAGAATACAAAAAACCTCATTTCTGTAAATGTCAAACTGCAAAAACGCCACAGTGTATGGATCTTGGTTAAATCTCCGTTCATTAACCAGCCAACCATCGCGCACTAATTCCGATTCTTCGGGCTCACCGTAACGCCCCTCTAACGCCGACGACATTATGGACCAACAAACACGAGAATGAGGCACGTAAAGACGCACTCGGTAAAGTCGGTTTTTGTGATACTCATAGTCAATAGCTGATAACGTTCAGGACATCGTTTACTCATAAAATGGTCACGACATCGTTAACTCAAAGTTTTAAGGCTAGGTATCTCGCGATGTCGTGACCTGCATCATCAGTCTCTCAGTTGATACTTGTATTGTTCGACCTGGATTGTATCCAGAAAGAGCTTTAACGTTTGTTCTTTGACATCGACAGTAGCCACAACGTATTCGTATTGGGTCTCCGGTGGAGCAAAGAAGATTTCGCCGAAGATGTTCAGTCGGCAATTGCTTCGAATGAATCTCACGAGATGATAGCGACCTTCCTCCGGTTTATCCAAGGGGTGCCTTGGGACATCGCCCTTACTCGGGAAGATCAATTTCTTCTTCGTGCAGGCCAATGCTTTGAGAGGGGTTTTCCCTTTGATTTTGCTGTAGCGATAGGTGCTGTTGTGTCTGTGCTCGAATGCCAGTGATTCTCGCCGAAGCTGCGGCATAGACGCCATCGTGACCTTGGCGAGAAACTTCTGCTGGTAATGGTCGTTGAACTTCTCGACCACTCCATTCCACCACGGCTCGGAAGGTGGAATGAACCAGAGATTGACACCGTAGCGCAGGCAGAGGCGAATAAGTGGTCCCATGCCTCGTGGATGGGTTGGACTGCCGAAAAAAGCCAGTTCGTTATCCACTTGAAGATTCTCAGGGATTCCCATACGCAGCCAGACCGCATAAACAGCGTCCAAAACGCTTTGCGCTGCACGGGAAGGCATCGGCTCTACCCCACACCGGTTGATGGCAGTATCGACGGCATGCAGGCTGTAGAACCGGATCGGACCGGTAAGGTAACAGGGGCCGACCAGATCAACCTGATGGGTTTGGTTGGGCAAGAGCGCCGGAAGCTCGGGATATTTCTTGCCCTTCGGTATGTATCTTCCAGTCCGCCGATGAGTCAATTCGCGACGGCGTAAGATGCGGCCAATAGTGCTGAGGGAGGGAATCGGTTGAACCTCCATGTCGTTCATCTCCCATTGGATGGCCTGATTGCCGCAGAAGAGCCCCTTGTTGTACAGGTTCATCCGGACCATCTCCACAATCTTCTCGACCTCCGCAGGCGTGCGGTAAGGACTGGAAAGCGGTCGCCGTGATTGATCGTCGCACCACGCTGGATCATCCGGGGCATGCCGTGTCACCCATTTATACAGCCACGGCTTCGTTTTCCCCAGTGAAGCACAGATGCTTTGGGGACTTTCACCTGCGAGATACCTTTGTACTGCTAATGCCCGTTGCTTCAGAATCTTCTTTATCATGAACACCTCCTTAAAGTATTAGGTGTCCATGATAAAACAATCTGTGGCCACTCGATTGTCAAAGAGCGAAAGTAAACGATGTCCTGAACGTAAAATCAGTAAGCGATGTCCTGAACGTTGTCAAATAGCATTTAAGTCAACAGAAAGATTGAATCTACCACCAGTAATCCTCAGCGCATCGGACGGCCTCTTATATGTCCTATAAACGCCAGACCCCAACCCTTCTTTCATACCTTTAGCCGGTGCGCTCCCCCACTTCAACCCTCTGAAGCCGTCGAACGATTCGGCAAAAGAGTATACCGAACACACCACCAGCCCGATAAACAAAACAATTCCCATAAATGCAAACTTTTTCATTTTTTCCCTCTGTTCCCTTCTTAATCCCATCGGCTTTAAAGTAAATTCCAATACTATATTTATCGGCTGATTCAATCAAAAAAACCACCCGTCCCTCTTAGTTGTATCTAGAATGGGCTTATTGCATTGAAATTTTTATCAAATTCATGGAATTTTTTAAGGTAATTATTGCAAAAACCTTCCCATTTTCCCGAGCTCCCCGATAGGTCTATTAGAAATCTCCCCTCTGGAAGGCTTTTCTTACAGGTGAGGAGAACTGGGGGACGCTGGTAGGTTTTGAAGGTTATTTTTCTTCTTATTCTTCCATTCGCGCTTTGGCGATAGCTTCCCTCACCTGTTGAGCTCAACATAAGCAGTGGTTGGACATGAGAAGCAAGGCATACAACCTAGCCTTACCAGAGGTCTAATTCTCGGAAAGTCTCCTGAAAAATTCTTCCCGGTCCTTGGTGTCCCGAAAAATCTCTCCTCCCTCGATTCCCCGGGCCATTACATGGTGGAGTAAATTGGCGAGATCCAATCTGGCTTTTCTGGGCATACCGGTATCTTAGAGCATTTCCCCCCGCATATCAAGATAACCTTCATTTCCCACCAGCGTCCCCCAAACTCGACGGTGCGGGTGCTTCCGATCAATGACACCCTCCACAGAATCCTTTCGGAGATGCCGGAGAAATCAGGGTATGTTTTCGGCAATGGCAAGCCCATCACGGACGTTAAGCATAGCTTCACTTCGGCTTGCAGGAAGGCAGGCATCACTGATTTTAGGTTCCACGACCTGCGGCACACCTACGCCAGCCATTTGGCCATGAGGGGCGTGCATATCCGGGCCTTACAGGAACTGCTGGGCCACAAAACGCTGGCCATGACTCAGCGGTATTCTCATTTGGCCCCGGAACAGTTACAGAACGCGGTTAAGCTGTTGGATGGGGTGATTGGGGGGGAGCAGAATTAGTTGCGCCAGTATATAGAAAAAGTTCTTAATTCACGGTTTTAATCTCTACCTCTTTCCCATCCAGATTTCCCTTCACACACAACGCAGCCCATGAAGTAGCTGTTTTCTAAGTCACCGGTAGATAGGCTATTGCACCATTCGCAATGGCCCACTTCTTCCGAATCGTACTTAGTAAAGCATTTGGAACAAATCCAGGTGTCATTGACTTTGACTACCATCTCATATCCGTCACATTCAGCGCAGTGAGCTACTATTTCCGATTCAGGATTGTCTTTGTCATACACGAAATCCCTCGTAAGAAACGCTTTGACATCCTTCTCGTCAATTTTGTGGCTGCATTGGTCACATTCTTGCCAAGGCTCCTCGATCAGCTTTTTTTCAATGCCACATTTCGGGCATTCAACTTTCAACCCGGTCTTTTGGACTTTGCAGACCAAACATTTATAATCTAATATAGGCTCCTCGCTTGAGTCTTCTCCGAAGGAAGCAAAACCGCAAGAAGGGCACTCGCTAAAAGATATTCCACGGCCTTTGAGTTTCTTGATCTCCCCTCCAAGTGCAGCGAATTTTGCTTTGAGATACTTTCGATGTTTGTGCATCACCTTGTCTATCTTAGTGATCTCGGCGCTGTAACTTTCAAATTGTGCGTTCCACCTTTCGAAAATTCGACTTACGTGATACCAGGCCAAACACTGTTCGGCTACGATTCTTTCCCGTTCACTTCCATTGCCCGTATTTCCTAAATGGTAAAAATGCACCATCCGGTTCCGGTGTTCAGATAGGCGCGAAAAGCACTCATACTCCTCTTTGGTCAAGCCATCTTGAACAATTGACTCAAGGCGGACCCTCGCATCCTTGATGCTGACGGACTGAAAATCTCCTGAGCGAAAGCTCTTTAGATCTGCTTTTTCAGGTCGGGTGATGATCAAAGTCCAATGTTCCCAAAGAAGGCGGGCCTTCATGATTAGCTCAACAGCAGCATGGAAGTGGATTACTGAATATTTAGGTTCCTTATCAAATTCTTCCAATGATTTTTGGAAAAAATCAAAAGCGTTCTCCACCACAAGATCGAATTCGCTTTTCTCTTGTTTAGATTTCTTCAAGTTAACTTCGCCTGCGTCCACGTCCGTGGCAGCAGCCCGAGAAATGGTGCTGTAAATAGTATCCATGTCGGCTTTCAAATATCCTATCCACTTAAAGAGTGCGGAACGCCAAACCCCCTCAAAAACTTATGACCCTATTTTGACACCGGCCCCCAAAAAAGAAAAGGGGTTATTGCTAACCCCTTGTTTTAATTGGTAGGCGGTAATGGATTTGAACCATCGACCTCCGGTATGTGAGGGCGAAATTGGATAATCATAAATATGCGTTATTACTTAATTTCCAGGCACTTATATCCAGTCTGTGGGCCGCAAACCCTCGCCAAATGATTTAAACGCTGTTTTTTCTGGCCAGTGCTGGGCCAGTGGTACCAGCACCCACAACCAGGCCGCACCCGCACGCAGGCCGCAGCACAAAGCCGCTACTGGAAACGGTAGCGGCTTTTTTGCCTGGCTCAGGTGCGTTTACCGCTTCGCCCTGAAGCTACTCGTTAGTTTCCGCAACCTGTTAATCAGCCTATTCACTATTTCCGATTTCTTATTGCTTTTTTCCGTTAACTGATCACGAAGCTGTTTGATGATTTCTCTGCTTTCTTGCGTAAGTTCACCATAGATTTCATTGATTTTCGCTTCATCGCCAAGTTCATTGGTCATTTGAAACAGTTTGTCAAGTTTTACGATAAACTTGTCAATTCGATCAATCAGAACGTCATCCTCAATTAAAAGCATTGCGTCAGTGGCAATAGCGAACAATTCAAAAGGTTTTTCAAAGACTTTTTTATCGGAATGGGAACCAAGTGAGATTAACTCCTTAGAAAGGTTACTGTATGCGACAAGCCGTTTGTCCCTGAGCCATGTGGTGCGCTCTTTTTCGTAAATAAGTTTTTGAAGCCATAATATATCGAGTAGCTTCACTAATACAGCCCCTATTCCTATAGCACCAATAAATTGTATGAACGTCATGTCTTTATTCTAATCCTTTTAAGAATGTCATAGCATATCTCGTTATTCTTCTGCATGAGTTATTCGCCGGTGGTGCAAACCATCCTTGGAAGTGGTGGGAGCGGTTACATTTTTGGCTTTACAGTATGGACATCTAAAGAACTTTTTTTCGCCTTCGGATTCAAGGTGGGTTTTACTACCTATGGCCATTTCGGCATGTCCATTCACTAAATCCCATTCAAAAAGTTCTTCACCGCACTTCCGGCACAATTCTTTCATTGCTCCTCTCCTTTGCTGGCCTTAGATATTTTTAAGTTTATCAGTATGAGAAAGGGAATACAAGGGGCAGAATTACCGACGCTGCGCTGTTCTGCATAATGCAGGTAGTGGATAAGCGGAAGAAACAAGGCGCAAGAAATGACTTGAGCGGGAACCCACTCATGTTAGGACGCAGCAGAGACGTTACCGCCCACCTGGTCGGGACGAGCCGGAACAAAGTGGATCAGATGCGTTATGTCCTTACCAATCCCAGTATTTAGTTAGGTCATTCACCAAGAGTCTCCCTGATCTTCGCCAGCTTCCATGTGTTTGTTTTATGATTATTGTAAAGGTGCCATACCAGACCCTGAAGTTCCTTGGCAATTTTACCTCGCTCAATTCTTGAGGTACTAGCGACGAGCGAATTAAGGCGATTAGTGATCATGCGTTTGATCCCTAAAGAGCTTCGCTCGCCTGAACCATACACCTCAATGTAAACGTCCCAGTAATCCAACTCCGGGAAGTCCTCTGAGACGATATTCGAGATCTTCTTCCCTTCTTGTGCCAGGCGGCGCATTTTCTCCGCGTCTGTCCTGTTGATGCTCATTGTTCCCTCCTTTGCAATTTAGATGCCCTGCCCGCATTCTAACGCAGCGGCCAACAGGTTTCAACAGCAACCAGCCGAGGGCAGGCGCTAAATAGTCAATCAGAAATTTTCATTTGCCTTAACGTCAATGTCTGTGAACGCATTGGCGTAAGCGAACAAAAACATTTCGGCATGTTCAAGGGTATCAGCGGACACCACAGACGGGTAATATCTGGTACCCGCCGTTTTGGAAGGTTTGTAGTTATGGCTAATTTCCCACCTGAATGGTTCTCCCACATTCGGGTCGAGATTGCGCGAGATGCGGCCTTTCACCGTGTAGTCCAGTCCATCCACCCAGAACACATACTGTTTGACGATTTCGTAGGTTTTCACACCCATGGCATACCTCCCCCCATTAGATTATATCCTGCCCGCATTCTACCGCACCGGCAAACAGGTTTCAACAGCAATCCGGCAATCCACGCCGCATAATCCCGCCCGCAAATACAAGAACCAGCCTGATGAGGGCTGGCTTTTGAGGTATATGAATTACCGCCATGGAATTTGGGGACGCTGGTAGGTTTTGAAGGTTATTTTTCTTCTTGTAATTCCATTCGTGCTTTGGCGATAGCTTCCCTCACCGATGTGTGAGAAAACCCGCACAGCCTCCCCAGAACGGGAAAAGATTGACCAGCTTCTTCATGAGCACGCAGGAAGAAGACACGCCTCGCCCTGCTGATATCTCGAGCTCTAGATCCATTCAGAATTTGTTCTCTCGATACCCGAAATTGTTTGCACGTTTCTTCCAAAATTCCCTCAAAATCATGAGATGTACTTGTCGACCCAGTTCCGTCGACTTGACCCAGCCCTCAGGTTCCCTCTGAAGGGCTTTCGGCCCTCGCAGGAAACAGTTCTTTCAGGGCCGACATGAACTCAACCAGCTGCAATTCGGGTCGATAGTACCGGCTTTCCCTCAATCGGATCATGCCCAAACGGTCGAGGGCGGAAAAGTGTTCTGAGACCAGGCGCCCCGCTTCCATAATGTACGGTTCGTCGCCCCGTCGATTGCGCAATTCAAGGGCATATTTCCACTCCATCTCCATCGTGGTCGCGAGGATGGTGTACAAATCCAGGGCATGGTAGCGGCCGAATTCCTTGTCGACGTCGTTGAGCCGGTCTTTGAATGCGAACAGCTTCATCATCAGAAAGGTGTAGGGATGGGGCAGGAAAATCTCAGCTTGCCCGTGGTCGCCTGAACTGAGTCTTCCCTCCAGCGTTTTCTGCAACAACCCCTCCTCCAGCGTCGGCACTTCATTGAGGGGATGCGCGTGAATGCCAACGGAAGGATTGGGGCGCACGCGGCGGGCGTCAGTCTTCACTCTTGTGCCCTGAAAACGGCTTTGGGGGCCGGTAAGGATGTCTATCTTGACGCTGCCTGCCTGATCGCCTCGCGGCCCGGGTTTCGCAAACTGGTACTTTTCCGCGCCGGGAATAACCTGATAGCCAAGCCTGGAAATGGCCTCCGCCAGTGGTTTCAATTTCGCTGATTGGATGAGCAGCTCCGGCCGCAGATACAAATCGAGGTCGTTGGTGGACCTCGTTTCGGGCCATTCACGAAGAAGTGTTCGCACACCCAGCTGGCGCACGTGATCGGTTTTGAGATGAATGCCGAAACCGCCGCCGATGATGAGTTTGATATCCGTGCCTTGAACTTCGTGGAGCAGGTCAAGCAACGCCGTTTGAAGGTCGGGCATCGTAATCATGGTTTCACCGGTTGAAGATCCCTCAAGAGCAATGACTTCACCTGTTCGGCGGTCTCCCGGTCGCGCTTGTCGCCGGTCATCAACTCCAAGTACACCTGCACAGGGGAGGCCCACCAGGAGTTCCCGTCGTGCCGGGCATCGAAGTAGACCGTTTCATCCTCCGTCTCTATGAGCTCGAGGTTCGGGAAGCGATCCGCCTGGCTTCCAGGGAGCTGCTCCAGAAGCATCTCCAAACCTGGGCAGTAGACAGATAACACATCCCCTCGCTGCATCACTGCATACTGCCCAACCGATGATGTCCCCGCAGCTACGATGGGCAGGCTCAATTCCTGCGATCGCTTCCGTAGTATTTCCCAGATCGTTTCACTCTCCTCAGAGACCTTGAGACGGACTCGCTCCTTGATTTTCGGTGGGGTATAATTATCACTCAGTTTTTCCAGAAGCTTGTCGGCTTGGATCAGGCGAATGATATTTTTGCGCTCTACGATCAGGTCCTCTTCCAATGCCTTCAACGATTTCGAAACCGTCGACAGGCTCATGGGCCTTTTATCCCAACGACTCACCAGCATGTTTCGCCGGTTGATCTCCGAGCAAATCTCTTGGACAGTGTCATAGATGGGACGGACGAGGAAGACCCTCCCAACCATCGAACTATTCTTCCGGTAGATGTTCTTGATCGGAGCCGAGGAGGAGAAGCGATTCTTCTCGCCGCTGCGGAATACGGCAAACAATCCTGGTACGATCACCACTCCGTTGCCGCACAGGTCGATTCCGTTGATCCCTTCCCGTTCCAGTTCCAGTAATTGCTGTTCTCTCAGGAAAGGCATGATGAGCATGGGCCGACAGCCCTTCGGGAGCGACGATGATTTCAGGAGGTTAAGCCCATCCTGAAACGCCTTGGGCGTCGAAATGGACTTGCATTCTACGGCGAACTTTGCCCTGCTGTTCCGCCATGAGGCCTCAACAATTGTATCGAGACGACGGTTTCCGCCTGCCTTCGGCTGACTTTCCAGAAGACGAAAAGACAGCGGAGGCAGCAAGACCCTACCTCTCCGCAACTGTTCAACCATTTCCTTCTCTGTAGGCATTTTCCTATTTTTATCCATTTTCTTGATTAAGAAAATATCACTTTTTAGGAAAAAATACAAGCTCTATTCTATGGCGATCGGAAAGAGCCACCGGAACGTCTCGAACTTCATGCCCTCTGCCTCTTTGGTCTAACAAGGGGGGCGGATGCTTTCGCTAGGCCCGACTCATTTAGAGTGTCAGGTATCCATCGGGGGCCAGGCTGGTGGCCAACATCACCATATTTATATCCCGATGCTCGATCCAGCTGTTGGCTTCGCGGTTGGCGTTTTCCAGCCAAAACATTTCAATTCCTTCACTGAATGATTTATACTGCATCAGGCTTGCAATCCGCGAAGGCAGTGGAGGTTTCTCATCAAAAAGTCCCGGGTTTTCCTCAACCAATCCCTGTAACCTTTCGAAAGCCCGTAATCCGATAGACAATCCCAGCTCCCGAAAGGCCAGACGGTAATCAGCCGGAAGCTTCCAGGGATTCTTTTTCGCGTAGGATTCCAACCCGGGCAGGGAAGAATCCAATAAAATCTCCAGCAGGTGGGTTTGTTCAAAATATCCATCCCTAATCAATTGGGCCACTTTGTAGGCGTCACTCAGAAGACCGCCGATACCCAGCGGGTCATCTGTGACCCAGCTTTTTCCTTTACAAATATTGGCCATGTCGGTAACTTCCGCCTTGAGGTCCGGCCCCTTTGATTTCTCAGGCTCCTTAGCTGCCGTGGCCTGAAGCTGGTTGTAGGTGATAAATCCGTCGAGAGGATCGTGGTGTCCCATGGATGGTACGAGCGCGTAGGACAGGTCTATGCTCATTTTCCAGTACATTCGTTTCTGACCGCCGGACGATGGACCATACGTAAACCTGGCATGCGCGGTCTTTGCAAGCTCCATGGCCCACGTATTGTAGGTTGAATCCCCGGTGGCCCGGCTTACCCGATTGAGAGCGTGCATCCATTTGGTCAGGTAATGATAATACTGCCCGTCCCGATCCCATTCCAAACGTTCGTCAAAGGGATCCGCTGGCCTCCGTTCGTTCATTTCCTTACCGATCCTCAAACCCCCTTTCGTAGGGTGCCTTTTGCCCTCCGGCTCATCGAGGCCGTTGATCCAGCCGGTTCGGGGGTCGTCCTCACGGTGTCGGCCGAGTATATTATGAACCTGGTCGACGAGGCGCAATGCGAGATGCCTGTATTTTTCGTCACCCCTTTGACGATAAAGCTCCAGGAAGTTGCAGACGGCAAAAGCATCGGTCCATAAGTACCTCCGCGGAACCTCCCCGGCCGGTGAAAGTCCGGTCAGCCTGGCAAATTCAGCCATGATTTCCCCGGCCATCGTTCCGGATGCGTTTTGTTTCATCTTTTCCCTAGAGGTGTCTAACTTGTGGATTACGGGTCGGTTGGGAACGGTGGCCAAGGGGCAATGCCGGCATTTACCGGCCTTATTTTTCTTTTTCCGCCCGGGTCAATTCCTTGCGCCACCCATAATCGATTCCCCTGCGAATCAAAGGCAGCAAAGCAACTACCACCATCACCAGAGCCCCACTCAGAAAGACGGCCGAAATGGGGCGTTGGAAAAATATGCTGTACTTGCCGTTCGACATGGTCAACGACTGACGCAAACTGATTTCAATGATCGGAGCAATGACGACTCCCAGCACGATAGGGGCCGTCTCAAAATCGAACTTGCGCAGGATGTAGCCAATGACCCCCATCCCACTCATGATGGCCACGTCCACATAGCTGGCATTTACCGCATAAACCCCCACGACACAAAACATCAGGATCATCGGGTAGAGAATGCGGTAGGGAATACGCAGGAAATTCACAAAAATCCCCACCAGCGGGAGGTTCAAGAGCAGCAGCACCACATTGCCCACGTACATACTGGCGATGAGACCCCAAAAAATTGCCGGCTGCTCCTTGATGAATAATGGCCCGGGGTTAATTCCATGAACCATCAAGGCCGCCAGCAAGACCGCCGGAATGGGGCCGGTGGGAACCCCCAGGGCGAGCATCGGAACCAGGGCCCCGCAGCTGGCGGCGTTATTCGCGGACTCCGGACCGGCAACCCCCTCGATCGCTCCTTTCCCGAATCGCTCCGGGTGCTTCGATATGCGACGCTCCACGGCATAGGAGATAAAAGTAGAGATGACATGGGCCGACCCGGGAATGATGCCGATTAAAAAACCGAGAATCGTTCCCCGCCCGATCGGCATCACCGAATCGCGGAACTCTCGTCGTGAAGGGAGCAGGTCTCGGAGCTTCGGTTTCAATATCTCCGGCCTCACCTTGCTGCCGGCAGTGGCCAGGATCTCAGCGATCCCGAAGAGACCCACGGCCACCGGGACCACCCCGATTCCATCCCCCAAAGCAACCACCCCGTAAGAATAACGAAAGTAGCCGGTCATTTGATCGATG
>Ga0315291_10003846_pt1 | contig 19281 bp, 17 predicted proteins | sample YL17G12_20_MG_FD_203070 | JGI IMG/M metagenome (GOLD analysis project Ga0315291, IMG submission 203070) | Sediment microbial communities from Yellowstone Lake, YNP, Wyoming, USA - YL17G12_20 | ecosystem: Environmental > Aquatic > Freshwater > Lake > Sediment | place: USA: Wyoming | collected...
AGGCTATGGGATCTGGCAGACAAGCCCGCGACTAAGTCCACAACACTGGCAAAGGCCACTTACGGTAACACCCAATTATGACGCAACGATCCCGTTTCGGTAACACTTCTATTTGACGCAATACGCCGTGTTGGCTGGTCGCCAGATTCGTAGTAGAATGGATGCCAGCATCTCGTGCCCCAGTATCCGACTTCGCCATCCAGAGGAGGACTCAGTGAAGAAAGCTCTGATCACCGGCATCACCGGGCAAGACGGTTCTTACCTGGCTGAGTTGCTTCTGTCCAAAGGCTATGAGGTACACGGGGTGATCAGGAGGTCCAGCACATTCAGCACCTCGCGGATCGACCATATCTACGTGGATCCCCACGAGGCTGATGCACGGCTCTACCTCCATCACGGTGACCTGTCCGACAGCACGCAGATGACCAACCTGATCTACACCGTCAAACCCGATGAGATATATCACCTCGGAGCCCAGAGCCACGTCAGGGTGAGTTTCGACATTCCGGAGTACACGGGCGACGTGGTGGCCATAGGCACCACCCGCATACTGGAAGCCATCCGCCGCAGCGGCATCAACGCCAGGTTCTACCAGGCGTCCAGCAGCGAGATGTTCGGTGCAGCGGCACCGCCGCAGGGCGAAACCACGCCTTTCGAGCCGCGCAGCCCCTACGCCGCGGCCAAAGTCTACGCCTACTGGATGACGAGGAACTACCGCGACGGCTATGGGCTCTTTGCCACCAACGGCATCCTTTTCAACCACGAGTCGCCGCGACGCGGCGAGACCTTCGTCACCCGCAAGATCACCCGGGCCCTGGCTCACATCCTGGCCGGTAAACAGCAGCACGTCTACCTGGGCAACCTGGAGTCAAAGCGGGACTGGGGCTATGCGCCAGAATACGTTCAGGCCATGTGGCTCATGCTCCAGCAGGACCAGCCAGATGACTACGTCATTGGTACGGGAGAGACGCATTCCGTGAAGGAATTTCTGGTGGAGGCTTTCGCCTACGCCGGCCTTGACTGGCAAGAGCATGTCAGAACGGATCCCAGGTACTTCCGCCCCCTGGAAGTCGAAACGCTTATTGCGAATGCCGCCAAGGCCAGAGAGAAGCTGGGATGGCAAGCCAAGATTACCTTCAAGAAACTGGTGAGGATAATGGTGGATGCCGACATGGCAGTCCTGGCCCTGAACTCACCGGGCGAGGGCAAGAAGGCCTTGCTGGCATGTGGTCTGGACTGCGTCGACAAGGCGCTCACCAACCCCGGTACAAAGGGAACGGAGACATGACCTGGGTCCAGGGTAAGAGAATCCTGGTGACCGGCGGGGCCGGCTTTCTGGGGAAGTGCGTCACCAGAAGGCTGCAGGAAGCAGGCTGCCAGGAGGTCTTTGTGCCTCGGAGTGCTGACTACAATCTCGTGGAAATGGAGGCCATCAAGAGGCTTTACCAAGAGGCCGATCCTGATATTGTCATCCATCTGGCAGCCAGAGTCGGCGGCATAGGCGCCAACATGAGGAACCCGGGCAGCTTCTTCTACGAGAACCTCATGATGGGGGTGCAGATGATGCACCAGGGGAAGCTTTCCGGCCTGGAGAAGTTCGTGGCGGTCGGCACCATCTGTGCCTATCCCAAGTTCGCTCCAGTCCCTTTCAAAGAGCTCAACCTATGGGACGGCTACCCGGAAGAGACCAATGCTCCCTACGGCCTGGCCAAGAAGGTGCTCCTGGTCCAGGCTCAGGCCTACCGGAAGCAGTACGGCTTCAACGCCATCTTCCTGCTGCCGGTCAACCTCTACGGCCCCGGGGACAACTTCGACCTTGAGTCCTCGCACGTCATTCCGGCTCTGATCAGGAAAGTCCTGGAGGCGAAGCAAAAGGGAGAGAAGCGGATTGTGGCCTGGGGAACAGGCAAACCGACCAGGGAATTTCTTTATGTCGAGGACGCCGCCGAGGCCATTGTGATGGCTACCCACCGCTACAACAAGCCTGACCCGGTCAACCTGGGCGCCGGCTTCGAGATATCCATTCGGGACTTGGCAAGCCTCATCTGCCAACTGGTAGGTTTCGATGGCACGGTGGAATGGGACACCTCAAAACCGGACGGCCAGCCAAGAAGATGTCTGGACACGAGCCGCGCCAAGAAGGAGTTTGGCTTTGAGGCGAAGACCGACTTGAGAGAGGGACTGAAACAGACGATTGAGTGGTGCCGCAGGCAATACTAGTGCAGTCTTACGAGCAGCGGCCGACGATGTCTTGCGCAGATGGGTGACTATTCCTTGTTCATGCCAGATAGGCCTGATGAGGCAACTACCATCCCAGGGTCATTGCCTTCGGTTATCTATTCATGAATCTCAAACAAGCAATGCTTTGTCCGACACTGTCACAGCTTCCGGCACCTCCCCGTGACAAACGTGGCTGGCCATGGACCGAGGAATGCCAGCGACTTCCCAACGTCATGGCACAGGATCGGCCATGGCCAAGGATCACTCTGGTTACCCCCAGCTATAACCAGGCAGCTTTCGTTGAGGAGACAATCCGCTCCGTATTGCTCCAGGGCTATCCAAATCTAGAATACGTAATCATCGACGGAGGATCGACTGACGATTCCGTCAACATAATTAAGAAGTATGAGCCGTGGCTCACATATTGGGTTTCGGAGCCGGATGCAGGACAGAGTGCGGCCATAAACAAAGGCTTTCTGAGGGCGAGCGGCGAGATTTACTCATGGTTGAATTCGGACGACTATCTACTGGAAGACGCGCTGATGCATATCGCCATGGCCCATTTTATCTCTCCAACCCACGGGGCCTGGTGTGGCGGATGCGAGATTGTAGACGCTCGCGGCAAATTTTGGACAACCCGTTGGCCAAACCGGCTGGACTTGGATGGCATCGCTGACTGGCACACCAATCACTTCGGACAGCCAGCCTGTTTCTTCTCGCGAGAGGCGTGGAAGAGCTGCGGGCCCCTGGACGAAAGTCTGCACTACGAGATGGACTTTGACTTCTGGCTGAAGACGGCGAAGGAATTTCGCTTTGTCAAAGTGGACAAGCTTGTTGCAGCTGTCCACATTCACAAGCAAGGAAAGATTCAAAGCAATCTGGGGCAGACCTATGCGGAGCAATGGATCGTTCAGATTCGCCACGGCTACGAAGATCTCGCCAAGAGAGACATCATCCAAATTACAGATGGTTACACGAAGATGGTCCGGAGGCTTGGCAAGATATCTCGCTTTCCCTTGTTTCAGCCAGTGGTGCGCGTTGCGCGAAGAGTATTGAGAAAGTACCTGCCGGTCTAAGGGACCAAATGCTTTCGCCTCGTTTGTCGTCGTCAGTAATTCCATGCGTTCTCAGCCCGCAAGTAGTGCCGAGAACATCAGCGGAGGCAAGCACACGTTGAGGAGGATGGTATGAGAGAGAAGAAGGAGGTTCAGTCCTTCTATGATCATATTGGGTGGCAGAAAGAGGGAGAAGGTGCCTTTGCTGACGCACAGCAATTCGAAGATCTAAGGCCAGTGTCTCGCGACTACATTCACAACTGCCACCTGCACAACTGCCACCTGCGGTTGCACAAATATCTCAAACATAATGGCCAGTACTTTCTTGATGTGGCATCCGGACCTCTACAATATCCTGAATACCTGACCTACTCCGAAGGCTTCGAAGACAGGCTCTGCGTCGATATCTCGCGACTGGCCCTGAAGGAACCCAAGAAGAAGCTCGGTGACAAGGGCGTCTATCTGCTGGCCGACATCACTAGACTGCCCCTAAAGGACGGCTCAATCAATGCTGCTGTTTCTATTCATACCATATATCACGTTCCTGCCAACGAACAGCTTGCCGCATTGCACGAACTCTACAGAGTCTTGAGGCCTGAGTCGTCAGCAGTTGTAGTATACTCCTGGGGTAATCATTCACTTCTGATGAATCTAGCGATTGGTCCCCTCAAGCCCTGGCAAATCCTTAAGGAGCGCATTCCAAGGATGTTGGGTACACTGACAAAGAGCCACTCCACGAAAGCCCCTGACGACGCTAGGCCAAAGCTATACTTCCATGCACATCGCTATCAGCATTTTGCGAAGCAAACACAGCTATCCAATTTTGACGTTTCGGTTTGGAGAAGCGTCAGCCCGATCTTCACGAAAACCTATGTTCACAGTTGGTTACTTGGCAAACAGGTCCTCGCAATGATTTACTGGTTAGAGGATCGATTCCCTCGCATCGCCGGTGATTTGGACAGTATCCAATTCTTGTCATCGACAAACGCCTTCAGTAGCAGAAGTCACACCAGCCATAGACTCGACTGCAGTCCCCGACTGAAGGGGTCTTAGCAAATTCGCCAAGTTCACGCTCATGCTTGCTCCCCACGATACCAAGCCCATGGTGGTCTCCAAAGCACACGGAAACTGACCAAGGCATGCATGATCCAGCACCAGGCTATCCGGTTCCCCGCCAAATGTGCAATCATGGCGAACGTCTCCGATATGGGGGGGCTAGCTCTGCACAGAAGGGATGGCTGGTATGGTTACAGCGTTCAGGGAGACGTGTCTGGACAATGGTTCTCATGATGACCCGTGCCGGACAAAGGCTTGCAACGATAGCCCAGCACTATCCTAACCACCGTGTCACTCACATGCTCCTCCAGGTATTCACGAGGCACAGCCCACTCGTTCTGCTGGCTAAGAACAACCCGTACGCATCGGAGAATTGCCTCGGCTTCAGCCCCGCTCAGCATGTTGCTCCCGCACTCGATCGTCTCCGGACGTTCGGTCACGTCGCGGATGGTCACGTTGGCCACCTGGAATATGCAGCACTCTTCCTGCACCGTGCCGCTATCGCTAATCACGCAGAATGCATTCTTCTCTAGCGAAATGAAGTCGAATAACCCAAAAGGCACACAGAGTCTGATGTTGTCATTGGTCACACCAACTGCGTACCGCTCCATCCTAGCCTTAGTGCGTGGATGCACGCTGCAGATAATGGGGACGCGGTACTCTTTCTGCAGCAATTCCAGCGACCCGACCAAGGAGCGAAGGCGCTCTTCAACGTCAACGTTCTCCTCACGATGCATCGTCACCAGGAAGTACTTCCCGGACGTCAGACCCAAACGCTGCAGCACCTCAGACTGCTGAATAGCCACGTTATGATGCATGATCACTTCAAAGATGGGGTTCCCGGTGACGTAGATGCGATGCCCTGCGATGCCCTCCCGCAGCAGATTAGCCCGGCTGCGCTCGGTATAGGGCATCAGGATGTCACTGCTGTGGTCTATGATTCGGCGGTTGACCTCCTCCGGAACGCGGTCGTCGTAGCAGCGATTCCCAGCTTCCATGTGGTAGACCGGGATGCCCAGACGCTTGGCGACAACGGCGGCCAGTGAGCTGTTGGTGTCGCCCAGTATCAGCACCCTGTCCGGCTTCTTATCTAGCATCACTCTTTCACTGGCAGTGATGATCTTGCCTATCTGTTCACCAAAGGTATCTCCTCTCACTCCCAGGAAATGATTCGGCTGCCGCACTCCCAGTTGCTGAAAGAAGATGTCATTCAGGTTGACGTCATAGTTCTGGCCCGTGTGCACCAACACATGGTCGCAGAGCCTGTCCAACTTCTCAATGATTCTGCTGAGTCGAATGATCTCAGGCCGAGTGCCCAGGACAGTTAATACCTTCAAAGCTCACACCCCCTTCAGTCGGTAGTTGAACCGAGCCACCTCTGCCACCATCTCCGGCACGGAAGGTGGCTGGGGATAGCCGGCCGCCGCCCATAACCGCCGATTCAGAGATTCGTCCGATGTAGACAGGGTTCGGTCTATCACGGTTTTCGCCTCGGTCGGTGTGATGGTGATATCCTCCCGCTTGTAGCCCTTAGCGAAGCAGCCCAGCAGTTCAGCTTTGGAGACCGCGCCTGTGGGGATGATATGCTGCATGTGCGGCAGAGTGAGTCGCTCCTTTATGATGCCGAGGCACAGTTTGCCGAAATGCAAAGTGGTAACACCGTTCCATTGATGATTGGTGTAGCCACCCACACCACCCTTGCGGGGTTGCCCCAGAAACCAGTCCAGCAGAGATACGTGCCCCTTGGTTTCTGGCCCAATGATAGAGCACCTCAAGTGGTTCACCTTGGGTGAATAGACCTCGCCCAGGCTCTTGGTCTTGCCGTACACATCCAGCGGATCGTGGTTGTCTTTCTCCACGTACCGCCCCTTGCTCCCCGAATAAACGCAATCAGTAGCAATCTGCAGTACACGACAGCCGGTCTGCTCCGCTGCGCTCGCCAACTGATGAGGGAAGTAAGCATTCACCAGAACCGCCCGTTCCACCTTGGCAGCATCGTCATCATGGATATACGGCTTGATCACACCTATAGCGTTAATGACCCACTCGGCATTCGCCAGCACTCCAGTGATCTCCTGAACACTGCTTCTCTCGGCATCCAGCAGGTGCCACTCAACGCTCTTCGGATATGCTGTCTGCAGTCTTTGGAGAAGGTCCTTGCCCCGAGCGGTCGCCGCCAGTTGCAGAGACGAATCCTGACAAAGGTAGTCCAGCACCATCGAGCCCAGCATTCCGGACGCCCCTAATACGACTACCTTCACCACTCTGCTCTCTCCTTTCTTTGATCTATCGCTCAACAACCTGCCACGGGTCCCAATAGTGGGCATCAAAGCGGACGTCGTCACCGCGGCTTTCCTCCACAGTCGATGTAGAGAAGAACACCAGCTTGGTATCGACTGTCAATGACATGAACCCATTGGCGTAGCCCAGAGGGATGTAGACTACCGACGGCTTCTGCGCCGACAGGACATAGCGATGGACCTGAGCATCCCTTGACGGATGTTCCCAGTTGTCTATGGCCACTGCTGCCACAATTGCAGCCCCCCGGACAACGGTGACGTATTTGGCCTCGCGCCGATGGGCGTGCCAAGCGCGAACGAACCCGGAGCGGTGGTTGGACACCATGTAGAATCGCTTCACGCCATCGAAATGGAAGTCATTCACGAAACTTACCTCACCCCGATCATCGACCCCCAGCCCACCTTCCACAACATACGGCACCGCTGGTTTGCTCTTCTCGCTGCTCATGCTTCGCTCCTCCCGGCAATCGGTCTGTGTGTATTGAACATCGACAGGAAGGTTTGGTTAGTGTATCGCGGGTTGTCCACGTCTTTCAGGCGGTGAGACTCCAACAGTTCTTTGATCTCATCGATGCCATCATCAATAGAGTACACAGCCTTGAACCCCAGGACTTTCTGGGCTTTTTCGCCACTCACACGGTAGTTGCGGGCATCTTGAAACTTCATCGGGGTCTGGTCCACTATCAGGTCCGGAAAATGGTTCCGCACCTGGTACGCCAGGTCAACGATCCTCACGTTCTGCCGGGCCAAGTTGAACACTCCCGTGGGTTTGGTCATCACGTTCTCCACGGCAGCACGAGCCGCGTCTTTAACGTGCAGAAGGGGCCGGAACTGGTCGCCGCCGAAAACGCTGATCTTCCCCTGACGATACGCCCTGGCGGTAAGGGTATTCACCACCAGATCCATCCGGATTCGGGCAAACAGGTCGCCCACACCAAACAGCGTACCTAGGCGGAAGATGATGGCGTTCTTCCCACTCAGGCAATCCTCGGCCCCCAGTTTGGTGCTCGCATACACCGAGAGCGGCCCAGTGAGAGATGTCTCATCCAGAACTGCATCCTGTGCCCCGTATACCGAGCAGGTAGACATGAAGACAATCCGGCCATCGTAGTGCTGGGTAAGCCACTTCACCGACTCCTGGTTGACGGACACGCTGATCTCAGGGTTGAGGCCACAGGCGCCGTCGCCCACCAGTGCCGCCAGCCAGATGACGGCGTCGGCCCACTTCAGATGCGGCATCAGTCTATCCGTGTCCCTAACGTCTCCATAAACGAAATCGACCTGCTTGCGATACGACTCCTCATAAAGCAGCGCATCGTATACTCTCTGATCATGGTTGCTCTGCATCAGCAGGTCGGTCACCGCCCCGCCTACATACCCGGCACCACCAACAACCAGTACATTCATCTCTTGCCCTATTCCTCCTCTGTGCCTACCCCCGACTCTCGATCCGACGGATCATCCGAGACACCGTTCAACACCGACAAAGGGGATCCATTCGGCTGACCTCTACGTGCCTCTTTCACGAGCCGCACCGGCGTACAGGGCTTCCAGTTTGTCCACCGCCTTGGACCAGCCAAATTCCTCCATGACCAGCTTTCTCCCAGCCTGCCCCAGTCTCTTGCCTCTGTCACCACTGCGCAGAACATCCAACACACCCCCGGCCACCTTGGTCGCCTCGTATGGCACCACGATTCCAGCCCTGCCCCCTATATGATCTGCGACGCCGCAGCGGTCGGTGAGCACTACCGGTGTACCGCACGCACAGGCCTCCAAAACGGTCACCCCAAAGATTTCATAGGTCGACGGCAGGACATAGACATCAGCATCCACATAGGCCTCCAGCTTGCTCCGCTCGTAGATTGGGCCCACGAACAGAGCCCGGCCGCCGATCCCAAGGTCGTCCGCCAGCTTCTTCATCGCATGGAGATATCCGTCATCCGAACCTGCCACCACAAGACGGGCTTCCGGTACCGCCCTCAGAATATCGCCAAAAGCCCTCGCCAGAAGATCCAGACCTTTGATCTTGTGCACTCTGCCCAGATACAGAATCACCCTGTCTCCCTCACCTATGCCATGTCTCTTTCTGAACGCGCCTTTTGGAGGCAACGTCTCATACTCCGATGGTTCGATACCATGTGGAACCATGGCGATCCGATCTCCAGCCACACCCATCGCCTTGTACTGCTCAGTCTCAACACTGGACACAGAAACCACTCTGGAGGCCTGCTTCAGGAGGTCCTTCCCGAAAAGGAAGTCGTACACCCGTTTCAAACCTTTCTTGGTCATGATTCGCGGAAGCGAGCCGTTGGCGTGCACCACATACGGCACGTGCTGATTTCGCGCGCAGCGGTAGGCAACCGCGTTCTGCAACGTGCGATACTCATGAAGATGAACAACGTCAAAGGACCTCACTCCACCGCGCGCAGCCGGAACGAATCTCGGTGACAGAAAGAGATGGTGATTGTAGGCAAGGTAGTTGCTTAGATTCCTGAAGCGGTACACCTTCATGCCCTCCAACTCCAACGGTCCCGGTCTAGACTCGGTTCTTTCACGCCTGTCCATGGCATCAGTCGTGAAGACGACCACCTCATGCCCCCGCCTGGCCAATCCTCGCGACAGCTCATACGCCACCCTCACCGGCCCCCCATACGCCCAGGCAGGATAGAAATAGGGGATTACCTGCAGGATCCTCACCTCAAAGCCCCCTGTCCGTCATTGTCTCTCATCCGGACAAAGCGCGCGCTCTCCTCTTCTCGACGACAGCCTCTTCAAGAACCCGCTCAAACTTGTCAGCTATGGTGTTCCAGTCGTTCTTCTCGACAAACCTCCTGGCCCTGATGCCAAGATCCCTGACACTCCCGCTGCCGGCCAGTTCAATCGCCTTGGCAACAACATCCTCCGGCCTGTCTACATAGACAATGCCGTTGCCCTCGCCGAACTCCGCCATGACACCAGGAAGCCTGGTGGAAATCGCCGGCTTGCCCATGGCCAGGTATTCATACAACTTGATAGGCACGATATGCTGCATCACCTTCTCGTTCGGATAGGCTGGAAGCAGGCATATATCCGAGGCGGCGACAAATGACGGCATCTCCACATACGGTCTCTCCCCCGCGAGGAGAAGACGTCCCTTGAGCTCAGGTCTTCGGCTCATCTCTTCAAGCTCCCGGTAGAGGTCACCCTTGCCAACAACCAGGAGTCTGATGTTCTTGTTCTCCGCCCTGCCCAAATCCAAGGCAACCTCTCTCAAGCCAGAGAAATGGTACAGCCACCCCATAAAGAACAGTACAGAATCTTCCTTCTTGAGGCCATATCTTCTTCTCATCTCCACCCCGTCAATAGCCGGATGAAACCGACGGAGATCGATACCCTCGCTCACGACCTTGGTCCTCTCGCGGGATGCACCAATACTCACCACATACTCCTTCAACCCCTCACAGTTCGCCAGTACTTCGTCAGCACGTTTCAGAGTCGCCCGTTCTATTACTTTCCCAAGTGGCTGCAAGGGCTTGGCTGGTATGAGGAGATGCAGCACGTCTATCCAGTAATAGACAAAGGGAATCGTGCTCCTTCTTGTCATCCCTGTCGCCAAATAGCTGTCCAGAATGCCGAAGCCAACCATGATGTCCGGGCGAAACTCAGCAATCTGGCGAATGATCTCTCTTCGATGAGAAAACACCAGCGAGACGTAAGCCAGCAGTGGCAGCTTGATGATGCCTGGCCGGATTACTGTGACTCTCGCCCTCTCATATACCTTCGAAACGCCCTCGAAAACCTGCCGCCTTGAGCGCAGTCCCCTCTTGTCCTGTGCGCCCCACAGCAACTGGTAGTCGATGACTCGAATCTCATGCCCTCTCAGCGAAAGTAGCTCGGCAAGATGGTGCTGTTGACCAGCATACCGCTGGAGCCAATCGGTTTCCTGTAAGATCAGAACCTTCATCTATCTCACTTTCACCGCATGCGACCGTAGATTTCCTCCAGGCCCGGGAAGCCTCTTGTCCAACTGAGACGACTGCGCCGACTCCATTCTGAGATCGTACCCGCAACCACAAAGACGACGGTTTTCAGAGCCCGACATGCTCGCAAAGGCCGATGCCTACTCAGCCCCTCTCTTCTGAAGACAATCCTTCGCTCTTTTCGAACCGCTCCCACTGCCCGCGCAGCAACTCCTTCATGGATTGCAGCATCAGGGCCGCGAAGAGTGCCAGAATGCCTGTCAGACAGAGGAGAATAGCACCCAACAGAGTGCCCATGGCCAGCGCTTGGCTCTTCTCATATATGTCCAACACCCGTAAGCCCAATACCAGGCCACCACCTAACAGCAGTAGCCCAGGCGCCCCGAAAAGCACCATCGGCTGCCTCAGGCTGAGTAGAACCAACACACGGCTGAGAACATTGATCCCATGCCCCAGCGGATTCCTCTTTGACTTGTCGGCATAGGATACCTGAACAGCCACTTCAGTCACTTTCAGCCCCTTGCCGGCAATGGCAAACTGCATCTCGGAGCTCACGGACATGCCATCTTCAGTCAGACTGAGCGAGCCCATCGCTTTCCGTGAATACGCTCTGAAGCCACTCTGTGAGTCGCTCAGCTTGCGGCCGGAGCCCACGCTGGTAGCCGTATTCAGCATGCGCTGCCCCAGTCTCCGGTACAGGGGGGCACTGCTCGCTTCCTCCATAAACCGAGAGCCGATCACCACATCTGCCTCACCGTCCAAGACTGGTTTGGCCAAGCGAGGAATGTCACGCGCGTCATGCTGTCCGTCGGCATCGATAATCACCAGTACATCGGCACCGAGTTCCCTCCCTCTACTGAGACATGTGCGGATGGCCGCCCCATAGCCCCTATTGCTGTCATGACTGTGGACAGTGGCTCCAGCTCCACCGGCAATCTCGACACTGGCATCCGTCGAGCCATCATCAACAACGACGACTTTGTCCACATACTTCTTGACCGTCAACACCACGCTGCCAATGAACCTCTCCTCATTGAAGCACGGTATGGCTGCCACAATCAGGGGCTTGGGGTCTCCTCCGTTGTGAGGCTTCATGCTATCCGATGCCATTCCCTCCCCCACTGTTGGCCAGCGTCACAGCCTGTTACAGCATATGCTTCTGAACGCGTGGCAGTGCGCCTAATGTATAGCATGCAGTCTCTGTTTTTGCAACACGACGGCGATGTAGCCGGCGTCCAGGCCTGAATATGCTCCAGCTTCAACCCCCTTGGCCCCCACTCTTGGGGGTAGATAAGGGAATTGGGGGACACCCCCAAACCCCGGCAGCATCCTGCTGCACCTACCGCAACCGGACTACCTTTCGGCGCGTCGCCGAACCCCAGTTCTTGGGGGGTAGGAGTATAGAGGTAATCTGAGGGACACCCTCAGACTCCCGGCATCCGCCTGAGGCGGACTGCACCTCAGCCCTCCAGGTGCCCCGTGTCATTCAGCACCCGCAGTCTGAGCTTCACACCGTCACGCTCGATCACCGTGATGGAAGCATTGCCCACCTCCAGGCGGCGGTAGATGTCCACGCTCACACCCAGGCAATTTGCCACCACCAGTCTCACCACCACGTCATGCGTCACCGCCAGCACCATCTTGCCCTCTGACTCTTCCATGATTCTGCCGAAGGCCCTGACGGCCCTCTCGCGCACTTCACCCAGGCTCTCTCCACCAGGCATCCGGAAATCTCCGGGATCCGTTCTCCATGTCTGCCACAATTCGGGATACTTGGCGGCGATATCCCCGGCGAACATCCCCTCCCAACCACCAAGCCTCATCTCGCCCAGTCCTTCAATAGTCTGCACCGCGGCGGAGTGCGGCCGGGCGACTATCTCCGCAGTTCGCACGGACCTCTTCAGCGGACTGCTGAAGACTTCGGATATCGGCCACCGTTCAAGCCTTTGCGCCAGTCTCTCCGCCTGCCGCAGGCCTTCTTCGTTGAGAACCTCATCCATCCAGCCCATATAGCGCCCGTTCACATTCCAGTCGGTCTGCCCGTGCCGTACCAGAATCAGACTCGCACTCATCTATTCATCCACCTATACGCTGAAAAGGAAGGTCACCACATCGCCGTCCTGAACCAGGTAGTTCTTCCCCTCCAGGCGCAGCAGCCCGTGCTTCTTCGCCTCAGCCAGGCTGCCGCATTTGACCAGGTCGGCATACGCCACCACCTCTGCCCGGATGAATCCCCTCTCCATGTCCGAGTGGATCTTGCCGGCTGCCCTCGGCGCCGGCGTGTCTCGCCTGACCGTCCACGCCCTCACCTCACCCGAGGCGATACTGAAGAAGGAAATCATCCCCAGCAGCTCATAGGATAGCCTGATGATGCGCTGCATGGCGCCCTCGCTCACGCCCATGGCCGACCGGAACTCCGCCGCCTCAGCATCACTTAACTGGGCCAGCTCCATCTCCAGCTTCCCGCAAATGGCCGCCCCCTTGAACTGCGGATAGCGCTTCTTGGCCTCCTCTTCCATTTCCGCTGCCAGCGGCATTTGACTCTCGCCAAGGTTGAGCACAATCAGCAGCGGCCTGCTACTGAGGAACTGGTAGCCCTCCGCCGATCGAGCCTCATCCTTTGACAGGCTCTGACTCCGAACTGGCACCCCGTTCTCCAGTGAGGCCCTGATACGCTCCACCAGGGATTGCTCCTTGACCAGATTCTCCCGCTCCGGCGATCTGGCCCCCTTCAACGACTCCCCAATCCGTTGGCGCCTGTGCTCGGCTATGGCCAGGTCAGCCAGGACCAGCTCCGTATTCATGGCTCCGATGTCGCGCCAGGGATCAACCCCTCCGCTCGACGGCACCGCCTCATCCTCGAAAGCCCTGGCTACATCAATCAGGGCGTCCGTCTTCGTCAGATGGCTGCGGGCCGGCCCGCTCAGGCCTTCCCTCTTGTCAGATGAGATAGCCACATCAACATACTTGACCTCGGCTGGAACCAGTCTCTTGGGTTTCAGGAGCGACTTCAGTCCCTCAAGACGCCCATCGGGCACCTTCACCACACCGACGTTAGGCTCGACACCACTCGCGGCAAACGCCCGCGTCTCCGCCTTCCCTCGCGTCAAGCTGTTGAACAGCGTGGTCTTACCACTCTTGGGCAAGCCAACGATGCCAATCTCCATGTCGGCCCTAGCTTATCACACGCACCTGTGGCCTGCCAGGAGGCGGCAGTGATAGAATAGGACGGGCGGTTTGGCATTGGTCTACATACTCTTCGGGACTGACGACTTCTCACTCCGGCAGAAGCTGGAGGAGATCAAGAGCACCCTCGGAGACAAGGAGTCGCTGGCGCTCAACACAACCGTGCTGGACGGCCGGCGCCTGACAGTGCCGCAGTTGATCAACACCTGCAGTACGGTCCCCTTCCTGGCCAACTGCCGACTGGTTATCGTGGAAGGCCTTCTGGAGCGCCTTGATCAATCGGCCGCCATGAAGCGAGCTGAACTCGGCGAATGGCAGACCTTCCTTGACTTCGTTCCAGCCAAGCCACCCACCACCATCCTGATGCTCGTCGACGGCAAGATAGCCAAGAGCAACCCTCTGCTCAGGAAGCTGGCCAAGATCTCCAAAGTGCAGGAGTTCCCGCCCCTCAAGGGAACAGGCCTGCAGCAGTGGATTCAGGCTCGCGTAGCAACTCACGCGGGGAGCATGTCACCCCGCGCTGTGCGGCAGCTTACGGAGACCGCCGGAGAAGACCTCTGGGTATTGGCAAACGAGATCGAGAAGCTCTCCCTCTATGCCAAAGGCCGCCAGATTGAGGAAGAAGATGTGCGGCGGGTGACGAGCTCCGCTCGGGAGGCCAGCATCTTCGCCATGGTTGATGCCATAGCTGAGAAGAGGCTCCCGGCAGCCATGCGTCTTCTCCACCAGTTGTTGACCGACGGAAACCCGCCGACATACCTTCTGACCATGATGTCCCGCCAGGTCCGTCTGATGGTTCAAGCCAAGGAGCTGAGCCGCCAGCGACGCCTTTCGTCCGACGAGAAACGCGTGCAGCTCGGCGTGTCATGGAACTACCCCGTAGACAAGCTCCTGAGCCAGAGCGCCGACCACTCGAAGGAACGCCTGGTGGCCATCTACGAGAAGATCCTGGACACTGACCTGGCCATCAAGACCGGGAAGTGGCCGGACGAACTGGCCCTTGATCTCCTGGTGGTCGATGTTTGCTCCTGAGAGGTGCAGCAACTAGCTCATACCAGGGGTTTTTGGGGGTGTCCCCCAATTCCCTGTATCTCTAGGCGGGTTTCAAACCCGCCTCTCCTCAGGTCGCTGTAGGGTGTTCTGAGGGGCAAAGCCTCTTTGCCGGGAGTCTGAGGGTGTCCCTCAGATTACGATCTGTTGTGGCAAGCCTGCCCCGATACCCGGCACACACCAGGCGAAGCCACCCACAGGACGCGTGCCTTCGCGAGCGGTGGGAGCAGCCCACCCTACACTGGATTCCCGCTCCCCGTCTTCACGAGGACAAGCTCCGCGGGAATGACACGATGGAGAGGTGCAGCAGAATGCCGCCACGGTTTTGGGGGTATCCCTGACACAGCAGCTGTCAGCTACTAGTGTAGTGTCTCCAACGGTTCGTTAGTTAGACGCGACTTAGAGAAAGCTCTCGGCTGAGCCGTCCGTCAAAATGGATCGGGGTTGGCATCGTCCGACAGATAACGATATTTGAGATGCACTACACTAGCTGTCAGCTCTTGGCTCTTGATGAATGGGGGCCAGGGGGTTGAAGCTGTCATCAGATAACCTTGTTGGACAGTTGGACACTCCCCAAGTCAAAATGCTACCATCTTTACCATAGCCAAGTGGCAATGAGAAATCGCAATCCCCACCGCAAACGCCATTCTGCCACCACAGGCGCAACATCAGCAGCTGATGGTCCAGGCTTGGCATCCTCTGGCAAGAACCCGCCCGCTTTGGAGTACATCTTTCATCCCGAATCCATCGCCCTGGTGGGCGCCGCCACCGACCCGGTTCACTGGTGGATAAACGAGTACTATATTGACCCGCTGGTCAAGTTCGGGTATACAGGCAAGGTCTACGCCGTCAATCCTAAGGGTGGTACGGCCAAGGGGCTGAAGATCTACCCCAGCCTGCGGGACATTGACGGCCCCATCGATCATGTGGTCAGCGCCATCCCGGCCAGAAACTGCCCTCAGCTTGTCCAAGAGTGTCGTGACAGAGGCGTCAAGGTTGTACAGTTCTTCAGCGCCGGCTTTGCCGAGACGGGTGAACCGGAGGGCATCGAACTCCAGAACAAGATAGTGGAAATCGTCAAGGGCAGCGGCATGAGACTGCTCGGTCCGAACTGCATGGGAATCTACTGCCCGGCCACCAAGATCAGCTTCTGCTTCAACTACCCGCAGGAATCAGGGCCCATCGGGCTGATCAGCCAGAGCGGCAGCAACTCCACCTATGTCGTCCGTAGCGCCGCGGTTCGGGGTCTCCGTTTCAGTAAGGTCATTAGCCATGGCAATGCCTGCGATATCAATGAGTGCGATCTCCTGGAGTATCTCACTGACGACCCAGAGACGAAGGTTATAGCGGCCTACATCGAGGGGATCAAAGATGGCGCCCGCTTCCGCCGGGTCCTGGCCCGCGCTGCGGCCGCCAAGCCGGTGCTGATCTACAAGGGCGGGTTCTCAGAAGCTGGCGGGCGAGCTGCGGCCACCCACACCGGCTCTCTGGCCGGATCTTATGCCGCGTTCGAGGCCCTAATCAGGCAGGCCGGTGCGATCCCGGTCCAGAGCGTGGGGGAGATGGTCGACATGCTGGTAGCCATCCTGCACATGAAGCCGCCGCGGGGCCGGAGCCTTTGCGCCGTGGGCAACGGCGGCGGTGGCAGCGTACTAACCACTGATGAGTTTGAGCGAGCCGGCTTCAAATTACCCAGAATCCCATCGGACGTTAGAGACCGAATTCGAAAGCTCGTGCCTCCGGCAGGCAGCATGACCCGAAACCCGGTTGACGCCAGCCCGTTGATGGGCGTTGAGCAGGCCAAGCTGCTGGCCAAGACGGGCATGAAGCAATGGGAGAGCGGCCTGTGGAACGCCAGATTTCAGAGCGGCGACGGGGGCATGGGCGACTTCGTTGGAGCGCTGGACGACTGGCCCGGACTAGACTTTCTGGTGCTCCACTACTGCATCGACTCCATTCCAGGCGGAGTCTATGAATGGCAGCTTACCACCGGGGGTGGGCCGCTGATCGTGGCTGCCAAGGAGTCGCACCTTCCAGTGGCCACCGTCATCCATTTCATCGCCAATGAAGACTCCTGGCTACAGTCTCTGAAGGTCCAGAAACTCTGTATCGACTCTGGCTTCCCCCTCTTCCTGTCAGTCAAGGGCGCCGCCAAAGCCATTCGCAGACTGATGGAGTTCGACAGGGAACACCCGGGCATGATAGCCCAGGTTCAAGCTTCCTTGAAGTAAGCGCCGCACGCCGTGGCCTGCTGCCTGGGCGAACAAAACGAGTTCAAGCTCAGTCGCCTGAGAACACTCTGATCCAGCCTAGTCAACCCCCTTGATCCCCCAATCATCCGGAGCCATGGGCTATGAGCTGATAGCTGATAGCTCGCAGCTTGGAGACACCCTCAAGCTCCCGGCAAGGACAAGTCCCTCGCACCCTCTTTCATCTATTCCGGCGGACGCGGGAATCCAGTAAGGCCGCACACTCTGGGAAACGCGGGGAGGCTTGAGTGAAGAGGAACCAAGCCCTTGGGAGAGCAGTGTAGAGGCGCGTTTCAAACCCGCTCTTGCCGGCGCAACCGTGCTCCCTCAGACGCTGTCCCCAATTCTACGTTCAACCCCCTTGATCCCCCACTCTTGGGGGAAACCATAGTAGCTTGGGGACACCCCCAGACCCCCGGCAAAGGGGCTTCACCCCTCTGCACGCCCTTGCATCCCTGCCATGAGTACAGCATGAAGAGTGTCCCCATTGAAACCCAGCACGCTTCCTGCCAGGAGTCTCAAACTGCCACCCAGACTCAAGATACCCCCAAGAGTAAGAGGGGCCAGAGGGTTGAATCCGGACACCCCGGGTTGCCCAGGGCGGATGCTGCTCGCCTTTACATGGGTGGGCGATGACGGTGCAGCAGGATGCTGCCGGGGTTTGGGGTGTCCCCAAGATCCCTGAAATCCCCCTTTGGCAAAGGGGGACCAAGGGGGATTGGTCAAGACCTTTGACAGAGGTCATGGAGGCACTTGCCTGTGTACGGCATGGATCCCCCCACGGGAATGACGGGGATCTGACTGTTGTTGAACCCTCTCTGAGGGCCAGGACTAGCTGGAGATCTCCTCCAGCTCGAAGCGGTATCTCTCAATCACCGGATTGGCCAGCAGGCGGCGGCACATATCTTCCAATTGAGCCTCAGCTTTGGATCGGCTCTTCTCCTGGAGCACTACTTCCATGTACTTGCCCACCCGCACACTGCTGACGTTATGGAAATCCAAGTCGTGGAGCGCGCCCTTGATTGTCAGCCCCTGGGGATCATTCACGGTGGGCTTGAGAGTAACATGAACCTTGGCGAGGTAAATTCTCGGCCTCCCAGTCACTGATACAGGCTGCTGCCTGTCAGAATGCGGTATGCCTCTTGATAACTATCAGAAGTCTTCTTGATGAGGTCCTCCGGGAGCATGGGCGCCGGCGGCTCCTTGTTCCAGCCCGATGCCGTCAGCCAGTCCCTCACCATCTGCTTGTCATAGCTGGGCTGAGACCGGCCCACCACATACTGGCCGGCATCCCAGAAACGGCTCGAATCCGGAGTGAGAAGTTCGTCGATCAGAATCATCTTCCCATCAACCAGTCCGAATTCCATCTTCGTGTCAGCGATAATAATTCCCTTGGTTCTGGAATACTCTTCGGCAAAACGATAGACAGCCAGGGTCTTCTCACGGAGATCTCTGGTCAGCTCCTGCCCCACCAGCTTTGACATCTCCTCCATCGACAGCGGCTGATCGTGTCCGCTCTCCGCCTTGGTGGTGGGCGTGAAGATGGGCTCGGGGAACTGCTCCGACTCTCTCATGCCTGATCGCATTGCTCCCCCGTTGACAGTCCCTCTGGCGGAGTACTCCGCCCAAGCCGAGCCTGACAGATATCCCCTGACGACGCACTCAATAAAGATCCTCTTGGCCTTGCGGACGATCATCGACCGATTGGCCAAAGCGGCAGGATAGCCATACGCCTTGGGACCGTAGGCCTTCAGTTGGGCACTATCCCTGACCACCTCCAGCAGATGATTCGGCACAATGTGCGCCGTCTTATCGAACCAGAAGGCCGAGATAAGGTTGAGCACCGCCCCCTTGTCGGGAATGCCACAAGGCAGGACTACATCAAAAGCGGATATGCGATCGCTGGCCACAATCAGCAGCTTGTCACCGAGCTCATAGTTGTCCCGGACCTTTCCGCGGTGCAACAGCCGAAGAGGCAGATTGGTTTCAAGCAAGACAGACATAAAGATCGGTTCAACCGGACCTGACCGCGACGTCTCCTGGTTGGTAGCCAAGTCTAACACATTGTGAACGTGCCTGGCAACCTCGCGAATTGACTCATAATAACTGTTACCGAAGTTGGTATCGTTGCCTCAGAACAAGTGTTACCGAAATTGGAGGTGGCGATGACCAGAGTGGCTATCAAAGAGTATGTGGATGCGCTCAG
>Ga0315291_10003847_pt1 | contig 19279 bp, 18 predicted proteins | sample YL17G12_20_MG_FD_203070 | JGI IMG/M metagenome (GOLD analysis project Ga0315291, IMG submission 203070) | Sediment microbial communities from Yellowstone Lake, YNP, Wyoming, USA - YL17G12_20 | ecosystem: Environmental > Aquatic > Freshwater > Lake > Sediment | place: USA: Wyoming | collected...
GAAGCCCCTTCCCTGGCCGCGCCGGTCCTGGTCATCACCGGGATTTTCAAAAGTGAAAAAGAAATCGAGCGGCTGCGCGAGCTGGGCGCGATCGGCTACTTGACCAAGACGGCGCTGGTGGATGAAATCCTGTTCCGGGTGAACCGCGTCTTCTATCGCGGCAGCCAGGACGCCCGGCGCTACCCGCGGGTTCTCTTGGCCTTGCCGGTGGATTACACCGCCGGCGAGAGCTGGCTGTCCAATTATACTTCGACCTTGTCGGCCGGCGGCTGCTTTATTCGGACGGTGGATCCCTTGCCGCTCCACCGGCGCACCGAGGTGAAATTCCGCCTGCCCGATACCGACGAAGAAATTCGGACCATGGCCAAGGTGGTTTGGGTGAATGAATACGACCTGCACCGTAAAAAGATCGCGCTCCCCGGGATGGGGCTGGCGTTCGAAGTGATTGACCCGGAAATCCAGCGCCGGCTGGATGTCTTTATCAAGGATCGGCTGAAGAAAGAGCCGATGTGGTTTTAAGTTTGGAGTAAAAGCCATGTCCAGAGTTTGCTCGGTCTGCGGGAAAAAAGCCCAGGTCGGTTATCAAGTCAGCCACGCCCATAACCGCACCAAGAAGCGCCGGCGGGTCAACATCCAGACCGTCCGCGCCCAAACCCCCCAGGGCACCCGGCAAGTCGTGGTCTGCACCCGCTGCCTCCGGTCCGGCAAGATCCATAAAGCCGCTTAGCCGGAACCTCCTCTCCCCTGATCCCGAGATCCTCCGTCGCCTCTCGGCCCTGAGGCCGAGCTCCTGCTTCGTTTCGGCCAGGCTTGGCGATCCTGGGCAAAACGATTATAATCAAACTGGGGATCGGATCGGGGAACGGGTTGAAGATCCGCTCCTGCCGGCGGCTATGGTTGCAGATAAGGAAAATTTCAAGGCCAAAGCCGAGGATGTCTTCCTCGAAAGCCCGGAAGAGTCGGAGCTGGAGGACGAGGACCGCCAGACCCTGGTGCCGCTCAGCCCCCTGGGCGGCCTGGAGCGGTTAACCCCGCTCCAGAGCTACCTGGCTGAGGTTCGCCGCTACCCTTTGCTCTCCCCGGACGAGGAGCACGAGCTGGCGCTGCGCTACCATGACCAGGCCGATCGCCAGGCTGCGGAACGGCTGGTCACCGCCAACCTCCGCCTGGTGGTCAAGATCGCGCTCGAATACCACCGCAGTTGGATGGACCTCTTGGACCTGGTCCAGGAGGGCAACGTCGGCCTGATGCAGGCGGTCAAGCGCTACGACCCCTACCGCGGCATCCGGCTCACCACCTACGCCGCTTTCTGGATCCGGGCCTATATCCTCAAGTTCCTGATGGACAACTGGCGCCTGGTCAAGATCGGCACCACCCAGGCCCAGCGCAAGCTTTTCTTCAACCTGAAAAAGGAAAAGGAGCGGCTGGAGTCCTCGGGTTTTGTCCCAGGACCCAAGCTCCTGGCCCAGGCGCTGGACGTGAAGGAGTCCGAGATCCAGGAGATGGACCAGCGCTTGTCCGGCCGGGAGGAGTCGTTAGCCGCGCCGGTGACCGAGGACGGCAAGCAGAGCCGGGAGGACATGCTGCGGGACGAGCGGCCGGCGGTGGACGAGGTGCTGGCCGAGGAGCAGTTCCGGGAGCTGATTCAGCAAAAGCTCCAGGCCTTCCGCCAGACCCTGGAAGACCCCAAGAACAAAAAAGAAGCCTACCTCTTCGACAAGCGCCTGCTCGCGGAAAAGCCCCTCACCCTCCAGCAGGTGGGCAAGCACTTCAACATCTCCCGCGAACGCGCCCGCCAGATCGAGGCGAGGCTGATCAAAAAGATCAAAGCCTTCCTCCAAGCCGAGATCCCGGACTTCAAGGATTCGGATTTTCTAATTAAGAAATGACTCAGTGGGCCGTATTCAATATCGGGCACAGTGCCTGATCTGCTGATATCCGATAAGGGAGCTTGAAGATGGGAGCTAATGAAAACGAAAAATGGTATGAGGATCTCAGAGAAAAACATCGTCCTCAAATCGTCAAGATTCTATTAATTGGGGAATCTCCGCCTGACCCAAAAAAGAGGGGAAGGAGGTTCTTCTACTCCCCTGAATTGACTTACGATAATCTCTTTCGTGGAGTTGCTCAAGCTGTTTATGGGGAGGATGTTGATGTTTCCAAAAAGGCTTCAATTCTTCGCAGGTTTCAAAAAGATGTTTTTTGGCTCATTGATGCCTGCGCTAGGCCCGTGAACAGTAAGAAAAACTCGGATAGAAACTCCGAAATAAGGAAATCTGTACCCGATTTGATAAAACGGTGTCGAGACATCGCTCCTACCCATGGGATTATTGTTTGTCACGGAAGAGTGTATCGAATTGCAGGTTCATCCTTAAGGCAAGAGGGTATTAAAGTTCTGCATCGCACTCCCATTCCATTTCCTCTCGGCAACTGCAGGAGACAATTCATAGAGAAATTTCGCGAAGCTATTGAGAATAGTGGGCTGAAGCGATGAGGATTCAGCTTCATCCCCATGCCCGGGACCGGATGGAGGAGCGCGGCGCGACCGAGCAGGAAGTGATCGAAACTGTTCAGACTGGGGAACCGCTTCCGACCCGGCTGGGTCGGATTGCGTTCCGGCGAAACTTTCCCTATAATGCAGAGTGGAGAGACCAGGTGTATGGAACCTAACAGGTGGAAGCCGTGGCAGTCCGGGAAGGAGAACGTTGGCTGGTGCTCACGGTGCTGGTCCGTTATTTTTAGAGGAGAACGGCGATGAAACTGACCTATGATCCGAAATACAATGTCGCTTATATTCGGCTCCGGGAAACGACCGCCCAGGTGGAAACCTTGCATTTGAGCGAGGAATTGAATGTGGACATCGGCCCCGATGGGACCGTGTATGGGATCGAGCTGCTCAATGCCAACGAGCAGCTCAAGACCGATGCTAAGGGATCTCTGGTGGTCGTGAACGAGGCCTCCGGCGAATCGGTTACTATCCCCTTGGCCATTTAGCTGATTCGGCATTGCCTTTCAAGCTCGTTTCCACCTTCCAGCCCCGCGGCGACCAGCCCCAGGCCATCGCCGAGCTGGTGGAGCACCTGCAGGCCGGCTCCCGCGACCAGGTGCTGCTCGGCGTGACCGGCTCGGGCAAGACCTTCACCATGGCCCACGTCATCGCCCGGCTCAACCGGCCGGCCCTCATCCTCTCCCACAACAAGACCCTGGCCGCCCAGCTCTACACCGAGTTCCGCGAGCTTTTCCCCGACAACGCCGTCGAATACTTCGTCTCCTACTACGACTACTACCAGCCCGAGGCCTACCTCCCCTCCACCGACACCTACATCGAGAAAGACGCCTCGATCAACGAAGAGATTGACAAGATGCGCCACCGCGCCACCTATTCCCTGCTCGAACGCCGCGACGTGATCATCGTCGCCAGTGTCTCTTGCATCTACGGCCTGGGCTCGCCCGAGGCCTATTCCGGCATGCTGGTCCAGGCCGAGAAAGGCGCCGAGGCCGACCGCGACCAGATGCTCCGCAAGCTGGTCGAGATCCAATACGAACGCAACGACCTCGATTTCCACCGCGGCACCTTCCGCGTCCGGGGAGACGTGGTCGAGATCTTTCCCGCCTACGAGGAAGACCGCGCCATCCGGATTGAATTCTTCGGCGACCTGATCGAGAAGATCAGCGAGATTGACCCGCTCCGCGGCCTCGTGCTCAACGAGCGCGACAAGGCGGCCATCTACCCCGGCAGCCACTATGTCACACCCCGCGAAACTATAGAGCAGGCGCTGGTCTCGATCGAGCGGGAGCTTGAGCAACGGCTCGAATTCCTGCGCCGGGAGAACAAGCTGGTCGAGGCCCAGCGCCTGGAGCAGCGCACCCGCTTTGACCTGGAGATGCTCCGGGAGATGGGCCACTGCTCCGGGATCGAGAACTACTCCCGCCACCTCACCGGCCGCGCCCCGGGCCAGCCTCCGCCCACCCTGCTCGATTACTTTCCCAAGGACTTTCTCGTATTCATAGATGAATCGCACCAGACCGTCCCCCAGCTCGGCGGCATGTTCCGGGGCGACCGCTCGCGTAAAGAAACCCTGGTCGAATACGGCTTCCGCCTGCCCTCGGCCCTGGACAACCGGCCGCTCACCTTCGAGGAGTTCCAGGAGCGGGTCGGCCAGTTGGTCTATGTCTCGGCCACCCCGGGCGATTACGAATTGAATAAAAGCCGGGGCCGGGTAGTGGAGCAGATCATCCGGCCGACCGGGCTGACGGACCCGGAGCTGGAGGTGCGGCCGGCCGGGACCCAGGTGGACGATTTGCTCGAGCGGCTGCGGGAAGTGATCGCGCGCAAGGAGAAAGCGCTGGTCACCACGCTGACCAAGCGCATGGCCGAGGACCTCACCCGCTACTACCAGGAGATCGGCTTGCGCGTCCGCTACCTCCATTCGGACATCGCTACCCTGGAGCGCTTCGAGATCATCCGCGACCTCAGGCAGGACAAGTTTGACGTGCTGATCGGCATCAACCTGCTCCGCGAGGGACTGGACATCCCGGAGGTCAGCCTGGTCGCCATCCTCGACGCGGACAAGGAAGGGTTTTTGCGGGGCGAGAAGGCCCTGATCCAGACCGTGGGCCGCGCCTCCCGCAACGTCCGGGGCAAGGTCATCCTTTATGCCGACACCATCACCGCGTCCATGAGGTTCTGCATAGAAGAGACCAACCGCCGGCGCCGGATGCAGGAGGAATTCAACCGCGAGCACGGGATCACGCCCGAAACCATTCAGAAGGCGATCCGGGAAATCCGGACCTCGGTGGACGAGTCCGACTACTTCACCGTGCCGGCCCTGGAAGAGGAAAAGCCCTTGGAATGGGTGCCGCCGGACGAGCTGAACAAGCTGATTGCCAAGCTTAAAAAGCAGATGCGCCAGGCCGCCCAGGAGTTGGACTTTGAAACCGCCGCCCGGCTCCGCGACCGCATCTCCGAACTCCAGGAGATGGACCTGATTCTCCGTTGAAAGACTGCCGCCTTCCGGATTCTCACCCTTAGCCTATCTTGCCAACCGGTTGACTTGATACTGGCTGATTGCTATACTATCAGATAGTCGGATATTCAGACATTAAGCGCGGGGGAGCCGAGAATGAAAAATGTCGAAACCAGCAAGGTGGGCAAGCGGGGCACGATAGTGATCCCGGCTAAGCTGCGGCGCCGCTTCGGAATTGAGGAAGGCGACCTGGTGATCGTGGAGGAACGGGAAGAGGGCGTGCTGATCCGGCGGGCCATCGCCCTGCCCTTGGAAACCTATTCCCCCGAGCGGAAGGCGGAGTTTCTTCTCAACAACGCCATAGACGCCAAAGACTATGCCCGCGCCCGCGCCGAGGTCAAGAAGCTCGGCCTGGACCCGGATGCCATTCCCCACCGCCGGCCGGCCAGGAAATAAGAGTGGACCTTCTGTTCCTGGACGCCAATGTCCTCTTCTCCGCCGCTTTTCGGCCCGATGCCGGAATCGTGAAGTTGTGGAAACTGTCCGGGGTGAAGCTGGTTACTTCGGCTTATGCCCTGGAAGAAGCATGGATCAACTTGGAACCCGGGGACCAGCGGAACCGGCTGGAACGATTGGCAAAATCCTTGCAAATCCTCGGCGGCTATTCGGAGCAGCCTCTGCCTCCTGGGATCAAGTTGCCCGAGAAAGACCGGCCGATCCTCCAAGCCGCGGTTGCCGCTCGCGCCACCCACCTCTTGACCGGCGACGTGGCGCATTTCGGACGCTACTTCGCTCAAACCGTCGCCGGCGTTCGGATCCTGTTACCTGGAGATTACCTTCGCCAAAGACTCAGCTAAAGGGTTTCAATAGCGCGCTTGGTCAAGGGTGGTCGGCGCTGCGAGGGTTTAAAGATAGGTCAACCATTGCTTGTATTTCTTGTTCTTGCCCTTCACCACATCAAAGAAGGCGGCCTGGAGCGCAAGCGTCACCGGCCCGGCCTTGCCCGCTCCGATCTGGCGGTTGTCCACCTCGCGCACCTGCAATAACGACGGCTGCACCCATGACTCCAGGATTCTAACCCAGAGCGGTTACTTCCACCTGGAGCCGCTTCGTTTTCGCCTCCTCCACCAGAGCCTCCAACTTGCCGGCCACCTCATCGCTGATCCAGTCCGCGCCGCATTGGCCGCAGACCGAGGCCGGGACCCGCCTCACCACCACCACTCCAAAGCCAAGCTCGGCCGTGAAGGTGGTGGTTCCTGGCTTCTTGGTCCCTCCGCAAAAAGGGCAGGAATCTTGAGCTTTCTTCCGGTTAATTTTTCCAGCAGCCCTTTCCATTTTCATCACAGATACGTTAACCATTCTTTATATTTTTTATTTTTACCCTTGACCGCGTCAAAGAAGGCGGCCTGGAGCGCAAGCGTCACCGGCCCGGCCTTGCCCGCGCCGATCTGGCGGTTGTCCACTTCGCGCACCGGGGTGACTTCGGCCGCGGTGCCGGTGAGGAAGACCTCGTCCGCGGTGTAGACTTCGTCTCGGGGGAAGGTGACCTCGTTCACCTGGTAGCCCAGGTCGCGGGCGAGTTGGATCACGCTCTTGCGGGTGATGCCGTTGAGGATGGAGGAGCTTTCCGGGGTGGTGCGGATGGTCTTGCCGTTAACCAGGAAAATGTTCTCGCCCGAGCACTCGGCCACGTAGCCCTGCAGGTCCAGCATCAGGGCCTCGTCGTAGCCGGCCTTGAGCGCCTCCCGCTTGGCCAGGATGGAGTTGACGTAATTGCCCACGGCCTTGGCCTTGGTGGGGAACACCTGCACCGGCAGCCGCGCGTAGGACGAGGTTTTCAGGCGGATGCCTTTTTTGAGTCCCTCTTCGCCGAGATAGGCGCCCCAGGCCCAGGCGATGATGGCGGTGCGGATGGGGTTGGTCATGGTGCCGAGCCCCATCTCGCCCTCCCCGATGAACACGAGGTGGCGCAGATACCCCTCCTCCATCTTGTTCACCCGCAGGATCTCGCAGCTCGCCGCCTCCAGATCTTCCTGGGCGTAGGGGATCTCCAGGGTCAGGATCTGGGCCGAGTTGTAAAGCCGCTGCAAATGCTCGTCCAGCCGGAAGATAGCCGAGCCGTCCACGCACTTGTAACAGCGGGTGCCCTCGAAGACGCCGAAGCCGTAATGCAAGGTATGGGTCAGGATGTGGACCTGGGCCTGGTCCCAGTCCACGAACTTGCCGTCCAGCCAGATCTTGTCCTGCTTTTTCATCCGATCCCGTCCTCCTCATACCAGCAGGGTCGTAGGGGCGTGGCATGCCATGCCCCTACACTGGTTGCCGCAGGTAACGCTCAAACAAGTCCCGCACCGCCTCGCGGTGGCGCTCGTAGTCCTCGATCAAGGCCTGGCCCGCACTCTCGCCCTCGTAGCCCAAACGCCGGGCCAGCCGCTTCAGCCCCGGCCCTTCCTCCGGGAACTGGTGCGCGGCGCGGTCGCTTACGATCCGCAGCCGGTTTTCCAGCCGACGATAGAAGCGGTGCGCCGCTTCCAACACCCGGCGGTCGGCCTCGGGCAGAAGGCCGGCCCCGGCCAGCGCCGCCAGGGCCTGCAAGGTGTTCGGCTCGCGCAGTTCCGGATGCCGTTCCCCGTGCGCCAGCACCAGGAACTGCACCAGGTATTCGATGTCCACCTGGCCGCCGCGCCCAAACTTTAAATCATATCGGTTTTTGCTTTCCTGCGCAAGCTCTTTTTCCATGCGCTCGCGGATGCGCCGCATCTCCGGGACCAGGGCCTCGGCCGGGTTGCCGCCGTAGATGTTGCCAGCGATGCTCTTCATCACCCGCCCGCTGATCCCGGCCTCGTCCACCAGCACCCGCGCCTTGATCAGGGCCTGCTTTTCCCAGAGCTGGGCCTGCTGCTGGTGGTAGGTCTCGAAAGACTCGATCGAGACCACCAGCGGCCCGTGGCTGCCCGAAGGCCGCAGCCGGGTGTCCACCCGGTAGAGGATGCCCTCGCGCGTGGTGGTGGTCAGGGTGGTGATCAACTGCTGGGCGAGCTTGATGAAAAACTCGTGCACCGAGATCTTGCGCGTGCCCCGGGTCCGGCCTTCGCCGGAATAGACAAAGATCAGGTCCAGGTCCGAGGCATAGTTCATCTCTTGCCCGCCCAGCTTGCCCAGGCCCAGAATGCACAGGCCGCCCGGCGCCTGCGGTCGGGCCCAGCGCCGCGTCACTTCCTCCCCGGAGACGCGGTAAGATTCGAGCAGGCAAAGGTCGGCGAGCGCGGTCAGCGCCGCTTCTACCCCTTCTTCGGTGAGCTTCCCGGCCAGATCCTGGAGCCCGATCCGCAGGGTCTGGATCTTGTGGAAGCGGCGGAGCGCGTCCAGCTTGCCCTCGAAATCGCTTTCGCGCTTCAGGCTCTCTTGCAACTCGGCGCGGAGCTTCTCGGGCGGACGCTCGGCCAGGGCCTCGGCCGAGATCAGGTCGTCGAGCAGCTCCGGGTGGAGCACGAAAAAGTTGCCCAGGAACTCGGAGGTGCCGAAGAGGCGGACCAGGAAGCGCGTCAACTCCGGGTTCTCGCGCAGCAGCACCAGGAAGGTGGACCGCGCGCCGATGGTGGCGAGGAACCGCTCGAGCAGCCTGAGCGCCATGTCCGGGTCGGGCGCCGCCACCACCTCTTTGAGGAGCAGCGGAGCCAACGCCGAAAGCGCCCGGCGCGAGCGGCGGGAGAAATAGGCCTGCGGCGGGCCGTCGCGCAGCGCCAGGAGGTTTTCAGCCGAGGCCGCCGGCTCTTCAAAACCCAGCTCCTTGAGCTCGGCTTGCAGGCTTTCCCGATTAAGCTCGCGGTCGAGCAGACGCAAGAGCGCCGGATCACCCTCGGCCTTGAGCGCCTGCTCGGGATCGTAAAACAGTTTCTGAAAGATTTCGGACACGGCGCCGGCATGGTCCTTTAGCTCGGCCAAAAACCTCTCCACGGCATCCGGGCCCCGGTGTCCGAAATGCCGGGCCAGGATTTCCAGGCTCCGGGAGGAAGCGGGCAGCTCATGCACCTGGCGTTCGTCCTTGAGCTGCAACCGGTGCTCGACCGTGCGCAGGTATTTCCAGGACGCGAGCAGCACCTCGTGCTCCACCGAGTTGATCAGGTTGTCGGCCAAAAGGCGGTCGAGCGCCTCGGGCGTGGCCAGCGCCCGGATCTGGGGCCGCTTGCCGCCGTAGGTCAGGAGCAGGGCCTGGACAAAGAACTCGACCTCCCGGATGCCGCCGCGGCCGAGCTTGACGTCGTAGCCCGGGCCGATCCGGCTTTTCAAGGAGCCGGCCTGGCGGTCAATCTGAAGCTTCATCTCCTTGAGGTCTTCGAGCGAGCCGAAGTCGTGGTATTTGCGGAAGAGGAACGGGTCGAGCTCGCTCAGGAGCTTTTGCCCGAGCTCCCGGTCGCCCGCGACCGGCCGCGCCTTGGCCAGGGCGGCGCGCTCCCAGGGCTGGCCCCAGCTCTCGTAATAGCCGAGCGCGGCCTCCAGCGAGTTGACGATCGGGCCGTTGCGGCCTTCAGGCCGGAGCCGCAAGTCCACCCGAAAGACGAAGCCGTCGGCCGTGGTCTGGCTGAGGCTGCGGGTCAAGTTCTCGGCCAGGCGGGTGTAAAAGGCGTGGAGGTCGAGCGCCGGGCTTAAGCCGCCTTGGGTCCCGCCCCGGTCAGTCGCGGAGAGATAGATGAGGTCAATGTCCGAGGAGAAGTTGAGCTCGCGGCCGGCCAGCTTGCCCATGCCCAGGACCGCAAAGCCCGGCCGCTTCTCCCCCGAGTCGCCCTCCTTCACCGGCTCCCCGTATTCGCGGGTCAAGAGCCGCGTCTCGACCTCAAGCGCGCCCTCGATGCAAGCCTCGGCCAGGTCGGAGAGCTCGCGGGCCACGACCGGAAGATCGGCCAGGCCGGCCAGGTCGCGGGTGGAGATGCGCAGGAACTCGTCGCACTTGAAGCGGCGCAGCTCGCGCAGCAAGCTTTCCTCGGACTCCGCCCCGGCGAGCCGGTCCAGGAACTCTCGCAGCATGACCGGTCCCGGCTTGGCTTGATCGAGAAAGGGCGATTCGAGGACCGCGAGGCGGAAGCGGTCCGGCTCGCGGGCGAGCAACTGCGCGAGGAAATGCGATCCGGAGAGCAGCGGCAGCAGGAGCGGCAGGCCGCGGGGCGCAAAGAGCCAGGCGAGGGCGATCTTTTGGCGATGGGCCTCGCTGACCAGGTTTTCGAGATGCCGCAGCGCGGCGTCCGGGTCGGGCAGGCCGGCGTTGAAGATAGAGGCGAGCGCCTGGAAGAAGGACTCGACCAAAGCGGGTTCAGAGCCAGGCACCTCTTCCAGCATCTGGCGAAGGGAACGCAAAGCGGTTTCGATCGCCCCGGGGTTTTCAAAACCTTCGGGCTTGAGCGCAGGAATTTCGCTGTTAGGGGTCATGCGGATTTCAGTATAGCCTAGTCGTGCGCGAGATAAAACTCCTCAAAATGGGGTCAGGTCCTGACAATTCACAATTTCTTTTCTTTTTTATCCCGGAGTTTGGCGATCAAGACCGGCAGGAACTGGCGCAGGTCCTGGACAATGCCCAGGTGGGCCGCGCTGAAGATGGCAGCCGCGGGGTCGGTGTTGACGGCCACGATCAGGTCGGCCCGGCTCATGCCCATGGTGTGCTGAATGGCGCCGGAGATGCCGCAGGCCAGGTAGAGTTTCGGCGCCACGGTCTGGCCGGTCATGCCCACCTGGTGTTCGAGCGGGAGCCAGCCCGCGTCCACCACCGGCCGCGAGGCCCCGACCGCGCCGCGGTCAAAGAGGGAGGCCAGCTCCCGGATCAGGCCCAAATGCTCCGGCCCGCCCATGCCCCGGCCCGCGGCCACGATCACCTCGGCCCGGCTCAAGTCCAGGGAACGCGGGGGCGCTTCCTTAAGCCCAAGCGCGCGGGTGCCGCCGGCGCCCGCCTCCACTGATTTCACCTCGACTGCTCCCGCGGCCTCCGGCTCGGTCGGCTTGATGGCGCCCGGCATCAGCGTCACCACCGCCACGGTATCAAGGATCGGCGCGACCTCGGTTGAGATCTTGCCGCCGCAGATGGCGCGATGAAACCTGATCGGGACGCCGGCTTCAAAACCGGTGACCCCGGTGGAGCACGAGCCGCTCACCGCCACCGCCAGCCGGGGCGCGAAGTCCCAGCCGGCAGGGGTGTGCGCGATCAGGATGAAGCCCGGTTGGCGCTCCGAAACAAGCCGGGCGAGCGCGTGCAGATAAGCCTCCGCGTTATAAGCGGAGAAATGTTCGTTTTCCAGGGCGAGGACCGGCAGGCCGGAGCTTTGCGCGAATTCCTCGGCCCTGGGTCGGGCCGGAGAGGCGAGCACAACCCCCATCACGCTTCCTCCGGCAACTTGCGCCAGTTGCCGGCCGAAGGCCGCGAGCTCCAGCGACACCGGCAGGAGCTTGCCGCCGCGATGCTCGACCACCACCAGGATCTCTCGGCTTACCATACCGGCACCCGGGCGCGCACTTTCTCGAGCAACTGCTCCGCGATCCGGTCCAGGTCGCCCTCCAAAAATTCGCAGATCGCGCTTCGCTCGGGCAGAAAGGCCCGGAGCGTGGTCTCGGAGTTTGGGATCTCTCCCAGCGAAGCGGTCGGGATCGAAGGGATGGTGAGTTGTTTGACCCGGAGCACATTGGTGAGGCTCGCGTAGCGGGGCGTGTTGATCCCGGACTGGACGGTGAGGAGCGCGGGGAGAGGGAGTGCAACCCGCTCCCGCATGCCGCCTTCCAGCTCGCGCTCGCAGGTGATGGATTTCCGATCCTCGGCAATCTGCTCCGCGATCACGGTGGTGGCACAGGGCAGCCGCAAAAGCTGCGCGAGCATGGGCCCGGTCTGGCCGCGCTGGAGGTCTTCGGACAGCACCCCGCACAGAACCAGATCGAATTTTTTGTCCCGGGCCCAGGCTGCGATCAGGGAGGCCACGGCCAGCGCGCTGGTCGCCCGGCCGTTGGAATCATCAATCAAAACGCCGTCGGTAGCGCCCAGGCTCATGGCCTTGCGCAGCGCCGCTTCGGCGCGGGGCGGGCCTACGGTGACCGCCGCGATCTCCACCTCCCGGAACCGCTCCCGGATCCGCACCGCTTCCTCCATGGCGAAGAGATCGTATTCGTTCACCCCGAAGACCAGGCCCCTCTCCTCATAGCCGGTGCCGGCCGCATTCACCCGGAAGCTGGATTGCCGGTCCGGCACCGATTTCACGCAGACCAGGATTTTCATAACAGTGCCGCCGTCGGTCGAGTAGGGGCACGGCATGCCGTGCCCCTACCACGGCGATTCCAACTATTGTAGCAAAGGCGGGTCAGAAAATAAAGCGAACGTTCGCTCGATTTTTCTTGACAGGCTCCGGCCGAGCGGCTACAATCCCGGCCATGAGCACCCTCTACCTGGTGCGGCACGGGCAGGCCTCCTTCGGCCAGAGCAATTACGATCAGCTCTCGGAGCTGGGCGATCAGCAATCCAAGCTTCTCGGCGAGTATTGGCTCAAGTGGAACGTGTCGCTGGACGCGGTTTACACCGGCACCCTGGTGCGCCAGATCCGAAGCGCCGAGGCCGTGGCCGCGGTCTATCAGGCCGCGGGCAAGCCCTTTCCCTCTCCCGTGGCCTGGCCCGAGTTCAACGAGTATGACACCCAGTCGCTCCTCACCAACTCCTTCCCCAAAGTCGCGGCCGAGCACCCGGAGATCGTCAAGCTGATCCGGGAACTCAACCCCGGCAGCAGCGCGGACATCGTCGAGAACAAAAAAATTTTTCAGCGGGTGTTCAGCGCGGTCATGGACCGGTGGGTGGACGGCAAGATCAAAATTGCCGGCATGGAGTCGTGGCAGGATTTCGCCGGCCGGGTGAATCGGGGCCTGACCCAATTGATCAGCGAACAAGGCCCGGGCAAAACGGCGGCGCTCTTCACCTCGGGCGGGCCTATCTCCGTGGCCATGCAGCGGGCGCTCGGCATGCGGGACAAGGTCGCGCTGGAGCTGGGCTGGGTGATCGCCAACGGCTCGGTCTCCGAGTTCCGCTATAGCGGGGACAAGTTCTCGCTGGCGAGTTTCAACGGGACGGCGCATCTGGCCGCGCAAGAATTGATCAGTTATCGCTAACGCAAACGGTTGCGCGGGTGCGGGTGAGGGCACCCGCACCACTAACAGCCGCGCCCCGATGGGCAAAGGAGGTTGAAGATGGAATTTGGAATTGATGACAAGACGCAAACGATCCTAGGCATGATCCGGGAGTTCATGGCCAAGGAGGTGTATCCGCTGGAGCCTTACTTTTTAGGCAAGAGCTTCCGGGAGATGAAGCCCAAGCTGGAGGAGGCGCGGAACAAGGTGCGGCAAATGGAGTTGTGGGCGCCGCAGTTGCCCAAGGAGCTGGGCGGGGTGGGCATCGGCTTTATGGGCTACGCCATGGCCTGCGAGGAGATCGGCCGCTCGCCGCTCGGGGCTTACATCTTCGGGAGCCAGGCGCCGGACGCGGGCAACATCGAGATCCTGGCCAAATACGCGACCGAGGAGCAGCGGGAGAAGTGGATGTGGCCCCTGATCCGGGGCCAGATCCGGTCCTGCTTCTCCATGACCGAGCCCGAGTTCGCCGGGTCCAACCCCACGGTCATGGCCACGAGCGCGGTCAAGGACCAGGGCGACTACGTGATCAACGGCCACAAGTGGTTCACCAGCGCCGCGGACGGGGCCCGATTCGCGATTGTAATGGCGAATACCAATCCTGAAAATCCCTCCCCTTACCAGCGGGCGAGCATGATCATTGTCCCCACCGACACGCCCGGCTTCAAGCTGCTCCGCAACATCTCGGTGATGGGCCACGCGGGGGACGACTACGGCACCCACGGCGAGATCATGTATCAAAACTGCCGGGTGCCGCAATCGAACCTGCTCGGGCCCGAGGGCCAGGGCTTCGTCATCGCCCAGGAGCGGCTGGGCCCGGGCCGCATCCATCATTGCATGCGCTACATCGGGATCGCTCAGCGCTGCTTCGAGATGATGTGCGAATACGCGGCCAAGCGGGAGGTGACCGAGGGCAAGATGCTGGCCACCAAGCAGATCATCCAGGGCTGGATCGCGGAGTGCCGGGCCGAGATCCACGCGTCCCGGCTGATGGTGCTGCACGCGGCCTGGAAGATAGACACCCAGGGCGCTTACGCGGCGCGGGAGGAGATCTCGCTGATCAAGTTTTACGTGGCCAACACCATGCTCAAGGTGATTGACCAGGCCATCCAGGTGCACGGCGGGCTGGGCGTGTCCGACGACACCATCCTCTCCTTCTTCTACCGGATGGAGCGCGGCGCCCGCATTTACGACGGCGCCGACGAGGTGCACAAGGTGGTGGTGGCCAAGCGCATCCTCCGCCAGTACCAGGCCCAGGTGGCATGAGCGAGAAAGGGGCGCTGCCGAGCTACGCCGAGTTCTCGCGGCGGCTGAAGCCGCGGATGGCCGAACTTCTGGCCGCGGTCTTCCAGGAAAACCGCGGCTCGATCCGGGTGAAGAAGGAAAAAGTCGCGGTCAAGAACCTGGAGAAAATTTTCGTGGCGGCGCTCGCGCTCGGCCAGACCAAGGGCTTCCACGCCATGAGCCTGCGCGAGCTTTCCCGCGCCTCCGGCCTGTCCATGGGCGCGCTCTATTCCTACTTCTCTTCCAAGGAAGAGCTGCGCGGCCATATCTTCCGCTACGGGGTCCGGCTCGCGAGCGAGGTGGTGGAGGCCGAGGCGGAGCGTTGCTCGCGGCCGGCCGAGCAACTGGCCGCGGCGATCCGGGCGCACCTGTTCCTGTCCGAGGCCCTGCGGCCCTGGTTCTACTTCGCCTACATGGAGGCGCGGAACCTCCCGGCAAAAGAGCGGGAGCAGGCCATGGCCAACGAGCGCCGGACCGAAGCCGTCTTTGTTCGGATCCTGCGGGAGGGGAAAAAGCGCGGGGCCTTCCGACTGCCGGAAGTGGAGCTGACCGCGGCGGCGATCAAGGCTTTACTCCAGGACTGGTATCTCAAGCGCTGGAAATACGGCCAGGCCGGGCTCGGAGTGGAAGAGTACGCGGCCTTTGTGGTAAATTTCGTGCTGGGCGCGATTGCCGCGCGCTCCAAGGAGCGGAGGCGATGAAGGAATTGATTGACCAGACCGCGGCGGTGCGGCCGGGTGAAGAGCTGCCCCTGGACAAGGTGAAGGGCTTCCTGGTCGAGGCGATCCCGGGACTTCAGGGCGAGATCGCGGTCGAGCAGTTTCCCGCGGGGCATTCCAACCTGACTTATCTGCTCAAGGTGGGCGGCCGCGAGCTGGTGCTGCGCCGGCCGCCGTTCGGGAGCAAGGTCAAGACCGCGCACGACATGGGCCGGGAGTTCCGCATTTTCCGCGCGCTGCATCCGGTGTATCCGCGGGTGCCCAAGCCGCTGGCGTTTTGCGAGGACGAGTCAATAATCGGGGCCAGGTTTTACGTGATGGAGCCGATCCGGGGTCTGATCCTGCGCAAGGAGCTTCCGGCCGGGCTGGACTTTTCGCCGGCGGTGGTGGACCGGCTCTGCGAGTCATTCATCCAGAACCTGGCCGACCTGCACGCGGTGGACTACCGGGCGGTGGGGCTGGACCAGATGGGCAAACCGGAGGGCTATCTCCAGCGACAGGTGGACGGCTGGGCCGGCCGCTACGAGGGCTCGCAGACCGACGACATCGCCGAGATCAGCCGGGTGATCCCGTGGCTGAAAGCGAACCTGCCCGCCTCGCCGCCGGCCACGCTGGTGCATAACGACTACAAATATGACAACCTGATCCTGGACCCGAACGACATCACCCGGATCATCGGCGTACTCGACTGGGAGATGTCCACCATCGGCGATCCGCTCGCCGACCTGGGCGGGGCGCTCGGCTATTGGGTCCAGGCCGACGACCCGGACGAACTGAAAGCCCAGGCCTTCGGGCCGACTTTCGCGCCCGGCTCCTGGACCCGGAGGCATTTGGCCGAGCGCTACGCCGAGCTCACCGGCCGGGACATCTCCAACATCCATTACTACACCTGCCTGGCGGCCTTCAAAATTGCGGTGATCATTCAGCAGATCTATTACCGCTTCAACCAGGGCCTCACCCGGGACGAGCGCTTCGGCCCGCTGATCAACATGGTCAAGCTGCTGGCGCGGGTGGCGGATGAGTTGATCAAGCGGGGAAAAATTTAAAAATTCCTCGACCCCATTAACGGTAGTGCCGGGCCAACTCCGAGGCATAGTCCCTTCCCAGCTCGTGGGCATGGTCGCGGAGCCAATGGCTGAAACGGGTCGGGCAGGTGGATTTTCGCCGCGAGACCAACAGCCCGGCCCTCAGCCACCTGTCAAGTCTTTTCTTCCGGGGTCCCGCTCGCGCTTCCCCGCAAGGGCGAAGGCGCGGAACCGGAGGCGGTTCCGAGAGAGAAGCCGGGCATCCCAGGTCAATCTGGGTCTGGCTCGTTCCGTTCGCGGAAGCCTTGCTCAATGGTCTCGCGGACCGCGGAAATGTCCTTGAGCGAGTTGATTTGCCGCCGGATCGAGGTTGCATTGGGCAGTCCCTTGCTATACCAGGCCAGGTGAGCCCGCATCTCCCGCACCGCCTGCTCCGGCCCCCACAGCTCTTCCATCAGCCGGAGATGCCGGAGCGCGATCTCCCGCTTCTCGGCCACGCTCGCTTCGGGTCCGCCTTGCCCGATCACGCGAAAGATCCAGGGATTGCCCCGGGCCGCCCGTCCGATCATCACCGCCTCGCATCCGGTTTCGTTTTTCATGCGCTGGAACAGCTCGGCCGAGCAAACGTCGCCGTTCCCGATCACCGGGATTTTCACCGCCTCCTTCACCCGCCGGATCACCGACCAGTCCGCGGCGCCCTTGAATCCCTGCCGGCCGGTGCGGGCATGGACCGCGACCGCGTCCAGGCCTTCGGCCTCGGCGATGCGGGCGAGCTCGGGCGCGACGATCGAGTCCTGGTCCCAGCCCGAGCGCATCTTGACCGTGAGCGGCAAGTCCGTGGCCCGGCGGCCGGCGCGGAACACGGCCTCGGCTTTTTTCAGGTCGCGCATCAGACCGACTCCGGCCCCCCGGCTCACGATCTTGCGTTCCGGGCAGCCGAAGTTGAGGTCCACCAGGTCGGCGTCGAGGGCGGAGACGATCCGGCCGGCTTCGGCCAGGATCTCCGGGTCCGCGCCGAAGATCTGGACGCCGAGGGGCCGCTCGCCGGGCAGGCTCTGGAGCAGGCGGTGGGTCTGGAGCCGGCTCTCGCCCTTGCCGCGCGCCAGGGAGTCGGCACTCACGAGCTCGGTGTAGGCCAGGGCCGCGCCCATCTCCCGGCAGAAGAGGCGGTGGGGGGCGGAGGTGAAGCCGGCCATGGGGGCGAGAAAGAGATCGCCCGGGACGGTGAGGTTTCCGATTTGCATAATTTGCCGTTTAACAAATAGGGGCACGGCCGGCGGCTCGACTGAGCTCGCCGAAGTCCGTGCCCCTACTCGGATAATCAACTCAAGGAATTATATCACGTCAGTGAGGCGCCGGACTTTTTCCAGTCGGCCAGGAACGAGGCGATCCCCTTGTCGGTCAGCGGGTGCTGGGTAAGCTGCAGGATGACTTTGTAAGGGATGGTGCAAATGTGCGCGCCGAGCAGGGCGGCCTCGACCACGTGCAGGGGATGGCGGATGCTGGCCACGATCACCTCGGTGGCAAAGTCATAGTTCTCGTAGATGGTGAGCACCTGCTCGATCAGGTCCATGCCCCGGTGCCCGATGTCATCGAGCCGGCCGATAAAGGGACTGACAAAGCTCGCCCCGGCCTTGGCCGCGAGCAGGGCCTGGTTGGGGGAAAAGACCAGGGTGACGTTGCAATGGATCTTTTCCTTTCCCAGGGTCTTGGCCGCCTTGAGGCCCTCCGCGGTCATGGGGATCTTGGCCACGATGTTGGGATGGATGTCGGCCAGGTTGCGCGCTTCCTTGACCATGCCCGGGGCGTCAGCCGCGATCACCTCCGCGCTGATCGGGCCGTCCACCACCGAGCAGATCTCGGTGATGATCTGGCGGAAGGGCCGGCCCTCCTTGGCGATCAGCGAGGGGTTGGTGGTGACCCCGTCCACCAAACCCATGCTGGCGGCGTCCCGGATTTCCTGGAGGTTGGCGGTGTCAATAAAAATCTTCATCTGCCTTTCCTTCTTTCTTAATCGGCGCGAATCCCATCGCGCCCTACCGGCTGAGTAGGGCAGGTTCGGATACCTGCCCTCAGCTTACTCCCGCCCCGGCCGGCCTTGAGCGCGGCTGCCCGTGCGCCTAGGTTATACACAATTCCGCCCGCGCTGGCAACTGTGAAAAGATAGGGCCGAAAAAAATCCTGGACGGGCAAACGAGCCCGGGTTCAGGGAAGGTAACCGAGCGCGCGCAGTTTGGCCTTGGTCTCCTCATCAATCGGGGCCTCCCGCGGCGGCTCGCTCTCCAGCTCTTTCATCTTTTTGGCCACGGCCAGAAGCTCGGTCTTGAGCACCGCCGGCAGTTTTTCCTGCCGGCCGAGGAGGTTGGCAGTTTCCGCGGGGTCCTTGGCCGCGTCGTAGAGTTCAATCCGACCGGTGACGCGGTTGATGATCAAGTGGTAGGGACCGGAATAAAGGCTCTGTTGCTCGGGCCCGTAGTGCAGGTTCTCGCTGATGATGCTGGTCCGGGGCGGGAAGGTGAAGCCGATTTCCCCGGCGGGCAGGAAGCTGCGGCCGTCCACCGCGAAGGGCACCGGCCAGCCGAGATAGTTCATGACCGTGGGGAAAAGGTCGAGCAGGCTGACCCGCTCGGGCACCACGGTGCCGGCCCACTGGCCGCGGGGGAATTTGATGAGCAGAGGCACTTCCAGCAGCTCGCGGTAGAGGGTGTGGCCGTGTTCAAAGCCGCCGTGTTCCCAGAACTCCTCGCCGTGGTCGGCGGTGACGAGGATCAGGGTGTTGTCGTAGAGTCCTTCCTGGCGCAGGAAATCGAAAAAGTCGGCGATCTGGGCGTCGGTGAAAGTCACCTCCGCGTCGTAAAGCCCCTGGATAAAGGCGCGGTCTTGCTCGGAAGGCTTGACCTCGCCGAACCGGAGCTTTTTGATCTCCTCCGGGCCGGGGTTGAACGGCGGGATCAACTTGCCCTGGTAGCCGTAAACAAAGGCGACCATGAATTGCGGCGGAGGGTCGTAGGCCAGGTGCGGGTCGAAATAATGCACGGCCAGGAAGAAAGGCTGGTTCTTGCGGTCGCGGGTCAGGAGCCAGCGCATGGCGGTGGCGGTGACCATGTCGGCCCGGCGGATGGTGGTGTTGTCGCCGGGC
>Ga0315291_10003848_pt1 | contig 19278 bp, 9 predicted proteins | sample YL17G12_20_MG_FD_203070 | JGI IMG/M metagenome (GOLD analysis project Ga0315291, IMG submission 203070) | Sediment microbial communities from Yellowstone Lake, YNP, Wyoming, USA - YL17G12_20 | ecosystem: Environmental > Aquatic > Freshwater > Lake > Sediment | place: USA: Wyoming | collected...
TCGTCGGGATGCCGTCTCCAGCCACCCAGAGGCCGCTGTCGTTGGCGGACTTCACGTAGTTGAAGAGCGTGCCGGTCCCATCCGGAGTCGCCGCATTCGGGGGCACGCTGTTGGCCACGACCGTCGGATCATCGAGCCCATAGGGGAAAGCGAAGATGTCTACGCCCTGGATGACCCGGAGCCGGTACTGGATCTGGACCCGCTTCGTGCTCTCGGCTCCGAGCGTCACGTCCTTGATGTCGTCCACGAAGTTCAGAAGACCGTCGTCTGCGGCGGCAATCTTGACGTTGCCGTTGCGCCAGATGCGGCCCGAAGGGCTCTTACCGTCCAGGCTTGGAGCCGCGGACAAGAGCCGACGCCAGACCTCCAGGACGACAAGATCGGCCCTCTTGATGCCCGCCCCGACCGGACCGGCTCCGAGGTCGATGATGTTGGTGTCATCGTTCTTCCCCGTGTCCAGGACGGGGATGACCCAACCGTTGACGTGGGCGAGAAGCCCAGGAAGAGCGTACTCGTTCGAGACGAGGGACGGCAGGAAGATCGCCCCCGACATGTCGCTCGTGTTGAGGAAGTCTTCCGAAATCCACCCCGAACGCATGGCCAGCTTGAGGGCGAGCTGGCCAGCACCACCGTCCACGTCCTGCTGAAGGTTCAGCTCCTTGTCGAGGACCGGCTTCCCGGCCTGAAAGACGGTCGTTTCCCAAGCCCTTGCATCAGGGTTGAGGTAGCCGGAAACACCAGGACCGAGATTCTTGGAGCCCATGCTGCCCTCAGAACGTCAACCGCCACACGATGGTAAGCGTGCTGGTGGCCGGTTTGTTGATGACCGGGAAGGTGAGGTAGTTGACGAGGGTTTCCTTGGTGGTCAAGTCAACCGTCGGGTCGTAGGGGCCATTGGGAGGGGAGACCGGGTTCTTGATGGAAAGGTTCGTCGAGACGTTGCCCCCGATGATGCCCATCTCGACGAGCGGTCCGACGGCCTCAGACTCAGTGAAAACCGTCTGGAAGTCCACCACGTTCGTCGGGATGGCCACCGGAAGGCCGCCGCTGTTGATGAACTGGGTGAGGTTGAACGTCTTGCGGGCGATCTCCGAGTAGAGCGCCCTCTGCGTGTTCGTCGGAGCCGGCGGAGCCATCGGGTTCCAGCCGGTGTCCCCCGTGCCCATTGTGAGCGCGAAGCAGCCGAAAGGGGGCTCCTGGTTGTCCTTCATGAGCCTGGCGATGAGGATCGAGGCGTCGAGGACGACGAGATTCCGCTTTTCCCACGTCTGCTGAAGCTCGCCCGTCCGGGCGTCGTGCATCTTGATGAAGACGTCACCGCGGATGTGGTAACGGGCGTCCTCCTCGAAACGGGGGCTGAGGGTGAGCCCGAACCCACTCTCCGTCGGAGGGCGGAAAGCCTCGGCGTTTTTCATGTTCATCTCCTCTGACGTTCAACATGCCGCCCCCATAAGAGGAACTTCGGTCACGGCGGCTGGAGAACGATGGTCGTGGTCGGTCCCGGCGGGATCGGCCCAAGGTTGTTCGCGCAGATGAAAGTCGGGGGGGTCACGGTGGTCAGCCCGTCATAGAGAGCCCAGGCAGGGTTGTTCAACAAGGCGACGTAGCTGATGTCCCATTGCTCCGTGAAGGTCGCGTGGCACCGGGAGTCCGTCGCCGCAGGCATCGGCTCTACGGGCCGGTTCTCCAGGTTCACCTGGGCCTCAACGAGCCTCGGGAAAGCCCCCCAAAGGACCGCAGAGCTGTTCAGCGACCCCGCCAGGGCCGCAGACCCACTGAACGTGAAAAGAGCTGGAGGGTCCGGCGGGGAGGGTAGGACATACTCGTCGTACGCCTTCGTGCAGACCTCCACCGAGTCGATTTGGATGATCGACCCGCTGACTGCCGCATCCAGGGCCGGGCTGAAGTAGACGAGGCCCGCCGGCTGCCCAAGAATCCCGCCCGTCGCCTCGCCAGAGAACTTCGCGATGGCGATGACGGAGTTCAGCGTGGGTTCAATCCACTGGAGTTTCTGGGTCGCCGGGACAACGCTCAGACCCGCGAGAGCTGAAACGATCCCCGGACCAACCGTGACGACGTACCACTCGCCCGCCCGCATGAGCGTGTCGATGGTCAACGTCACCGCCAACGGGTTCGCAGCACCTTGCTCCGACCGCACAGCCAACACGTTGATCGGGTTGGAGTGGATGTCGGTAACTGTATACGAAAGTGGGTCCAGAACTGCTGCGTTGAGCAGCATGGCCTCGGAGAAAACGAGGCGGATTCCATTCGTACGAACGCCGACCGGAGTGTAGGCGGGGATGGTGGGCGTGCCGGTGAAGGTCGCTGTCCGGTAGAGGACGTCGAGAGGGTCACCACCGGCGCTCTGCCCTTGAGCGACCGTGACCGTGTAGAGGAGGTACGACTGGTAGGAGGTGACCAGTCGAACGGACGTGGCATCCAGGATGGCCGCCGCGATGACCGTCAGACCAGGGATCGAGTAGTTGGTCGGATCGGTGAACGGGGGGTAGGCAATGTTGATCGGGAACGAGAAGTGAACGGCCGCTTGGTAGGATCCCCCCGACGATGCCGACACGACCTGAAAAGACGTGACGAGAGGGGCAGACCCGTAGGGGCTGTTGCCGTACCCGTCTCTTCCGTATGCACCCGGCATCTTAGCTGTCCACGTAGACGAGCACCGAGGCGCTCGTAGGTTCACGCACCATCCGGTACGTGTGGAAGTTCCCATCGTACCAGTCGAAGGGAATGCCACCAAGAACAACGAACGTGTTCTGGTCCACGAGGAGCACGTACCGCTCCCCCAAAGGCGTCGTCACGAAGGCCAACGAGAGCGTGAAGCCTGCCGAGGACGAGAAGCCCAAGCGGACTTGGGAGTCCCCAAGTCCCAGAGTCGTGTCCTGAAGCACTCTCATCTTGATGGAGATTTCGGTCCGCAAGGCCAACGAGTCGGGCAACGAGGTGGGGTTGCGATAGACCGTTCGCGTGGGGCCCGTCGTTCCGTACGTGAGGACCCCTGAGAAGGGCGTCGCGAAGACGTTGGCAGGGATGTCGTCCACCCGAACCCAAGAAGGAGAGTTGCCCGAGTTTTCCGGCAAAACAGCCCCGTCATAGGCGAGGCAGACCTCCTTGGTCCAGTAGAGGGTGCCCCAGTCCGGCGTATCGCAGGAATCGCAGAAGGGCGTCACGAGGTCCACGTCGCCCGTCGTCGTCTCGATGACCGAGAGGCTCGTGTAGAGCACGTCGTCCGGGATCTTCAGGATGTGTCGGACCGCGCCGTCGTTGAGCTTGAAGTCCCCGTCGAGGTTGAGCAGGTCTTCCGGCCGGTTGAGTGCCGAGACGAACTCGGTCGAGGGGGTCGGTACCTGGACTTCCGTGGACTGCGTGGAGGGCACCAGAGGTGTCCCCTCGTTCAGCAACGTGTACGCGATAAGGAGCGGGTTCGTCAGGAAGTCGGGAACCGTCTGCGGTGGGATGCCCACGTTCGAGGACCAGAAATCCGTGTGCGGGTGGGGGATGCTTGTCCGGAGGTGCTCCGGCGACGCCATCACGTTCCGCTGGTTCAAGTTCTGGTGATGCGGGGCGATCCGCATCTCGGTGGGTGCTCGGGTGATGCCGTAGCGAACGAAGTCCCAGAGGGTCGAGGACAGGTTCGTGGGGTCAAAGGCACCCCAGGTGATGCTCGGGAGCCCTCCCGAGATGATGGTCGGCACCCCGACACTGCTCACCGGCAGGTCCATCTCGTTGTACCCAATGGTGATGAGCGCCGTCGTCTGGGAGTCGAGGAGGAGAACGGTCGAGCCGTCCGGGCTTCGGACCATCCGGTACTTGTGAGGCACCGTCCAGTCCACCTGGAGCGGGATGCGGTAGTTCACGAGGCTCGGCTGCACCGGCCACGTCACCGGGCTCAGAATGGTCAGCTCTGTTGCCGTGACCGAAGCGATCTCGTAGGTGCCCTTGTTGCCCCCAACGTCGATGACGAGCTGGTCGCCCACCACGACGCCCGCCAACACGAAGCTCGCTGTCGAGTCGGTGAGCTTGTTGCCGATGACCACGGCCCCACGGCCAGAGGTCTTGAGCGGGAGGTGGTAGCCGCTCAGGGAGTCCGAATCGACGCCCTTCCAGAAGCCAAGGTAGTGCCGGAGGTTCGCGACGAGACGCCAGACGTTCGCGTACATCCAGTCCACGACGGACCTGGCCCCCATCGACGCGGAGGTGGAAGAACCCCACGAGATGGTCCCCGTAGTTGGACCTACAACGCCTGTGAACGAGGCGTACGGGACGAGGCCGAGCAAGTCACCATCCACGAGGACAGTGACGTCCGTTCCACTCTTGACGAGTCGGTACGTGTGGGGCGCATCATCCGCCCACTCGAAGGGCCAGAGGACAGGCCCCGGAAGAAGTGTCCCATCCGAATGAGGGGCCACGTAGCGAACCCCAGCGATGTCGAGGAGCATGATCCCCAACGTCCGGCTGCCGTCGTAGATGTCGCCCGTGACGCCCGAGAACCCTCCCAGGTCTGGCGTGTACGAGCGAACCGTGCAGCGGAACTCCAAGATGTAGTCGGTCGAAGAGGCCACGATCCGAGCATCCGTGCCGATGCCGGCAACGTCGTCCCAGAAGTAGACCCGCCCATCCGTCGTCGAGGTGTCGGTGATCCGAAGGGTCCGCCCCATCATTTCGACCGGGGCTGTGCCGGTCGGGGTCCACGGGGTTGGCTGGAAGTCCTCGGGCAGGCTGCGTCCGCCGTAGCTCGCTTTCGGACTCGCCCGGTCAGGGAAGAACGAGAGCTGAAGGAGCCGCGTCCCGTCGTCGATGGCCGCCATGCAGGCGTTCGGCGTGATGCCGTTCGTATGCGTGAGGGGCGTCACGTTGATGTCGAGGACGACATCGGAGGACACCGCCAGGAGCGGTTCCAACCGGGCAAACCCGCGGAAGTCTCCACCGATGAGCCCGACCAGGGCTTCGGTCGCCGCATCCGTCGCCGAGGTGGAATCCACCTGAAGGGACGAGCTAGAGACGATCCGTTCTGTCCCGTGGTAGCCGACCGGGGTCCAGGGAGGCGTAGCGGTCTCGGGGAGGTCGTTGCCCTCGTAGGAGACGAAGATGCTGGGGGCCGTCTGGAGCGGGTTCGTCGGCAGGATGAGGTATCGAACGAAGTCCCAGGTAGACTGGTTCACCGCCGGACGACTGAAGCTGCCGAAGAAGACGTTCTGCACTTGGTTGAAGGGATCGTTCAACTCCTCCAGGTACGGCAGGTCTTCTTCAAGGAGCCGGAGATTCTCGATGATCTCTCCGTCGAGGTAGACACGGACGACGCCCCCCGACTGGTAGATGCGGAAGCTGTGGAGGGCACTCCAGTCGAGATCGATGGGGAGTCCTGTCGGGTCCCCGTTGGAATCGAGCCCGCCCGCCCAAGCATCCACGGTCGAGGGGTCGTTGCCGTAGCCCCTTCGGAGGATACCGATCTTGCGCACCCCACCCACCAGGAGGTACCCGATGACGATGGCCTTGTACTCGTCCGAGAAGCCCGCCGCGATGCCCGTCCAAACGCCTTCGTAGGTCGTGACCGCATCGATCTGGAGCTGCCAAGTGGCCGCGTAGATGTGCGGGAACGTGAGGTCGATGTTCCGCGTCCAGTAGATGGGGTCGCCAACCGGGAAGGGGCCTCCCGAGGTATCGTTGACCACAAGCCGGTCGAACGTGATTGAGGCCGACCCTGACCCCTTCCGCTCCCACGGGGTATCCGGGAAGACCTCGGGAAGGACGGTTGGCGAGTAGCTGACGAAAGAGGACTCGACTGTCCGCGAGAGCGGCGGGTATGCGATGTGGTGTGTCGGGGAGTTCAGCAGAAGCAGGTTCGGGTCGTTGAGGAGTGCCGAGTACGCCCTCTCATAGGCCCGGTACTTCAGGTCCCTCTGCCTGGGCTGAGCCAGCGTGGCCTGCATGTCGGCAGCCACGAAGTTGCTGGGCGTGATCAGGACGTTGTTGTAGCGGTAGTGGTGCGCCGAGACGTCCTTGCCGTACCCCTGGTCACGGTTCCAGGCGTTCAGCCGGAACTCCTTGGAGTTGAGCCGACGGACCTCGACGGTCGGGTTGCAGATGAACGAGTAGTCCACCTTCACGTCATCGGCTGGAGCCGGAGGCGAGGCCAAGACGATCTGCCCGAGGAGACCGATGACCGACTCCGCTGTCACTGGAAGGCTGTTGATGCGAACCGATACATCGGCCGGGTCGTCTGCGATCTCACCGTTGCGAGGGTCGTAGACCTCCCAGGTCGTCGTTCCCTGAGCCAGGTCCGGCAGGTGAAGGTTGGCCTTGACCTTGATCTGGGTCGGCGAAAGCCACGCCGTGATCGGGAAAACCCCACCATTCGTCGTGTTGGCCCCGAGCGTGATGTAGAGCCCGACGACGGTCGGCGAGAGCGAGCCTCCCGTGAGGGTGAGCAACGTTGGGTCGTTGATGGCGATACCCACACCGGTTGCGATGGACAGGGGCGGCTTGGTGATCGGCCCCCGGTCTACGAAGATGCTCCGGTTGGTCAGAGGCACCGAGGACGTGAAGATCGCCTGGTTGAAGAGCGGGTCGAGCGGGTTGCCCGCGATGTCCTTGGGCGTTCCGGTGGCGTTGACCGTCAGCGTGTAGGAGCCAACCCCGAAACCAGCCGTGAAGATGGCAAGGGTCTGGTCATCCAACGGGGTCACAGAACGGACCGCTACGGAGCTGGGGCCCGTGAAGACGTACTCGGCCGGGTCCGTGAGTGCTGCGTCGAAGCGCATCGGCCAGTCGAAGGAGACGAGGACCGTCCCATTGTCAGGGAGGAACTCGACGCCTGTGACCTGCGGCTTGGCCGCTACCGCCGTGAAAGGCTGGTGCCCTTCGAGCGGAACGAGCTTGGTGGTCCTGAGATGGTGGATGGCACCATCGTAAAGTCGCCCATTTTGCGACTTCGTCGTGTGGATCTGGACCCCCGTGGCTCCCGTCTCATGCCTCCAGTGGAGCAGCCCATTGCTCGGGTCGGTGGTCGGGACCGGACGGTCGAGTGTTGCGATAGACCCCGACACGTCTTCGATCCGGTAGGCCGTTTCACCGTCGAAGTAGCTGCTGGTGGCTCCGGGTGGGGGAGAGATGAAGAGGTAGCGGCCGATGTCGTCCGAAGTGAACGCCACGGTCACGGTATCGAAGAACCGTGACTGGAAAGTGCCAGGGGACGGGTTGATGACCTGCCCCAAAGTGCCCGTGTGAAGCAGGTCTCGGGTGGGGGTGACCGAGAGAGCCGTGATGGGGTAGCCCCCATCCAGAGAGTCGAACGTGAAGTTGGTAATGTCCTCGATGCCGTCGAGACACATCTCCTTCGGGAAGCCTACTTGGATCGTGGTGCCATCAAGGCTCTCGAAGGAAAGAGAGATGACCTGGAGGGACTCGATGATCGTGAAGAACTCGGACCCGTGCAGAACGGGCCCGTACTGGTCCTCGAAGGTGACCGTTTCTGTGAGGGACAAGGACTCATTGAGGGCCAAGAGCTGCCCAAAGTCCCCGTACTCGGTGAGGGTGAGCGTCTCCCCCACGACAACGTTCTGGATGACCCCCGTGGCAACGCTCTCGGAAGCCGTCAGGGTGTCGGCTACATCCGCGTGCAAACCGATCGTGACAGCATCGGTCTGGGTCAGGGTCTCGGCTTCATTGAGAAGGCCCTGCTCCAGCAGCGCGACACTTTCAGTAGCGGTGAGGGTCTCAGCTACGTCTGTGTGCAAGCCGATCAGAACCGCATCCGAGATGGTATGCGACTCGCTGACCCCCACCAGACTGCCATGAAGAGGGGCGACCGCTTCGGAGAGGGTGAGCGTGTCCGAAACCGGGGTCTGGTGGGCCACCTGAAGGGCCGCTGCATCGGAGAGGGTCAGGGTCTCCGAGACAGCCTGCGACAACCCAACGGCCGTCGCCAAGGTTTCAGAGAGCGTGGGGGTTTCTGTGAGGTCCACAAGACCCGCCTGGAGCAGGGCTACGGCTTCGCTTGCCGTGAGCGTCTCCGACAGTGGGACTTGGTGGCCCGTCAGGGTGGTCTCAGACTCCGAGAGGGTGAGCGTCTCCGCTTCGGGAATCGGCACACCCACCGATTGAGTTTGAGCCTCGGAGAGGGTAAGGGTCTCTGCCGGGTCCGCCAACCCTTGCTGGAAAAGGTCGGTCGCTTCGGAGAGCGTTGGCGTCTCCGCGAGGTCCACAATCGCAACGGTATCGAACGTCGGGGTGAAATTGCCCGTGATGTTCGCCAGGTCCGTGACGCTGATGGCGACCGTGATGTTCGAGTTCTGTGTGAAGAGGGGGTGGGTCGAGACAGTGACCGTGCAGTCCGGGCCATCGAAGATGATGGAGCCGCTGTACCCGGTCAGGAACGCCCCTGCGGCGATGGCAGGCAGCCCCGCAAGGGTGAGGGAGAGCGACCAGGGATCGAGGCCGTCAGGCGCCGTCAGGACGAAGCTGACGGTCGCCGAGAGAGAGATGTTGCGTGTCGTGTCGGCGGGCGTGACGGAGACAAGGGACGGCCCTGTCGTGTCGAACGACTGGGCTCCGTAGGGTCCTTGTCCGTAAGATTCACGTCCGTAGGGCATCTTCGTCTAACGCATCCTGAAAAAGAGCTTAGCTGGTGCGGATGCTCAGAACCGTCAGATCGACGAGCGGCCCTCCGCAAGGCAATGCGCCCCCGTAGCTGGCCACGGTGAGCGGGGTCACGGTCGTCACCCACTCGACGTAGCTGCTCGGGGTAACGGGGGAGCAAGCTGAGTCACGGGCTCGGAGCTTGTAGTACGTCGTGATGGTGACGCCGCCGCCCCCACCTCCGATGGGAGTGATCGCCCCCAAGATGTCGCTGTTGTACGATGACCCGTGCGCCGAGGTCTCGGGAGTCTGCACCCCGATTGAACTGCGGTCAGTCTTGGCTCGTACGGGGAACGCTTGAAGATCGTGAGCATCACGGGCCCCCAGGTAGGGGTTCGAGTATCCCGTGCCCTGTGAACCCGGAACTTCAACGGCAACACCGATTTGGGTGTACCCCACCTCACGCGCCCTGGAGGCAAACGAAGCCCCATCGTTCGCCATCACGGGGCCCGCATTCGACGAGTAGTAGGAAATCCCATAGGACTCTACTGGGCTCAGGGTGCTGGATTGTCCGATGGGGGTGACCGCCGATTCGGTCCCGCGTCGTTGAGAAGCTCCTTGATCAGCCACGGGGCACCTTTATGCGTTCGAGGGGCTGTTGGTGATCCCGTCCCACGGGCCGATGACCGTCGCACAAGCGGCTGCGGCGCTCTGACTGGAAAACTGCGCCCATCGTTTGCCGTCAAGCGTGTCTCCAGCATTCCCACCTGGGCTGTTGTACCACCAACGGATAGTCCCCTTGCGCATCTTTTGCCCGGCAAGGTAGGAGGCAATCCAAATCGGCTCCCTGATACGAGGAGACTGAACGGCAAAAGTACAGGCGACCGTCTCTGGGGCCTGGAAATTGAGCCCTATCGCGGTGGTGGAGTTGGAGGAGCCATTCAGACCCCAGCCGCTAAATTCCCCGAAGGAGTCTCCAGTTGAAAACCCTCGGCGACGGAACCCGAGGTAAAAGCCAGACTGGGATCCGGCTGTTGTTCCGCCGGTTTGTGCCCAGTCGTTCCCCGTTGTTGCAGATGTGTTGACCGTCCTGGTGCGGGCACCTACAGCCTGAGCATTCGGCCAGAAGGCGATGTAAGGATCCACATCACCTTCTTCGCCATCGTCGAGGCGCAAGAACCCATTGAGGTTGTATGAGGTCAGGGTCGAGGCCGGGGTACCCAGCAGGATGCTGAAAGTGCCATCCTGACTCACACCAGCAGCCTCGATGCAGTTGGCACAGATGACTTGAATCATCCCCGACACGGCGTTGTTGACCGAACCGTACTCGTTCGATCCCGTGGCCACTGCACCGGAACCCCCCGTACCCGTCCAGACCATCGTTCCGAGCGTAGGGAAACCGTTGACCGTTGGAAGCCCAGTGGCACCTCCAGGGCAGATCGTGGGCGTACACTGTGTCAGGGCAGCCATCGTCGAGAACCGACCCACGAACGTTCCAGGAGTCGCCTCCCCCAACTGGTCGATGCACTGGTAGTAGATGTGCCCCGTGTTGAGGAGGTTCTTCCAGATGACGATCTCACGAACATACTCGATACCCGCAGCCGATGGCGTGACGGTGGCACCGGAGCCCGCAGGAAGAGCGACGGCTGAGATGGCCGATGTATCCCAGCCTCGGGCGTTGCCCCCGCTCCCATTGACGCGAGGGGCAACGACGATGAACCCCGTGCCGCCGGTCGCATCCACGACGACGCCCAGGATCTCGCCCTCGCAGCCGGTTGCTGCCTGCGTGACCTTCTCCCCACGAATGAACGGCGGGCTTGGGTTGGAGGTCCCGATGGGGAACTTCATCGTGCTGGGGCCCTGGATGCAGAACCAGGAACCCGCACCGTTGTTGACGGTCGTGAACGAGAGGTCCAACGGGTAGGAATCGAGCGCGGGATCCCGTTCGACCCAGTGAATCAAACCGTTGTTCCCATCAGAAGCCACGGCCGAAGCGTTGCTGATCTTGACGCTCACGGCCGAGACGTACTCGACGATCATGAACGTCCCATTGTTGCCCGACGAGGCTGCATTGATGAGGGTGATGCGGTGGCCGACGGAGCTTGTCGTCATGCCCGTCAAGCCCGTGAGGGTCGCGATACCGTTCGTCACGGTCGTCACGTTGGCGATCACCCCACCAGCCTTCTCGGTCCAGGTGATCACCCCACTGGCGCTATCGACATAGGGAGCCGAAGCGGCAGGCGTGGCCGACACCAAGCTCTCCACCCAGTGGATGTTGGGGTTGTTCGCATCCGTGGCAACGCCGCTGGCGTTGGAGTAGCTGACGCTCGTGGCCGAGATGAAGGCCGTGATGAGGAACGTCCCGTTGTTGCCGGCCGAGGACGCACCCGTGATCGTGATGTAGCGACCCACGGAAGCGGCCGTCATGTTGGCGACCCCCGTGATCGTCACGGTGGGGGAAGCGAACGTCGTGATTGAAGCCGCGATCCCAGCGTTCTGGTAGGCCGTCAAACCAGCCGCAAACGGGTTGTAGACCGTGACGGAGCTGGACGAGAGGAACGAGGCGATGCGGTACGTCCCGTTGTTCGCCGCCGTGAAGCCTCCCGAGAGGGTGATAGCGTGCCCGACGGAGTTCGCCGTCATGCCCGTCAGACCCGTGAGAGTCAGGTGGGTGCTGCTTGTGGTCCACACGTTGTCGGCGGTATAGGTCCCAACCGGCCAGTTGATCGTGATGCCGGTCGCACCAAGAACTGTTGTCGCGGCTGTGGTCACCGTCGTCGTGAACGTATTGCCGCCGTCAGAGGACCACTTGAAGATTGCGGTACCTCGGGCCCCACCCGTCGTGATCTGGATGTTGAAATTGAGAACCCCGACAGGAGTTCCCGTCAGCTTGATGTCGGGCGGAGCCGTGCCGGTGGCTACGATGGAGTTCGAGATACTCGCGACTGAACCCGTCTGCCCCGCGAGCCCCGTCAGGTTGGTGTACCCACCGACGGACCAAAGATCCTTGGAGGAGTCTCCTGTGGTCTCTTTTTGAAACGTGTCCGAGCTGGCCTTATAGCGCCACCCGGCCGCGAGAAGACCGCGCGTCAATTTCCAAAACGCATGGAACTTCTCGTTCGAGGTGTTGATGAGCGTGTTGGGGATGACGATGTTCGGCATGGGCTTCTCTCAAGCGTTCGTGGGAACGGTCGTGCTATCCCAAAGCCCGATCACGATAGGGCCGATGGTAGATGTGCCGAGTTGGATACTCGTCGCGTTGTTGTAGGTTGTGTTTGCCACACCGCCTTCAGTCGTAAAAGCCCAACGAAGAGACCCTTTTCTCATCTTCGTGGCGATGCCAACCGGAGCTGCCGTACTGACTTGCGTGGAGATGATCCAGATGGACTCGCGAACAGCCAGGTTGGTGGTCGCTTGGGTTTGAACCCGTCCAGGTGATACAGGGTTCGTCCCAACGAGAACGGTACCAGAGTTGGAGCCACCCCCCGTGACGAAAGCCTGAAACTCTTGGTAGGCGTCTCCCGTTGGAAACCCTCGCCGACGCCAACCCTTGTAGGGGGTGAAGGAGGTGGCCACGAAAAAAGTGTCAACTCTGAATACGTCGGCGCTCGGACAGTTCGTAACATTCGACGTACGAGTCGAACCCGTCATGGGGTACTGCCCGCCGGACGAGGGTATGAACGTGACGTAGGGATCAACATCGCCCTCTTCACCGTCATCGGTACGCATGAAGAGGGTCCCCATGTAGGCCGCAGGGCTGGTGACTGGCCCTCCAACTGCTACGACATACGACCCGTCCATGCTCTGACCGGAGCCCTCGATGTTGGTAGCGCACATGATGTGTGCGTTTCCAATAGCTCCTGCGCTGCTGTTCAGGAACCAAGTGGCTGAACCCGTCCCGGCTGCGTTGCTCCCACCCGTGCCAAGAGACACCCAAGACCCTGGACCGGGGAACGTCGCTGTGGCTCCACCGGGGCAGATAGTTGCCGTAGTCCCCCCTGTACCTGCGAGGACCGAGAACCTGGACGCGGACTCCGCCGCTTGGTCCACCGTCTGATGGTAGGTGTGCCCGTTCGTCGGAATGTTCTTCCAGAGGACCAGCTCGCGGACGTACTCAATAGGAACCGGGCTCGCGGGGGTCAAAATCGTCGCCAACGAGGTGACCCCGGTGATTGTGTCCCCCGCGATGGACCACCCTCGGACGCCGCCCCCAGTGCCGTTCAAACGAGGCTCGACCACGATGTACCCGAGACCCCCGGAGGTGTCGGGGCAGAAGCCGATGATGACCCCTTGAGCGCCGGTCGTCGTCTGGTTGATGACCTCCCCCTTGAGGAAGGTGCCCGTCGGAACGTTGGTTCCAACAGGGATCTTCATCGTCGAGGGACCTTGAAGGTTGATCCAGGCTCCAAGCCCTGTGGCCCCCTGTAGATGCAGGGCGTAGGTCTGCGAGAGGGGGCTGACCTCGACCCAGATGAGCGCCCCGTTGTTGGTCTCTCCCGTGGCCAATGCGGCCGAGTTGTCGATCTCCACGCTCGTCGCGGAGATGACGCGGGTGATCATGAAGGTGCCGTTGTTCGCACCCACCGCCCCGTTGATGATCGTGATGCGATCCCCGACCGAGCCTCGGACGAGAGGAACCGTGGTGGGAGTCACCATGCCCGTCAGACCCGTGAGAATGGCCCGACCAGGAATGGCTCCACCCGTCCCGGCAGTCGCGATGGTGGCCGCAGCCCCTCCTTGCTTCTCGGTCCAAGAGACCGTTGCCGTTCCTACTTCGACGACTGCTCCTGGGTTGAAAATCGTGACCGTCGTGCCCGTCTGCGAGACGATCCTGAAGGTCCCGTTGTTGTTGGCGTTCACCGCCCCCGCGATCGTGAGCATCCGACCGACGGAGTTCGCCACGAAGCCCGAGACGCTGGAGATGATCGAGTTCCCGCTCGAAGCCGCTGCGATGGAGGGAGACGTTCCCGTCTGGGCTCCGACTTGGACGAGGTTGATGCCCCCACCCACACCCCAGCGATCCTTCGAGGCATCCCCCGTGGTTTCCTTCGCCGCACCCGTCGCATCCCCGCTCGCCTTGTACTTCCACCCAGCGGCGAGCAGTACCCGCGTGAGCTTCCACATGACGCTGAACGGCTCAGTGGTCGCGAAAGGTACGAAGTTGGGTACGACGACGTGGGACATGGACGTTCACCTCAGAGGTCGCACAAGAAAATCACTGGTTGACGGGAGTGGTCGTTCCATCTGCGGGGCCGACAACCATCGGGTTGGCGACGGACGAGAGTTGGATCCAACGCTTCGTATCGTACGTGTCCGTGCCAGCATTGCCTTGAACGACGTACATCCAGCGAAGCGTGCCCTTGCGGATGTTGATGGGGATGCTGTTGCCGACCTGTGCATACCAGCCTGCAATCCAGATTGGTTCACGCGGCTTTGTGGTGACGAAGGTACAGGCAACGGTCTCTGGAGTGCCCGCATTCTGAACTCCGAAGGCGCCCGTGGTGTTTCCCACCCACCACGCTTGAAGCTCCTGCCAGGAGTCGCCGTTCAGTACGCCTCCAGACTGATACCCTCGACGACGCCAGCCAATGAAAGGTGTGCTTCCATTGGTCAGAACGAACGACGATTGCCACACGTCACCGCTGCCGTTTGAGGCGTTCCCAACCGTCCGAGTGCGTGAGTTTGAAGCCTCAGCGGGTCGGAAGTACCAGACGTAGGGATCGACATCCCCATCTTCTTGCTCGTCAACGCGGAAGTAGCCCCACCCAGCGAAGCTCGTGGTTGCCACGCTGGGCGTACCAGCCGCCCAGATGAAGGTTCCGTCTTGAGAGACGCCTGAATCCTCAATGCAGTTTGCACAGAGAATTTGGGACTTTCCAAGGTTGACGGCTATGCTACTACCCACCCAGGTCTGGGAACCAGTCGTTACCGCACCGGAGCCCCCCTGGCCCTGGGGCGAATACGACCCGTAGACGGGGAACCCGTTGGTAGTCGGAAGACCCGTCGCACCCCCAGGGCAAATCGTGATCGTGGTCAGGGTGGAAGCCATCGTCGAGAACCGGCCCGTCCCCGAAGCAGACGTGGTGGCTTCCGATGCTTGATCGATGACCTGGAAGTAGATGTGTCCAAGGGTGGTCGTGTTTCTCCAGAAGACGATCTCCCGCACGAACTCGATGACCGTTGCTGAGGGAGTCACCGTCGCGCCCGAACGAGCACCCGTGATGAGGTCTGTAGACCAGCCACGAGGCCCGCCACCCGTCCCGCTGAGGCGTGGGGCGATGACGAGGTAGCCTTGCCCATTGGAGTCCGTCACAACGCCCAGGAACTCTCCCGTGGCCCCGCTCGTCGTCTGCGTGACGTTCTCACCCCGGATGAAAGTCCCCGACGGGATGCTTGCCCCGATGGGCACCTTCATCGTCGAAGGCCCCTGTCCACACCACCAAGCCCCTGTCCCCAAGGTCGGGAACGTGTCGAGGAGTGCGCTCAGTTCGGTCCAAGTCGCGGTTCCTGGCGTGGTCTCGGCGATGGCCGCCGGGTTCTCGATGTCCACCGAGGTAGCGGAGTTGAACTTCGTGATAAGCCAGGTCCCATCGTTTGCGCTGTTGGTCGCACCCGTGATTTTCAGGAAGTGCCCAACCGAGGTAGTCGCAAACCCAGTGAGCCCAGTGACGGTAGACCGGCCTCCGTAGGAGGTCGTGGTCGGCGTACCGATCGTGAACGAGACGGTGGCCGTCTGCGCACCGACTTGGACGCCGCCCCCCCACTTGTCGTTGTTGGGGTTCCCTGTGGCTTCCTGCGTGGTGGCATCTGAGCTGGCCTTGTACCGCCAGCCTGCGGTCTTCAGGGCACGGGTGATCTTCCAGATCCCGGACGACTGGTCGTTCGAGGTGTTGAGGAGGAAGTTCTCGACCTGGATGTCCATCGGCTAGAACCCGTACCCGTTCATCGGAATGGAAACCCCATCCCAAGGCCCCATCACGAAGGGGCCTCCGACGCCAATCCCGTTCAAGGAGGTGTCCGCCTGCATGTAGGCCCCGTTGAGGAGAAGCCGGTTACAGGCTCCTCCTTGCGTGATGAACCACCATCGGAAGTAGCCCTTTCGCATCTTGAGCGGGCCGGCAGTGGGACCGATCGAAACCACGTACAAGGCTTCTCGGATGGGGTTGTTGGGGTTGGGATGGTTGGCGACCTTGTGTGGGAACTGCTGGTTCCCAGGGGCGGATAGAAGTGTCGCAGAGCCGTTCATCAAACAACCCAACGAGAAGTCTTGGTAGTTGTCGGCTGTCGCGAACCCACGACGACGCCACCCCCGCATGTGTGTGACCGCAGTGCAAAGAGTGCTGGCCTTCAAGTAGGGGGCTACACCCGAAGAGAGGAAGGTGCTTACGTTCACGGTGCGGGTGTTCGAGTACGACGCCAGGGAGTTGGCCACGAAGCAGGCATAGGGATCAAGATCCCCATCCTCGGACCCGTCCATGTGCATGAAGGAGGTCGCGCAGTAGGCGTCCACAGCCTGATTCAAGATCCCCATCAAGACGGTCCACGAGCCATCCGCACTCTCGGAGGAGTTCTCGATGCAGGTCGCGCACATGACGTGGATGCTGCCGATGGGCTGACCCGTTGAAGTGTTGTGCCAGTTGACTGGTCCGGTGGTGGCGGCACCAGAGTTGGCCGTCCCGAACATGACGTAGGACCCCGGAGCCGGGAAGGTCGCTGCAACGCCTCCTGGGGCGACGGTGTTGTTGACGCTCCCGCCTGTTGCGAGGACCGAGAACCTCGATGCGGACTCCCCCGACTGGTCCACCGTCTGCGTCCACATGTGGCCCGTAAGAGCAGCGGCTTTCCAGATGACGAACTCCCGAACGTACTCGATGGGGGCCGTCGCCGAGGACGTGATCGTAGCGCCGGAGCCTGTTGGAGTGGAAGCTGCGGAGACCGTGTCGGTGCCACCCGTTGTCCACCCCCTGACGCCTCCGCCAGTGCCGTTCAGGCGAGGCTCTACGACGAGGAAGCCCAGACCCCCAGAGGTGTCTGTGAGGCACCCCAGGATGGTTCCTGTCGCACCCGAGGTCGTCTGGGTCACGAGTTCGCCCCGGAAGAAGGCGGTAGACGGGACGTTGGTGCCGATCGGGATCTTCAGAGTTGAGGGACCTTGGAGGTTGATCCAAGCTCCAACACCTGCGGCTCCGTTGATGCTGGTCGGGTAAGTCTGCTGCGTGGGGCTGCACTCGGCCCAGCTCAGGGTGCCGTTGCCTGCATCCGTCGTTGCTGCGGAGTTGTCGATCTCAACCGATGTGGTCGAGATGACCCTCGTGATCATGAAAGTCCCGTTGTTGGCCCCCGTGGTGGCCCCGATGATCGTGAGGCGGTCCCCCACCGAGCCTCGGTTTACTGGAAAGGCAACAGGAGCAACGAACGGCGTACCCGATGAGACTGAGAAGATCGCTCGTCCAGGGGTTGCTCCGCCTGTACCTACGGCCGTGATCGAGCCGTTGGCTCCGCCGTGCTTCTCCGTCCAGGTGATCGTCGTGGTTTCGGTCGTGGACGCTGGATTGAACACCTTGACGGTTGTGGCACTCGTGTAGGCCACAATCCTGAAGGTACCGTTGTTCGAGGCGTTCACCGCCCCGGAGATGGTCAGGTACCGGCCTACCGAAAGGGTGGCGCTGAACGTGGCGCCCGTGATGACGTGCGTCACGGTCCCGTCCGTGTTCGCCGTCATCGTGTCCGAGCTGGTCCCAGTCTGGACGTTGGCGTTCAGGACAACACCGCCCCCGACGCCCCACTTTTCGAGGAGGAAGTTCCCGGTCGTATCCTTCACGCCCGTCGCCGTCGCATCCCCACACGCCTTGTACTTGTACCCGGCAGCGAGAAGGGCTCGTGTGAGGACCCAGAAGCCGAAGAAGGCGTCGGAGTTCGACGGACCCGTCGTAGGCATCTTCTGATTTGCGAGAATGACCTGTGCCATCGCTTACGCCCAGGTGAGGATGAGCTTCGCGCTCGTGCAATCGACGTGGTCGCTGGTGGACCCTGCCGTGGTCATCAGCAGTTGAACCTCGTAGTCCTTCGAGGAACCTGGGAGGGTCACCGTTGCCGACACGACCGCAGGCGTGGTGGAGCTGCTCGAAAGGACCGAGCCCGCAACGGGGCCTCCGTCCGTCAGGTTGTAGAGCTGGATCTGAGCGGTCTTGCCGGTCGTGGCCTCGACGATCGCCTGGAAGGTGATCTGCGTGTTCGCGGGAAACTTCGAGGGGTCCAGCCGGATGTTCCCGATCCGGGTGTAGACGATCTGGCTCGTGGCCTGGAGCCCCGTGACGATGGGGACATCCAGCGCACCTGGAACCGCCTTCGGGTCAGCAGCTCCAATGCCGTGGACCGTCCAGTTGGTCCCATCGAAAACGGCCTCAAAAGACCACGCATGAGTCCCTGATGGAGGAGCGGTCAGGGCGAACAGCGTGGTACCTGCGATGCCGTTGACGAGGGTGAAACCCCCGGAGCCTGCCGTGATGTTCACCTTGAACTTGAACCGCTTGCCTTCAGCGGCCCCCGCCGTGGAGAGTTCCTGGGTGTAGAGGCCAGAGCCCGTCAGGTTGAAGACCCGGTATGGCTTGTCGGTCCCATCGACGACCGCGACCGTGGTGGGCGTCCCGGAGGCGAAGTTGACCGTGGCCACCTTGCCGACGAAGCGGCCCACGCTGCCCCGTAGGAACCGGAGGATGGCATCCAGGAAGACGTTGGTGGATGCGTCCTGACGGCCTTCCCAGCCCGCCTCTTGGGCTGCGACGGACCCCCCGATGTTGGTCATGTTGCCGGTCATCCCGGCGGTGGGGAGGTAGTGACCGTAGTCCGTGTCCGCGACCCCGAAGAACCGAACGTCGGTCGTCACGACCGGCCCCGAGTCCGTCCGGACGAGCTTGATGATGTAGATCCCGTCCGTCGGAGGGGTCACCGTTGCCGTCTGGGTAGCAGCCCCGGAGATGACGGGAGCTGAGCCAAGGGGCCCCGGGAAACCCACGATGGTCCAAGCCCAGGAGGTTGCCCCACCACCGGCTGCGTCAAAGAGCGTGACGGCAGAGGTAGTCAGAAACCCGAGAGCGGACTCCCCGGCTGCTGGGGTATTACCCCCCTGGCTGAACTGGATGGAGGCGGCAGGCATTCAGACTTCCTTTTTTGGGTGCCTATGAAGGTAGGCGTCGATGCCCTTTCGGTTGGTTTCGTACATACCGAGCGCCATATTGCACTTGCGGCATAGAAGCTCTCTGAACTGTCCCGTTGCGTGGTCGTGATCAACACAAACTGAACAGGCTTGTCTGCCTGAAGGAAGCATTTTGACTTGGCAAATTCCGCACTTGCCGTCTTGTGAGGACCATGCTTGTTGGACTTCCTCCAGCGTCAGCTTGTACGTCTTTTTGAGGTGTTGGGCCTGACGTACGCTTCGACGACTCTCTCGGTTTTTGACCGCGTAACTCTTTTCGTACGTACGGATCTTCTCTGGGTTCGCAGCTCTATAGCGAGCCACCACCTGACGACGCTTTTCTTTGGAGTCTGGCCTAATTGACTCCATACCTGCTCAGGCCAGCGTGATGGTGAGCGTCACCGTCAGCGTGTCGTTCGTGAAGAGCGTTCGAGACGAGAACTGGATCTCGTGTGCCATGACGCCGACCGCCGCAGCGTCGAAGGCGGCTG
>Ga0315291_10003851_pt1 | contig 19270 bp, 19 predicted proteins | sample YL17G12_20_MG_FD_203070 | JGI IMG/M metagenome (GOLD analysis project Ga0315291, IMG submission 203070) | Sediment microbial communities from Yellowstone Lake, YNP, Wyoming, USA - YL17G12_20 | ecosystem: Environmental > Aquatic > Freshwater > Lake > Sediment | place: USA: Wyoming | collected...
GGTTGAGGAGATTGCCCAGGTCGTTGGCGAGGTCGTCGGCGTAGCGGCGCAGCACGCCTTCCACCGAGAAGTCGCCGTCCTGCCCGAAGGTCATCTCGCGCAGCTCGTAGTAGCGCAGCGCGTCCACCGCGCGCTCCTGCGTGCAGCCTGTCTCCGCCATCACTCTTTCGAGCACCGGCTCGGGCCGGGGTGGCTGGACGCTGCGCGACTTGCTGATCTTCTCTCCAGCCACGGTCCAGTAGCCGTGGGCGGCCATCTGTTTCGGCAGCGGCAGCCCTGCGGACATGAGCATCGCCGGCCACATGGTGGCGTGGAAGCGGGTGAAGATGTCCTTCGCCATGACGTGCAGGTCGGCCGGCCAAAACTTCGCGAACTCCTCCGCGTCATCCGGGTAGCCGGCGCAGGTGAGATAGTTCACGAGGGCGTCGGCCCAGACGTAGATCACCAGCCCCTCGGAATCCGGGATGGAGGGCGGCAGGGGGATCCCCCAGGTGGAGCGCCGGGTGACACAGACGTCGCGCAGCCCGCCGCGGATGAAGCTGACCGCTTCGTTCTTGCGGAACTCCGGAATCAGCCAATCGGGATTGGCCGCGATGTGCGCGAGCAGTCGGTCGCCGTAGTTGGAGAACCGGAAGAAGTAGGCGGGCTCGCTCACCCACTCGACCGGGCGGCCGCACTCCGGGTTGGGGCAGCGACCGTTGATGAGTTCGGTCTCCGCTAGGAAAGTCTCATCGGGAACGCAGTACCAACCTTCGTAGCTGCCGAGATAGAGGTCGCCATTCCGGTAAATGGTCTCGAAGAAGCGCTGCACCGCGCGGTGCTGCCGCGGCTCTGTTGTGCGGATAAAGTCGTCGTAGGAGATGTTCAGCCGGCGCCAGTCCTCCACGAACTGCGCCGCGACGCGATCCGCGTAGGTCTTCGGGTCCACGCCGGCCTCCTCCGCCAGGCGCAGCACCCGGACCGCGTGCTCGTCGGTGCCGGTGGTGAAGAGCACGTCGTCGCCCCGGAGGCGCCGGTAGCGGGCGAGCGTGTCGCAGGCAATGCTAGTATAGGCCGTGCCGACCGTGGCGACGGCGTTGACGTAGTAGATCGGCGTGGTGATGTAGAACTTCACCCGTGAACGCTCCGGAGCCGGATGACTCGAGTGACAGCTAGTGGCAGGTCGCGCAGTTGCCGGACGAGCAGCTCGCGCAGCTCGACCCGACCGACTTCGCGCTCCCGCCTTCGCCCTTCGTGCGGGCAGAGAAGACCGACATGATGCGGCGCATCTTGCCACCGCCGCAACTCGGGCACTTCACGCCCTTGCCGTTGCTGCCGACCTGGCAAAGGCGCTCGGTTATCGCGTCACATTTCCCGCACTTGAACTCATAAAGGGGCATTCCGAAAGCCCTCCGGCTCAACCATACCCAAGCCCAAGCAAACTATAGCACCGGCATTTGGCAGGTGTCAACGCAAGGGGATTGCCGGCCAAGCAGGGGTCCTCGCCGGCCATGTAATACCTTACTGTGGCCACGGGCATCATTGGCTGGGAGGAACGAGCATGCTCAAGGAATTCAAGGAGTTCGCTCTGCGAGGGAATGTGGTGGACATGGCGGTTGGGATCATCGTCGGGGCGGCGTTCGGGACGATCGTGCGATCGTTGGTGGCCGATGTCATCATGCCGCCCATCGGGCTGCTGCTGGGGAAGGTTGACTTCTCGAACCTTTACCTGGTGCTGGAGCCGGCGACGGCGAAGGCGGAGGCAGTGACGCTGAGATACGGGCTGTTTATCAACCACATCGTCAGCTTCGTTATCGTCGCGTTCTGCACGTTCCTGCTCGTCAAGCAGATCAACAAGCTAAGGCGTCCCGCGCCGGCGGCCGCGCCGACGACGAAGGAATGCCCGTTCTGCCTCTCGGCCATTCCGGTCAAGGCGACGAAGTGTGCGCATTGCACGTCCAGCCTAGCCGCGTGAAGGAACAGGGAATGGGGCAGGAGCACCCTTCGATCTCACTCAGGGCAAGCGCTCCTGCCCCACGGATGGGCCCAACGGCACTTGCGACGGCCAGGGCGGGATGGTATAATGCCCGTCGTTGTGCCATGGACGCGGCCTGATGGAGGCCGCTCCTAGCGGGCCTTCCTGCTCCCAGCAGTGGAGCCGCACAAGACCAGAGGAAGGAGGTCCCCTCCTGTGCGCGACTACGAGATCATGTTCATTGTCGAGCCGACGCTCTCCGACAGTGACATCGAGACCATCCAAGAGCGTCTTCGTGAGCTGGCCGTCTCCCGCGGCGCGGAAGTGAAGAAGCTGGCAGTCTGGGAGCGGCGCCGGATGGCCTACCCGATCAAGGGGAGGCGCGACGGCATCTATGTGCTGGCCGAGCTCAAGGCCAATCCGTCAGTGGTGAAGGAACTCGACCGGCAGTTGTCGGTGACAGAGAATGTGCTCCGGCACATGGTGGTGAAGCTCGACGAGGACTAGCGCCCGGTTGCGGCCGCGCGCGAATCGTGGGATTCTGCATCGCTTTTCGGACTAGGCAGAACGAGATGCCCACTGAGAGGAAGGCGGTATGCTGAACCGTGTGATCTTGGTAGGCCGTCTGGTAGCGGATCCCGAGCTGCGCTACACGCCCAGCGGGGTGCCGGTGGCGAACTTCCGGCTGGCGGTGGACAGGCAGTTCAAGAGCCAGGGCGGGGAGCGGGAGACGGATTTCATCAACATCGTGGCTTGGCGCCGCAGCGCCGAGTTCGCCACCAACTATCTCGGCAAGGGCCGGCTGGTGGCGGTGGAGGGACGGCTTCAGATCCGCCAATGGACCACGAACGACGGACAGAAGAGGACGTCAGCAGAGGTCGTGGCCGACAACATCCAAGGGCTCGACCGGCCCAAGGAACCCGGCGCCGCCATGCCCGAGGAGACGAGCGGCCTCGAACCGGAGCCGGAGGTAGGCGAGGAGGCAGGCTCTGGACCGTGGGCCGATGAGTAGTTGGGCTATCCGCATCGCTGAACGGCGCAGACGTCAGGCCGGGCAAGCACGCTCCTGCCCGACAAAGGCACGTCTCGCGCGTCGCTGAAAGCGTGGAAGGTAGAGGACTATGTCTCAGGCAGAGGACAAAGAGGAGACGTTGGACGAGCAGGTGTTCGGGCAATCCGAGGGTGCAGCGGGAGAAGAGCGGCCCCGCAGGGGCGCGCGCGGTCGCGACCGTGACCGCGGTGAGCGGGAAGCTGGCGGCCGACGCGGGGCTGGTGGTCGCATGCGGCGTCCGCGGCGTAAGGTGTGTGCGTTTTGCGTGGACAAGGTGAAGAGGATAGACTACAAGGATCACCAGCGGCTCCGCGACTATGTGTCCGACCGGGGCAAGATACTGAAGAGCCGGATGACGGGGAACTGCTTCAAGCACCAGCGCAAGCTAGCGGCAGCGATCAAGCGATCCCGGCAGGTGGCTCTCTTGCCATTCGTCGCGGAGTAGATGCGCGGCAGCGGCGCGCGGCTGGGCCAAGGGGTTGATGCCATGGCGGGTGGGGCAACGAGTAGGATCAGCTTGGACGACCGGAACGCGTGTTCGGCGCTCGACCCTGGTAAGATGCTGGACTTCGCCGTCGGCGTTCCTGAACAGGTCAAGGATGCCGTGCGGATCGGGCGGGAGTTCGAGCTGCCGCGAGAGTTCCCGGATCCGCGGCTGATCGTGCTTTGTGGTATGGGGGGGTCCGCTGTGGCGGGTGACTTCCTCGCCCGGCTGTGCGAGCCGGTTGCTCCGATTCCCTTCCTGGTGAACCGGAACTACGACATACCCGATTGCGTCGGCCGCGACACCTTGTTCATCGCGTCCAGCCACTCCGGCGATACCGAGGAGACGCTCGCGGCAGCCGACGCTGCGCTGGAGCGCGATGCGCGCGTGCTGTGCATCACGACGAACGGGGCCCTTCAGGACTGGGCGCGCGAGCGCGAAGGACCTCGACTCGGGCTACTGTCCATCCCGCAGACGACGCCGAAGATGCCGCCGAGGGCGGCGCTGGGGTATTCGTTCGTCCCTCTGGTCATGGTGCTCGAGAAGCTGGGGATCTACCCCAACGCAGAGCGGCAGTTGAGCGATGCTATCCCTCTCCTCGAGAACCTCCGCGACCGGCTGCGTCCCGAGGTCCTGGCGGAGCGCAACGAGGCCAAGCAGCTAGCCAAGGCGCTCTATGGCCGCATACCATGGGTGCAGGGCACGGTCGGGATCATGAGCGCGGCCGCCTATCGGTGGCGCACCCAGTTCAACGAGAACAGCAAGGTGCTGGCTTACTCCAGCGAGTACCCCGAGCTCAACCATAATGAGGTCATCGGCTGGGAGCGGGCCGAGAGTTGGAGCGATCTCCTGAGCGTGATCATGCTGCGGCGCGCGAGCGATCACTGGCGGGTGAGGGCGCGGGTTGACATCACGAAGACGAGGTTCATTGCGCCGAAGGCGCCGGTCCACCTGCTCGAGGCGGAGGGCGCGTCACCGCTGGCGCAGCTTCTCTGGATGGTCTACTACGGTGACTTCGTCAGCCTCTATCTGGCTTTCCTGAAGGAGGTTGACCCCGCCTCCATCGCCTCCCTGAACATCCTCAAGGCCGATCTGGCGAGACTCTCGGCTCCGGTGCAGTAACGCCTCCGGGCCGCGATGTGGTATCGTCGTTTTGACTCTTGCTCGAGGGAGGGAGAACCATGGCGCGAGGCAGAGGGCGCGGCACCCCAACACGCGGCCGCGGCAAGGTCAGGGACTACTACGAGGGGATCCCTACGGATGCCGAGTACAAGCGAGTGGCGCACCAGCGCGCGGTGCAGCAGATCCGCAAGGCATGGCTGATCAGGCTGCTCATCGTCGCTCTCATCGCTGGCGCAGTCTACCTCTGGGGCGATGATGTGATGAAAATGGCACGCTCGGAGGCCCATCAGACCGGCGCGGAGCTTGAGGAGGTGGGGGGCAATATCAGGGGCGGTGCCGCGCGCCGGAGCGGGGCCGATTGGGTGGAGGGGGAACCTTAGTGACGTAGGGCAGGAGCCACGCGTCCTGCCGGCAGGGCATGGGGGGGACAGAGGGCCTGCTTCACAGAGCCGGGTCCGACGCTGGAGGGTGTGGGGGCGCCACCATCGAACTCCGTTCTCTGCGCTGCACAGCAATGGCTACGCGATGCAGAGCAGCGCGCTAACGAGCGAGGCTCGTGCTTCGCAGCGGAGGATGAGCGATGGCGAAGACGCTGGTCGGGGCTGCTGACTACGTCAGCGAGACTCTTCAAGCACTTGCCCATCCCGGCGCCCTTCTCGTTTCCCTGGACAAGCGCGGACGCCCCAACGCGATGACCATCGGATGGGGATCGCTTGGGGTCTTCTGGGGCGAGCCGATCTTCATCGTGCCGGTGCGCCAGTCGCGCTATAGCTACGGGTGCATCAACGCGACCGGAGACTTCACGGTCAACCTCCTGCCGCGCAAGCTGGCGGACATCGCAAGCTTCTGCGGAACTGTTTCGGGCCGCGACCACGACAAGCTCACCGAGGCGAAGCTTACGGCGCGCAAGAGCCTGGAGGTGAAGTCGCCGATCATCGAGGAGTGCGTGCTGCACTACGAGTGCCGGGTCGTTCACGTAAACGACCTCGCGCCGAAGGCGCTGGCCGACAAGCTGATGGGGAAGTCGTATCCGCGGGGCGACTACCACCGGTTCTTCTTCGGGCAGATCGTGGCGGTGCGGGCGGAGGAGAACCTGCGGCGTAGGTTGTAGACCGGAACAAGGAGCTTCGGCAGTGAGACTAGCGAAGCAGCAACGGCGGAAGCTGTCGGGCCCGGCTCGGTTCCGAACGATCGTCTCGGGCACAGTACAGATGGTTGGCTTCAGGGCATTCGCCGAATCCCGCGCCGGCATGCGAGGGATCACCGGTTTCGTGCGGAACCTGCCGAGCGGTGAGGTCGAGGTGGTGGCGGAGGGTGACCGCGCGTTGCTGGAGGAGCTCCTCGCCGAGCTGCGCCGCGGGCCAAGCGGTGCGCGGGTCCGAGATGTGATGGTGAGCTGGGAGCAGGCGCGGGGCGAGTTCGGGGATTTCACGGTTCGGTACGGGATGTGGTGAGGCGCCTTTGCGGGAGGGATGGCAGCTTCACGGGAGGAGGACGTGATGGAGGTCGTTGCGATCTGTGGCAGCGCGAGGCTGAAGGGCAACACTGCGACGTTGGTTGAAGCGCTGCTTGCGGGCGCGCGGGAGGAGGGTGCGAAGACGACGCGCTTCAACCTGACGACGATGAAGATCGGCGACTGCGATGCCGATCGTATGTGCCTGGAGAACGCGGAGGCCGGGTGCATTCAGAACGACGACATGCAGCAGATCTACGCGGCGCTGAAGCAAGCCGATGCCTGGGTGTTCGCGGGGCCGGTCTACTTCTGGAACGTGTCGGCCTCGCTGAAGCGGGTGATTGACCGGCTCTACGCCTTCTACACGGAGGAGGGCGGCTGGCATCTCGGGCTGGAGGGGCGGCGCAAGGGGGCGGTGATCGTGGTGCAGGCCGATGGCGAACAGGAGACGCCCAAGCGGATCGCGGAGTACCTTGCCAGCGTGCTGCGCGATCTGAACTGTGAGGTGATAGAGCAGATCGCGGAGGGCGGCATTGGCGACCTCGGCGACGCGGCGAAGCAGCCGGACCTGCTGGGGAGGGCGAGCGAGCTGGGGAGGAAGCTGGCGTCCGCGTAGAGGCCAGTCCAGGAGCGCTCTCGGCGCCGAGCGGGCCGGAGGCCGGGTGTATGCTGAGCGGCCTCGGGCCTCCCCGACTGCTGTGGCGCGCCCTGCGGGCCAACGCGACAAGACCCGTGGCTCATGTCGGCTGCGAGCAGGTCAGGTCACGTGACTCCGAGAGCTGCTTGGTCGGTGCGAGTGCTCGGCTGTTCGCTGGTGCGTGTGCTGAACGCCATTAGGGTCTGGCCGCTGAGCGCCAGCACAACGGGGAGCCATGCGTTCCACAGCCGGGGCTCTCCCAGCCGTCCCCCCACGAACACGAGGAGAGCGAAAGGTGGGAGCGCCCAGCAGGCACGTCGCAAGAAGTCGCTCTTGCTGCGCCAGCGCCAAGGGGCCAACAACCACAGATACCCGGTACCCGCTGACATGAGCATCAGATTCTCGAACGCGCCGAGGAGATTCCTGCCGAGGAGAAAGTCCAGATTCTCCCGCACATGGATCTCCACCAGCTCTCCGCCGGGCGGGTGGAGCAGAAGGCGTAGGCCGGACGAGATCGCCAGGAAGATGGCAAGCTGGGCCGCGCCCAGACGGAGCGTTCGGTGCGGTCCGAGCACGCGCCATTGGGTGGAGATGAAGATGAGAAAGAGGAAGAAGGTTGTCTCACGGTTGAACGTCGCCACAGTGAACACCGCAAGATAGAGCAGGTAGCGCCGCTCTACCAGCGCGAGCAGACAGGCCGTCCAGAACGCGATGTCTGCGAAGTCGTAGGGCCAATACCACCCGACGGTCCCGAGCAGGGCAGCACCGACGACGAACGGGCTCAAGTCCGCGACGGGCGGAGCAACGAAATGCCTCATCCATTTTCTCAGGAGAGCCATGAGGGCGAAGAGAACGAGAACGCGAAGCCCGACGTCGCTCAGGACAGGATCGCCCGTGCCGTTGAGCTTCGACACCCACCGGATCACCCACGGCATCAGTACGCGGTAGGCGAATGGCGCCTCCGCCGTGCCCGCAGCGAAGCGCTGGATGCTTGCCGCGTCCAACTGGACAGCCGTCTGCCAGTAGACCCGCGTGATCACCCAGGCCATCCCAAGGTAGACGGCATAGAGGGACCAGTTGCCGCGCGCGACGGCCGCCCAGAGGGTGTCATTCCTGGACCCTTGGCGAGCCAGCGGAGAGTCGTCTGTGGAAAGTGGGAGTCGCATCCGATTCCCCGTCCGCTTCGCGGTTCCGTGCTGGTGCGCTGCTCTCAGCAGTCTCTGTACCACAGGATGCCTGCTCATCCACATAGGTCTTCGTTGGATGGTGTCTGCGGAGCGATACCGATGGTCGCGGCCACGCAGCCATGGGGCCTTCCGCGCTCGTTCAGCCTCCGACCACGGGGCTCACCGCGTGACGCTTGGACAACGTTTGGCGTACGCGCGCCTGAACTCATCTCACCCGTTTGCCTACTGCTACGCTCTCCACACCTGCACTCTGGCGCGGCGTGATCCAGGCGAGAGGGGCAGGTATCGGAGGCGAGTCTCGATTGCCTCGTTTTGAGGGCCGAACGGAGTCTCGCGCGGGATGCGGGTCAGCGCGCGGGCCTCAACAAGGCGCAGGTTGAGTCGCTCCGGCTCCCTTCGCTTGCCACCCCCCACCCGTGCTGATATACTCCGGTGGCGCTCACTCCCGTGGGATCTGCTGGGAATGGCAACCACCGCCTCCGACTCGAATCTTGATCGTCTCGTCCAGAAGGCTAAGCGCAGTCTGGCGCAGCGGAAGTCGCCCCGCGCGGGATTTGGCAAGGCCGAGGCGAAGGCGCTGGAGACGCGGTATTCGCAGTTCCGCGATGCTCGCGATGAGGATGGGTTTCTGACCGAGAGCTGCCTCGCCGTTCACCGGCCCGACACACCCCGCCCATGGTTGCACCTGATGGGCAGTCCTCATGACGAACCCTATGGGGTGTTGGGATCGTTCTGCGATCCGACCGGGTCGGGCTTCCTCTGCTACGAGAGCGTGCTTGCCGGTCCCGTCACCTCGCACAAGGACACGAGCTACGTCCCGACCGCGCCGCGCAGCACCGATGTGCGGGAGTTCTACCTGCGGGAGGAACGCGCCGGCCGCCCGGCGATCTGGCACATGCTTCCCCAGGTCGGGTGCGAGCCCGAGCGATACTCGGGTTACTCGTGCTGCATGTATCCCGGGTGGATGGAGATCGAGAGCACGAGACGGCAGATTCGCTCGCGGCTTCGCGTCTTCGTGCCGGTTGACGACAGCTGCGAGGCCTGGACGATCACGATCGAGAACACGAGCAGTCGGCCTCGCCGCCTGAAGCAGTTCACTCGCGTGAACTGGGGACTGGAGAGCCATCCGTCCTACTACTTCGACCCGCGCGTGACATCGGCCGGGGACCACCTCAAGGACCTGCGCGCAATCGTCGCGCTGAACCGACACAAGGCGAACGCGCTGCCGCGCACCGGCTTCATGATGTCGAGCGCGGCGTTCCGGGGATTCGACCTCAGCGGCGAGGATTTCACGGGCGGAGGGCACTTCCGCGAGTTCCCGCGGGCGGTGGAGGAGGGGCGGTGCCGCAACTCGCTCGGGCTTCAGCCATACCTGGGATTGGTCGGAGCCCTGCAATTCGACGTGAACCTGGTGCCGGGCGCATCTCGGACGGTGCACGTGCTGGTCGGCCGCACCGAGCGCGAGCCGGCCGACTACCGCAAGCACCTGGCGAGCCTGCGGAGGAAGTACTTCACCGGCGCTGGCGTGGAGCGAGAGTTCAAGCGGGGCGCGAAGGCGTGGAAGGATGAGTTCGGCCACGTTACGATTCGCACTCCCGATGACGAAACAGACCGTCTGTACAACGTCTGGCTGAAGTACCAGCAGCACAACACCGCCCGCTTCACCCGAGCGCTGGACCAGATGGGGTACCGCGATGTGCTTCAGGACACGATGGGGCTGTGCAGCTTCGATCCGGGGTACGTCCGCAACATGCTGCCGATTGCGCTTAACTATCAGCTCCGCGACGGCCGGGCCATCCGGCAGTTCTTCAAGTACCCGAACACGAACGCGCCCAATGACGAGCGCATGTATGGTGACAGCCCGGTGTGGATCGCCGACACGTTGGTCACCTATCTTGAAGAGACCGGCGACTTCGACATCCTCGACGAGAAGGTGGGGTTCTACGATTTGGCCACGCATCGTCAGGACAACCGCATCAAGAAGTCGGTTTACGAGCACGCGCTGCTGGCGCTGCAGGGGCTGTTCAACAGCCGCGGGCAGAGGGGGCTCTGTCTGATCGGGCACGGCGACTGGAACGATGCCATGGACGGCCTCTCCAAGCGCGGCCGGGGGGTGAGCACCTGGCTTTCGATCGCGCTGGTCTACGAATCGAAGCGGCTGCTCAAGCTCGCCGAGCACGTGGGTGACAGACGCACGGCCGATCTACTGCACCTCATCATCGAGACGATGACCGAAGCGGTTAACGCGAGCACGTGGGATGGCGACCACTATATCTTCGGGTTCAACGATGATGGCCTGGCGCTGGGCGCGAACGGCAATGCAGAGGGGAGGATCCACGCGACGGTGAACGCCTGGGCGCTGCTCTCCGGCGTGGCGGCGGCGGCCGGGCGGGAGGAGGCGCTGCTCAAGGGGATGAGACGGCTGGCGACGCCCATCGGCCTGGCGCTAATTGACATCCCCTACACGCAGAGGAGCAGGGAGCTTGCCGGCCGGATCGCGGATGTGACCCCTGGGCAGTTCGAGAACGGCGCGGTCTATACCCATGCCCATGCATTCTATGTGTATGGGCTGGTCAGCTCTGGGCGCGCCGAGGAGGCGTACCGGCAGATGAAGCTCGCGCTGCCCGGTAACACATTCCCCGACATCGCCACCGGGCCGCCGCACCAGCAGTCGAACTTCGCGGTGGGGCCATCGCACCCCGACTTCGGCATGAACCTATACTCCAACTTCACCGGCGCAACCGCGTGGTATCTGAGGACCATCGAGCGTATGGCGGGAGTGCTGGCGGACTTCGACGGGCTGCGGATCGCGCCGGCTGCGCCGCCGGAGTGGCGGGAGTACGAGGTGCGGAAGCACTTCCGCGGCATTCATTATCACTTCCGCTTCCACCACAAGAGCAAGCGCAACGCCGTGACGTCGGTTGTGGTGGACGGCCGGCCGCTGAAGCCAGTGGATGGCGAGTTCGCGATCCCGTTGCCCAAGCGCAAGCCAGCGCACGCGGTCCAAGTGGAGGTGGTGATGTGAGCGCCGAGGCGATGTTGGCCAGGCTCATTGAGAGGTATCCGCCTCTCGGCTCCTGCCGCGCAAGCATCGAGGCGGCGCGCGAGGCGATCGAGCGCTGTTTCGCAGACGGCGGCAAGCTGTTGCTCTGTGGGAACGGCGGAAGCGCGGCCGACTGCGAGCACATCGCCGCAGAACTGCTCAAGGGATTCGAGCGGAAACGGCCGCTTCCGGAGGACCTGCGGCGGGCGCTCGCCGCCCAGGGAGACGACGGCGCCGAGCTGGGCGCGAAGCTGCAGCAGGGCCTGCCTGCGATCTCGCTCGTCGGTCACCCGAGCTTGGCGACGGCGGTCGCCAACGATATTGACCCCGATCTCGTGTTCGCGCAACTCGTGGCCGCGCTAGGGAGTGTTGGCGACGTGCTGCTCGCGCTCAGCACGAGCGGCCGCGGGCGGAACGTATTCCTGGCAGGGGTGACTGCCAAAGCCCTGGGGATGGTGACGATCGCGCTGACAGGGCGAGGAGGCGGCCGGCTAGGAAAGCTGTGCGACATCTGCATAGATGCGCCAGGCGAGACGACGGCCGATGTGCAGGAGATGCATGTCCCGATCTACCACTACCTCTGCCGGGCGATCGAGGAGAGGTTTTTCTCAGATGAAGGATGATCGGACGAAAGCGCCTGGGATGAAGAAGCCAGCCTCCCGGCCGGCTGGCAAGTCGGCCTCGCCTGCGAGGCCCCCGTGGATGCTGCGGGAGATTCGCGAGGAGCCGGACCGCGTGGAGACGCTTATCGCCCGGGAGGCCAAGCGCCTCGAGCGGGCATTAGCCCGCTTCCGTGACACACGCCCACCGTTCATCCTCGTCGCCGGCCGCGGCACGTCGGACAACGCCGCCCGCTACGGCAGATACCTGATAGAGCACTTCGTGGGCATCCCGATCTCGGGAGCAGCGCTGTCGCTCTTCACGCTCTACCCCGCCCCGATGCATCTGCGTGGATCGCTGGCGATCGGCCTGTCGCAGTCCGGCGAGAGCAGCGATGTCGTCCGCGCGATCGTCGAGGCGAAGCGCGCCGGCGCGTTCACCATCGCAGTCACGAACAACGGGCGGTCGTCTCTGGCGAATGCGGCCGACTACACGGTGCTGCTGCACGCGCAGAGAGAACGGGCGGTGGCAGCGACCAAGACGTACACCGCCCAGCAGGTGGCGATGGTGATGATCAGCCGCGCGCTTGGCGGGAACCTTCCCGAGCGGGACATCGCCTCGATCCCGGAGGCGATCCGGCTGGCGCTCGGGTGCGAGGATGCCGTCAGCGCGGTTGCGCCGTTCTACCGGTACGCCCAACGCTGCGTCTGCCTCGCCCGCGGCTTCAACTACGCGACGGCACGCGAGATCGCCCTGAAGCTGATGGAGACGTGCTACATCGGGTCCAGCGGGATGTCGGCGGCCGACTTCCTGCACGGCCCGATCGCGTTCGTCGAGCGAGACACGCCCGTGCTGGCCTTCGCCCCATACGGCCCGACCTATGGCTTCATGCTCGACCTGGCGAAGCGGCTCAAGGGCCAGGGCGTGGACGTGCTCGCCTTCACCAACCACGACGCGATCCTGCGGCACTGCGCGCTCGGGGTGCGCTATCCGGCGAGGCTGCCGGAAGGGCTCAGCCCGATTCCCATGGCCACGCTGGGCCAGCTCTTCGCCTGTCACCTGGCGCTGGTCAGGGGGCTGAGCCCAGACGCGCCGCGGCGGCTGCGGAAGGTGACGCAGACACTCTGAGTTCTGACGCAAGAGGTACCCAGGATGCGCTCAACGATGCTCGTTGTACTAGGCGGCCTTATCTTTGCAGCGACCTGTGCGCTTTCAGCCACTCCTGCGCGGACGAAGGGGGCGAAGCAGACACCGCCGCCACCGGCGCAGTTGCGCGCGCCGACCGAAAAGGAGATCGAGGCAGCAAGGAAAGCAGGCAAGGTAATGGTTGCGCTCGATACCGAAAAAGGGAAGATCACGCTCGAGCTGGACGGCAAGGCCGCTCCCATCGCGGTTGCCAACTTTCTGAACCTGGTCAAAGCCGGGTTCTACAATGGGATGCCGTTCCATCGCGTGGAGCCAGGGTTCGTCATGCAGGCAGGCGATCCGAGCCTGGTCGGCCGGCCGCCGGTGGGGTACACCATCCAGGATGAGAAGTCGGCCATCAAGCACACGCGTGGGGTGATCGCAATGGCCCGCCAGTACCGCGGCGGCCGGATGGTGCCGAACTCGGCGAGCACGCAGTTTTACATCTGCCTGGGGGACGCGCCGCACCTCGACCAGCTTGGCTTCACCGCCTTCGGGAAGGTCGCGAAAGGCATCGAGGTGATCGACAAGATCCGGATCGGCAACAAGATCCGCACGGCAGCTCTGGTGCAGCCGCCCCGCGCTCAGCACTAGGGCCGTCGCGGTCAGGAATGCCGGCCGCCTGCTCGCGCAGACGCCTATGGTCGCCGTGCCTCAGCCTGGGGAGCGCTATCGGACGAGGATGTCCGGGCGCGACACTTTCATGCCGGCTGCCACGACCTCAATCGCCGGGAAGCCGGGTGAGGCTGAGATGATCTCCTGCCCGCTCGACAGGGCGATGATCGTGTCCTCAGACTTCGTGCCGGCGATGGATGGATTCCAGGCGAACGCTTGGTTGACCAGCACTGGGTCCTCGCTATTCGAGGTTGCGCGGTAGTCGCGAGGAGCGTACCCGGTAGGACCACCCTGGTGATGGAGCTTCCACTCATCGGGGTATCCCGCCGCGACATAGGCGGTGAGGCCCATGTCGAAGATGTCTCCGATTCGCACTTCCGTTTTCGTGTTGGCGATGAAAGCCGCATCCACGCGAACCACCGCATCGTGCTTTCGCCTTAGCTCATCGGACACCGGCCCGAAGTTGACGATCCTGGTAGCCGAGACGATGAGGCCATTGCGCCGGCCGCAGACAACGAGCATGACTGTTCGCTTCACCTGATTCGCGGTGGGAATCGGATGGCGGTACTTCAGCAGGCGCTCATCGGCCGCCACTAGCACGACGATCGGGACAATCCCTCTCTCCCAATGGCGCCTGGCGATGGCCGAGGCGACGCCGTACTCAGTCATCCCGGGCTCGATGTCGAGGCAGGCCTGGCCGAGAGCGGTGCCGACGTCGGCGCCGAGGAGGCGGTAGCGCTCCACTTCGTGATCGGTAAGCGAGGCGCGCAGGCGGGCGATGTCATCGGGGCGGGCACTCATGCCAGGCAAGTCCACATCGGAGATGATCTTCCCGCCCGGGGCGATCCTCGCGACCGCCGGGGCCAGCGCGTCCTCCACCCAGAGGCTGACCTCCTCGCCGTATCCTTGCCCCGCGATCTCCTCCTCCATCAGCCGGCCGCGCTCGACGTTGTTGGTGATCAGCGTCTTGCGGTCGCGCCGTATCAGGAGCGCGCCGACACCCGTCTCCTGGGCGGTGTTGACGTGGCATTGTCCCCCACAGGTGTACCAGGCGAAGTTGTCAACCCGGGCGAGCAACATCGCATCGTAGCCGCCGGCGTCGAGCAGACCATGGACTCGGCGTCGCTTCTGACCCAGCTCGGAACTCGCAGCCATCGCACACTCTCCCTGTGGGGGGCCCACCCCCAACGGCCCCGCTGTCCACTATGCTAGCTTTCTTGCTTCGAGGAGTAAAGTTCGTCGCGTTCCCGCCGTCACCTTGAAGTCATCGCTGACCCGGTGGCCGACCACCCACACGATCTGGTCCCCCGACAGCACCAGAGGCACGTGGTTCCGGTCAGCCCGCGGCACCTTCATGTTCACGAAGAAGTCCTGGAGCTTCACCGCCGCCCTCATGCCGCTGGGCCGGAAGCGGTCGCCCGGCAGTTTGCCTCGCACGAGCAGGGGTGCCTGGATCGCGTCAGCATCCAGCAAGGCGGCGGTTGGCTTTGCCGGCAGCTTCTTCGATCTAGATAGCCGAGCGACCAGACGCACCCCCAGCTCCGAGATGCGCAGCTCGCCGGGGACCGGCAGCTCCCATTGCCCGCAGATCGGCTTGCCGTTCTGCGAAGCACGAGCGGTCGCGGGTGACGCTTGTGCGACAAGCAGCTCGTGGTAGCTGCGCCGGGCCCGCAGTCCGCCCGGCAGCTCGACCACCGCCCCCGTCCGCCCAGACAGGGCCAGCCTCACCACAGCTTCCACCCGCTCCAGTTCCAGGTCCAGCTCGTCGCCTTTGATCCTGGCGATCACCTGCCGCACGACGCGGCGCTGGAGCGCCGGCGCGAGCGCGGCGAAGGCGTCGAGCCGGAGCGTGATCTGCTGTTCGGTGGGACTGGCAACTGCCCGAAAGGCGGCTTCGGCCTGCTGTGACATGAACTGGTCCTCAGCCCGCATGATCCCGGCGAGCCGCGCGAGCTGTGACACGATGGCGGGCTGGACCCGCTCCAGAGCCGGGATGATCTCGTGCCGGAGGCGGTTGCGGGTGTGGGAGAGGTCCAGGTTCGACCGGTCTACGCGGTAGACCAGGTTATCTGCCTGGCAGTAGCGCGCGACCTCGTCTCTCCTGAGATCGAGCAGGGGGCGGATGATCCGGTCGCGCACCGGAGGAATGCCAGCGAGGCCGCGGGGGCCGGCGCCGCGAAGGAGGTTGAGCAGCACGGTTTCGGCCTGGTCATCCATCGTGTGGCCGGTGGCGATCTTACTGGCCCGGCAGCGCCTCGCGATCGCCGCGAGCGCCGCGTATCTCACCTCACGCGCCGCTGTTTCCAACGAGAGCCCACTCGCCCGCGCGTGGGCGGGGGCGTCAACTCTTCTCAGGCTAAACGGAATGCGGAGGCTGCGCGCCAGCGCCTCAGCCGCCGCCGCGTCCAGGTCGGCCTCTTTGCCCCGGATGCCGTGGTGCACGTGGGCCGCGCGGAGTTTGAAGCCGAGAGCGGCCCGGAGCTGCGCCAACGCGTGGAGCAGCGCGGTCGAGTCCGGCCCCCCTGAGACCGCCACTAGCACGAGGTCGCCCCGCGCGGCCATGTTGTGGGCGCGGATGGTGGCGATCACCCGGTCGAGAAATGCCGAGCTATCAGTCCTCAAAGAGGAGGTCGGGGAGGCGCCAGCCTTCCTCGATGAAGCGCCCCGTGCTGGCCGCGTTCTCCTCATCAAATGCCTCCGCTTTGTCACGCGACCGGCCCAGCAGCGCAAAAGGCACCGGCTCCCGCGCATGGGTCCTGGTCGAGATCTTCGTGTAGTGATCTGAGACGAGCATGATGCGACTGCCGGGCGATCGCTCAAGTCGGCTTGAGAGCGGCCCGACGATCTTCTCGTCTATCTGCTCGAGCGCCCAGACCTTCTTCTCCGGGCTGGCCTGATGGCTTGCCTCGTCCGGCGCTTCGATGTGGACGAGCACGAAGTCGTAGCTGTCAAGGGCATTGGTCGCAGCAGCGGCCTTGGCGGAGTAGTCGGTGTCGAGGTTGCCGGTGGCGCCGGGCACCTCGGGAGCAGCCAGCCCGGCGCATTTCGCGACACCGCGCACGAGGTCAACGGCCGCCACCGCCAGGCCCGGCACTCCCCGGGTGACCGAGAAAGGAGGAAGCTCGCACTTTCGCCCCTGACCCCAGAGCCAGATCATGTTCGCCGGGCTCTTTCCCTGGTCCCGCCGGCGCCGGTTGATGTCGTGGCCGTCCAGTATCTCCAGAGAGTCGAACATCAGCCGCCGCAGCGTCGCATCACCCTCCCCCTGAGGAAGGTGTGGCTCGATCGGCTGCCCGATGATGTCATGGGGCGGGACCGTTCGCACTTCCGGCGAGCCGCCGCGCCAGACCATGATGTTGCGATAGCTGACGCCGGGGTGGAACTGGATGCGGCCGGTGCCGAGCTTCTCGTTGAGCACCCGGATCAGGGCGTGCGCATCCGCCGTAGGAATCTCGCCGGCAGAGTAGTCAATGAGGGTGACGCCGTCTGAGGCGATCAGGTTGCACCGGAAGGCCACGTCCTCGGGGTCGAGCGGCACGTCGAGGCCGGCGGCCTCGATGGGAGCGCGGCCGGTATGGTAGCGACGGGGGTCATACCCCAGAATGGCGAGCGCGGCGATGTCGCTGCCTGGCTCCATCTCGGGCGGGATGGTCTGCGCCAGGCCGCAGATGCCCTCGCGGGCGATGGCGTCCGAGTGGGGCATCCGCGCCGCCTGCAGAGGAGTCAGATTCCCCAGCTCAGCCTGGGGTTCATCGGCCGCCCCGTCCATGATTACGATGACGCGTTTGGGCCTCAGTCTGTCGCCGGTGGCTCGCACGGCGGCAGTATAGCAGAGGAGCTGGCCGAGGGTCAAAGACTGCGCATCACAGGGGCAACCGGAACGGGCCCGGTACAATAACCCGAGCTGCCCCGCACCTGATGGAGAAGCGGGTGGAGCTGTCCGGGCTCCGGGCCAAAGCAGCCCGGGCAGCGTGATGGGGGAACGATGCCCGCCCCCATCACCCTCCAGCCGCCCACAAGGCATCCTCGGCCCCGTAGTAACAGTGGTGTTTCTCTCGAACGGCACTGCTTCACCGTCTCCTGTGACGACTGGACCTTCCACAGCCTAGAGTTCTTCCTCCGCGGCCGGGCGCCTGTCGAGGTCATCCGCGGGCTCGAGTCCTCGCTGCTGCACCCCCAGGTGCGCAGGCGGACGTTCCGAGACCGCGCGACCGGGGACACCGCCATCCGAGGCTATTCTGTCATCACGCACTTCTCCGCGCCGGACACCACGCGGCTCCTCTGCTTGAGCGAGATCGCCACTCGCCTGGAAGCTTCGCTGGAGGAATCCCCCTGGCTTCGCGACCCGCGCCTCAGCGTCTCCAGAATCGACCTGGCGTCCGACCACCTGGTCAGCGTGGCGCCCGCTGATCTCTGCCGGATGATCTCTGAGTTGAACCTCCCGCACTCCCAGAGGATCGCCACGTACCGCGAGCGGGACGACCCATGGCACACCGTCTACCATGTCTCAGGCCGGCGCAGCCTGGAGCCCATCCCCTTCGGAGAGCACCACAGGAAGGGGAAGCAGCCGGTGGTGGTGGCTCACTACCCGCGGCTGGCGGCACTGCTGGCACGCTCAGGGCGAGATGAGATCCCTGCGGCGGCAGCCGAGTACACGAACGACCGCCTCCGTCATGAGGTGCGGTTCCGGCGAGAGGCGATACGCCGCTACATCGGGCCGGGCTCAGCCACAATCGGCACGGTGCTGGGATCGTTCCCGGCCTTTGTGCGGGCTGCTAAGAGACGGCTGCGCCCGATCGTCGAGGACGCGGGCATTCTCGCGTTCCCTCGGCTCGACTCAGAGGGCGGAGAGGCGCTGTTGGCTCTTGCTGTAGAGCTGCAGACCGGCGGCCGCGCACCGCGGGTCTGAAGGCCGAGACGTAGCGCCGGGATAGCTCAGCTGGTAGAGCACCGGACTGAAAACCCGGGTGTCCCCAGTTCAATTCTGGGTCCCGGCACCAAGGACGAAGAGGCGACGGCAAGAGCCGTCGCCTTTGCGTGTCGTAAGCAGGTCGCAGGTTCGAAGCGGGGGCGGTATTCGTACCCGATGCGAACTCCCAACGGCTCCCCCTGGTGGCCGCACACTGGGTCTACGCCCCGGCAAAGCAGGGCGCCAGGGAGATGCGACGGATTGGACTCGCGGCATAGACCTGCGCTGCTGAGGGGGTTCCGCTCGGGACGCATGGCAAGATGGCACGAGTTACTGGCGCTGCCGCCGGGCGGCCGCCTTTCCTCGGCGCAGATGGTGGCACTGCTAACGGCTGGCCCCTTGACACGCCGCTCGCTGGCGGCTAGCATTCACTCGGCTGACCATAGACAAAACCATACGGTCTGAGCAGGGATACGCACCTCGGCCCATCGCGCGCCTGCCTCGTGTCGCTCTTCTCGTCAGAGTGACAGGGAGCAGGCGTGTGCCGCGTCTACTAGGTAGGCCGGCCGTAAGGAGAGAGAGGAATGAGTTTGCCACCGTTGTCTGTCGAGGAGTACTACACTCCCAGAGGGGGAGCAACCAATGCGCTTTCGCGAGTATGACCCCGATACGGACCGCGCCGCTGCCCATCGCATCTGGCGCGAAATCGGCTGGATGGGTGAAGGGGACGAGCAAGTCACCGACCTCTTCTTCACCGGCGGCCGGACATGGGTGGCGGCGCTGGAGGGCGAGCCAGAGTGCCTAGCCCAGACGATGTCGGCCTCGCTGCGCTACCTGGAGGAGGAGGTGCCGGCAGCCGTCCTCGCCGTCGTCGCCACCAGCCATGTGGCGCGCAAGCGGGGCCTCGCCAAGCGGCTGATCGCCCATCTGCTGGCGCTCGACGCGGCCGACGGCGCACTCCTCTCCATCGTGGGTTACTTCGATCAGGGCTTCTACAACCACCTCGGCTTCGGCAATGGCTCGTATGATG
>Ga0315291_10003852_pt1 | contig 19266 bp, 19 predicted proteins | sample YL17G12_20_MG_FD_203070 | JGI IMG/M metagenome (GOLD analysis project Ga0315291, IMG submission 203070) | Sediment microbial communities from Yellowstone Lake, YNP, Wyoming, USA - YL17G12_20 | ecosystem: Environmental > Aquatic > Freshwater > Lake > Sediment | place: USA: Wyoming | collected...
TATAACAAATATTTTGACGGTAGAATTCACCAATGACAGCCGCGGAAGATACCCCACAAATCCCTGGGGCGGTATTATGCAGTGGTTAGAATCATATTTTAACCAGTCAGAAACCAAGTATATAGATATCTGGGTAAAAGGTGATAAGGGTGTCATCCATATTGATTTAGGTTATATCAGCGAAGACGCCGTCCCGAATGGAAGACTTGACAACGAAGACCTGTGGGTAAATCCGTTCCCGAATGGCATTTTAGATGACGGAGAAGATTTAGGACTCTGGCACAAATGGAATTTAGAGAATCCGGATAAACAATGGGATGATTATAAATGGGACTATAAAGAACAGAGTGATGACTATACAACCATAAACTATACCGGAGGAAACGGAACCGGAGATAAGATTGATGGGATACGCATACCGGATACCGAGGACATTGATCATGACGGCTCCCTCGATATGCGAAATGAATATTTTCAATATAGCATAGACATCGGTAATGACAACGTTTCAGGAAAATATAAAGTTTCTCAGAACACACACGGATGGAAATTGTACCGCATCCCGCTCAAAGAGTTCATCCCTATCGGCAAACCGGATTGGTCGCATATTGAATATGCTCGATTATGGTTCACCGACTTACCGAAAAACCAGAGCCTCAGCATTTACAGCGTTGAGCTCGTCGGAAATATCTGGAGAGAATTGGGTGTTGCCCGAAATGATTCCTTAATGAGAAACGGAAAATATGTACCGGGCGATTCCATTATTACCGTGAACGTCGTGAATACAGAAGAAAACCAGGGTACTTATTACAGTCCGGAGGGGGTTCAGGGGATGTATGACCGCATCACTCAAGTTCATGCACGGGAACAATCATTAGAACTGAGATTTAAAGATTTGGAAAGCGGATACAGCGCCGCTGCTCGTTCGGTGTTCCCCAGAGATAAGAATGCTATTCATTACCGCCATTTGAAAATGTATGTATATGGAGACCCCGCTTTGGCTGTCGGGGATTCCTCTCTGGTAGAATTCTATTTTCAAATAGGTATGGATGATAAAAATTATTATGAAATCCGGAAACGGATTTATCCACGGTGGGATGAACGGAACGAACTGAATGTTGATATATGGGAATTAGCAAAACTGAAAACATCTCTCTATAATGGATACCGGGATTTAGAAAACGGTGAGGAATGGAGAGCAATCGGAAATCCAACACTTCAAAAATTACGCACTTTAATTATCGGGGTAAAAAATTTGGATTCTGTTCCTCGCGATGGATTTCTATGGGTAGACGAATTACGGGCAAGTGATATCGAAAAAGTTCCCGGGAAAGCATATCGGTCAACTGTCAGTGTAGATGTTCCAGGAATTGCCAGCGTCTCTGCCGCCATATCCCGTCAGGATGCCGACTTTCATTCATTAGACCAGCAGTTCGGCTCGTCAGACAATGCAACGAATTACTCATTCTTCCTGCGGGGCCTCTCCCTTAACAAGGTTTTTTCAGTGTTGCGTGGATTCAATATACCTATTGATTATTCTTTTAACCGCTCTCTAGCAACTCCCAAATATCTGCAGGGGAGCGATATCTTATATTCACCCGATTTGCCCGAAGCTAACAAAGAAAAGAAACTATCCTACCAAAATTCTTTGAACACTTCGTTTGGAAAGCAGCGAGTATCCAAGAACTGGTTCGTCAATAATACCATTGAAGCTGTTTCTCTCCGTTTCAGCAGGCAGTATACAAATTCACAAGATGTAAACACCGAAATCAATAAAGCAACATCATATACCGGCGGTCTCAGCCACACGCTCGACTTAGGACAACACACCATTCAACCGTTTAAATTCTTAAACGGAATCCCGATAATTGGTAAAATGAATGCTACCTCCTTTACGTATGTGCCGGAACAAATCTTGTCAACATTGAACCTTTCAGGAAGCTTTGCAACGAAAAAACTCCGTAATGCAAAGATAATGAATTCCCGCTCCATTTCTGCTACACGCGGTATAAGCACGTCCTATAAACCGTTCACTGATATTAGAATGAGCTATGCACGCTCGTATGGGAATGACTTAAGCCTTGCAAAATCAGCCGGTGATATAGTTTCACAATTATTCCAGGATTCAACATTAGTGGCAACTAACCAGCAGTTCTCGGCTGATTACAATCCCCACATACTCGATTGGTTATCTCCCAATATCGGTTATCAATCAAGTTACTCCTTGTCCTCAAACAGACAGCTTCGAAATACTGGTACTACTGCATCTTCGCAAAGAAGTTATACTGCAAATCTTACTCTTAATCCAATAAATCTTATGAGTAAGATTTATAAATCTCCTCAAGAAGAGGTGAAAACTCCCCGACCTTCCATCCCCCCGCCGCCGAATATCACCGGCGCTCAGGTCATTCCCCCAACTCCTCAACCCGGTAAAAAACCTGAAGAACAAAAAAAACAACAAAAAGATTCTGTTTCAGTTGAGTTCAATCCCCTTTATTATCTCGATAAAATGAGCAAAAACCTATCACCAATTCAATTTACATACAACAGGAATATGGCATTTCAGAACCCAAACCTTGATGGGAAACCTTCTATTGCCTATCAATTTGGCTTCTCAGATAATCCGGGTGTGCCGATATTGGAAAATCTCGGAAGAAACACCGGTACAGCCGACGTCAGCAATACAGCGCGAATTAACACTTCATACCGAGCCGGCAGTAATCTTACTTTCTCCCTCACGTACAACAAAAACAATAAAAGAACCAACAATGGGAATAACATTAACTCCAGTGAATCTCAATCAATGTTTATCTTTAAAGATACAAAGCTACCACTGCCAGAATACTCAATGCAGGTCAGTAATCTTCAAAATCTCGCGATTCTCAGGAGTTTTACTAATGTGGTAAGTCTTTCTCATGGTTACCACGGCTCTAAGTCTGTTAACAGAGTAGGGTTCGGCAATACCGTTAACAGCACAAGATTTGAATCGGGATTCAGACCGTTAGCAGGTATAGGTATTACCTGGAAAAAAGGGATTAACTCGTCTCTCGCGTATGATACCCAACTCAATCATAATTTGGACCAAACCGGTGCAGAACGGAAAGACTTCAATAACACTATCAGAGCCGACGCTAATTTCCGGTGGTCAAGCGGCCTGAACCTGTCGCTCCCATTCGGTTTAATGCAAGGTAAAATAAAGAATGATGTACGGTTCAATATAGCATTCTCAAAAACAGATACGAGAAACCTGGCAAAACCGCCCCGAACAACTAAATTCCTTGAACAAAACAAAACCTCATATATGAGCTTGAAGCCAACAATTCAGTACAGCTTCACCCAGCACATTAACGGTAATTTTTTCTATGAATGGAAATCAAATTACAGTAAATTAAGTAAAAAAACCACTACCCGGGACTTTGGTATGAACGTTTCTATATCAATTGAAGGATAACCAATGCCAGCAATTCGCACCTGTCATTATAACACCTGTTACTACAATAACAATCTTGAATCAGCCTGTGTTAATGAAAAAATCACCGTCAATGCAACGGGAATATGCGAATCGCTGATGCATTGCGATGAATATGAATGTATAAATTGCGAACAGTTTGAAATCTGCACGAAAGAAAAAAAACAGGAATTTTTAAAAACACAGAATGAAATCCAATATGGATTATGACGTTTTTTAACTGAACGTTATGACGTTCGGCAATAGTAACTAATGGGATACTCCGATGGCACTCATTGAATATTGCGACAACACCCATTGCCTCTATAATCAATCTTATTCCTGCACAGCGGAGGAAGTTGTTTTTGATGATAACGCTTGCTGTATCACCGCCCGATATAGCGATGAAGCTTCACTAAAAACAGAAACGAATAATTACGAACCCCCAGTTGAACCCACCCCGCCCCCAATGCAAGACAATGACTGGATAAAGTACATATAATCTCTCAATATGCAGTCACAATAAACAATTTATTTAAACTTGCTTTTTATAGTTCATCATTATATATTAATAAGATTAGATAAACAGACGAATTGTCATTGGAGGGAACGAATATATCCGTTCACTCCAATTATGAAAAAAGGTGTGGCAGAATAGAATTGGATATGGAGCGCAGGGTATTAGCGATAGCGAACCAGAAGGGCGGCGTTGGGAAAACGACAACCGCAGTAAATTTGTCAGCAAGTCTTGCAGTGGCGGAAAAAAATACGCTTCTGATAGATATAGACCCACAGGCAAACGCTACCAGTGGCTGTGGAATTCGGCCAAAAGATATAGATCATTCAATCTATGACGTTCTGGTAGACCGGGCATCCGTTCGTGATGTGATAAAACCCACTGAAATGCCGTATTTACATATTCTCCCGTCAAAAATGCATCTGGTTGGAGCAGAGTTAGAGTTTGTTAACCAGCCGTTGCGGGAATTTTTCTTGCGCCGCGTCCTTAAGCCGATTCGTGAAGAATATGACTTTATTGTCATTGACTGTCCGCCGTCTTTGGGATTGCTTACGCTCAATGCATTGGCGGCGGCGGACGGCGTCATCATCCCCCTCCAGGCGGAATATTACGCAATGGAGGGTATCAATCAGTTGCTCAATACCATTCGGCTGGTAAAACAGAAGCTGAATCCCCAACTTGTTATTTCCGGCATATTAATTACAATGTTTGACGGACGGTTAAATTTAGCAAAACAAATCCTTGCCGATGTCCGCAACTTTTTTACTGATTTAGTGTTTCAAACGGTTATTTATCGGAATGTAAAATTAGGCGAAGCCCCGAGCCACGGGAAACCGGCAATTCTCTACGATGCCGTTTCAATCGGTGCTCAAAGCTATATGCACCTTGCTCAGGAGATACTCTTTGATGAAACCCAACCCGTTAGGTAAAGGTTTACGCGCGCTCTTTGAAGAGAATAATCTTTCAGACTATATTGATAGCGCCAAAAAATTTATTGAAATTCCTGTTGACGTAATACAGCCGAATCCATTCCAGCCGCGAGAAGAAATGGGTGATGACCAGCTTGAATCACTGAAACGCTCAATCCAGGAAAAGGGACTCATTCAACCGATAGCGGTACGGCAAATCGGAGACAAATATGAAATCGTCGCCGGTGAACGGCGGTGGCGGGCGATAAAAGCATTGCACATCGCCACAATCCCCGCCTATGTTCTCACGATTCAAAATGAAAAGCAGCTCCTCGAGTTATCTTTGATAGAAAACCTGAACCGGGAAAATCTGAACCCAATTGAAATTGCTTCCGGATATAAGCGACTCAGCGAAGAATTTAAGATGACTCAGGAAGAAATCGCTGAAGCATTTTCTATTAATCGTACCACCGTTACAAATTTAATCCGTGTGTTAAAACTGCCGGAAGACATTCAGAATCTGGTAAAAAGCGGCGAACTCAGTTTTGGACACGCCCGGGCGCTCCTTGCGCTTCCCACGGTAGCGGAACAGCATACAGTAACGGAGCGGATTCTCAAAGAAGCATTAAATGTTCGGCAGACAGAAGCCTTGATTGAGCCAAAACAGCCAAAAATGCTTCGTACAGAACCAGCCGCCCCGACTATCAGTCAGAGACAGATCCGTCTTCAGCGGAAAAGTGCAGCCGTTATTCAGTTGGAAGATCGCATTCGCACTATTCTCGGCTCTCAAGTACGCATTAAACCTCATAAAGAAGGTGGAAAAATCGAAATTGATTATTATTCACCTGACGACCTTGAACGTCTGATGGAATTATTTGTAATTATTGAAAAAAATATTTGACTTTATATATAAGAAATTATATTTTATAACTTAATATTTTGTTTTGGTTGTTTATTTATAACCGCAGAGACCCTCCAAAAAGACGGCGGGCAGGCGCAGAGGATGCAAACAGCATAAGCCCCGAGTACTCGGGGAAGGAGAGCGCAAAGGTGCTCAGGATATATGGAAATAACTCATGGGTTTTTTTACAATGATGAACAATTCTTTTCTGTGCACACTGTGTTTTCTCTGTTTATAACTCTGCGGTTTATTTTAATGGTAATGGTTTTTTATAACGATACAAACGTTTTTTTAAAATTTTAAAATGTCCAAAAGAATTAAAACACTTTCTGTTCTCTTCATTCCCGATGGAGAACGTCAGACAATATCATTAAAAATCCGTTACAATGTTCTGAAGGTACTGTTTGCCGTATTTATTACTGTTTGCCTTTTTATTATTATTGCGTCACTTTCTTACTGGAAATTAACAAAGATAGCCTGGGATTACGAACAGCTTAAAACAACGAACCAGAACTTATTGAGAAACAGTTTCATTATAAACGACATTGCTGATCGGTTTCAATCCATTGAAGAACTCGATACACGAATCCGCTCATTATTTGGAGACAAGGTTGAATTCCCGAATGAGGATGCGGCGAATACACTGACTAAGCTCCTCGGGAACAGCAACGCACCCCCGTACAGCCGGGAAAGTCTCAGCAGGGCTTTGAATCCATTTTTACGGGCTGATGTCATAAGCTCATATCCAACATACAAACCGGTAAGCGGAGATATAACACAATATTTCTCTTTGAAATACGAACGGAGCGAAACCAAACATTTAGGAGTAGATATAACCGCCCCAGAAGGAACGGTCATTTATGCGGCAGGTGATGGAGTTGTCATCTTTTCAAACTGGACGGTGGATGCTGGGAATCAAATTATTATTGACCACCAAAATGGTTATTGCACCGTGTATAAGCATATTTCTGCATTGATAGCACACGAGCGGGAATTTGTATACCAGGGGAAACCGATAGCCCTCGTCGGAAATTCTGGGGTGAGCACCGCACCGCATTTGCATTTTGAAATATGGAAACAATTTGTGCCAATTGATCCACTCACACTTTGGACGTCAAAATAATTGGAGAACGGAATGTTCGGGGTTACAAAAGAAACCACAATACAATCCGCCGATAACAGGGAGCTGAACACCATCATCGGGAGGGGCTCGGTTATTGAAGGAAAATTAGTAATAAGCAATAGTATTCGGGTAGACGGGATAGTAAAAGGGGATATCGCCTCAACCGGGACATTAACGGTCGGTGGTGAAGGGGAGATTGAAGGAACTATTACAGCGGAAAATGCCATAGTCGGGGGCCGCATACGGGGAACACTGAACATCCAATCGAAGGTTATTTTAGAAAAAAACGCAGTCCTGATTGGAGACCTCAAGACGCAAAAATTAAACATTGCAGAAGGAGCCATTTTTGACGGGAATTGCATAATGGAGGCAAAACCCGCTCCTCCGGTAAAACACACACAGGAGAGAAGTGGTAAAGAGCCTGGGAAATAACATCCGCACCAGACCTCCAGATAAAGATAAAAAGCAGAAAGAAAAAATACCGTGGCAAGCACAGCTTGGAAAATACCTCGGAATAACAATGCACAATGGAGCAATGATAGTCGCTGGCAGTCTTTTAGGATGGTATCTTGATAAAAAATTAAACACAAGCCCATTTTTGCTGATACTTGGAGTATTTGGAGGCGCTGTTGCGGGTTTTTATTATTTGATTCGCGCTTTGGAGGAGTTGCACAAACATTCTGATGAATAAAACTGCATATTTTTTAAAACTATTTATTGGAATTTATTGTCCGTTGAGTGGAATTGCTGGATGGTTACTTTATCTCTATGGGAGTGTTAAACAGCTTACAGCGGCATTTTGGGGCTCAATTGTAAGCGTCATATTAGCGTGGATTACCGTTCTTGCTATTAACAAGTTATACGAATCATCACCGCAGGGATTATTTGTTCTGGTGTTTGGGGGAATGCTCTTTAGACTTTTTGCTGTATTTATTGCGGGAATTCTCGTATATTATTTGACAGATTTACTGATAATCAGCTTTTTTATCGGGCTTTTATGTTCGTACTTATTACTTCAGGTGATTGAAATTGTTTATATTGCCAAACGATTTGTGAAATGACAGAGCTATGATATCCGTGTGTACGATTTTACTTAACCTTTTCTATCCGTTGATTCAAGAATCTGGAACCGTCCAGAAGACAGCCGAATCCACTGCCGAACAAGGTGAAACCATTGGAGAAGTTTTAATACATCATGTTCAGAATTCCCGCGAATTTGACCTCCTGTTTTTTAAAGTGCACCTTCCTCAGTTCCCGACCATTCTCGGAATAGATTTTTCAATAACCAAACACGTTGTCATGCTCTGGATAGCAGCCGCGCTTGTTTTTATCATCTTCACCTTTGGAGTGAAGTGGAAGGGATTTCTCCCTAAAAATAAATTCACCACTTTTTTTGAATATGTTTCTCTTTTTATCCGCGACGAAATCGTGTATGCAAATTTTGGTGCTCACGGAGGACGAAAATTTACACCATTTTTCCTCACGATTTTTTTCTTTATCCTATTAACGAACCTGCTTGGCTTGATACCGATGATGTCAACGGCAACCGGGAACATAAATGTAACAGCTGGCCTTGCCTCGATTTCATTCGTATTGATTCAGGTTGCGGGAATTATGAACAATGGCTTTTTCAAGCACTGGAAGAATTATATTCCATCAGGAGTACCGTGGTACCTTGTTCCGATATTTATTCCTGTTGAAATAATGGGAATGTTTGCGAAACCGTTTGCGCTGTGCATCCGGCTTTTCGCCAATATGACTGCTGGTCATATTGTTATTTTTGCATTTTTGGGATTAATTATTCTTTTGAAAAATATATTTGTCAGCGTATTAAGCGTACCGTTAGCATGCGCTATCTGTATGCTGGAGCTTTTTATTGCCTTTTTACAGGCATATATCTTTACATTTTTAACGGCGCTGTTTGTCAGTATGACATATCATCCGTCCCATTAATGAGAGACAAACAATAGAGAAACCTTTGAAAAATTCAATTTTATGAAAAAATAGTTACTGTTTTGTGGCACCCGCAAACGTGTTTGAGGGTGAATCAAAGCAATAGTTTTAAAAATTTGAGCCTTTTTTCAGAGGTTTCATATAAAACGATAATAATTCCTTACTGGTGATAATTCACATTATACTTATGCAGGAGGATGGTTATGGAAGGCATTACCAATTTAGGATTAAGCTATTTATCTGCAGGAATTGGAGCAGGAATGGTAACTATTGGTGCTGGAATAGGCATCTCGAAAATTGCAGCCGCCGCATGCGAAGGAACAGCCCGACAGCCGGAGGCAGGCGGCGCTATTCGTATTTCGATGATTATCGCAGCCGCATTGATTGAGGGTATTGCTCTGTTAGGCGGGGTTAGCTGCCTCCTTCTTACCTTAAAGAGCTAATCACTATAAAAAAGCAGATGCCCAGTGTGGAGGTACTATGCTGCTCCAATTTGAACCAGGTTTAGTCATTTGGGCGATTGTTACGTTTTTCGTTTTGCTCTTAGCGCTCTATTTTACCGCCTGGCCGAAGTTGTTGTCATTTCTTGAAGAACGGGAAAACCATATCCGTTCATCATTAGAAGATGCAGAAAAAGCCCGGCAGGCGGCGGAACGGATTACTGCAGAATATAAAGATATGATAGTGCAGGCAAAAAAGGAATCCGTTGATATACTCAAGCAAACACGTGCACAGGCTGATAAAGTCAGAGAAGAACTTCTTGCAAAAGCGAGAGAGGATGCAAAAAGGATTCTTGATAAAACAATCCGAGAGTTTGAGCTTGAGCGCGACAAAGCGATTATAGAACTGAAAAACCGCGCCGTCAATTTGAGTGTGGCAATCGCAGGGAAGATAATTATGTCTTCTCTGACATCCGAACAACAGTCAGATTTAGCCAGGCAAGCGCTAAAGGAAATGGAGTCGGAAAATTGATTGCAGAATCTCTTGCCCGGCGATATGCTTCTGCTCTCTATCATTTAGCCATAGAGCAGGACATCCTTGTTCAGGTGTATGAAGATTTTTCTCTTATTAACCAATTGCTTAACCGGTTTGAGAAGTTTCGGCACTTCCTGATTTCTCCAAGAGTGCCGACAGCAGAAAAGAAGCAAATGTTCCAGTCTACGTTTGGAGACACTCTGTCCCCGATACTACTGCACTTTTTATTTCTCCTGCTGGATAAAAAACGGCAAACGCTCTTACAGCTTATGTACAATCACCTGTCCACTCTGTATAATAATTATTACAACAGAACCGATATACGAGTAAAAACGGCAGTGAACCTAAAAGAGAGTGCATATCAGGAAATTAAACAGGTGTTTGAAAAAAAGTTGACCAAAACAGTCGCCATAAAACAGGAGACAGATCCATCGCTTATCGGAGGTATTCAGATTCGTGTCGGCAATACAATCTATGATGCATCAATTAAAAAACAGCTCACTATGATGAGACGCCTCCTGCTTCAGCGGGAATAATTTAACACGGAGGGGCGAATGGCTGTTCGCCCCAACTATAAAATTATTTGTTTTGACAGAATCAATTGTTTCTAAAACGCTTTAAACTAAGGAGTGATTTCAATGCGGATGAATGCAGACGAAATTGCCAATGTCATAGAAAAACAAATTAAGAATTATGAAGAGACTCTTGATATATCCGAAGTCGGCGAGGTGATACAGGTTGGCGACGGTATCGCACGAGTTTACGGCTTAGAAAATGTGATGTCAATGGAGCTGGTGGAATTCCCCTATGACGTTTTCGGGATAGCGCTCAATCTTGAAGAGGACAATGTCGGGTGTATACTGTTTGGGTCGGATGAAAAAATAAGGGAAGGCGATCTTGTCAAGCGAACGGGGCGGATTGCAGAAGTTCCCGTCGGGGAAGCTTTGCTTGGCAGAGTCGTGGATTCATTAGGAAAACCGCTTGATGGAAAAGGTCCCATAAACACACCGCACACCAGTAACATTGAGCGGAAAGCAAAAGGGGTTATCGAGCGGCAGCCGGTAAAAGAACCGTTAGCGACAGGAATTAAAGCAATTGATGCAATGATTCCCATCGGCAGAGGCCAGCGCGAGCTCATTATCGGCGATCGCCAGACAGGAAAAACCGCCATTGTCATTGACACTATCATCAACCAGAAAGGCAAAGGTGTTTGTTGCATTTATGTCGCCATCGGGCAAAAGCGTTCGACTGTCGCCCACGTTATTAAAACATTGGAAGACGCCGGCGCGATGGAGTTTACCACCGTCGTATCAGCAACTGCGAGCGATCCTGCACCGATGCTGTATATTGCTCCCTATACCGGCTGTGCAATGGGCGAATACTTCCGGGACAATAAAATGCATGCGCTGGCTATTTACGATGACCTTTCAAAACATGCATGGTCATACCGGCAGGTGTCGCTTCTATTGCGGCGTCCCCCGGGACGTGAAGCCTATCCCGGCGATATATTCTATCTGCATTCACGATTGTTAGAACGGGCATCCAAATTAAGTGAGGAATTAGGAGGGGGCTCGCTCACCGCCCTTCCGATTATTGAAACTCAGGCAGGCGACGTCTCTGCCTACATCCCGACAAACGTTATCTCCATTACCGACGGGCAGATTTACTTAGAACCGGACCTATTCTTCAGCGGACAGAAGCCGGCTATCAACGTTGGTCTTTCGGTATCCCGTGTCGGCGGGAATGCCCAGATTAAAGCAATGAAGCAGGTTGCCGCACGCCTCCGCCTGGATCTGGCTCAATACCGGGAGCTTGAAGCGTTCGCTCAGTTCGGTTCCGACCTGGATAAAGCAACGCAGGCGCAATTGACACGCGGTGAAAAAATGGTCGAGATTCTTAAACAAGACCAGTACCAGCCACTACCGTTTGAAAAACAAATCGCATTCATTTATATGGGTATTCAGGGATTACTGGATACCTTCCCGACAAAACAAATCATACCAATGGAGAAGGAATACTATCAATACCTTGAAAACCGGCATCCGGAAATTCTCCAGGAGATTGCTGAAAAGAAGGTATTGTCCGACGAATTAAAGAAAAACCTTGATACTGCAATTAAAGATTTTTTAAATCAATATCGAATAGAGGAAGTATAATCAGTGCCGACGCTTCGACAAATACGGCGGCGGATTACTTCAGTCCGGGGGACGCAAAAGATAACCCGTGCAATGAAAATGGTATCGGCGGCGAAACTCCGCCGTGCACAGGAAAATATCATCAAAGCGCGGCCGTATGCACACAAACTCCGTGAAGTGATCGCTGAAGCATCCCAGCATATCAGCCCGGAGAGACATCCGCTCCTTGCCGTCCGCCCGCTGAAAAAAGTTGCCTACGTCGTTGTAACAGCCGACCGAGGCCTCTGCGGCGGGTTTAACAACAATATCATCCAGCAGGCAGCCAAAACCATAAAAGAACACTCATTCGAAGAGCATAAACTCATCTGCGCTGGACGAAAGGGATACGAATCCTTCCGACGAAATAAATACCCGATTATAGATAAATTTGTTAACTTTTTTAATAACCTTAAGTACCACCATGCCCAGCAGATAACTGACCGCATTATTGAGCTGTACCTTAAAGAAGAGCTTGATGCAGTCTTTATGATTTATAATGAATTTAAATCAGCAATTCAGCAGCGGATTATCGTCGAGCGCCTGCTCCCATTAGAACCAGAAAAAGTAGCAAAACGGAAGAGTGAGATTGAATATATCTATGAACCGGAGCCGCTGAAGATTCTTGATACCCTTATCCCCCTCCATATCGCCATTCAAGTATGGCGGGTGCTTTTAGAATCTTCTGCGGCGGAACACGGCGCCCGGATGACCGCTATGGATAACGCAACTGAAAATGCCCAAGAAATGATAGAGTCACTGACAATGTATTACAACCGCGTCCGCCAGGCGGCAATTACGAGAGAACTGACAGAGATTGTTGCCGGTGCGGATGCGTTAAAATAATCGCTTCGAGGTCTGTATGGAACAAGAAACAGGTGAACATTACGGATATGTAACACAAATTATAGGACCCGTCGTTGATGTTAAATTTCCAACCGGAGAGCTGCCAGAGATATATAATGCAGTGCACATTATCCGTGATGACGGGTCGGAGCTGGTAACGGAAGCCCAGCAGCATTTAGGTGAAAAAACCGTCCGTTGTGTTGCGCTCGATTCCACTGACGGTCTCGTTCGGCGGATGAAGGCAAAGGATATGCAAAAGAAAATTACCATCCCCGTTGGTCCGGAGACATTAGGCAGACTGATGAATGTATGGGGTGCACCGATTGACGGGAAAGGAGAAATCAAAGCGAAAATGGAGCTTCCGATTCACCGGGACCCGCCAAAATTAGTGGACCAATCCACAACAACAGAAATCCTTGAAACGGGAATCAAGGTCATAGATTTGCTTGAACCGTATTCCAAGGGCGGCAAAACGGGATTGTTCGGCGGCGCAGGCGTCGGGAAAACCGTCATCATTATGGAGTTAATCCGGAACATAGCGACTGAGCACGGCGGGTATTCAGTGTTCGGCGGTGTTGGCGAGCGAACCCGTGAAGGGAATGATTTGTGGATTGAGATGAAACAATCAGGTGTTATTGATAAAACAGCATTAGTATTCGGGCAGATGACCGAGCCGCCGGGTGCACGTCTCCGAGTCGGCTTAACGGCGCTCACCGTCGCTGAATACTTCCGTGACAGTGAAGGGAAAGACATATTGCTTTTTATAGATAATATTTTCCGATTTACTCAGGCGGGCTCAGAAGTGTCGGCATTATTAGGACGAATGCCGTCTGCAGTCGGGTATCAGCCGACGCTTGCCACGGAGATGGGCGAGCTTCAAGAACGAATTACCTCAACCAAAAAGGGATCTATTACTTCCGTGCAGGCAATATATGTTCCTGCTGACGATTTGACCGACCCGGCACCCGCAACAACCTTCTCTCATCTGGACGCAACGACTGTCCTTTCGCGAAAAATCGTTGAATTAGGTATCTACCCCGCAGTAGACCCGTTAGATTCAACATCGCGCATTCTTGATCCGAGAATTGTCGGACAGGAGCATTTTAACGTTGCGACAAAAGTTAAAGAGATTCTCCAGCGGTACAAAGATTTGCAGGATATTATCGCAATTTTAGGTATGGACGAGCTGTCTGATGATGATAAAATTATTGTTTCACGTGCCCGCAAAATTCAGAAATTCCTTTCCCAGTCATTTTTTGTTGCCCAGGAATTCACCGGCGAGCCCGGCAAATATGTACCCCTCAAAGAAACCGTTAAAAGTTTCAAGGGTTTAACTGAGGGGAAATATGATGATATTTCTGAACAGGCATTCTTTATGAAGGGCGGCATTGAAGAAGTCATTGAAACAGCAAAGAAAATGGAAAAATAATTCAATACGTTGAAAATTTCAGAGAACATTGAAAATACATAGCAAAATAAATTATTAGTAGCAACGGCGCTTGCTATGTTAAATCAAAGGACTATATAATAGCTACAGTTTTAAATTTTACCTTTTTCTCGGTGCGTTCTGTGCTCTCTGTGGTAAAAAAATAATTATAACCACAGAGAAAGCGTTTTTTAATTTCGTCTTAGATGGAGCTAAAAAATAGGATATTTAGTTGTTAAAAAATACAAGAATTTAAAATATATTAAAAAACTGAATATTATAAACTAAAAAATCATTACTCTGTGAACTCTGTGCTCTCTGTGGTTTAATTTAAAATACTATGACAGAAAAGACCTTACAGCTTGATATAGTTACTCCAGAGCGGTTAGTATTTTCCGGCACTATTGACTCAATAACCGCACCGGGGGTTGAGGGATATTTTCAGATATTACCGGGACATACCCTGTTTATCTCAACAATCCAGATTGGAGAAATACAAATAAAGCGCGGAGGAGCGACGGAATATTATGCAACAAGCGGAGGATTTATAGAAGTTCATTACGACAAGGTGTCGGTATTAGCAGAAACAGTTGAACGTGCAAATAATATAGACATTCAACGGGCACAGGCAGCCAAAGAACGGGCAGAACAACGCCTGAAGTCAGGGGACAAAACCGTTGATGTAGACCGCGCCCGATTATCTCTGTTCAGGGCGCTCAATAGACTACGCGTGAAAAGCCGTATATAATAATTATGGTACAGGAAAATATCAGTATAACGTCAGGAATCGGAAAGGGAGCATATCTTGAAGGCTCCATAACCGTTATCGGCTCGTGGGTCGTTGAAGGTACCCATAAAGGTGATTTGACAGTCGCTGGAACGCTTATCGTTGGACCTCAGGGGCAAATCACGGGCAATGTCATTGCAAAAAACGCTGAAGTGTTTGGCACGATTAATGGAAATCTCACTGCCACAAAATCTGTTTCATTAGGTGCCGGTGCCCGCCTCAACGGAAATCTTTATGCCGCTAAAGTAAACATCCTCGAAGGCTCCGTATTCAACGGCAAATGCACAATGATTAAACGAAAAGATATCATCGTTGACTCAAAAACAAAAAAGGTAGAAATTGTTGATTTATCGCCGGAAGAAATGCTGACGCATCCATAACATCCACTCCCTTAATGGTGTTATATTAACTATAATCAATAGGGAGTATGAATCCAATCCCAAGGACAAGCATTCGTCATCGTTTAAAGTTAAAGCTGTATTAGAGAGTTTGAAGGATCCTGACGGTATAGCACTCACTCATTTGAAAGATTTTGATAGAGTTCGCTCCACGCCGTTTCTCGCTTTCTGGTTGCTTCGTTTATTTTGTAGATCGCAACGACACGGTGTTTTACCTAACCGTTATATGTAATTGACATTTACAACATTTATAGGAGCTAATTATGAAACAGATTATCCTGATTTTACTGACAACGACATTCGTCGTTGGACTGGCGTTTGGATGTGAATTACCAGGATCCGGTTCATTTGAAATGCCCGCATCAATCCTAAATGGGCAAGCGACGGAGAATGATACTTCCAAAATTGTTTACGAGATTACCGGTTCATTCAACCTCAAGTCAATTATAAACAGAGGAGATCTCGATACATTTTGGCGCGAAAGGACGGGGGGAAGAAGAACCGCGGCTGACAACGGTTCGCCAGCGTTCTATAACTTTGGAATGACGATTTTATATCCTTTTTCAAAAGGGGCATATCTTGGCGCCGGGATGGATTTCGATATATTTGGTTCACATGCGATCTGGGGTTCTGATATCTTTTACGGGGGCGGGCAATCAATTGTTCTAAAGCCGAAAATTGTGGAGATCAAGACTCCAATAAGGTTCTATTTATCAGAGAAGGAATCCTTCACATTGTCTCCTGCATTATTGATGGGTGAAGTTTTGGGCACATGGAGCGGCGGCTATGCTGAGTATGATGTATCGCCCCAGTTAACAGCCGGGTTTGGTATATCTCTGAGCACAGAGTATTTCTTCAAAAAATTTCTGGGTGTTTCGGTGTGTGTAGGAATGAGAATGCTGAAAACACCTCTCGCGATAGTAGACAATTCAAGCTCGGGTTTTTCGTACTTACTGCTTAACAACAATAATAGGGTTCAAGTTGATTTAGGTGGTAGTTATTTAATTATAGGTGCCGTTCTTGATTTTCATTTGCCTGCACCCAGAGGTAAATAAATTCATCAGAATGGCGACGCTTTTATTCAAAGAATTCTCGGTATACAATTACACGTTGCAATGGAATGTAAAGGAGCAGATTCATTTTCATAAACTAATAAACTCATTATACTGAGGTATCTGGTAACTGCAGTTAACACGCGTGTTTACGACATTTAATCTATTAGATTTGTTATTGTGTTCATTCCCTCCCGTTTGCCGCATAAAATTTTGTTTGTTGATAGCGGTGCAAATGGGAAGGCGTAAACATACCACACGTTAGGTGAAATGTTCGGCACGCTTGACAATCCAAGACTTATTCCGAAAGGATGGATTCCCAAATAAAATCAAATCTTTATTTATAGCGGGTCATAGATCCGTTCTGCAAGCTGAGGAAAAATAAAAAGGCGAACCTTGTTTCATTTTATCGGATTCGCCCTTGCATTATAAATCTAATAATTAGTCGTCCCTGAAAAATTCGGTTTTTTATTTATGAATAACAAAACCTCAGATGTTTCATCAGTATTCTTTGACAATAGGAGTGGATTTTTTCTAAAATAGTGTGCAAAAATAAAAAAGACAAAAAGAAAGCCTTCATAAGCTTTCTTAAGTTGGCACCGCAACCGGCTAAAAGTGCATTTATACGGTCTCCTTCAATGCCTTTCAGATAATTTCTATCCATTCGGCTGTCTGTTTTTAGGTGTCCGATTTTTGGTTCTATTGCGTTCCGCCGTTTGAGCCACTTGAGCAGTGACCGTGTTATTGGTTTTTCTCTATTGCTCTGACCGACAATGTGAACATCAGTTTCTCCGTCATAATCGTATCCACGATATCCCTTATCGCAGTATGCGTCTTTGACGGTATAGCTCGTTATCTGCTTAATCTGCTCTATGGCGCTCTTTAACGTATGCCCGTCATACGGATTCCCGTGATGTGCCTGTATGCCGACTACCCAATTATCCCGGGACGTTGTCGCCACGCTTACCTTACACCCAAATTCATATCGCTTATGAACCTTGCCTTTTGCTATGCATTCTACCTCCGGCGCATGGACGCTGTAAAGCTTGTCTTTGTCTTCCCGTTTCTGTGAAAGCAGGCGCTCGCTCATCTTTATCAACTCCGACAATCCCGTATCTATTTCCTTACATTTGCGACGTATGTCTCTGGTTACTCTGCCTAAATAAATCTTCAACTTCTTCGTCTCTCTAACTGCACGCTTCATCTGCCTGGCATGCGAATAACGTCCCTGCTTAACCAATGCCTTCCTGCTTAATCTCCGATAATTCTGCCGAAGCTCTATTCCCCTCCTCTTTGCCTCAACTACCAGCCGCTCTCGCATTTTATAGTATAAACGGGCATCCGTCGGATACGCTATCGCTTTCTCCTGGACAGTCGTATCAATGTTCACTTTGTTAAAATGACTCTTCGTGAGCAATCCTAACTCCTGTGCCGTCTTTAACGTCTGATAAAACAGCTTCTCCATACCCACAGACCCAATACGATGACGCCACTTCACCATACTCGTCGGCTCTAACGGAAATTCATGCTCAAAATACTCATACCCGCAAAAATACTGCCAGTACGGATTCTCCAAAAAACGCTCCACCACCGACTCGTCACTCTCATCATACATATGCTTCAAATAGTGCAACCCAACTAATAATCGTATCGGTTTCCCCGGACGCCCTTTGTTCTCAACATACAACGGCCCAAATTCCCCGACAAAATACTCCCAGTCAATCGCATTCGCCAATCGAAATAACGGATGCTTCTCATTTAAATTCTGATCCAAACGCATCCGATACAAATCCTGAGGGCTTAAAGAACGCTTTTTTGCTTGCATAAATCACCAGATTTTTAAGGTTACTATCTCTTTTCTAGTAATTTAATCATTATTTGTAACAAATACAACAATAATATTAACAATATGTTAATATATTTTTCAGGAACGACTAATTATATATTCTGCTGAAAATATAATTTTTTACACCTTCAAACAAGTTTGAAGGTGCCACATTGTGCCTAAAGAATCTTATACAATTATGCAACGCTCTGATTTATTATAATCAATTATTATCCCACCACCGTTGTCCAGCCGAATCGGTCGGGGATTCTTCCCCATTGAATATCGGTCAATTCTTTATATATCTGCTTTGATACCGGGCCGGCTTCAGTATTAATCTCATACATTATATCCTTGTACAACAGCCGTCCCACTGGGGAAATAACCGCGGCGGTGCCGCACCCAAAACATTCAGTAAGGCGCTTCGATTTAATTCCGTCTATTACTTCATCAATCGAAATCGGACGCACATCAACACGATACCCCAAATCGCGGGAAAGCGTAATGACAGAGCTGCGGGTTACTCCGTCAAGAATAGCCCCGTTAAGGTCGGATGTAACAACCGTATCGCCATTGAACACAAAACAAATATTCATTGCGCCGACCTCCTGAATATATTTTAATTCTTTTCCATCTAACCAGAGCACCTGCTCGCACCCCTTTCCGCGGGCTTCGCGTCCGGCTAATAAACTTGCCGCATAATTTCCGCCGGTCTTCGCCTCCCCGACACCGCCGACAATCGCACGGACATATTTATCACAGACATAGACGCTCACCGGCACAAACCCCTTTGTAAAGTACGCTCCGCTCGGGCTTAAGATGATATAAAACATATATGATGATGATTCTTTCACTCCTAACGCCGACTCAGTTCCAATCATTGTCGGACGAATATATAGTGACTCCCCGCCGCCGCCAGGAAACCAATCCCGCTCC
>Ga0315291_10003853_pt1 | contig 19265 bp, 19 predicted proteins | sample YL17G12_20_MG_FD_203070 | JGI IMG/M metagenome (GOLD analysis project Ga0315291, IMG submission 203070) | Sediment microbial communities from Yellowstone Lake, YNP, Wyoming, USA - YL17G12_20 | ecosystem: Environmental > Aquatic > Freshwater > Lake > Sediment | place: USA: Wyoming | collected...
GCGCGGGTGAGGGGAAGGCGCCCAGCCGATCGACGACGAGCTCAAACGGCGAGATCTCCTCGCCGATCTCCCGGCAGACCCTCTCCAAGTCGACCGTGAGCATCGGATCGACGTCGCCGAGGAACCGGAGCGTCACGTGGAAGTTCTCCGGCCTCACCCACGACGCCGGGGGGCGGACGCGCCGGCGGAGATCCGTGGAGATCTCGGCCAGGGCTTGACGCAGGCCTGGATTGACCGGAATGCAGAGAAACGTACGCATGGACCCCTCCACGGGAATCTTAGCACAAACCGCGACGGCCGCGGCACACGGGAACATCTCGTCGAACGGTCCGGGCGGCCCGAGCACAGAAGCAGCCGCCCTGGGCTCCAAAGGAGAAGCGAAACGAGCCTGTGCGTGGCCCCGTCGTGAGAAGAGAGCAGGCGCTTCACGGATGGCCAGCTCAGGCCAAGGGATCCTCTAACACCCGCAGAGGCAGGTTTACCGCTGCTCCCTTCCGGGTCTGACGGGGTTCACCCGCGTGCGCCGCAGAGGGCTCGACCCTCAACACCGCCTGTCCGAGGACGGACCCTACGCTCTTCCCCCTCAGGAAGCCCTTCGGCTCCACTGGAGCGGGTTGTGGAATGGAGGGGACCGCTAGCCCCCCACCTAGCACAGGCCTGGCGGAGGGGGCGGGATTTGAACCCGCGGTACCCGGTTGGGTACCCCTGTTCTCCAGACAGGTGGCTTCGGCCGCTCACCCACCCCTCCGATTCGAGATGCATTCTAGGGCCGCCCGATTGGCAGTGCAAGAAGACGCTGGTCTCCCACTGTGGCTCTGCAGGAGGCCTGGATCGCCGGTAACTGGGCACTCGCTGCTGCAGAGAATGCCGGGGCACGTGAAGGCGCTGCAGCGGTCTTCTTACGCCCCGCCTGCGATACCCTTGAGGTGGCCTCGAATCCTCTCGCCAAGCGCAGGGAGTCGCGGCGTAGTCCACAGCCCGAGAGCACGTCCTGAGGCTAGCTCAAGAAGCAGCTTGTTCACAGGGGGCGGGTGAATCGTGGCTATGGCCTCGCTCCGTACTCGTTCCAATGGACGCGGTTCTCGTCGTACTGTGTTCGGGCCGGCTTCTCCTCTGCGGGTATCCCCACCGGAATGAGGGCAAAGACGAACTGGTCGTCAGGCAAGCCCACCAGCGGGCGGATGCCGTGCTGGCGGTCTTCATCCATGCCGCACCATGTTGCGCCCAAGCCTAGGTTGGCGAGCGCGATCAGCAGGTTCTCGGTCGCGGCGGCCATATCCTGATCGAACCACTTCTGCCCTTCCTTGACCCCGAATGGAAGGATTACCGCGCCGGCGTCAACCCCGAAACCCGCGTGGGAGTGCGCTCGGCACAACTCCGCGATGGTCTCCTTCTTCGTGACCACAAGGAAACTCCACGGCTGGCGGTTCATCCCGGAGGGAGCAGCCATCGCGGCCTTCAGTGCCGTGATGATCTTCTCCTTTGGGACCGGCTCCCCAGTGAACCTGCGGATCGACCGGCGCCTCATGATGACTTGCAGGCAATCGTCCATCTCGACCTCCTCGTCCCAGAGAATAGCCGATTCCCCCTCAGCCTTGCTGTTGTCGCCATGGCTGGCTGGCCGCGCCCGCACAGCGTCGACCGCCATCTGCCGGGAAGGAGGCGCTTCCATGACATCAGGTCAGGTTGGATCTAGCGGGTAACATACCGGGAATGGGAGGCCAGCCATGGGGACGTTCTTCTCAACGGAGGGACGGTACAATCGTGCGAGGTACTTCTGGTCGCAATTCGGCATCTTAGTGCTTGTCTATGGTGCAACGTTTGGCGCAGGGTTTGCCAGGGTCCTGCCCACAGGGCAGTCTGCGACTGCTATCTGGTATGCGATCCTGATGGTGGGGAATATCCTGTCGGCTCTCCAAATCGTGAAACGCCTTCATGATCTTGATCGACCGGGCACGCACTACTGGTTGCTGCTGATTCCACTCTATGACCTATATCTCGTGCTCATTCTGCTGTTCAAGAAAGGGGCGGGCGGACCCAATCGATATGGCTCCGCCCCTCTGGCAGGGAGAGAGGAACCCTCCAACTGACCGGAGTTTAGGGGCTGGAATGAGCCGGTGTTGACGTGTCCACCGAAAACCGGTCCAAGGTGAGTTCTTGAATCGGGAGAGCCCGCCCAGTGGATCAACACCCACATCGTCGGCGAGGAGCTTGAGGCAGCCCTCAAGTCTTTTCGCCGAGCTTGCCTCGGCCCCAGGTGCGGAGCTACCTTGCAGGACGTGTGAAGGAGGTGGACTGTGAGGAGGGGTGCCCTCGTCGTCTGTGTAGGTCTAGTCGTCCTTCTTGCGGGATGTGACCTGTTCGAGCCTCCGGTGGACGAGTCCCTGCTCTACGAGGAGACGTTCTCCGACCCTAGCAGCACGGCATGGCCTCAATTCGACAGGTCAGACTTGCAGTGCTGGGTCGCCGACGGTCGGTACAACATCCTGGTGAAGGTGTCGGGCTATCCGAACACGTGGGTGTCGCCGGATCTCGGGCAGGTCTTCGACAACTTCCGGCTTGACGTTGACGTGACTGCCGTCTCAGGCACCGATGACCACGGCCAAGGAGTGATCTTCCGCAAGACCGATGGAATCGGCTTCTACACCTTTGAAGTCCGCCCTCTTGGGACCTTTGCGCTCTGGAAAGACGTCGGCCCCATACACACAATCATCCAAGACTGGACAACCTCAAGCGCGATCCACACAGGGAAGGCGACGAATCACCTCACGGTGATTGCGGATGGGAGTCATCTCACGTTCTACGTGAACGGGACGAAGGTGCTTGAGGAGACTGACAACTCCATCTTGGCTGGCGCGATTGGTTTCATCGTCAGCACCTATGCAGAAGGGAATGTCCACGTTGGCTTTGACGACCTGACCGTCCACTCTCGGGAGTAGGAGTGGCTCTCAAGCCCTTTCGCCAAGCGGAGGTGGTAGCGGTAGACTAACCTGGACCGAACACCCGGGGCGGGCCATGGATACCCTGGAATTCGACTAGGCTGGCGCACCTTCGTTATTCTGATCACGGTATGGCCCCTGCCGAGGGAGGTGCGAGGCGAAGGCTGTTGCATGCTGGGGAGGTGCTTCTGTATGGAAGCGCCTGTTCTACGTCTTCCTTGGAGGAAGAGGAGGTGGAAGCATGAGGACGAACAGACTTGTCGTGGTTGGCCTGTGGACGATCGTGGCGCTCCTCGGTTTCGTGGTCTGGGGAGCGGCCGGCCAAGTGACTGAGGACCACATGTTCAAACTGGGACCTCATCGTACGATCGCCTGGGAGTTCACTGTCTACGAGAAGGGGGAGATTCGGATCCTCGTCAAGTGGAAGGAACCAGCGCCCCTGGAATTTAGCCTGTATGGCCCCGGCCGAACTGAGCCCTACTTGAGGGGCCAGGATAGGAGCCCGCTTGACGTTCGGTTCACAATACCCGGCGAGGCGCCGGCTGCCGGAACGGGATGGCAAATCAAGCTCACCAATCCTACCACTGGCAACGTTTCCGAAGGAGAGATCACATTCAGTTACCCCGAGACCCTGCCCACAATTCAGTCCTTCCGTTGTACCTTGACCTTCATCAGGCAAGATGGGGCGGTCTCCACGTACGCCGGCTTCACTACGGACGAGTTCCAGCTTTCTTGGACTACAAGTACGGCGACGGAGCTGAGCATGGGGTTCAGTTGTGGCCCAGTGCCCGCGGAGCTCCCACCTGGCGTTGCCGAAGATTGCCCGTCGCATAGCGAGCAGGTTCCCGCAGCGTCCGTGGAACACGGATCACGTGCGCAGCCATCGCTAAGCTTCCACGGTGCAATCTTCACCCTGACCGCCGCGAATGACCATGGCACGACCCAGGCAACGATCCGGGTGCTCCCCAAGGTCCCGATCGGTTACCAGAGTGCTGTTTGCATCGGCTGCATGCCCTGCGAGAACTGTGGTCACTCCTCCGAGACGGAACGCTTGCTCCAACTGCTTCAGGAGATCGACACGAAAGTTCGGGCAGGTTGTATTCGAAACAACACGAACCTGGATCGGTTTAACGATCCGTACTTGCGGGGCACCTTCACCGACGATCTGTTGCGGGCGATGTCGTCGCTTATCATCTACCCGGACGATGGTGAGCTCCCCGACGCCGGCGGGAGAACCGTGTGCGACACGGGCTACGGGTACACGCCCGGAGACAAGGAGTACATCATGATTTGTCTGCGGAAGGGCGCTGACGGGCTGACTCTGCTGCACGAACTTGAGCACTACGTTGATCCCAACACGACCGAATGCCGTGCGGCCTGGGTAGCTCAATCGTGCTACGGGTGTCCGTTGCCGAGCCTCCCATGCCCAACTTGCTCTCAGTAGGCCTATCCGTCACTTAAGGCACAAACTTTCTGCCTACGGAGGTGACAGGAGCGCCAGGCGAAGGACGTCAAAGGCTCGCCCGAGCACGTCTTCACCACGCTCGACGGAAAGCCGGTCAGCCCTCGCTACGTGCAACAGATGGTGAAGCGCTACGCGAGAAAGGCGGGAATCGCCAAGGACATCCATCCGCACTCACTGCGCCACTCCTTCGCCACCGACTTTCTACGGGAGACGCACAACATCCGCTTGGTGCAGAAGGCCCTCGGGCACGCGAACCTAGCGACCACGCAGATCTACACGCACATCGTCGACGAGAAGCTGGAGGCGGCCCTCAAACTCTTCCGCCAAGCGCAGGAGGTAGCGGCGGGATAATCGGGCGATTCACATTCTCTAGATTGCCGTGGAAGAGGCCGACTCAACCTGGGAAGTCACAAGTGGTCGGCCTCTCCCACGTTCTCTATCGCTGCTCCTCAGTCGTGGATGTCGGGAACGCCCGCGCACGTTGCCGTTCCCCAGTACAGAAGAGGGCTCGACGCGTTGCGGCAGTTCTTCGAGCTTTGCGTGCTCGGGTTGTCGCAGCAGAATCCGCTCGGTTCCATGTTCGAGCTGACAGTGCTTGCCGCCAGGCTGCCGTCAGGCCCAGGTGGATGAGCGAGGTTCAGGGCATGGCCAAGTTCGTGAGCGACGTGGTAGGAGTTCACCGCGCCACACGCGCAAGTCCCACACGGGCAGTAGCCCGTGCACGCAGAGGGACACGGACAGGGGACAGCCAGCTGTTGGTCGGAGGTCACGACCTGCGCTGAGGCGGTCCCGCAGGAGTAGCACGCACCTCCTCCCTTGCCGCACGCCAAGTTCGTCTCCCACCGCTCGACGACGAACACCTCCACCGCGTCGGGCACGTTGGCCAACGCCCGCAGCGCAGCAATCTCGGCGTCGCTGTCCAACACCCGGTACGCCTCGTTGTTGATGTAGATGGCCGGGTTGACGACGAGCTTTAGGCAGCGGACAGTACCGCACTTGTTCCAGATCACGTTTGCGTAGTTCATGAGCGTGTTGAATGCCGTCCCTGTAGCGTGCGGGTCCGTGGGACCAGTTCCGATGAATACCGGCTGGACCTTGAGCACTTGAGCCGGGAGCCCGAATACCCTCGACCAGTCTATCGTAATCGTGGCTAGAAGGTGTGCGTCGCGAACGGCTCCTAGAACGGCGGAGCTGAGCGTCAGGGCCACTTCTCCATCAAACTTGATGCTGCCCTTCTCCGCTGGCTGGAGATTCGCCGGGAGCTTCCCGGTGAGCTTCCCCGCCATTCGCTCAGTGTAGGAAGCGAAGAGGTCCGCCTCGCCTTTGGGGTTTCGCTGCAGATACCCTTTCTTCTGGTCGATCAGTCCGTAGTGCAGGATCGACTGAAACTCGACCGCAATCTGTCCTGTGCGGGGATCGTAGGTCCCTTTGTACTCAGGCTCTACAAGAAGCAGCCCTATCACGCCGGAGTCCCCCGCCGCCGTGGGCACACCCTTCGCGACGAGGTTGAGCGTAACAAGCGACATGGTGAGCCCGCTCTTCTCCCCTGGAACGATGCGGAATCCGATCGCCCCAGAGAAGCTCGTCTCCTGCTTCCCCTTGTCCGTGGTCACTGTGCCCCCGACTCCTCCTAGGTTGCCTGTGAGGTAGTACTGAGCCTGTTGCTGTGGTATGGCAACGAAAGCGATCGCTAGTAGAGAGGCAACCACGATGCACCAGATCACCCACGGTCTCCTCGCCATCGGCACCTCCTTCAGAGGGGAAGGTTTTCCCTGTCAACTCGATCAGTTGATGGGAAGAACGGGACAACCCGCCCTCTTGGGACCAGTCTGGTGAGCCCCGAAGAGATTGTCAAGTTCGTTTCTTGCAGAGCATGACGAATGACACCCGGTTGACGCAGAAGACCCTTGGCCACGCGAACTTAGCCACCACGCAGCCCTACCCCCACATCGTCGACGAGGAGCTTGAGGAAGCTCTCAGATCCTTTCGGCAGCCGCAGGAAGTCGCCACGTAGGAAGTAGCCTGAGAGTACGTCCTAGGACTAGCTCTGGAGCTGGACCATTCACCGGGGGCCGGTCACTGCGCTCACGCCATCTCCAGATACCTTTTCACTTCCCAGTCTACCACTGCGACACGGAACTCGTCCCACTCCTCCCACTTGGCGCGGCGGAAGCTGTCGTAGACCCTCTCGCCCAGCGCGGCCTGGATGACTTTGTCGCCCTCCAGTTCGCGCAATGCCTCCGCCAGCGAGCCGGGCAGAGAGCCGATGCCGAGTCTCGCACGCTCGACCTCGTCGAGCTGATAGATGTTGACGTTGTTGAGCGGCTTGGGTGGAGTCATCTGGCTGTCAATCCCGTGCAGGGCGGTGGCAAGCATCGCCGCAAAGGCCAGGTACGGGTTGGAGGATGGGTCGGGGAAACGCAGTTCGGCGCGCGCGTCTTCGTCGCGGCCTTCCGTGTAGCGCGGGATCCGAATCAATGCCGAGCGGTTGATCTGCGCCCAGCCGATATAGACCGGCGCTTCGTAGCCCGGCACCAGCCGCTTGTACGAGTTGACCGTCGGGGCGACCACAGCGGCCAGGGCGCGCGCGTGCGCCAGTTGCCCGGCAATGAATCCGTAGGCCAGAGACGAAAGATGGTATTCGTCCTTGGCGTCGAAGAAGAGGTTTCGGCCCTTCTCGTCAACAATGGACTGGTGGCAGTGCATGCCGGACCCGTTGATCCCGAAGACTGGCTTGGGCATGAACGAGGCCACTAAGCCGTGCCTGGCGGCGATCGCCTTCACGGCGTATTTCAGCGTCAAGACGTTGTCGGCGGTGCGCAGGGCATCCGCGAAGCGGAAGTCGATCTCGTGCTGAGCGAGCGCCGCTTCGTGGTGGCCGACTTCCACTTCCAGCCCCATGCTGTTCAGAGCGTCCATGAGCTCCGTGCGGACGCGCACCGCTTCGTCGTCCGCAGAGAAGTCGAAGTAGCCGCCGATGTCGTACGGAACGGGGTGGACGCTCTCGCCGTCGTTCCGCTTGAACAGGAAGAACTCCGGCTCCGGACCGACGTTGTACGTCCACCTGCGCGCCTGGGTCTTCTCTAGCATCCGCTTCAGGACGCCGCGCGGGTCTCCATCGAAGGGTGTTCCGTCCGGCGTGTAGATGTCGCAGAAGACGCGCGCCCGGCGGGCGTCAGCAGGAGACCAAGGGAGAACAGCGTAGGTGGCCGGGTCGATGACCAAGCGCATGTCGCTTTCCTGGATGCGGGCGAAGCCTTCCACCGACGAGCCGTCGAACCAGACCCCGTCTTCGAGCGCAACTCCGAGGCGGCCAACCGGCGCATCGACGCTCTTGACCCCGCCGGTCACGTCGGTGAACTGGTAGGAGATGAACCGGACGTTGTCTTCTTTCACACGCGCCAGCAATTCCTTCTTGTCCATGGGTCTCTCCTTAGGGTTCGTCTTCGGGAATAGGGTCGCTTGGTTGAGAGCTTGCCACGCAACTCGCGTTGCCACAACCGCCCCGCCGCACCGTCCTAATCACGCTGCAGAAACGGGGCCCTGCCCCGCCCCCCGGTGAGCGGTCCATTTCTCAAGCTAGTCTAACCCATCCCAGGCGACGCCGGCCAAAGCCTCGGGCGCAAGGAGGGGCGAGGGGCTATTGGTGTCTAGCCGGTCAATCCTAGGGCCTTTCTCTTGGCTTCCGCCCCGTCGGACCCAGGTCAATGACCTTGCTCTCCGACAGCTTCCACTCGCTGCAGCACTCCTCTTCGATCACGACCGGCCACACCGTGGCGGAGGTCGCAGAGTCGAGCGGAGGGAGACGGCGGCACGTCCCGCACTGCACGTTCGGAGGGAGGTTGATCCGGGGGCGGCCTGCGTAGCTCGCAGGTATCCCAGCTTGGTACTCCTTGCGCACGTCGAAGTGTTGGCACGTTGCACACATGCCTTTCTGAGCCATCTCCGCCTCCGTTGTGCTAGAGTGAGTTCGAAGGGCCTGTCAGGGGAGTGCTACCTCCTTTGGCTCAGCAACGCTAGCGAGCTGCCTACTGGCAGGCCCTTCTAGTTCCTTGACCGCCAGGGCAGCCACCAGCGGCGGCGAGGACGTGGAGCAAGGAGGGCGAGGTGAGCCTCCGCCTTCCCCCAAGAACCGGTCGTCTGGAACCGACCGATCCCAGCCCTTTCTCGACTTGCGCTACGGGGCAAGTCAGCTGCGCTCTGAGAGACGCCGGCCGCTGTGCGTTAGCGCGCGATGCGGTACGCCAAGGAGACGCAGTCCTGGTTCACTGCGATGTGTTCGGGCTGGTTCTCCGAGGCTCCCAATCGGATGACCCTCACAACGAGTAACGGCCCGTACGTCAGCGTGTACTTCGCGATATCCCCGGCGGGGATACGGGTCATGTCGGCCCACGCCTGGTAACCCACGCCCTGTGTGTCCGCCTCCATCTGAGGCCGGAAGTGGTTCTCCAGCGTCACCGACGACCGTCCGAGGATCTTCCTCCCGATCGGCTCTTTCAGACCGAGCACGTCCTCGGGGCTCTTGACGAGCCAGACCTCAAGACTGACGTGCGTGTCCCAGCCACTTCCTCCGCTGACGCCGTTCGTAACGAGCGCCCCTAAGTTGACGTAGACGTACGGATCATCGGGATGGACACCCGCCACGTCGGTGGCGGAGAAGAGCCAGTCCGCGTACTGGCGACAGTCTGGCCGAAGCCAATACCACCCGTTGATCAATACACATCCGTCCGCATCGAAGAGAAGGGGCTTCAGAACAGCAACGCTCCCATAGATCTGTGTCTGCAGAAGCCCCAACGGCGCAACAGGCTGTTGCCCCAAGGCCGTCAGGCTCAACGCGAGCACTCCAACAAGGAGAAGCAGCGTCTTGGTCGAAACCATACTCTCACCTCCATGCCGCAATCTACTCCCGCGTGCTCCAACGAGGCAAACCGGTGACCTACCTTCAGTGTTCGGTTTGCCACCGAGTGCTAGCGGCCGCCGGTCGACTGTAGGGTCTCTTCCTTGGCTTCCAGACGGTCGTTCCTCCTCTTCTCCAGGGGAGGAGTGCTTAGATTCTTAGTTTCTTGAGGCGAAGACGCTTGGTCGGAACTAGAGGGTATGCCTAACACCTCTCAAGTCCCACAGGCGACTACCCCCACGGCGAGATGCCCCAGGCGGTCATGCCTGGGGAGAGTGCCCGGCAGACCACTCGCGAGCTACGCGTGGAGCTTGAATCGAGTTGGCCGGAGACGGGTATGGTCGGGCATCTCAAACAGGGGAGTTAGGCGGTCTTGGGCAAGGGGCGATGCGCGAAAGCGGGGCGGGATTTGAACCCGCGGTACCCGATTGGGTACACCTGTTCTCCAGACAGGTGGCTTCGGCCGCTCACCCACCCCTCCGATTCGAGATGGATTCTAGGGGCACCCGATCGAAGGCGCAGGAATGAAGCGCCGCGCGGCCCGCCTCCGCGACCAGCACGGGCCGTTCCCTGAGGACGACTCCCTTGCTGCGAAGGCCCGTGGGCGTGCCCGCTGTGCCGCGAGACTCGCGCTCCTTCGCCGGGTGCAGGAAGGAAGGGCAGATTGACGAATGAAGTAACCCGATGAGAACGAGGCTGCCGAGTCAGCGGGGCCACGGCTGCTTTGTGGAGGAAGGGCGTACCGACTCGATGATCCAAGGAAGCTCGGGCAGACCCTGTGCCTAGCGACGGCCCGCCGCGGATTGTGGGCGAGCCAGTCCCTTGGGCTCCCGGAAGCGGGTGGCGAGGAGGAGGCTTAGGGCGAGAAGGGCCGTCAGGACCACGAGTGACGAGGTCATCGAGCCCGTCGTCGGAGACTTGAGCGCGTCCATGCCCACGATGAACAGGATGCCCGAGACCTGGCCCGCGAGGAGGAGAAGGCCGTTCGACGTTCCCTCCGGCACGGGCTGGGTCACCTCCGCCGCGTACTGGAACCCGATCGGGCCGGAGCTCAGAAGGAAGAAGCCAAACGCGAAGGCCGACAAGAGGAGCAGTCCGTAGCTTTGGGCGAACGTGATCCCGAGGAGACCCGGGACCGAGCCCGCGAGGGCGATCCACAGGAACGGCACCCGCCGGCCTGAGCGATCCGAGAGCGTCGGGAAGACGACCGCCCCGAGGATGCCTCCGGCCAGGATCAGTCCGCCGACCCATCCCGCTTGAGCGGCGGTGAATCCGCGCGGGCGGACGATGTTCTCGATCCAAGTTGTCGCCGCGTTGAACGCCCCCAGCCCGATGAAGAAGAGGAGGACGAGGAGGAGGAATGTCCGGTCGTGCAGGATCGCCCTGAGGCCATCCAGGACAAGTGAGCGTTCCTCGGCGCCGGCGGGAGAGGGGGGACGTTCGCGCACCAGGCCGAAGAAGGCCGCCGCGATCAGCGCGGCGGCGATCCCGTAGACCCTGAGCGTCACAGGAAGGTCTGTGCTCGCGACGAGCGCCGGCGTGAGGACGAGGCCGAGGAGGATCCCCAGGTAGATCGCGAGCATCCCGAGCCCCGCTGCCGTCGCCCGCTCGCGCGCCGGGAACCAGCGCGCGGCCGTCTTGGTGACGGCGTTGAGCACGAACGGCTGTCCGACGGCGAGGCCGATCTGTGCCACGAGGACCCACGTGTAGTCAGCCGGGACGAGGCCGCGCAGGAGCGCGAAGCCGCCGGTCAGGGCCGCCCCGATCCCTACCCCGACTCGAATCCCGAACGTGTCGATGACCCACGAGGCGGGAAAGGACATGACGATGAACACGGCCATGAACACGAGCGAAAGGAGTCCGATGGCGAAGTCGGACACGCCGTAGAACGCTGCCGCGTCCCCCGTGATCGGGGCGAACGTGATCCAGGCGAGCTGGTTCATGGCCGCCACGAGCATGAACGCCGCAAGCACCACCCAGCGATAGCCGTACGCCCGGTACGATGGATTCTCCATGGTGTGACTCGACCGCCTTCCCCGCTGTGACTCGTCCGGCGCGAGAGGCAGAAGTATACCACCCGACTCCTCGCCGAACGCGAATGCCTAGAGGACCCGTCTCCCACTCCAGGGCCAGGGGTACGGGGTCTCGACCTAGGATCACCGGGAGCTTCGTCCGCAGGGAGCGAGCGCGCCTGCAACGAGCATGCCCCCGTGAGGGCGTGTCGGACGGCTGATCGAGACCGGATGGGCCATGGCTCCGGACTGAGAGGCGGGACGACCTGATCCGCTTCACCTCATCCGCGGCGGGCGCGTCAATCGTCGTCGGTCTTCGCCAAGGCTTCGCGAGCGCGCCCGGGATGGCGCTCAAGCGGTCCGAATCCGTTGTTGACACCGAGTCCCGTTTCTGCTAGATGATCCTGCCGAGGTTGACATGTTCAGGAGAGAAGGAGGATACGCGGTGGAGAAGCGAGACTTGGCGAAGGAACTGGGTGAGCTCTACTCGCCCCCGAAGGACCGATTCGTCCTCGTCGACGTCCCGGAGCTGAGTTTCTTGATGGTCGACGGCACGGGGAGCCCGGAGACGTCGCCGGCCTTCCAGGAGGCGATCGGCGCCCTCTACTCGGTGGCGTACACCCTCAAGTTCACGTTCAAGAAGGAGCACGAACTCGACTGGAAGGTGATGCCGCTCGAAGGGCTCTTTTCGACGGACGAGTCGGGGCGTCTGGATCTAGATGGGAAGGGGGAGTGGCGCTGGACCCTCATGCTCCTTCAGCCGGACTCCGTGACGAAGGAGGACGTCGCCCGCGCGGCCGAGACGGCGGGAAGGAAGAAGCCCCTCCCCGGGCTCAAGGGCCTGCGCTTCGCCCGGTTTCGCGAGGGGCTCTCCGTCCAGACGCTGCACGTGGGCCCCTACGCGGGCGAGCGGCCGACGATCGAGGGGCTGCACGCCTTCATCGCGGAGGAGGGGTACCAAGCAGCCGGGAGGCACCACGAGATCTACCAGAGCGACCCGACTCGCACCAAGCCGGAGCGCTTGAGAACCCTGATCCGCCAGCCGGTGAAGAAGGCCTGACCGCTCCACGAAGAGGTCGACCCGGCCGCGCCGCGAGGCACGGGCGGGCGCTCGCCGGCCGGTTTCGGAGCCTGGCGCGCTACAGCCAGGGCTCGAGGTCGGCGTCCGTCAGGTTCTCCGGCCTTCCCGAGTAGCGAATGACGCCGATCCGATCGATGACGAACACGCGCGGAAGGCCGCCGACTTCGTAGAGGGCCTGCACGGCCCGCGCCGAGTCGAGCGAACCCCACAGGCCCACGAGGTGCGTATAGCCGTTCGTCTTGAGGAACTCGATGGCAGGCTCCGCGGCGAGGTCGGTCGTCACCCCCACGAGGGCGACGCCTTGGTCCTCGTAGCGGGCGCGCAGCGCGTCCAGGAGCGGCAGGGTTTCCTTGCAGGGCGGGCACCACGTCGCCCAGAAGCTCAGGAGCACGACCTTGCCGCGGAAGTCGGTGATGCGAACGGGCGTGCCGTTCAAGTCCGGGAGTCCGAACTCAGGCGCCGCCTGGCCCACGCCCGTCCCGATCGGGAAGACCTCCGCCGGGCCGGAGACGTGGATCAGCCCCGACCAGCTCGCGGTCGCGGCCCGGTCGTTCGCGACCGTGAGGCGGACCACATAGCTCCCGTCGGCCGCGTAAAGGTGCGAAATGATCGCCCCCAGGCCGCCGGTGCCGTCGCCGAAATCCCACTCGTAGAGGAGAATCCGTCCGTCGGGATCCTGAGACGCGGTCCCGTCGAACCACACCTCGAGCGCCACTGCGGGAGACGGCTCGCTGCGCGTGAAGCTCGCGACGGGAGACCCGCTCGCCAGAAACGAGAAGCCGATGCTAAGCCCCGTCACAAGAAGCCCCAGCGCCCCAAACCCTCGACGGCTTCGACTCAAGCCGATCACCTCGTTCTAGCAGAGTGACAACTGATTACCGCTTCCTCACTTGGGATGCAACCTCACACGGACCGAGGGACGCGGCGGACCGGCAGTGAGTCACACGCCTTTCTCCGTCAGGGAGAGCCGTCGCGCCGCCTCGCACGACTCCTGTGAGCCAGTCGCCCGCTCTTCCGCCCCCTTGGAACCTCCAAAGAACGCTCTTCAGATCCGGCGTACACCGCACCATCTTCCATTCCTTCTCTCGTCGGTTCGCGCCCCGCGGGCACGTCGAGGAGCGCGAGGGGATCGGCAGGTCCGCGAGAGGCTGTCCGCAACATGGCAAGACATCGGCATTCCACGCGTCACCACCCGGATGGTGACAAGGTTCCTGCTGGCTCGCAACTGCCTCACCCTTGCGCGCTTGCTCGGCCCGCCTCCGAGAGGCAACGGCTGGCAACGTCCTAGCCGCAGGCCTTTCGTGCGCTTCGGGAGAACGCTGTTCCCCGGGCGCGACCCCCTTGACCCGGCCGACGGGTTTCCCTATCCTGGTGGTTGGCGCTGGTCGAAGCAGCAAAAGCCGCGTGCTGGGCTGGTTTTCCAGGGACGTGGCTTAGTGACGAGGTTCGGTCGATCTCTCTATCTCGACGGAGGCAGACTGTGCTCGACGGCCATCCAGACGGCCCTGGCGATCGCGAGGTCATCGACCGCGATCTCCTTCAGGCGCTCGCCATTCTCGCAAAAGCCAACGGCCGCTCGGTCGTTGAGGAAATCAATATCGCCGTCTCCTCCTACGTTTCCGAGGAGCTTCCGCTCAAACTAGGGAAGGCTGGAATGGCCCTTCTGCTGGAAGACCTGAGTGAGGCGGAGCCCGCGCGGCACGGACGGTCACCCTCGCAAAGCCAAGGATCTTTCAGGCCCGCCGTTGAGCGCTCTCCCAGGGATCTAGGGACACAATACCGATCTGCGGGTTGAAACGAGTACTGCCCCCCTCGGATGCCATCCCCTGCGTGGTGAGATCCGTATTGTGTCACCAGAACTCACGCCCGAACTCACCTCTCGCTGATGCCGTACTTGCGGGCGATCTCTCTTACGGGAATGCTCAGCTCGACCTGCTTTACCGCGTAGATGATCTCCGTCTGCGAGAACCTCGACTGCCGCATGCCGCCCTCCTCCTTCGCAACGTGATCCAAGGTAGGTTTTCACCTCATCCGTGGTCCAGTTCCCGGGGAGCAGGTCACGACCACCGGGGGCAGGTCAAGTGGGGGGGACATCGGCGAAGGGAGAAACACGTTAGGACCGGCAAGTTGTGTGCTCGCAGAGCCGGCGGGAGGACTCGAACCTCCGACCCACGGTTTACGAAACCGTAGCTCTACCGACTGAGCTACGCCGGCGGTATACTCTGCATCGCCAAGCGCCCTGCCCCACGGCATTGTCGGCCGCTGGGCTGAGCTCGAGCTGTGCCAACCTTCCCCTGTCAATGACCCACGAACTGCCCCCGTTGAGTTGCCTCACCATACACGTCTCCGGCCACTCGATTCAAGGTGTACGCGTGGCTGGCGAGTGGTCTACTGCTTATGCTTACTCTGTGCAGACACTCTCGGGGGAGGGGAAAGAGGGGGAAAAAAGGCAGGGGGGGGCGGGGGGGGGCGGCGGGGGGGCGGGCCCCCGAGCAGCCCGAGCACTCCAAAGCCAAGGAAGAGGCCCTACAGTCGATCAGTGAGTCGCTTCTGCCTCCGTCCATCCCGAAATCCTAGCAGTCAACCTGGACCGTTCTGAGGGGGGGCACGCCACTCTGGTCTTACGGTGTCGGGGAGCCCTTCGCGGCAGCAAGCTTCGCATCAAGAGCCTTCTTCTTCTCCGCGTTCTTTGCGGGGGCGACGTAGTAGGAGTCAAAAAGCGCTTCGAGCGTGTCCAAGGCCCACTCCGCTTCGCCTGGCTCGACATTAAGGATCTCTCCGCTTCTTTCGCTCTTCTCCGGGTGAGCCGCAAGGTTCCCGATCTTTCGCAGAGAGTGTAGGCACTCGACGACGTGGGATGGCATGGTGCCGCCCCTTATTGCTTGCTCGATCTCGTCATCGAGTTTCCCTTTCTTCACCCCTGCCTTCTCACGGAGCACTGCCTGAAGGCAGCGTCGGCTCAAGGCTGCGGATGCCTTCGGGCTTAGGTCAAGCACGGCGCAAGCTTCGTTATAGTCTTCTGCCAATATGGGAGGCACCTGGGGCGGACAAGGTGGCCGGTTTGATGTTCTTGGGTGTACGAAAGCCTGCGAGAGACGATCTCCAATAGGTACGGTGCGGGTCCCAGAAGAAGCAGCTGGATATGCTTCTAGACGAAGGATAAGGCGGTTGCACTCGGGGCACTGCATCTTTCCGAGGAACCAGTGCGCCCCGGGTTCTTCCCCAAGCCAATTCGTTGACCAAGACTCATGTATTCCTTCCATGCAATGCGGGCATTTCATGCAACTCACCACCGTCTAACCATAGTGTTTAGCGATCGATTCTAACACAGATGGCAGGTGAGGTGAGCGATTCGCAGTCTTCTTCTCCTAGGCCGCTACCGCCCGCGCGTGGCAAAAGGACTTGAGAGCTTCCTCAAGCTCCTCGTCGACGATGTCTACTAAATGACCTAGCCCGACGGGGAGGAAGCCAAGAGAAAGGCCCTAGGATTGATCGGCTGGACACTAGCGGCCCCGCGCTTCCCACTCTTCGTTCTTGTCGCTATCTGTCGCTGTTTAGGAGACACAAATCGCGGTTTGCAACCCTCGACGACCGCGAAACGCCGCGTCACATTCATCGTCTGTTGTCATCGGAGCGCCCACCGTGTTAGTATGATGCTGACATTATGGGGATGACGACAATGAGAAGAAGAGTATTTGTTGAGTTACTTCTCCCTCCGGTCATCATTGCAGCGCTATTGCTTGTGACTGGCTGTCAGAACGGCGGCATTCCGACTGGGGGCGGCGGTATTCCGACTGAGGGCGGCAAGCCCGTTATCACGTCTGTGAGTTTCCCGGCTGAGATGGTTGCTGACGGCAGAGCGTACAGCGGGACAGTCGGCTTCTCCGACTCCGATGGTGATATCGTACTCGTCGAGTTGACCAGAAGAGGGATTGTGATCTGGAGTGACGACCCCCATGTTGGGGGGCAGACGAGAGGGACTCTCCAATTCACGCATCGAGCCACGTCACCTGGGAGCTACTCATTGACAGTCTTGCTTCGCGATGCCAAGGGGAACTCAAGCAATCCATACTCTTTCTCTTATACGGCGACCGAGCCGCCTCCGACCATCGCGTACCGCGTGACGGCTGGGCAGCTGTACAGCGAGTTTGAGGAGAACGAGGTCGCGGGTGACCTGAAGTACAAAGGCAGGCTGATAGCCGTGAGTGGCTATGTGGAGAGCATCGACAGCAGTTTCGGGATCAGCGTCGTGCTGGTCGAGTCACCCGGCGACTGGTCGGGAGTGCGCTGCTACTTCCCTGAAAGCGAAGCACCGAACGTCGCGAACCTCAGAAAAGGAGACTACGTCACCATTGTGGGCAAGTGCATCGGGATGCTCATGTTCAATGTGGGACTTGATCCCTGTCGTCTTGAGTAGCAGACTGTCGAAGAGGTTTCAAAGCCTTCTTCAGGTCTTCGTCTCCCGAGCGCGGGTCCTGGAATCCCGCATACCCCGCTCCTTTCTAGATGGGACCCTGCTTGCCATGCCGGTGGAGAGATCACCCGCCCGGACGGCTCCCTGCTGGGCGTCCAGACCGTGAAAGGCAAGGGAGAGGCCCTAGGCTCGACGGCCTAGGCCGCTACCGTCCGAACTTCCCTACGACGAGCGTCGCCTTGTGCCACACGTCCTCCGCTGCTTGCGCGGGCAGCCCTATGTAGGCCATCAGCTGCACGGGATTCCGGTGTCCGGTGATCGAGGCCGTCAGCACCGGGTCCCTCGTCTGCTCGTAAATCAGCGTACAGAAGGCCTTTCTAAGCGAGTGGGGCGACACGTGCGCCCGAAGACCTATCCCCTCTGCGGCCTTGCGGATCAGTTGCCATGCATACTGCCGCGTGATCGGAGCGCCCTTACCGTTGTCGAAGACGTAGCCCGATGGGTTCCGTGATCCAGTCGCGGCCCGGAGTTCCTGCAAGGCGTCGCGCACGAACGGGAACAGCACAATGAGGCGAGAGTGGCCCGTCTTCTCCTCGACCAGCGTTACAGACGAGCGAGGTTCCCCGCGATCGTCGAGGACCTTTTCCCAGTTGAGGTTCAAGCAGTCCTGTATCCGCAAGCCCATCCCCGCGCATACCTGGATAAGGACGCCATCTCGCAGACGCCCTTCTCCTTTGAGGAGAGCGCCCATTTGTACAGCTTTTCTCATCTCGATCGGGTCCGCCGCAGTAGGTACTCCGGCCACGCTCGCCTCCTTTACTTGACATACCAATGTACACGTTTTGTCGTCAACTGTCAAGAGGTGAATCGCAGACGAGAGAGCAAACGACTACGGGAAGAGAGTTCCCTCCTAGGAGGCGAGTTTACTTACTGTCCTTAAGTAAACAGCCCCGCGCCGAGGATCGTCTTGACCTGCGCGGCGTTCCCACTGGACCGGAACCCGATCGACTAGGAGGCCCCGCAAAGCCAGTCCGCCAGGTCGCCTGGACTGGGGGGGGAGGGAGAGGGGAGAGCGGCCGGACAGGTTGCCGACCCTGTGCTCTGTGCTGTCACCGCTTAGGAAACTGCAAGCTGACTGTCGGCAACTTGACAGATCAAAGGTCTTTGGAGTACCCACTATCGGAGGTTAGAAATGGAATGCGGAAGATGCGGCAAAGAGATACCGGACGACGCGCAGGTCTGCGTACACTGCGGAACGGAGGTGTTGACAGGCCCTGTCACAGGGTCACTTTCAAGTGCCCTTGGTCCCAAGACGCAACCGGGGGACTCCCTACTGGCGATTCTCTTGGTGGTCGTGGGGTGTCTTGAGATCCTGGGGGGGATAATCCTCTGTGTGAACCTGTGGCCGGGCGATGCCAGGAGTGGCTATGAGTGGCTTGCGGAGGCGTACATTCCGGCTGTAACGTGGCTGGCTTCAGGTTTCGTGGCGGGGCTGTTTTCGTTTGCAGCGGCCGCTGTGGTCTCGCACCTAAAAGCGATACGAGAATACACTGATGCGGCGGAAACGATCTTGCTGCGATTGGAAGCTACACTGAAGGGGAGTGCCAAGCAGTGGTGACCTATCCTCGGTGTTCGGTCCACTTCTTGAGATGGTCTAGCCCTAGATGGTCTAGCCCTGTGGCCTCTGCGGAGGGCAGGGCGAGAGCCCCAGCGGCCCCGTGTGACCAGCTACGATAGGACTAGAATCGTCTCCGGAGCGATCGTCGGCTCTTGGTCCAGTGGCCTCAGACGAAAAACGAACAACTTTCTTCTTCGTCGTGAGGTGCATCGGTATCCATTACAGCTTTCGCGGGCGTAACAAATGCCGATTCCGGCGTCCTGGTCTACGCTAAGCCTCTTTGCTCCCCGGCAGGCAGCCCGCCACGAGTGGGGACCAGTACGGCAGTAGCAGCTTCACTCAAGTGCGGCCCGTTCTGTAATGGCCTTGTGGTAGCCGTTACCGTCTCGTTGTGCTGCGTTGTGGATGCCCCCCCACAGACTGCAATTGTCGTCGGAAACTTGTACGAATCCTCTATACTTTCTTAATACCTTTCCTATTCGCGTTTTCGTCGCCACCACGTACCCTGTCGCTCTTTCTCAATTGCGTCCTCTTGCGTGGCTCTAGCAGGTCCGTATCAAACTACTGCCCCCCTGTACTCGTTCCATACTCCACCCAGGGCCACCGTCTCCTCATGTATCCCATTTCCTCGCAGTATCGCAGGGCAGATCCCACCCCTGCAAGGCCCCGACACCCTAGGTTATGCTTCTCCTGCGCCGCTCTGACCACTCCTCTGGAGTTACCCCGTTTCAGTGGACAGTGTAGCACTTGACAGCCCGAGCGTCTGAGTGGCGTGAGTCAGTGTGGCGAAGTACCTCCTTTCGTAGTCGACAGGCGAGGTGTACCCGAGGGCGGAGTGT
>Ga0315291_10003855_pt1 | contig 19263 bp, 16 predicted proteins | sample YL17G12_20_MG_FD_203070 | JGI IMG/M metagenome (GOLD analysis project Ga0315291, IMG submission 203070) | Sediment microbial communities from Yellowstone Lake, YNP, Wyoming, USA - YL17G12_20 | ecosystem: Environmental > Aquatic > Freshwater > Lake > Sediment | place: USA: Wyoming | collected...
AAGGCCTTCGAAGACTTGGATTCTCTCTTTGTCTCCTTCTTTAATTTTTTGATAAACCCGAACAGTATCACCGGGTCGAATCTCGGGTAGATCGGTTTTTAATTGAGCTTTTATAAAAGTTTCAAATTTGTTAGGCATAATTTTAAATCATCGGGTAATTCCGATTTAAATTCTTTTGTCTCCCCGTCGGGAAGTTTTATTTTCAGGTAGCTGGCGTGTAAAAGATGTCTCTTCAAGTCTCTTGGCAGGGGTTGTTTTTTGAATCCGTATAATTTGTCTCCAGCAATCGGATGCGAAAGATGAGCAAAATGGGTTCTAATTTGGTGCTTTCTGCCAGTTTTGGGCTCAACCTCAATTAAAGTATACCGAGCACATAAAGCGTTATGTGCTCCGGTAAAATCTTTAAATCTTTGCAATACTTTATATTCAGTAACTGCTTGTCTTTTTCCTTGAGAATTAGGTTCGCCGGGTAAATATACTTTCTGCTTTCTTCTATCCCTCGGCGAGCGGCCAATTAAAGTTTCGATAACGCCCTGATTCTCCTTAATCTTCCCGACTACTAAAGCTAAATATTTTTTCTTGACTTTCCTCTCTTTAAACTGCTTTTGTAGAAATTCTAGGGCCTTATCGTTTTTTGCCACCAAAAGTATTCCCGAAGTATCTTTATCTAATCTATGGACCCTTTTTTCAAAATCGTCACAATTTACCCCGGCTGGTTTATCGATAACAGATAAATCTTCATCCTCGTAGAGAATTTTGAATCCCATGTGGGCACTACAGGATTTGAACCTGTGACCTCCTCAATGTCACTGAGGCGCGCTACCACTGCGCCAAGTGCCCATGGTGCGCACGGCTGGACTCGAACCAGCGAAACCTTTCGCTTATAAGGCGAATGCTCTAACCAGCTGAGCTACGTGCGCAAACTCATACACGTTCGATTTTTACCTTGACGGATTTAATTGTTTTTGGCAAGCCCCTCCCAAGTTTTCTTTTGAAAATTTGGGAGGGCAAGGGTTTTGGAGGCTCTCCGCCAGCTGGCGGATTTCTTTTCCCAACTAATTCTTCAAACTCTTCTTTTTCAATGGTCTCTTTTTCAATTAAGGTTTTGGCAATTTTCTCAAGTAGACCTTTCTTTTTAGTCAAAATTTTCTTAGCTCGAGTTTCGGCACCTTTAACGAATTTTTCAACCTCTTTATCAATTTTAACTGCCACTTTCTCAGAGTAATTCCTCGCTGTTTCAAATTCTCTTCCCAGAAAAGCTAACTCTTCTCTTTCGCCAAAAGAAATTGGACCCAAAGATGACATTCCATATTCTTTAACTAATTTTCTGGCTAATTGAGAAGCCCTTTCTAAATCATTAGCCGCCCCGGTAGTAATTTCTCCGAATTTCAATTTTTCGGCGCAGTAACCGCCAAGCAAAGTTGCCAATTCGGCTAAAAATTCTGTTTTGGTTTTAATCTTTCTTTCTTCAGCTGGCATTTTCAGAGTATAACCTGCTGCCAATCCCCGAGCAACAATCGAGATTTTTCTGATAGGTTCAGCTTCTGGCATTTGAGAAGAAACCAAGGCATGACCTGCCTCGTGATAAGCAGCAATTTCTTTTTCTTTTTTTGACAAAATATGCGATTTACGTTCTGGCCCCAATAAAACCTTTTCAATTGATTCTAAAACTTCTTCCTGAAAAACCTGGTGTTTATCTCTTCTGGCTGCTAAAATGGCAGCTTCATTAGCTACATTAGCTAAATCAGCTCCGGAAAATCCGGGAGTTCTTTCAGCCACCTCTCTTAAATTAACATTTAAAGCCAAGGGTTTCCCTCGACAATGAATTCTCAAAATCTCTTCCCTTTCATTAATATCTGGTAAATCCAAAACAATTCTTCGATCAAACCTTCCCGGTCTCAATAGGGCAGGATCAAGATATTCAGGCCTGTTAGTAGCTGCAAAAACCAAAATTCCCTCTTCCCTGCCAATTCCATCCATTTCAGCTAATAATTGGTTTAAGGTCTGTTCTCTTTCTTCATGGCCACCAGTTACTCCTACTCCTCTTACTTTTCCGATACTATCAATTTCATCAATGAAAATAATTGCTTTCCCTGTTTTTCTCGCTTGGTCAAATAAACTTCTGACTCTCGAACTTCCCACTCCTACGAATAACTCAATAAATTCAGAGCCCGAAATTGAGAAAAAGGGAACGTTGCTTTCATTGGCAACTGCCTTTGCCAACATTGTTTTCCCTGTTCCCGGAGCTCCAATTAACATTACTCCCCTGGGAATTTTCGCTCCCATTTGTAAATATTTTCCGGGTTGCTTTAAAAAATCAACAACTTCCATTAATTCTTGCTTTGCTTCTTGTAAGCCGGCGACATCTTTGAAAGTGATTTTTTCTCTGGGACGACCCTCAGCTCCAAATAACCTCGCTCTGGCTTTAGTAAAATCAAAAGCCTGCATGGCTCCGGTTTTGGCTTGTCGAAAAATCATCCAGAAAAAGAAACCAAAAAGTAAAAGTGGTAAAACGGCAAATAAGACTGGTCCCAACCAGGTCCAGGTTCCACCGGCCTCTTTCGTTTCAATTGCTACTTTAGCCAGTTTGGTCTTATCTATCCCGTAATTGATTAAAGATTCTGACAGAGCGGCCTCGGTTTCTTTTCTGGATTTTGCCTTTGAATCATCCTGATAAACTATTTGAAGTTCGTTTCCAGAGACAGTAATTTTCTTAATTTTTTCCTGATTGATTTCTTCAACTAATTGGGTAATTGATAATTCCTTTTCTTTTTCAAATGGCTGCTGAAGCAAAGTAAAAACACCGGAAATCACCAGAAAAATCAATAAAACAAAAACAAAATTTTTAGTTAAGTTTTTCATTGATCAAGTTTCCATAAGGTGGAAACGAAGATGGAGAAGAGATTTATCTCTTCGACTTATAGATTTAGTTTATCTGAAAAAAATAAAAAAATCAAGCTTTTCCACTTGATAGTTTTTTCGACTCGATCCCTTATTTTTCAATTAATTTCAGGGTCATTCGGTGTTCTTCTTTTCGGATTTCCAGAATCTTAAAATCATATTTTTTATCAATTTTTAATCGTTCAGCCATTTTTGTTTTTGTCCCAAACTCAGAAATATGAATTAGCCCCTGAATTTCGGGAGTAATCTGGACAAAGGCGCCAAAGGGATTAAATTTGGTTACTTTTCCCGGAACTATATCTCCCTTTTTGTATTTTTCCTCAATCTCCAACCAAGGATCTTTTTTTAGGGCTTTTAAAGAAAGGGAGACTTTTTCCCCGGAAATTTCAATAATTTTTGCTTTTACTTTCTCTCCGGTCTTAACAACCTCGGCCGGGTCCTCAATAATTTTCCAATCTAACTCCGAAATGTGAATTAGCCCTTCGAGATTTTCCGGGCCGCCAGCAGGCGAGTCTTGTCCAAGGGGCGGGCCAAATTTCACAAACGCTCCAAAATCAGTGATGCCGGTAATCTCTCCCTCAACCACCTCCCCCACCTTATAATTTTTTAAAACCTCTTTTATTTTCTCAATTTCCCTTATCTTTTCAGATAAAATCAATTTTTTCTCTTTTGACGAGAGGTCAAAAATTTTTACCTCCATTTCCTTGCCAACAAACTTTTGGAGCTCTTTTAAGATTTTAGCCGTGTCTCCTCCTTCTACTCTCGGATAGTGCTCGCTCAATAATTGAGAAACAGGTAAAAAGGCGGGAATTCCTGAGATTTCGGTTAACAAGCCTCCTCGGTTAGCTCCTGAAATTTTGACTACGATAACTTCTCCATTTTCTTTTTTCAGGGATAATCCTCCCCAAATTAACTCGTTAGAGGCCTGACTGATTGATAGCTCAATGTAACCCTCCTCATTTTCCAGGTCAATTATTTTAGCAAAAACGCTCTCTCCAATTTTTAGGTTTTTCAATTCATTTTTAGCTTCCTGAAATTCTTTTCCGTAAATTATTCCCGTCCCCAAAGCCCCCAGGTCCAAAAAGAGGCCCTGCCTTTCTTTGCCAATAACTTTTCCCTCAACAATTTCCCCAACTTTTAGCGGTCTTATTAAATTGTTTTTTTCGAACGATTCTTTCATATATCGAGCCCCGTTTATGGGACGAAGTCGAAGAGATAAATCTCTTCTCCACCCTTCGCTGCGGCTCGGGTAGATGAAGAAGAGAACGAAGTTCTCTTCGCCTAAATATCTTTCAGCTTACAATAATTCTTGAATTTCAGCAATAGCCATGATAAAATTATATTATTATGAATATCCAATGGCATGGGCAATCTTGCTTTCAAATCATTGCCCGCCGAGAAAAAAACAGTCCTATCTCAATCGTCATTGACCCCTTTGATGAAAGTTTAGGCCTTAAGGTTCCCAAACTCGAGGCCGATATTTTGTTAATAACGCATTCCCATCGCGACCATAATAATGTCAAAGCAGTTTCTGCGACCACAAGTGGGTCCTCACCCTTTTTGATTTCCGGTCCCGGGGAATATGAAGTAAAAGAAGTCTATATCCAAGGAATTCATTCCTGGCACGACGAAAGAGAAGGGAAGGAGCGAGGCGAAAATACTATCTATACTATTGAAGCCGAGGATTTAAAATTGTGTCATCTGGGAGATTTTGGCCAAAAAGAATTAACCGAGGAGCAGCTTGAAAAAATTGGCGAGGTTGATGTTTTAATGATTCCGGTGGGAGGAGTTTATACAATTTCAGCCAAAGAAGCAATAAGGGTGATGTCTCAGATTGAACCCAAAATTATAATCCCAATGCATTATCAAATACCGAGCTTTCGCAGAGCGAAAGCGAAGGTGGAGAAGAAGGAAACTTCTTCGACTCCGAAATTGAATCCGCCAGCTGGCGGAAAACTCGAGGGAGTAGATAAATTTCTAAAAGTGGTTGGAATAAAATCGATTGTGCCGGAATCAAAACTATCAATAAAAAAGAAAGACATTTTTGGAGAAGAAGTGAAAATAGTTGTATTGGAGCCATAGCTTAATGGAATTTTTTAAGAAGATTCAAAATTTACCGAAGCACATAAAGTCTTATGTGCTCGGTTTACCAGAACGAAAGAGAAAAATCATTTTTTGGTTAATAGTCATTATAATTGGAATTTTCCTCTTTTTTGGGTGGGTTAAAAGCCTGGAAACGAAAATAAAAAGTTTCAAAACAGAAAAAATTAAAGAAGAACTGAAAATACCCAAATTGGAAGAAGAATTAAAGGGGCTTCAAAAATTTGAAATGATAGGAACCAGCCAAGAAGAATTAAAAAAATTAGAGGAGTTGCTGAAAGAATCCTTGAAACCCTCAGAAGAAAATGGCCAAAAATAGTAAAAAATTAAACCCTTCACCTTTTGAAAAAGGTGACAGGGTAAATACAGAAATTGGCTACATCAAGCCTCGAGAAATCACCGAAGAGATGAAAGATTCTTACATTGATTATGCTATGTCGGTGATTGTCTCCCGGGCCTTACCCGACGTCAGAGATGGATTGAAGCCGGTTCACCGAAGGATTTTGTATACTATGTTAGAAGATGGTTTGAAACACGATGCTAAATTTAGAAAGTCGGCAACTGTGGTGGGAAGTTGCCTCGGCCGCTATCATCCCCACGGAGACATAGCTGTTTATGATTCTTTAGCAAGAATGGCTCAAGATTTTTCTTTGAGGTATCCCTTGATTCAGGGTCAAGGAAATTTTGGCAGCATCGATAATGACCCTCCGGCCGCCCAACGCTACACGGAATGTCGACTTTCCAAAATTGGGGAAGAAACGCTTAGGGATATTGAGAAAAATACGGTTGATTTTGTTGATAACTATGACGGAACGAGAAAAGAGCCCGTTGTTTTGCCTTCGCCCCTACCCCAACTTTTATTAAATGGTTCTCTTGGAATTGCCGTTGGCATGGCAACTAACATTCCTCCCCACAATCTTTCTGAAGTTGCCGATGGCTTAATTTATTTGATTGACCACCCCAAAATTACTACCGAAGACCTTTTAAAATTTATCAAGGGTCCCGATTTTCCAACTGGCGGAGAAATTTTTAATCAAAAAGAGATAATTCAGGCCTATTCTCAAGGAAAAGGACCAATTTTGGCTAGGGGCAAGGCTGAAATCGTCGAACAAACATCGGGAAAACTTCAAATTATCATTTCTGAAATTCCCTATCAAGTTCAAAAATCAGCCTTGGTTGAGCAATTCGCCAATCTGGTCCAAGAAAAAAAGATTGAGGGAATTAGAGATATTAGAGACGAGTCCGACAGGGAAGGCCTTAGAATCGTGATTGATTTGCAGCGAGAAACGATAGCCCAGAAAATTTTGAACCGGCTTTACAAATTTAGCGACCTCCAAAAAACTTTTCATTTAAATATGTTGGCTTTAGTAGAGGGAATTCAGCCCCGGGTTTTGAATTTGGCCGAACTCTTAAATTATTATCTCTTGCATCGAAAAGAAGTAGTTTATCGAAGGGTAAAATACGATTTAGAAAAGGCAAAAGAAAGGGCCCACATTTTGGAAGGACTTAATAAATGCCTGGGAAAAGGAGGGATTGATGAAGCAATCAGGGTTATCAAAAACTCAGCCAACCGCGAGGAAGCGAAAAATAACTTAATGAAAAGATTTAAATTGACTGAAATTCAGGCCAATGCCATTTTGGAGACGAAATTATCAGCTTTAGCTAAATTAGAAATAAAAAAGATTGAAGATGAATTAAAAGAAATACTCTCTAAAATTAAAGAATTTACTGCTATTTTAAAAAGTCCTCAAAAAATAAAAGAGGTGATTAAAAAGGAGCTAAGCTCCTTGAAAGAGAATTTTGGGGACGAGAGGAGAACAAAGGTTCATCTTCAAAAGGTTGGCGAGATTGCTGAAGAAGATTTAATTCCTTTAGAAGAAACTATTATTACTATCACTCAAGGAGGCTACATTAAAAGATTAAACCCAGCCACTTATAAGCTTCAAAGAAGAGGAGGAAAAGGGATTTTAGGAATGAAAACGGTTGGGGAAGACATCGTTGAGCACTTCTTAACTGCTCAAACCCATGACGCCTTGCTCTTTTTTAGTGATTCGGGAAAAGTTTTCAGGACCCCGGTTTACGAAATTCCCGAAGGAACTAGAGTGGCAAAAGGCCGGGGTCTTTTGAACTTTCTGGAAATTTCTCCCCAAGAAAAAGTTTTATCTCTAATGCCTTTGGGCAAAGCTGACCAGGGTTTGAGCAAATATTTAGTAATTGCCACCAAAGATGGTATAATCAAAAAAACAGCCCTGGAGGAATTTGAAAATGTAAGAAGGTCAGGTTTAATTGCTATCACTCTTAAGAAAGGAGACGCCTTAAGAAAGGTTTCAAAAACCACCGGTGAAGATGAAATTATTTTAGTGACAAAAAAAGGTCAGTCTATCCGATTTAAGGAAAAGGAAATTAGGCCGATGGGCCGCTCAGCAGCTGGAGTAAAAGGAATTAGGTTGAAAAAGGGGGATGAGATAGTGGGGATGGACGTGATAAAGTTAAAAACCGAGCTTCCATTTATGGAAGCGAAGGTGAAGAAGAGGACGGAGTCCTCTTCGCCTGTCAAAAGTCAAAACGATTATTTGTTGGTAGTGACGGAAAATGGATACGGAAAACGCACCGATCTAAGTGAATACCGATTGCAGGGTAGGGGAGGCTCGGGGATTAAAACGGCGAAAGCGACTCCAAAGACTGGGAATTTAGTTGCTTCAAAGGCTTTAACCACCCGAGCATTAGCGAAGGGTGAAAATGAAGCCAAGGCTTCATTGCCTAATGAGGAAGATTTAATTGTTATTTCTCAAAGAGGTCAGGTAATTAGAACGGCAATTTCTAGCATCGCCGTGCTCTCCCGGTCCACCCAAGGAGTGAGAATAATGAGATTGGAAGAAGGAGATAAAGTGGCTTCAGCCACGTGTATATAAATTAGATGTTAGATGTTGGATAATAGATATTAGATAACGATTATTTAAAAATCCAATATCCAATATCTAATATCTAAAATCTAAATTATGGAAGGTTTTCTTAATCCAAATGAAGTTTTAAAACAACTCAAGCTAAAAGAAAGTATGGTGGCGGCTGATTTTGGTTGTGGGTCTGGCGGTTGGGCATTGCCTCTGGCAAAAGAATTAAAGGAAGGCAAAGTATATGCTATAGATATTTTAGAGGAATCTCTTTCAGCTTTGAAAGCCAAAATTAAACTGGGAAAAATCTTCAATATCGAGCTAATTAAATCTAATGTTAGCGAAACTTCAAAATTGATGGCGGAAAGTTGCGATTTAGTCTTAATGACCAATCTTTTATTTGAATGCGAGGACAAAAAGCGAGTTTTAGAAGAAGGAAAAAGAGTTTTAAAAAAAGTAGGCAAGATTTTAGTTGTTGATTGGAAGCAGACCGCCTCTTTGGGTCCAAAAGAAGGCAGGGTTTCAGCCGAAGAAGTTAAAGAGTTATCCGAAGAGCTTAATTTAAAAGTGGAAAAGGAGTTTGAAGCCGGTATTTGCCATTGGGCCTTAATTTTGGTAAAATAAAATTGTATGAAAAAGATTTCTCCAATTTTAATTTCAACCTTACTTTTACTGCCAGTCGTTGCCTTGGCAGTAGAATTTCAAAACCCTCTCACATATGATACCTTCGAAGAGTTAATAAACGCAATTATCAATTTTATTTTTACTATTGCTCTTGCTATTGCTCCTTTAATGATAATTATTGCTGCTTTTTACTTTGTTACTGCCGGAGGTGACCCCAAAAAGGTTGATACTGCTCAAAAAATAATTTTATATACTTGCATTGGTTTAGTCGTTATTTTAATGGCTAAGGGATTAATTGTTTTGTTAAAGCAAATATTTCAAATAAGAGAATAAACATGTCTTACCCGAATCGCAATGAAGGGTGAAGAAGAGATTTATCTCTTCGACTAGAGATTTAATTTTCTACTTTCCCTTAATTGGCTCTTGGTTAAAAGTAAAATTTTATTTTTAAAATAAATAAAGGCCGATGAAAAAACAAAATTAAAAAATAAATGAAAAAAGTTTTATTAATTTTAGCTTCAGCAAGTTTATTGATTTTACCAGCTATTGTCCTAGCTAATGATATAGAAGGAGCTCCGACAGTAGATATAATGGAAGTGATCGCGCGCATGACTGATTGGGCCTTTGACATTTTGATGGCAATGGCAATATTTTGTATTATTGTAGCTGCTTTTTACTTTGTAACTGCAGGTGGTGACTCACAAAAAGTAACCATGGCTCGGACATGGTTAACGTATACCTTTATAGGAGTAGCAGTAGCTTTGGCAGCTAGAGGAATCGTAGCCTTGATAAGAGCGGCTATAACGGGTTAAAGTCGGTATAGAAATTTTAGGATGAGGGCATGAGGGTATAGAAGGCGGGATAAAGCGAAAAATTAAAAATATTAAAAAGGTCGACCATTCGACAAGCTCAGGGTCGATACTGAGCTAAGTCGAAGTATCGAGAGCTTAATCATTAATAATTGATATTAATAATGAAAAAAGTTTTAACAGCTCTAATCCTGGTTAGTCTTTTGGTTATTTTGGCAGTTCCAATGATAGCTTCGGCTCAGGAAACAGTTCCTTCTACGATTGATAAATGTAAGATGCGCCACGACCTAACTGGTGTAAACTGGACGGATAGAGGATTTACATGTGCTGCCAAGAATGCCGATTGTGCCTTCAGTGATACTACTAAGACCTGCGGAGTTTGCTGTGTGATGGATACAGTTTATAATGTTACCGACTGGATATTCGTTTTTGTGGTAACCTTAGTGATTATCTTTATCCTCATGGGCGCATTTAATTTAGTAACAGCTGCCGGAACCCCGGAAAAAGTAAAGACAGGGAGAGATCTCATAATTTTTGCCGCGATTGGAATGCTGGTCGCCCTCTTAGCTAAAGCTATCCCCTATATTGTCAGGAGTGTCTTAGGAGTCTAGAAAAATTAGGAATCCAACAGAGTCTAATCAAAATCAACCCCTGGAGGTTGGGGTTGATTTTTTGATTAAAAAAAGATACCCCGTTAGAGGTTTGTTCTCTTTACAATTTCGTCTTGGTTCGTTAACCTCTAACGGGGTAACCCCGTTAGAAAAATCGAAAGTTAAAAATATTAATTTGTGTTGTATTTTTTTTCTAACGGGGTAAAATAATTAGAGCCCTCGTGGTGAAATTGGCACACACGCAGCGCTTAGGACGCTGTCCCGAAAAGGGTTGCAGGTTCGAGTCCTGCCGAGGGCACTAAAAAACCGCCTTTAGAGCGGTTTTTACTATTTATCCCCTGACAATAATCTTCTTTTTCTTTTCTCTTTCAATTTTCGGAAGTCTGATGGTTAAAATTCCTTCTTTCATTGTGGCTTCTGCTAGGTTCGGGTCAACTTCCACTGGTAAGATAATCTCTCTGGAAAATGGACCCCAATAACATTCCTGGGAGAAATAATCTTCCTCTTCCTTAAGTGGTTTCTCTCTTCTTCCTCTAATTGTAATTATGTCTTTTTCGAAGGAAATTTCTACAGATTCGGGTTTTACTCCGGCGATTGCCGATCGAATAACCAATTCATTTTCTGTTTGAAAAATATCAATGGCTAATTGCCCTTCTGGCTCAAACCATTTTTCTCTCTTTTCTTTAACTTCTTTTTCTACTGGAGTTTCAGGGCCGGGAGCGGGCTCTGCAACTCCCTCCACTTTAGTCTCAATTGATTCGACCTTAATTTCTAACCCCGCACCGAGCTCTGCTCTGGTGCTGGGTTTTTTTGCTTTCGGCACTTTTGTCTTTTTCTCCTCTTGAGGAGGTTTGCTTTCTTCTTTTAGTTTTTTTTCGATTTTTTCCTCAACTTCCTCTTCGACCGGCCCCTCAATTCCCATCCCTCTTTTTAATTTTTCAAAAAAATTTGCCATATATTATTAGACTGTTGAATAATTCAGCGTAGTTCAGCGTGTATATCAGCGTCTCTTCAGCGTTACCAAGTTTTTATCGCTGAACTTCCGCTGAACTAGACGCTGAAAACACGCTGAAAATAATTGTTCAACACTCTTATTATATTTTACAGGTACTTTTCATTTTTTTCAACCTTTTAAAGCTCAAAGAGACAAAAACGGCTAAGCCAATTAAAATAATAATGGGAATTAAAACCCTTAAGCTTCCCTCAATTTCCATAATAGAAAAATTATAAAGTCCGTGCAAGAGGCAGGCGAGACACAACCCCACAGCCAGAAACTTTGGCCGACTTTTTGTTTCAAAAAAAGACAAAGCCAGAAAGGCTCCTACCGTTCCCGAACACAAAGCATGTAAAAAAGTCGCTCCTAAAAATCTGAAGAGGGAAATTGAAAAAGCTTCTCCAAATAAAAAGGCTGGACCCAAATGAAATAAAATCAAAATGTTTTCTAAAGCGGCAAAACCTAAAGCGGCAATTATCATATATAAAATGGCATCGGTCGGTTCATCAAATTCGGCGTTCTTCAAGACTTTTCCTCTAATCACCAGGTATTTTAGAACCTCTTCAATCAGGGCTATCCCAATGAAAATATTAAAAACTGTGATTAAAAATGGCGGAAAGAAATTAGAAAATGGTGGGTTAAGGGTTGTCTCAAGAATCCCCTTTTCCAAGAAAACCGCCGGCAGGGGAGCTAACATTCCATAAAAGAAAATTTTTATCACCTCTGAATTAGGTTCGGGATGAACATCTTTTCTGAGATAAAAAAGCAACCAGATGATACTAGGGGCTAAACCAAAAAAGACGTAAAGAAGATAACTCATATAACAAGCGTTAGCGAGCTCGATGAATCATAGATTCATCGAGATGCCAATGAATTTTCAATTCATTGGCCTAGTTGGAGAAGAAACTTTAGTTTCTTCAACTTGGCCAACTTTCAATCATTAAACAATTCTTTTTATTCTTTATCGGTAACTTCTGATAAATCTCCTCAGTAATAAACGGGATAAAAGGATGGAGGAGTTTAAGAGAATTCAATAATACATATAATAATATCATTTGGGTATTTTCTTTTTCAGTTGAGTTTTGGGTTTTGGATTTTTCGATATAAACGTCGCAAAAATCATGCCAGAAAAATTCGTAAAGCCGTCTCGCCGCCACCCCAAATCGAAAACCCTCTAAATCATTATTAACTGCTTTTATTGTTTTCTCTAAAGCTCGAAGAATTTTTTTATCCGTCGTAGTTAACTTTAAATTTTCAGCTGTAATTTTTAATTTTTCACTTTTCACTTTTAACTTAGCGGTTTGTAGTAAAACAAACCGCGCTGCATTCCAAAGTTTATTACAAAACTTCCTCCCCATCACAATATTATCCTCCACAAACTTTATATCCTGTCCCCCCATAATCTGCCAGGCAGTTCCAAAGCGAGTGGCATCGGCTCCGTATTTTTCAATAAGATTAACAGGGTCAATCCCGGTACCTAAAGATTTTGACATTCTTTTTCCCTCCCTGGTCAAAACCGTGGCATGGATATAAACATCTTGAAATGGTTCTTTTTGCATAAATTCCTTTCCCGAAAATATCATTCTGGCCACCCAGAGATTGATAATTCCCCGGTCGGTTGATAAAACATTAGTTGGATAAAACTTTTTCAAGTCCTTAGTTTTCTTTGGCCATCCCAGAGTGGCAAAGGGCCAAAGGGCCGAAGAAAACCAGGTATCTAAGACATCGGTCTGGCCAGGAATTGGAATTTTGTGCCCCCACCAAATTTGGCGGGAAATACACCAATCTTTTATATTTTCCAACCAATCAAAATAAATTTTCTCCCAGTGTTTTGGTGTAAATTTTACTTTCCCCGATTTTACTGCTGAAATTGCCATTTTGGCTAACTCTTTCATTTTTAAAAACCATTGTTTAGAAAGAATTAATTCTACTGTCGTTGCGCATCGGTAACATTTTGGAATTTGATGAGTGTAGTCTTCAACTTTTTCTAAAAGTCCAAGTTTTTCCAAATCTTCAACCACTTTTTGGCGGGCCTCTAAAGTCTTTAATCCTTGATAGGGAAGAGGAGCCTCTTTGGTTATTTCAGCTTTTTCATTAATAACTTGAATTACTGGTAAGTTGTGTCTTAGAGAGATTTCATAATCAGTTAAATCATGAGCCGGGGTGACTTTAACTGCTCCTGTCCCAAATTTGGGATCAACCGCTTCATCGGCAATTATCGGAATTTCTCTCTTCATTAAGGGCAAGCGGATAGAGGCCCGGTCCCTAACTAAATCTTCGTATCTTTTATCTCTTGGATTTACTGCCACTGCTGTATCTCCCAACATCGTCTCCGGCCGGGTCGTAGCCACCACGAGACCCGTCCTCGTCGACGAGGACGGGTCTCGTAATGGGTAGCAAATATACCACAATTTTCCTTGTTCTTCTTTATATTCTATTTCTAAGTCAGATAAAGAAGTTTGGCATCTCGGGCACCAGTTCACCACCCTTTCTCCCTGATAAATCCAACCTTTCTTATAATAATGTAAAAAAGCTTCTTTTACTGCTAGAATGTAATCTTTATCCATGGTAAACCTTGTCCTCGACCAATCGCAGGAAGCCCCCAATTTTTTAAGTTGGTCTAAAATAATATCTCCATATTTTTCCTTCCATTGCCAAATTCTTTCGATGAATTTTTCTCGGCCTAAATCAAATCTATTTCGCCCTTCTTTTTTTAATTCTTTTTCAACGACTACCTGAGTGGCAATTCCGGCATGGTCGGTTCCTGGTAGCCAGAGAGTTTTATATCCTTGAAGCCTCCGCCATCGAATTAAAATATCTTGAATTGTCGCATTCAAAGCGTGACCCATATGTAAGGTTCCAGTGACATTTGGCGGGGGAATAATAACGCAATAAGGTTTTTTATGTCGCCGGGGTAATTTATCAGGATTAAAAAAACCACTCTTTAACCAGAGATTATAAACTTTTTCCTCCACTTTTTTGGGGTCGTAAGCCTTCGGAAGTTCCATATACTTTACATTTATCATATTTTGAGATAAGATTAAAGGGAGTTAGATGTTTAAAACTCCATTTTAAACAATCGATATTGATTTGGCGCTATCGTCTAACGGTTAGGACAAGTGGCTTTCAATCACTAAATCGGGTTTCGACTACCCGTAGCGCCGCTATGCACCCAAGATATCAAACGGCAATTAAATTACGATTAGCTGGTAAAAGTTATGGCGAAATAGCAAAAACTTTAGATGTATCTAAAGGTTCACTCGCTCTATGGTTCAAAAATTTAAAACTTCCTGAACGCACTCAAAAACTTCTTGAAGAAAAGATGAGAATTGCCAGAGAGCATAATTTATTTGAAAATAATCGACGTCGAACACGGGCTATTCAAATTGAGAATCAAAAAACAAAACAAACCGCTGTAAATGAAATTAAATCACTATCAAGATATGAATTGACTTTAGTTGGTGCTGCTCTTTATTGGGGTGAAGGATGGAAAAGGGGGAATACACATTTCGTTGAACTTGCTAATTCGGATCCCGATATGATAACATTATATCTCCGTTTTCTTCGAGAAATCCTCCAAGTTCCAGAAGAAAAACTACGAGTGAACATTCTCGTACATCCAAATGTTAACACCCAATCAGCTATTAAGTTCTGGTCTAAAATAACCAAAATCCCAAAAGAGCGTTTTCATATTACACATCAAATAAGTAGAGCAAGTAAAGGAAAACGTCTTCGAAACTCACTTCCCTACGGAACACTTAGATTAGATGTTTGTGACCGCCGAAAATTTCAACAAATTAAGGGTTGGATTAATGGATTAATCCGACAAATATGAGTAGGGATTACCTAAATCTCTCATGGGCTCAGGACCTTAAAAATCCCAAGGAAAAAATCTTATACCGGTTTTTTGAAATTTTACCTGGCGCTCTTTCTTGGGGAACCCTAGGAGCGGCTTTTATCTTGTCTTGGCTAGCCCCAGCTGTGGTGGCTATTTTTATTATTGTTTTCGACCTTTATTGGCTCCTTCGAGTTTCTTATTTATCTTTTCACCAGCTTGCTTCCTATAGACAAATGAAAAAAAATCTTAAAATTAATTGGTTAGAGAAACTTAAAACTTTAAAAATTGAAAATTGTAGGGCGAAGAGAGGTCTCTCTTCTTCCCCTTCGCTTCTACCTGCAGAAGCTCGGAAATTGAAAATTGAAAATTGGGAAGATATCTGTCATTTAATAATTCTGCCTATGTATAAAGAAGGCGCTGAAATAGTGGAACCCACCCTCGAGGCTTTGGTTGCTTCAAATTATCCCAAGGACAAAATGCTCATAGTTTTAGCTACTGAAGAAAGAGCAGGCGAATCTGCCCAAAAATTGGCTAAGGAAATGGGAACTGAGTTTGGGAAAATTTTTTTTCGGTTTTTAATTACAGTTCATCCTAAAAATATTCCGGGGGAAGCAGCCGGAAAAGGTTCTAATCAAGCCTGGGCAGTAAAGGAAGCTAAAGAAAAAATAATTGACCCATTAAAAATTCCTTGCCAAAATATTATTGTTTCTTGTTTCGACGTTGATACCAGGGTTTATCCTCAATATTTTGCTTGCCTAACCTGGCACTATTTAAAGGCAAAAAAACCTCTCAGGTCAAGCTATCAACCAGTTTCAATTTATAATAACAACATCTGGCAGGTTCCAGCTTTTTCCAGAGTAATTTCTACTTCTGGCACCTTTTGGCAGATGATGCAGCAAGAAAGACCAGAACAATTAGTGACTTTCTCTTCTCATTCCATTCCTTTTAAAGTTTTCGAAGAAGTCGGCTATCCTACTAATTTAATGTCAGTTAATGATGACTCTCATATCTTCTGGAAATCTTACCTCGCTTACGATGGCGATTATCGAGTAATTCCTCTCCATTATCCTGTTTCAATGGATGCCGTATTGGGCAAAGACTTTTTCAGAACGGCCATTAATCAATACAAACAGCAGAGGAGATGGGCTTGGGGTTGTAATGAAATTCCCTACCTCCTTTTCGGCTTCCTTAAAAATAAAAAAATTCCTCTTTGGGAAAAATTTCGTCATACCTTTAACGTCTTAGATGCATTTTGGTCTTGGGCAACTTCGGCTTTGCTTATTTTTTTCTTAGGATGGCTACCTCTCCTTCTGGGAGGGGAGGGATTCAACATCACCTTGCTCTCTTATAATTTGCCGAGGTTAACTGGCAACATTATGACCCTTGCTATGATTGGGATGCTTGTTTCAGCTGCTATTTCCCTTTTACTTTTGCCTTCTCGACCGGCAGGTTGCTCCCGCTGGAAAAATCTTTCCATGGTTTTCCAGTGGCTCTTACTCCCTCTAACTCTAATTATCTTTGGCACTTTTCCAGCTCTCGATGCCCAGGCCAGACTAATTTTAGGAAAGCCCCTTGGTTTTTGGGTCACCGAGAAAGTTTACAAAAATCCAAATGTCAAAATCCAAATTTCAAATCAAGCTCAAAATCCAAAATCAAAAATTTGACATTTGGGCTTTGGATTTGATTTGACATTTGAGCTTTGGATTTTGGATTTATTCCAAGTGAATTCTCTCTCTAAATTCCTCCAGCCTCTTCTGCAATAGGGGGTATTTTTTTAATTCCGGGTCCTTGGTTAAAATTTCTTTTGCCGCTTCTCGCGTTTTTTCAACCAGCTCAATATTTTTTAATGATGCCATCACGAAATCGGGAAAACCCCATTGTCTTTGGCCGGTCAAATCTCCCGGACCTCTTAGTTTTAAATCTTTTTCTGCTAAGGTAAAGCCGTCTTGGAAGAGAGTCATTGCCTTCAGTCTGGGGTTATGGGAAAAATCAGAAAAAAGAAAGCAATACGACTGGTCTTTGCCCCTTCCTACCCTGCCTCGGAACTGATGGAGTTGGGCTAAGCCGAATTTGTCGGCACCTTCAATCATCATTATGGTCGCATTTGGAAAATCAATGCCTACTTCTATGACCGATGTTGAAACCAGTATATCGGTTTTTCTTTCTCTGAAATTTGTAAGCGCTTTTTCTTTTTCTTCGGTTTTCATTTTTCCGTGGAGCATTCCCACATTTAAATCGGGGAAAATTTCTTTTTTTAATTTTTCATATTCTTCTTTGACTGCTTTGACTTCCGCCCAGCCCATTAGTTGTAAGTTGTTAGTTGTCAGTTGTAAGTTGTTTGCGGGTTCTATTCTTGGGCAGATAACAAAAACCTGTCTGCCAGATTTCACTTCACTTCTTATAAAATCATAGGCATCTTCTCTTTTTTCCGGAGGAATAATTTTTGTGATTATCTTTTTTCTTCCTTTGGGCATTTCTTTAATCAAAGACAAATCCAAATCTCCGTAAATTGTCAAAGCCAACGTTCTTGGGATTGGAGTAGCTGACATCGAAAGAAAGTGAGGAATAAGTTTTGCTTGCCCGCCGTAGCCTTTATGGCAGAGGCGGGCCCTCTGCTCTATCCCAAAGCGGTGCTGTTCGTCAATAATCACCAGCCCCAGTTTTTTAAATTCCACTTTTTCCTGCACCAAAGCGTGAGTTCCGATTAAAATGTCAATTTCCCCATTTTTTGTTTTGTCTATTATTTCTTTTCTTTTGATTTTTTTGCTGACAAAGAAATTCTCTTTCCCTGTTATTAATCCGATTTTTACTTTAAATCCTTTTAATAAACCGTTGAGCGTTTTAAAATGCTGCTTTGCCAGAATTTCGGTCGGTGCCATAAAAGCTGTCTGAAAGCCGGCCTTGACCGCGTTTAAAACCGCAATTGCGGCCACCACTGTTTTTCCGGAACCAACATCGCCGTCCAGAAGCCGGTTCATCGGCCTTGCTTTTTCCAGGTCTTTTAGAATTTGCCAGGCGGATTTTTTCTGGTCGAGAGTCAATGTAAAAGGAAGTTTTTGTATGAATTTTTTGATTAGTTCAAGATTAATAGGAATAACAATTGCTTTTTCTTTCGCTAATTTTATTTTTTCACGGAGAATCGCCAAGGCGAGGTCAAAAAGCTTTTCAAAGACAAATCTTTTTTTTGATAGCTCGGCTTTTTCTAAAGTGTCGGGGAAATGAATTTGCCAAATCGCTTCTTTAATCGGAAGGAGGTCGTTCTCTTTTCTTATTTCTTCGGGCAGAGTTTCGGGAATTCCGTCTTTTATTTTTGTTAAAAGCGGCTTTATAATAAATCTTAGCCACCGCGAGGACATTCCTTCGATTTCAGGGTAAACCGGAATAATTCTTCCGGTATGGACCGAATCGTATCTTTCTCCATTTTCCAGAGATTCTGCAAATTGGGGAGGAATTTTTTCATAGGCCGGACTGGATAAATATCTTCTTCCTTTTTTTGAAACCATTTTCCCGGCCAGAAAAACAAAATCACCCTTTTTAAAGGTGTTTATTAAATAGGGCTGGTTAAACCAGGTAACTCTTATTGTCCCCGAATTATCGTTTACCAGTGTTTCGGTTATGGTCATTCTTCTTTTGAAAATCCGGATATTTTTAATGTCAATGATTTTTCCTTGGATGCAGACGGTTTTTCCTTCTTCAACTTCTGAAATCGGAATTATATCAGAAAAATCCTCATAGCGATGAGGAAAGTGGAATAAGAGGTCGCCTACGGTTTTAATCCCCAATTTTTTTAGTTTCTTTTGATATTGGGGCCCAACCCGAGGAATTTCCTCAATGAGAGTAGAGAGATTCATATATGAATATTATTGGTGCGCCCGGTAGGAGTCGAACCTACAATTTTTGGCTCCGCAGGCCAACGCTTTATCCATTAAGCTACGGGCGCCAATACTATTTAAAATTATCATAAAATTCCTTTAAATTCAAATTGACTGAAATAATTTTAAGAGGTAAAGTGGAGTAGTCGGAGAGGTGCTTGAGAGGTTGAAAAGGAGAGTTTGCTAAACTCTTATAGGGTGTAATAGCCCTATCGTGGGTTCGAATCCCACCCTCTCCGCCAATTTTCAGAATTCGGATTTTGGGCGATTGTTGCCTCGCCCCGCCCCTGGCGGGGTTCGGCTTCGGCGAGGATTTTGAAGGGATTTTTGAAGTCGCAAAACAATTTCTGCCCGCTCAAACGGAAGTTCGAACCAATCTTTTTTAGAAAATCCCGACCCTGTTCGGGATTTTCTTGCAAAGCGATAATTTCGGCTTGTTTTACGGAGTTTATGAATTTGGCGGCGAGTTCGAACCGATTATTGCTTTTTTGCTCAAAAGCCGTCAGTTTGTCTTTCAAAAGCTGTTTTTGATTGACGAGTTTGTTTTTGGCTTCTCGGTATTCTACGAGGTTTAGCGCGCTTTCAAGATAAGCGTTCATCAGTTTTTCCAGCTTCTCGTCAAT
>Ga0315291_10003856_pt1 | contig 19262 bp, 23 predicted proteins | sample YL17G12_20_MG_FD_203070 | JGI IMG/M metagenome (GOLD analysis project Ga0315291, IMG submission 203070) | Sediment microbial communities from Yellowstone Lake, YNP, Wyoming, USA - YL17G12_20 | ecosystem: Environmental > Aquatic > Freshwater > Lake > Sediment | place: USA: Wyoming | collected...
CCTGATCAGGGCGCGGGAGATCGCGCTGGAGAAGCTGCACTATGTCTACATGGGGAACGTGCGTGACCAGGGAGGGGAGGACACCAATTGCCCGAGCTGTAGTAAGACGGTGGTGGAGCGGCGGGGATTTTCCGTATCGCGGGTGTCGGTGAAGGGCGGGAGATGCGAGTTCTGCGGCGGGGAAGTCAAGATCGTAGGCGCGTGAGCAAAGTTAGCGAAAGGGGAAGTGGCATGAGTGGTGAGACGAAGGTTGGCTCTTGGCGTGAGCTTCTGGAGAAGACGATAGAGCTGGGCCTGGGTGCGGTGCTGCTGACGAAGGAGTCCGCCGGCAAGCTGGTTGACGAGCTCGTGAAGCGCGGCGAGGTGACCAAGGACGAAGGCAAGAAGCTCGTCTCCGAGATCATGGAGAAGGGCAAGGGCCAGAAGCAGAAGCTGGAGGACCTAGTGACGGACATCGTCCAGCGCGCGATGCAGAAGGCCGATGTCGCGCGGCAGTCGCACATCGAGGAGCTGGAGCGACGCGTCGCAGACCTGGAAAGCCGTCTGAACGAGCCGCAGGAATTCTGAGCCCGACCGACCATGAACCTCGGCCTAGGGCTCCGCAACCTTCGCCGCGTTCGCGAGATACTGTCGGTCCTGGTCTTCGGCTACGGGTTCGGCTATGTCTTCGATCAGCTCGGGGTCTCGCGGTACCTGCCGCTGGGTCGTCGGCGAAAGCTGCCCCGGGAGTATGCGGAGATGCCCCAGCCGCGGCGGTTGCGGCTGGCCCTGGCAGAGCTGGGCCCGACCTTCATCAAGCTCGGCCAGATACTGGGGGCGCGGGGTGACCTGCTGCCAGCCGCGGTCGTGTCCGAGATGCGGCGCCTCCAGGACGAGGGGCCTGAAGTCCCCTTCCCCGAGATCAGAGGGGTCATCGAGCGCGAGCTGGGACGGCCCATCGAGCAGTGCTTCCCGCGGGTAGACCCGAAGCCCATCGCCTCCGCCTCGCTTGGCCAGGTGCACGCGGCCGAGCTGAGGGACGGCCGAGAGGTCACCGTCAAGGTCTTGCGCCCGGGCGTGCGCCGCGTCGTCGAGACGGATCTTCAGATTCTCGCCGAGGCGGCGATCCTGCTGGCAAGGCAGGTGCCCTACCTCCAGCGGCACAATCTCCCGAGCCTGGTGCGGCAGTTCTCGACACAGATGGAAGACGAGATGTCGTACACCGTGGAGGCGCATAACGCCGGGCGGATCAGGGAGAGCCTGACCGCCATCGGGGTCAACGCCCGCATTCCCGAGGTGATTTGGGAGCTGACTACGCGGGAGGTGCTTACCACGGAGCGCGTCTTCGGCCACCGGGTAGACCGGCTGGCGGCGGAGGCCCCTGACGTGGACCGCAAGGCCGTCGCGGCGCAGATAGGCCGCGCCATTCTGCACCAGGTCTTTGTGGACGGGTTCTTCCACGGCGATCCGCACCACGGCAACGTTCTGGTCGCCGCCGACGGCGCCATCGTCATGCTCGATTTCGGGATCGTGGGCTACCTCGACCCGCGGACGCGCAGGCTCGTCTCGGAGGCCGTGCGGCGCGTGTACGAGCAGGATGTCGAGGGGCTTGTCGGCACGATGCTGGAGCTGGGCTCACTCGGCCCTGACACCGACCTCCCGTCTCTGCGCAACGAGCTGGCTCGCATCGTGAGCAGGTTCATGCTTCTGCCGCGGCGCGATTTCCCCATGGGCGAAGTGCTGATGCGCTCTCTTCGCGCGCTCTGGCTGAACAACGTTCGCTTACCAGCCGAGCTATCTCTTACTGCCAAGGCGCTGATGATGGCCGAGGCCGTGGCCTCTGACCTCGACCCGGAGTTCGATTTCCGCGACCTGGCCGAACCCGTGCTGGAGGAGGCCCGGGAGCTGTCGCCGTCCGCGCTGGCGGAGCGTGCCATCCGGTCGCTCGAGGCCACCGTGCGGCGGCTCAACAGCCTGCCCGCGCGCCTGGATCGGGTGCTTTCGCTTATGGAGCACGGGGCCTTTCGGATGAGGGTGGAGCAGTTGGACGCCGACTCGCGTTGGAACAGGATGGGGCGCGTGCTCAACCGGGTCGGGTTGAGCGTGCTGACGCTCGGCCTGCTGATCTGCGGCGCCGTCTTCCTGGTGGCCGGCGAGCACCCGGCCCACACCGGCCTCGGAACCATTGCCCTGGTAGCGGCGCTTTTCACCGGCCTGATCGTGGTGCTGCGCGCCCTCCGCCCGGGGCAGCTGTAATCATGCTCATCCTCGCCTCCCGGTCACCGAGAAGACAGGAGCTGCTGCGGGCGGCCGGCATAGAGTTCAGGGTCGTCCCTCCCGAGGTGGAAGATGTCGTGCCGTCGGGCCGCCGCCGGCGCTGCGCCGAGGTCGTGCGCAGGGCCGCACTCGAGAAGGCCCTTCAGGTCGCCCGCGGGGCGCGCGAGCCGGTGCTGGCCGCCGATACCATCGTGGTGTGCGAGGGCGAGGTGATGGGCAAGCCGGCGAGCGCCGCGGGCGCGAAGCGAATGCTGAGGAGGCTCAGCGGCCGCTGGCACCGCGTCTACACCGGGGTCGCGCTGGTGCACGGCGACCGCGTGCTTGTGGGTCACGAGCGGACAGAGGTGGCTTTCCAGCCCTTGTCGAAAAGGCAGATTGACTGGTATGTTGACACGGGGGAACCCATGGACAAGGCCGGCTCTTATGCTATTCAGGGCAAAGGAGCGGCCTTGATTCGCGCTATCAGGGGCTGCTACACGAACGTGATAGGACTGCCGTTGCCGAGAGTGCTGGGGATGCTGGCCGAGTTTGACCTGGCTGACAAGCGCGCCGGGCGGCCGCGGAAGAGCAGCCGCTGATGGTCTGGCGGGAGTTCTGGTCGAGATACGCGCCACAGATCGGGGTGGACCTGGGCACGGCCAACACCTTGGTCCACGTCCGGGGAAAGGGCATCGTGCTCAACGAGCCCTCGGTGGTGGCGGTGGATCGAACGAACGACCGGATTCTGGCCGTCGGCGCCGAGGCGAAGAAGATGCTCGGGCGCACCCCCGCCAACATCGAAGCGGTCCGGCCGCTCAAGGACGGGGTGATCGCGGACTTCGCCGTCTCCGAGGCCATGCTGCGCCACTTCCTCCGACGCGTGTGCCGGCGACGGAGCCTGATCCGCCCCAGGGTCGTGATCGGGATCCCGTCGGGGGTGACCGAAGTGGAGCGCCGGGCGGTCCGGGATGCGACCCTGCGCGCGGGCGCCGGCGAGGCCGACCTGATTGAGGAGCCCATGTCCGCCGCGATCGGCGCGGGGCTGCCGGTGTGGGAGCCCGCGGGGAGCATGGTGGTTGACATTGGCGGCGGCACCTCGGAGGTGGCGATCATCTCTCTGAACGGCGTCGTTACGGGGCGAAGCATCCGGGTTGCCGGGGACGAGGTGGACGAGGCCATCATCACTTTCATGCATCACGAGCACAATATGGCCATCGGCGTGCCGACGGCGGAGCAGATCAAGCTCGAGGTCGGTTCGGCCTGTGCCCTTGATGGCGATGACCTCCTGACTGTGGCTCGAGGTCGAGATCTGCTGACCGGCCTGCCCAAGTCCATCGAGATCGGCAGCCCGGAGATCCGCGAGGCGATTGCGCAGCCGGTGGAAGGGATCGTGGAGGCGATCAGAGTTACGCTGGAGAACACCCCGGCGGAGCTGGCGGCCGACATCATAGATCGGGGGATCATGCTCACGGGCGGCGGGGCGCTGCTGCGGGGCATAGACCGCCTCCTCGCCGCGGCGACTGAGATGCCGGTCCGGGTCGCAGAGCATCCCCTTACTTGCGTCGTCGTGGGCGCCGCGCGGGTGCTGGAAGACCCGGCGCGCTTTGTCGGCGCGTTCGGCCCGCTCTGAGGACTATGGTCTGATGATTGTCCGCCTCGACAGCCAGAGAAACCGGACGGTGCTCATGGTTATCGGGCTTTGCGCGGTCGCGCTTGGCCTGGATGCCTGGCAGAGGGTGGCGCGCCGCGCCGGTGCCGCCACCCCCTTCGACAACGTTGTATGCGCGGTGTCCGCTCCGCTCCAGACCGCGCTGCTGGAGGGGGCTCGCTTTGCTGAGAATGAATGGCTTGCCATGTTCCGTGCGCGCGAGTTGGCCAAGGAGAACGCTCGCCTCGCCGCGCACGTGGCTGCTCTGGAGGACAGGCTTTCGACAATGGGCGAAACCCGCGCCGCCGCCAAACGCGGGCAAGCCCTGAGATCGGCCTATCCCATCGGTGGGAGAGGAAGGGTCGCGCGCGTGATCGGCGTCGGAAGCGGCGGGTGGTCGGACTACCTCACCTTGGACGTGGGCAGTTCGCTCGGCGTGCGGGCGAAGCAGTCTGTGGTCGCAAGAGAGGGGCTGGTCGGCCAGGTCTACGCGGTGAGCTTCCAAGCGTGTCGCGTGATTCCACTGACGGCGCCGGCCAGCAGCGTGGCGGTTCGCCTGGAGCGGTCGCGGGAGGCGGGTGTGCTCAAGGGGCTGGGCGACTGGCGCTGTGAGATCTGCTACCTCGATCCCGCGGCCGACGTGCGGATCGGCGATCGGGTTATCACCTCCGGTCTGGGCGGCGTCTACCCCAAAGGGCTGCGAGTCGGGACGGTGACCGCGGTTCGCCCGGACGAGTACACCCCGGGCAAGGTGGCAGAGGTGGAGCCCGCCGCGCCGCTGCGCAGGACCGAGGAAGTGCTGCTGCTTCGAGGGCAGTGAGGGGCGTCAGGGGCCGATGATGATGACGTAGCCGCCTTCCTCGCCCGTGGACTTCCTGATGATGAACTCGCCCGTCCGCGGCCGCCCGCTCCGGCGCCACACCTCATAGCTGACGCGCAAGTCCGCGGTGTCCGGGAGTTCCTCCGGCTCGCCGATGGCGCCGACCCTGGTAGGCGGATCATCCCGGAAGGTCTGCTCCAGGTGCACGGCGGCTTGCTTGCGCGAGCCGTACTTGTCCACCAGCCCCGGATAGTAGATGGTGGCCCCCTGGTAGCGGCTTTTCACGATCTCATCCCAGAAGCCGCGCACTGCCTCCTGAGGTGAAGCGGCCGGCGGCGGGAGCGGCTCCGGCTTCAGGAACAAGACTCCGGCTCCTATCAGGACCGCGGCCACAAGGCCCAACGCGATCCAGAGGGCCGGGCCTCGCTTCGCCTTGGGCGCCGCGCGCTCGACCGCCACTTGGCGCTCGCGGATCGCCTCTACCGCGCCCTCGATGTCCTGGCGGGAGCGGCGGTGCTCGGCCTCGCGCTCGCGCTGCGCGCGCCTCTTCGCCGCCTCGGTATCCTCGGGAACTGAGGTGGCTGGCTCCGGCGCCTTCTTCTGCTGCCGCTCGAGCTGCCGCAGCGCCTCCGTCAGGTCGTCCTTGGAATCCTCGCTGCCTAGGTCAATGCGCGCCATGCTGCTCTACATCACTCTCATCCGGCGATTTCGTCGCCCCATGCCCGGCTCCTGCCTTGCTTGACTGTCACTCTCTATGGTGTTAGACTCCACACAACGGCCGATCGTTCTAATGCCCCCGTAGCTCAGGCGGATAGAGCAGGGCTCTCCTAAGGCCCGTGTCGCGCGTTCGAGTCGCGCCGGGGGCTCCAGCTCGCTGTAGGGCTGGCATTCCCATGCCAGCCAGACGGTAGCCCGCCAGAGGTGTTCCTCCGCCATCTGCCGAACCCACGCCTTGCCCCGCCGGAGGCGGACAAGCATGAAGATCATCGTCGGCCTGGGCAACCCTGGCTTCGCTTACCGAAGGACGCGCCACAACTTCGGCTTCATGGTCGTGCAAGCGCTGGCCGAGGCGAGAGGTGGGCGCTTCCGCCGCGCCGGCTACCGGTCCACTCAAACCGAAGGCCAGATGGGCAAGGAGAAGGTCCTGCTCGTTCGGCCCATGACCTTCATGAACCTGTGCGGGCATACCGTGGCCGGGGTGATGAACTACTACCATCTTCCGCTCGAAGACCTCCTCGTCGTGTGCGACGACGTCAGCCTTGACCTCGGCCGGCTGCGCCTCCGCCGCTCCGGCAGCGCCGGCGGCCACAACGGGCTCAAGTCCATCATCGAGCATCTCCACACCCAGGACTTCGCGCGCCTCCGGCTCGGCGTCGGCCAGCCACCCGACGGGATGGACATGATGAGCTACGTCCTGGGCGCCTTCCGGCGTAACGAGTGGCCCCTCGTCCACGAGGTCACCGCGAAGGCCGTGCAGGCGGCCGAGACCTGGGTGTATCACGGCGTTGGCGAAGCGATGAACAGGTTCAACTAGCGCGCGCTCGCGTCATTGACAAGCCGCGCGCGCTTCGGCCATAATGGGGCGCTGTGACGCTCCCAGCACCCCCCATAAGGAGGAAAGTTCCCTTGGACGAGAAGCAACTGCTGATGATCCCCGGACCCACGGCGGTGCCGACCTCGATCCTTCTCGCAGGCGCGAGGCCCATGATCAACCACCGCGGACCCGAGTTCAAGGCAGCCCTCGACGCCTGTACCCAGGGCTTGAAACGGGTATTCCAGACCTCCCATGAGGTCTACATCCTGACAGCCTCCGGCACGGGCGGGCTGGAGGCGGCGGCCGTCAACTTCCTCTCCCCCGGCGACCTCGTGCTCTCCGTGAGCATCGGCGTCTTCGGCGACAGGTTCGCCTCCATCGCCGAGACCTATGGCGCCAAGGTCGAGAAGCTCAACTTCGAGATGGGCAACGCCGCCGATCCCGCCAAGATCGAGCAGCGGCTCGCCAAGGACAAGCCTAAGGAGATCAAGGCAGTTCTCATCACCCAGAATGAGACCTCGACCGGTGTCACCAACGACATGGCGACCATCGGCCCGATCATCCGCGAGCACGGCGCGCTCTGCCTGGTTGACGGCATCAGCTCTCTGGTAGCGATGGACTGCCAGATGGACGCCTGGAAGCTGGACGTCGTCGTCGCCGGCTCCCAGAAAGCCTTCATGATCCCGCCGGGGCTCTCTTTCGTTGCCATGAATGACCGTGCCGCCGCCGCCATGAAGCAGGCCAAGATGCCGCGCTTCTACTTCGATCTCGGTCAGGCTAAGAAGTATCTCGATCAGGGGCAGACCCCGTGGACGCCGGCCGTCCCACAGGTCTTCCAGCTTGAGGCGGGCCTCGCGCTGATCGAGAAGGAGGGGCTCCAGAACTGCTTCGCCCGGCACGCGCGCCTTGCCAAGGCGGCCCGCGAGGGGGTGAAGGCGCTGGGCCTCAAGCTGCTTGCCGATGAGAGCTGCGCGAGCAACGCCGTGACCTCGGTTCGCAAGCCGGACGGCGTGGACGTCGCGGCCCTGCGAAAGCTGATGCGTGACAAATATGGCGTGGTGCTGGCCGGCGGACAGGGCAGCCTGAAGAACGACATCTTCCGCATCGGGCACTTGGGCTATGTCGGCGAAGCCGATATCGTCGCCACCATCTCGCTGCTGGGACTGGCCTTGAACGAGCTGGGTGTGAAGGTTGACCCCACGGCCGGAGTGCGGGCGGCGGTAAGCTCGCTGGGAGGCTGATGGGTGGCTGAGCAGAGGAAGTGGCGCGTCTTAGTAAGCGATAAGCTGTCGGAGGAGGGGCTGGCCGCGCTGCGTGAGAGCCCGTCGGTCGAAGTGATCGTCAAGACCGACCTTGATCTGGCGGGGCTGAAGAAGGAGATTGGCCTGGCGCACGCGCTGCTGGTGCGCAGCGCCACGAAGGTCACCGCGGAGATCATAGAGGCCGCGCCCAACCTCATGGTGATCGGGCGCGCCGGCGTGGGCGTGGATAACATTGATGTCGACGCGGCCACCAAGCGCGGCATCGTGGTCTGCAACTCGCCCGAGGGCAACACAGTTGCGGCGGCCGAGCATACCATGGCCTTGATACTCGCGCTCGCCCGCAATGTCCCGGCCGCCGCCACCTCGGTGGCGGCGGGGGAGTGGAAGCGAAGCGCCTTTCTGGGTGTGGAGCTGCTGAACAAGACGCTGGGCGTCGTCGGCCTCGGCAAGATCGGCAGCGAGGTCGCGCTCCGGGCCGGCGCCTTCGGCATGAAGGTGATCGGATATGATCCCTTCATCGCCGCCGACCAGGCCGCGCGGCTCGGCGTCGAGGTCGTTGAGCTGCCCGAGCTCTTCTCCCGGTCGGACTTCATCACTATCCACGTTCCGCTCACCAAGGACACTCAGCACCTCATCGGCAGGGAAACGCTGGCGACCGTCAAGCCCGGCGTGAGGATCATCAACTGCTCCCGCGGGGCGGTGATAGACGAAGCCGCGCTGGCCGAAGCAATCAAGGGAGGCCGCGTGGCCGGCGCCGGCCTGGATGTGTTCGAGAGAGAGCCGCCTACCGACAGCCCGCTCTTGGGCTTGCCAAACGTAGTGTTGACGCCTCACCTGGGGGCCTCGACCGCCGAAGCGCAGGTCAAAGTGGCCGTTGACGTCGCCCAGCAGGTTGTTGACGTGCTCGAGGGCCGTCCGGCGCGCAGCGCGGTGAACGTGATCCCGGTCAGCCCGGAAGTGCTCCGCGCGCTCCAAGCCTACCTGCCTTTGGCCGAGAAAATGGGCAGCCTGCACGGGCAGCTCGCCGAGCGGCCCATACGTTCGGTGGAGCTGACATATGCCGGTCAGCTCGCCGACGAGGACTCGCGCCTGCTGACGCGGGCCTTCCTGAAGGGGATGCTCTCCCCCATCATAGATGAGCCGGTCAACCTGGTGAACGCCTCCGTGATCGCGCAGGCGCGCGGGCTGCGGGTGATCGAGTCGCGCAGCCGACAGCCGGAGGATTACGTCAGCCTCATCACTGCGCGCGTTTCCGCCGACGGGAGCGAGCGGACCGTTTCCGGCACAATCTTCGGGCGGAACGAGCCGCGCATCGTTCGCATAGACACCTACCGCGTGGACTTCGCGCCCTTCGGCCACATGCTCGTTTCTATGCACATTGACCAGCCCGGCATGATCGGCCGGGTCGGCACGATGCTTGGCGAGCACAAGATCAACATCGCCGGGATGCATGTCGGCCGCGCGCGGCCGCAACCGGGCGGGCTGTCTGTCATGGTGCTGGCCCTCGACGGGCCCATCCCGCAGAACGTGATGGAGCTGATCCGTAAGGTGGACGGGATCGAGACCGCGCAGTTGGTGGAGCTCTAGTGGGGGCGGATGAGGATACTCATCACGAACGATGACGGGATTCACGCCGCGGGACTGAGCGCTCTCTACCAGGCGCTCCGCCCGTTGGGCGAAGTCACCGCCATCGCCCCCGAGCGGCCGCGCAGCGCCTGCGGGCACGCCATCACGCTCCACAAGCCACTGCGCATTCGCTCTGTAGAGATTCCTGGCGGGGGTGTCGGGTACGCCAGCAACGGCACCCCCGCCGACTGCGTCGCGCTCGGCGTCAGCGATCACCTCGGCGGCGTTCCCGACCTCGTCGTTTCCGGCATCAACCTCGGCCCGAACCTCGGCGTTGATATGACCTACTCTGGCACGGTCGCCGCCGCGATGGAAGCCGCCATCTGTGGAATCCAGAGCTTCGCCATCAGCGTGGCCTCCTATGAACTAGCCGAGTTCGGCCCCGCGGCCGACTTCGCCGCTTACCTTGTGCGGATGATCGCGAAGCGCGGCCTGGGACAACGCGGCTTCCTGAACGTCAATGTCCCCCCGGTCCCGCGAGAGAAGATCGCCGGGGTCAGCATTACCCGGCAGGGCCGCCTGCGCTACAGCAACCGCATCGAGCGGCGGACCGATCCGCGCGGCGGCGTCTACTACTGGCTGACGGGTGAGCGCGTGGATCGTTCCGAGCATGAGGGCGGCGACGTGGACGCCATCGCCCAGAACCGCATTTCAGTGACGCCGGTGCGGCTCGACCTGACGGATGATGATCTCCTGGGGGAGCTGTCCGGTTGGGGCCTGAAGTGGCCTGGGTAGAATCAACGTGAGAGCCGGTTGGTGTAGGGCGGGCACGTGGCTAGGTCGGCCCTGGCGACCGCCATCCCGGCCCACAGGGCCTAGGGACCGATGCCCGCCAAGGTGACCATGGTTCTCAGTCATTCTTGCTCCCTGCGATGATGGCGCACACCGAGTTCACCCCAGCCTACTTGCGAATGGCTCCGCAGGAGCTCGCCGCCCGCGCGGACGCTCTGCGCGAGCTGATGCGCTCCTGCCGGCTGTGCCCGCGCGCCTGTGGTGTGAACCGTCTCGCCGGCGAGATGGGCGCCTGCCGGACCGGCGCCGAGCCGGTCGTATCCAGCTATGGCCCTCACTTCGGGGAAGAGCGACCGCTGGTCGGCCGCGGTGGCTCGGGCACGATCTTTTTGACACACTGCAACCTGCGGTGTGTCTTCTGCCAGAACTGCGATATCTCTCAGCTCGGCGAAGGCCGCGTCACCAGCCGCGAGCGGCTCAGCGACATGATGCTGGAGCTTCAACGCCAGGGCTGCCACAACATTAACTGGGTTACGCCCACCCACCAGGTCTCGATGTTGGTTGACGGCCTCCGGATTGCCGCGCGCGACGGGCTTCGCGTGCCCATCGTCTACAACTCCGGCGGATACGAGTCGGTGGAGGCGCTGCGCCTGCTCGACGGCATCCTTGACATCTACATGCCGGATGCCAAGTATGGCGACAACGCCCCAGGCGCCGAGCTCTCCGGCGCGCCGGACTACTGGGACCGTTGTCGCGAGGCGCTTGCCGAGATGCACCGGCAGGTCGGAGATCTGCAGACCGATGATCGCGGCATCGCCACGCGCGGCCTGCTGGTTCGCCATCTGGTCCTGCCCGAGGACAGGGCGAAAACGGCTGTCGTTATGGGTTATCTGGCCGGCTTGAGCGCGGACACCTACGTGAATGTGATGGCCCAATACCGGCCGGAGCACCGCGCGCGGGAAATACCTGGCATGGCGCGCCCGCTCACGACGGTTGAGTACCGCACCGCCGTGCAGGCCGCCATCTCGGCCGGGCTTCATCGGCTCGATGACCGGTGGGCGGCGAGATGAGCGTCAGCTGTCCGGCCGGCACCGGGCGACCAGCCGCCCCCGTCCCCACAAAGCGGGATCTCGTCATCTACCTGGTGCTGGCCTTGTGGCTGTGGCTCGGATATTCCGCGAGTCTGATCGCGGTCGCTCATCTGCGGTGGGCTGCGCTGTGGCAGGCGGCGGTGTACGTGCTGGTAAGCGTCCCCTTGCTATGGTGCGTCATCACGGTTCTCAGCTTCCCAAAGAAGCTCGTGCGAGTCGCCCCGGATGTGTACCGCGCCGTCAGCCCGGCGCTCGCGCTTTCGCAGTATCTCCTGCCGTGGGTTGGCTGGTCTGCTCTGATCTGGTGGATGAACGGGGGAGGACTCTCGGCGGTCTCCGCGCTGGAGACCGGGGCGGCGCTGGCGGCCTTCTCCTATGCCAGTGGGTTCGCCCTTCTCATGTCGTTGCGTCCGCGGGCGGGCGGCGTCGAGGTGACCCGCACCGACGTAAGCATTGGCGGCCTGCCGCAGGCCTTCGACGGGTACAGAATCCTGCAGATATCGGACCTCCACGGTGGCTCGCGCTTCGTCGCTGCCTCGGTGTCGGCCAGGCTCGAAGCCGCGGCCGGGCTGGACCCCGATCTCGTCGTCTTCACCGGCGACCTCGCCGCACGTGCCGAGCGCGTGAAAAGCGTCGCGCAAGCTCTCGGACGCCTGCGCGCGCGGGATGGACTGCTCGCGGTGCTGGGCAACCACGACCACTGGGTAGGGGAGGAGCGAGTCGTAAGCGCCCTTGCGGGCGCCGGCTTCACGGTGCTGAGGAATGAGCACCGACCCATCGAGCACAACGGCGATGTGATCTACCTGGTCGGTGTAAAGGACCCGACTTACCTAAGACAGGACAACTTGCCCGCGGCTCTGCAAGGCGTCCCAGATGGCCCCGTCGTCATCCTCCTGAGCCACTCGCCCGATGTCGTTCGCCGGCCGCTTGCCGGCCGCGCCTCACTCATTCTCTCCGGGCACACCCACGGCGGGCAGATGGTTTTCCCCTGGATCGGCCCGCTGTACGTTCCAACTCGTCTCGGCCGTTGGCGGATGGCCGGCCTCGTCACCGTGGACGGCCGCGTGGTCTATATCAACCGCGGCCTCGGCGAAGTCTTCCCACCCATGCGTCTCAACTGCCCGCCTGAAGTCGCTCTGATAACCCTTCGCCGCTCGTGACTTTCCTTGGGAGCGCTCTTCAGGATCCCGAGGCCCTCAGGATCCGAGGGGCAGGCGTCCCGCCTGCATCTGTGGGAGCCCGGTCCTCCGGGCGAGCGCGGGTCGCCTCGGGGACGAGGCTCGCACAGCGCACGGTTTGACATCCCCTCTGCCACCTCATATACTCACTGATGGAGAGATGGCCGAGTTGGTCGAAGGCGCACGACTCGAAATCGTGTAGGCGCGAGAGCGTCTCGTGGGTTCGAATCCCACTCTCTCCGCCAGGGCGAGCGACGAAGTGGGCCTGTCTGGGCGAGTCGCGTGGGGGGCTGGGATGCTCGGTTCCCAACGCGATGCGCGGGCGGCGCTCAGCAGCAAACCTTACGCGATGGTCGGCCCGAATACTGCCGTAGGGGGCTGGCCTATGTCTCGCACTCAGCGACTTACCCTCCTGCAATCGTCATCGCCGCAGGAGGCGTTGCGCCAGGCGCTCGAATCGTTCTACCAGCGCGGCCGAGCGCGCAACCTCTCATCGACTTTCTGCCCGAGGAAGTGCTGGACGGATTCGCTGACGCGCTCGTGGAACTGGTGATAGCAAGAATGGAGGAGCAAGGGGAAGCGGATGAAGGGCCGGATAGTGAAGACGCCCAAGGAAGTCCTCGAGGCCCTGCCGGAAGAGACTCTGCAGGGGGTTTTTGAGGACCTGGCCGAGCTGGTGGAGCGATACTTCGCGAAGCAGGGGCAGGACGAGCAGATCGAGGTAAGGAGCGCGGCGAAACGAAGCCGCAGGCCGAGGGGTAGGGCGGGCGAAAGGAGGTGAAGCACTGATGGCCGAGAGAACCTATTATGTGCGGCCGTACACGGTCTCCGGCGTTGGGAGCTGGAGTCCCGCGCTGAGGGGTCAACCGAAGCCCAAACGGGCCATTCATACCATCGCACGCTGTCCCGCTCTCTACGAGGGGTGGGGGCTGACCAGGACGCTACTCCCTACGGTCGAGATCGACGGGCCGACCCGCCTGCGGTTGATTGCGGACGGCCGCTGGTGGGATTGCAGGCGCTGCCGGCGCTGAGAGCTGGGGGAGATCGCGGCCGCCGCTGACGGGGGACTCGCCGCTGCGCCGGCCAAAGGGGCAAATGTGACCGAACTCGATAAGAGTATGGAGCGGCCGGTCTATAGCCCGGTCTGCGATATGTGTCGCCACCTCGGCAGTTATGACCCGATGGCCGAGCGCCAGAACTGCGCGGCCTTCCCTGATGGCATCCCTGATGAAATCTGGCTTGGCAGGAACAAGCACAAGGCTGCATATCCGGGAGACCACGGGATCCGGTTCGAGCCACATCCCGACGCTACGCCCGAGGTGCTGCGCAGGGAGGGGTTGATGGAAGCGACCAAACGAGGCCGCAGGCGCCGCGCCGGACCCTCGCGAAGATCGGACGTAAGCGGACGTTTCGGAGATCGCTAGGTTAGTCAGGGCGTCGGCGATTGGCAGGCCGCTGGCGCTGAGTGGCGCGGGGCTCGAGGCGTTCGGCCACTAAACGCATCGCTTTTTTTGTCACCCGGTCCGGCACCTCCCTCTCCATGACGCGGGCCTGCTCCGCCAACTCCGACATGTGCCTGTTCACGGATGCCCTATCTTCTTCGGTCGCCCGCAGGCGCGGCAGAACCGGGGCCAGTTGGGCCCAAAGAAACGCCTGTGGGAGCGAGCGGCGCAACCACATGGAGCGCCGTTCCTCGACGTAGCGACTCAGCAAATCGGGCTCCTCCTGAGCGCGTCGCACGAGCATCGCCAGGGCCTTGGGCGTGATAGATCGCGGGGAGTCAGAGGGATACGTGGCAGCCCACTTGGGGAGCAGGCGGGTCCAGGGAACGTCATCGAGCTTCTCAGGTTGGCCGCTGAGGACCGACACCAGCTTTACGCAGTGATCCATCACGAACGCCAGGGCCCGGTACTGCCGCTCTTCGTTAAAGGCGCTGTCGGCTCGTCGGCGGGTAACCTTCGCTGTCGCCTTCCTCGGTTGGTGTGACGGCGACTCACCGCCCCACGCCACAGTCATCGCGGGGAGACACGCTGCGAGGAAGCGGACGAAGGCTTCGGCTTCCTCTCGGTAGCACGGAAGCTCTCTGAACAGCACGTCATCGACTTCGGCCGCAGAACTGCACGCCTCAAGCGCATCCCCGAACGCCTTATCCAGCCGATCTCTCTCAGCAGGTGGAACATCGGCCGGGAGTTTGTATTTCCTCCGGAGCGCGCTCCATATCCCGTCCTTCTGCTGCTCGGCATACTCCGCCAGGTCAGATCGCATTCCTCGCCCCTTGCCGGGTGGGGAACAACTCGTTCCCCTCTCCGGCAATGGCATATGTTGCCATAAGCGCGCACACCCTGTCAAGGAGAAGAAGGCATGAGCACGATGGAGAGCAGCGTAGCAACACTCAGCGTGGAAGAAGCGGGCGCCCTGCTGGGCATTTCTCGAGGCCTGGCATTCCGACTCGCGAGGGAGGGGAAGATTCCGACTCTGCGTCTCGGGAAGAGGCTCCGCGTTTGCCGCCCGGCGCTCGAGAAGATGCTAACCGACCCGTCGCGGCCTGCTCCTCGCCGCAAGCGAGCGGCAGCATGACAATGACCGCGCGGCCATCGCCCCCCACAAGGACCCGTCGTGTAGCCCCACGATGGCGGGTCGTCCGCGTGCGCGGCCGCGTCGTCGGCATCGTCCGAACATGGGGCGAGGGGATCGACGGCGACCTCGCCCTTGTTCGCGTCGTCAACGGTCGGCGCCATCAGCTTTAGCATCCGCCGGCCTGGGCCATCGCGGTCGAGGCGCTGGAGGCGGCCCGGGCGGCAGGGACAGAAAGGGTCGTAATCGTCGACCGAGCTGAACGCCTTGAGTGGTGGGCCGACCTCGACGACTTCGAGCGACAAGGCTTCGAGGTGGACTTCGGTCATGGGCGGCAAGTCGGGTTGGGGTTGGAATGGTGGTCGCGCCGACCACTGAGGGCGGAAGAGCTGGCGGCGATGCTCGGGAGGCGGCCGCGGTGATTGCTGTTGCCCAACTGCCAGCGCCTCGACCGGTCTTATTGGCGGCCGCCCTGCACCATTACGAGCATGATGGGTGGTTCCCGGTCCCCGGAGCGGCGGGGAAGAAGCCGGCGCTCCGCGAGTATGGGAGTTGGGCAAGCCTGGCGAAGAGAGGCAATCGGCCGGACTGGCCGGAGATAGAGCGCACGTTCGTCGGTGACCGCGTGGTAGGTATCGGGCATCTCATCGTCGCCGGTTTCTGTGCGGTGGACGTGGACGGGGAACCGGGAGAGGCAGTCCTGAGAGTGGGGCCCGCGCCAGAGACGCCGGAGGTATCTACCTATCGCGGGCGCCACATGTACTTCCGCGGTGCGCGGAACCTTCCGTCATTCGCCAAGCTCGGCGAGAAGATCCAACTGCTCGGCCCCGGGCACTACGCGGAGCTCCCGCCGACGAACGGCAAAGTCTGGGCGCGCCACCTCACCGGAGAACTGCCCCGATTGCCACGTCACCTGCGCGCACTTGTTGGCCAGGAGCGAACCACAACCGCAACCGCGAAGACGGCCGCCATCACTGACACGGAGGCCGAGCTTGCCGCGTGGCGGGAGGTGCTGGGCGAACTCGGTGGCAGCGGACCGTGGCGCGGTCGGTGTCCAATTCACGAGGATGGGCGGACGAGCTTCTCGGTCTTCCGCGGGCAGAGTGATGGCAGGCTGATTGGGCGATGTCACGCGGGATGTGGCGCCTGGACGCTACGCCGCCTCCGACGCCGACTCGGAAACCGTCTCGTCGGCCAGTACCGAGCGGCACAGGACGCCATAACCTCTCTCGGCGATGAGATCGATCGGCCGATGCGTGATGCGCTCCGATGGCTGATAGCGCAGGCCGAGGATCATAATCTGTCACTCGCGGATCCGCAGGGCATCGGTGCTTCCTACCGTCAACTTGCGGCCGCGACCGGATTGGAGCAGGTCGGCGACGATCGCCGCCTCAGTAACCGCGGGCGCTCCGTTATGCGCCTGCTGGAGGCGCTACGCGCCTTGGGCGTCGCGGTAACTGTCGGCCAGCAGTGGACCCCTGACGGCGGAAAGGGCGCGCCGACCCGCTTGCGGCTTCCTGCGGCCTGGCTGGCAGCATCTGGGAGCATACGGGGTGGTGTGACATTAGGAGACGCGGAGCAGTGACAATAGGAGGCACCTTCCTAATGTCACAGGGATGTCTGGGGCCATGCCGGGCCGGGAGCGGCGCCGATCGGCCGGGGAATGCGGAGCTATGAGTACCACACCCCGCGGGAATGGCGACCTCGGAATGCTCCTCGCAGCCTTCGACGCCTTCTGTGCGCGGGCCCGGCAACGGCTTGTTGACGGTCACCAGGTCTATCGCGACCAGTGGCGTCGGCGTGATAACCTGGCGGCGCTGCAGGAAGAGAGCGCGGACGCCCTCGTCTACGGGTTCTTCGATTGGCTGAAAGCGCAGGCGCGACGCAATCAGCGGGAGGAGGTGAGCGAGGGATGACCCGCATCTATCCCGTCTTTGCTGGCGACCAGATAACGATCCCTGCCGAGCGGTATTGTCGGAGCTGTGCCGACTGCCAGGACATCCTGCGGGAGGGCTTTGCCCCTGGCCCAACCGGGACGCCAGAGCTGCAGATATGGCCGGCGGGCTGGTGGTGCTCGAAGCGGGGGCGTCGGACCGAGGAGGTCGGATGCTGCGAGGAGTTCAGGCCCGGCAAGCAGGCCGGGCCGCGGGTGGTAACTACATGACACGGAGGCGGAGATGCGAAAGGATCTGAGGTATGCACGGAGGCCCGATCCGATGAGGCGGGCGAGTTTGGCGGCTGAGATTGACGATCTGCAGGGGAGAGAGCGGCGGCTGCTGGCGGACCGCCGGGAGGCCGAGCTGCACCTGAAGGCTTGCCTGGATGAGACTGAGCGGATCGAGAAAGAGCAAAGGCTGGACCTCGCGCAGCTCGCCGCGCTGAACGCGGACGCCCGGGAGTTCGGCGGTTCCCTGCCGGATCCCGAGGCTGAGAAGGAGAGAGTCGCCCTGCAAGAGCGTTTCGGGCGCCCGGGCAGGATCGCGGAATCGCTGACGGCGGCTGTGGAGCGCGCGAGCAGTGAACTCACACAGGTGCGCGAGCAGCGCAAGCAACTTGAGAGCGATCTCCTCAAGGAGGAGGCCGCCGCGAAGGAGCTTGACGAGTATGAGCTGGCGCAACTCCGCGAGCGGGCGGCCGCGAACCAGGTGCTCTCGCCAGTGGAGAAGGAAAGCTTGGCGCGGGCCGGCTAGCGCCTCCTGGGGACGTCCTTCCTGCCGCTTAGGCGGTCCATCCACGGGGAGGGCGTCCCCCCTCGAGCGCTGCCGGGGGCCGTGCTGGCCGCCTGGATAGCTGCGCATAGCTGCGCAATCTGAGGGTGATGAGAGATGCCGAAACTGTCGCCGGAAAAAGAGCAGGCAGTCGAGGAACGCCGGTGGAAAATCTGGCGGCTCCGCGTTGTGCGCAAGGCCGATCTCACCGAGATCGTCAAGTTGCTGGGCGTCTCTCGGCGCACTGTCGTGTCGGACTTGGCAGTGATGCGCGATGTCCGGCTCGAGCACATCCGCCTGGCTGTCGCCGAGCAGCAAGCGACCATTGACGCGGCCATTGAGGTCGCCGAGTCATGCGACGCGGTTGTTCGGCAGGCATGGACCGACCTGGAGGCCGCCGACAAGGGCTCCTTCGCCCGGGCGAAGTTCCTCAACACCATCCTCAACGCCGTTCGCTGGAAGATCGAAGTGCTGCAGGCTGTCGGTCTGTTGCCCAGGCAGCCCGACGAGATGATTCTGACCGAAGGGAGCGGCATCAGGGACCTGAGCGACCAGGAAGGGGATAAGCTCCTTGCGATGCTCAAGATCCTCGTTCGGGAGGGAACGTCGCTTGAGGACTTCGAGCGGCAAGTCCGCAGAGACGCGCGAACGGAACGCCGGCGCGTCACGCGCCAGATAGCGGCGGGCAATGAGACTGCCTGAGCGGCTGAGCGCGCGGAGGTCAGCCCGGGCCGCTGGCCGACGCGTTCTCTGCCATGCCTGAGCGCACTGGGCAGCGGTAGCGTGGCGGTTCGAGGCTAGGTGCACCCATAGTGCAGGCCCGGCACAAAGCGCGATCCTGGGGCATCGTCGTGCGAAAAGCGGAGGTGGCTGAGATGAGAGGGCTTGGCTGGTGGCGACGGCGACCCAGAGTGGAGCTGGCAGTAGACTTGACGGACCCGGACGCGGTCCTGGTCGAGTTGCTGGCATCGCTGCCTGGCAGCACGCTTCGGGCAGTCCTTTGGGATGGCCTCATGGCGAACCGGAATCCCAACCCGCCCGACGATATCGCGGCCGCGCGGGGCCAGCGGATGGTTGACTTCGTGATAGAGGCCGCCAGGCTCCGGCCCGAGCTGCTGGTGCACTTCGGGGACGTCACACGATTCCTCGTAGCGTGGGCCGACAAGAGCGACGAGGCGCGGGCGCGCATGTAGCGGCGCGCGCCGGCAGATCGGGAGCTGAGATGCTGACGGGAAAGACTCAGGGCAAGTTCGGATTGCGCATGGTGGGATACCCGCAACTGGTGCGGGAGCTGCGAAAGCTGGGGGCTCCCAACGGGCGCATAGTGGCCGCGGCGACTCAGGCCATGATTGAGATCGTCGAGGACCTCTTGGGGCGCGCCATGCGCGAGGCGCCGCTCGACGAGGGAACGCTGCGGGCGAGCGGCACGGCCGCGGTCTTCGTCGACGGCAAGCGGGTCTCCGGATCCGTTGCGCCATCGGCGGTGCAGCCGATCGGGGGCCCGAAGATCCATGTCGACGTGCACCGGGACGTGGAGTCACTCGCCGCGCAGAGCCCGAAGAAGGGCGGAGGCGTCGAAGGCATCGTCGGCTTCAACACGCCCTACGCGTTGAAGCAGCACGAGCGCACCGACTTCAACCACCCAAAGGGCGGTAAGGCCAAGTACCTCGAGGACCCGCTCAAGGAGAATGCCGATCGCTACGGCAAGCTCCTGGAGCAGCGAACGAGAGAGGCGCTCAAGTAAGCGCCTCGATCGGAGACTGAGATGACTGTAGGTGAAGTCGTCGCACATCTGAAGGTGGACATCAGCGGTCTGCGCTCTGGCCTGCAGCGGGCGAACGCGCTGCTGGAACA
>Ga0315291_10003859_pt1 | contig 19256 bp, 17 predicted proteins | sample YL17G12_20_MG_FD_203070 | JGI IMG/M metagenome (GOLD analysis project Ga0315291, IMG submission 203070) | Sediment microbial communities from Yellowstone Lake, YNP, Wyoming, USA - YL17G12_20 | ecosystem: Environmental > Aquatic > Freshwater > Lake > Sediment | place: USA: Wyoming | collected...
CCAAGGCTCTGGTGTTTGACATCTGTTCGCTCAAGACTCCTCTGATCGCATCCATAGAACGCGCCCAGGCCAAAGGCCTAGCGATTGGTTCGGTGCATCCGATGTTCGGCCCCAATGTTGACGTCCTCGCCGGCAGCAATATCGTGCTCTGCGACCACGGCAATGCGGCCACTCTGGGGCGGCTGCGCAGCCTTTTTTCCATGACCACAGCTAATCTGCACACGGTACCGCTGGCCAAGCATGATCGCCTTATGGGCTATGTGCTTGGTCTATCGCATCTGACCAACTTGGTTTTTGCGGAGGCCCTAACGCGTAGCGGTGAAGGCTTTAGCGAATTAAATCAGGTTACATCCACGACGTTTCAATCACAACTGCGCCTTGCCTTGCCGGTAGTGCACGAAAATGAGCACCTGTATTATGAAATTCAAGTGGAGAACAGCTTCACACCACAACTGCTGCATTTGTTGCAGACAGCACTGCAAAGGTACGGCGCGGCGATCAGCAACCGCGACGAGGCAGCATTTTGCCAGCTCATGACCGCAGCAAGGGGCTATTTCAGCGATGCCGCTGCACCCCCGAGCGCAGCAGCTCCTATAGCCGTTCCCCGCGCATAATGCCCGATATCACAAACGCCATTTCCAAAGCCTGGCTGTAGTTCAGGCGTGGATCACAAAACGTCTCGTAATGACGCGTCAGATCCTCTTCACCTAATCCGGCTGCGCCGCCGATACATTCGGTGACGTCTTCGCCGGTCATTTCGAAATGCACGCCGCCCAAGCGTCCGCCGAGTTCCCGATGGATGCTAAAGCAGTCGCGCAGCTCGCCGAGAATCGCATTGAAGTCACGGGTCTTAACGCCATCTTTGGTTTTAATGATATTGCCGTGCATGGGGTCAGAACTCCATAAAACCCGCAGGTTTTGCCGCCTGACCGCGGCAACTGCCGCTGGCAAATAGGTGGCAACCTTGCCGTCACCAAACCGGGTGATGATGGTAAGCCGACCAGCTTCGTTGCTCGGGTTGAGCGCTTTGAGCAACTGGGCCATTTCCTCAGGGTCTGCCGATGGCCCCCATTTGATGCCGATAGGGTTCGCGATACCGCGAAAGTATTCAATGTGTGCACCGCTGATCTCGCGCGTCCGGTCACCGATCCAAAGCATATGTGCGCCGAGATTATAGTGACGACCGGAGGCCGACCAGGGACGGGTCATGGCCTCCTCAAAGCCGAGTAGCAGACCCTCGTGAGAGGTAAAGAAGTCGACCGTTCCGAGGCGTTCCTCACGGATCCCACCAAACGAGGCCATGAAGGCGACGGCATCCTGGATATTGGCGACGACTTGGCCGTAGCGCTCGCGCTGCGAGCTTTTGTCGACAAAGCTGAGGTCCCAATTCTGCGGGTGATGCAGATCAGCGAAACCACCAGTGATCATGGCGCGCAGGTAGTTGAGCGTCATCGAGGCCGAGTAATAGCTCTGCAGCAGGCGGTTTGGATCAGCCTTGCGGCCGTTGGCATCGGGCTCAAATGAATTGATGTTGTCGCCGCGAAAAACCGGCAGCGTCACCCCACCGACGACCTCGGTGGCGACCGAACGGGGCTTAGCGTACTGGCCGGCAATGCGTCCGACGCGGATGACGGGCTGGCGCGCGCCGTAGGCTAAAACCACTGACATTTGCAGTAAAATCTTTAGCTTACTGGTTATGGCCTCCGGCGTGCAGTCCTGGAAGCGCTCGGCACAGTCGCCGCCTTGGAGCAGAAAGCGCTCACCGGCAGCCGCTTCAGCGAGTTGCCGGCGCAGATTGTCGACTTCGCCAACAAACACCAAGGGCGGATACCCCCGAATGGTTTCGAGCGCCGCAGCAAGAGCCTGCGCATCTTCATAGTGCGGCTGCTGCTGGATCGGCTTGGCTCGCCAAGAGCTTGGCGTCCAAGGTGCAGAGTGATTCCAGGGGGCTGGAGTAAAGTTTGAACTCTGATGGTCGCCCATTTGCACTTCCTGAGCGGTTAAAAAAAGCGTAGCGTTAGCCTTATACACCTCGCAGGCGGGCAAGCGCCACCGCCTTCACTGCACCGGAGTTTCTGCCTCTTTGAGTCTAGAGCCCTTAATCCGCAATGTCGCCCTCGTCGCTTTCACCCTAGCCTCGGTGCTGTACCTATTTACCGTCCAGGAAAGTGAGCGGGTGTCTCAGGCGGCCAAGGCGGCCTTTGCCAGCTTTGTGGTTGCCACCCTGGCTATCACCACCGCTGCGCTGATGCAGCTGCAAGGGGTGCAACCCTTGACGCTAAGCGCCCTGTTACTCAGCGCGACCATCGGTTGGCTTACCGTGATCGGCCACCTGCGCTTCAAAATGCGCCTGCTTGGAACCTTTGTCGCACCACTGGCCACCTTGATCCTGCTGCTACAGTTTTTCTTCACACCTGGACAGGCAATAGCCACGGAGGATCGCGCATCGGAACTGCTGATCACCTGCCACGTCGTGATGGCCATACTTGGCCAAGCCTTTACAATCATTGCCTGCGCGGTCTCAATCCTATATTTGTGGCAACAAAATTTGCTGAAAAAAAGGCGATTGAACCAATTAGCCCAGCACCTCCCCGCCATCGACCGAGTCGACCGTCTGCTCCTCCTCAGCTTGTGGAGCGGCTTTATATTCATCACGCTAGGACTGCTCACTGGGGCGATCTATACCCAACTCTACTCACCTCCAGACTCTATGCGGCTCAGCGCAAAGGTGATTTGGGCCACCGCCGTGTGGCTATGGTACCTCGCCACGCTCCTAGCAAAGAATGTCTTCGGCCGTCCTTCCAAACGCATCGCCCAAATGTGCCTGGCCGGATTTATCCTCATGGCCGTTAGCTACTTCGGTATGGGGTTTCTGCGCTCGGGAGGTCCCTAGTTTTGCACAACGAACCGGTGTTCTTCCTTCTTGGTGCCAACCATGTTACCGCGCCAATGGCGGTGCGCGAGCTGCTGTATATCAACGAGGATTCGCTCGCCGCCTTCTTGCCGCAGGTGCGGCGCCGCTTCGGCTTGCTCGAGCTCGTCGTACTGTCGACCTGCAACCGCTTCGAGCTGATGGGGGTCGCACCGGCCTCACCAGACCTGACCGCACAGCTGCACGATGCCTTTTTCGCCCTGCATCGCCACCACGGCACCCTGCACCAAACCTATTCCGATGATGACCTGCGTCAAAGCCTCTATCTGCACTTCGGCACCAACGCCGTACGCCACCTCTACCGCGTTGCCGCGAGCCTCGACTCGCTGGTGCTGGGAGAAACACAGATCACCGGTCAGTTCAAAGACGCCCTGGCCCTAGCAACGCGCCTAGAAACCCTCGGCCCGACCGTTCGCCGTATCGGCCAAGAGGCCCTAGCTACCGCCAAGAAGGTGCGCAACCAGACGGCCATCGGCAAAAAGCACGTCAGCATCGGCCACGCCGCCCTCGACCTCGCCAAGAAGGTGTTCGGCGACTTGAGCGCCCACAAATTCTTGGTCGTCGGAGCCGGCGAAATGGCCACAGTCACGGCTAAATACATCATGGACTATAAACCGCGCGGTCTTTATATCGCCAATCGCAGCGCCGCCAACGCCAGAAAACTAACCGAGCAACTCGGAGCCGGCGAAATCTTTGGCATGGAAGAGCTACCAGCATTGCTGCTCGCAGCCGACGTGGTCATCAGCGCGACTTCGGCTCCCGGGATAGTCCTCGACCTAGCGACCCTGCAACGCGCTCACGCTGCCCGCCGCGGCCGTCCATTAATCCTCCTCGACATCGCCATGCCCCGCGACATCGATCCAGCGGCTGGCCAGCTCGAAGACGTCTATTTGTTTGATATCGACGACCTGAAGCAGGTCACCTCCGCCAATCTCGAGGAGCGACGCAAAGCCGCAGAGGAGGCCGAGGTCTTCATCGACCGGGGGGTGGAACAGTTTGAGGCCTGGCAGCGCACTTCGGACATTAAGCCAATGTTGGCAGCCTTTCGCACCTATCTCGAGCAACTCACCCAACGCGAAGGGGCAAAGACCTTTAGTAAAGAAATCTTCAAAGACCTGTCCGCCAAGCAGCTAGAAGCCCTCCAAGGCCTACTCACTGCCGTCGCCAGCAAGATCAGCGCCGATGCCGCGCGCCACGTGCTGGCGCCGCCGCCAGGCTTTGCCCAGGACCAGTTAGCCACCGCACTGCAAGCGCTGTTTCTCGATGAACAGATCCTGCAAAAGAAGGATACTGCGTGAGCCTCGCACCTACGTCGCTAAACCCACCACCATGCAAGTCGGCAACCATCGCCACGCGCGGCAGCGCCTTAGCGCTGTGGCAGGCACAGTTTGTCAAAAGCCTGCTCGCGGCCAAAGGCTTAGCCAGCGAGCCCCTGGTTTTGAAGACCACCGGGGACCGGGTGCAAGACCGCTTCCTCCACGAGATCGGCGGCAAGGGCCTCTTCGTTAAAGAGCTGGAAGAAGCTCTGCTCGACGGCCGCGCTGACTTTGCCGTTCATAGTTTAAAGGACATGCCTGCGGTGGTGCAGCCGCCGTTTACCCTTAGTGCCATCTTGCCACGGCATGCCGCAACCGATGTGTTGATTTTGCGCCATGACGTTCAGGCTCGGCTCAAAGCGCCACCTGAGCTAAGTGCCGCCGATGCCGCCGGGCTTGGATCCCTCACAGTCGGTACTGGCAGTCTGCGGCGGCAAGCCATCTTGAAGCGCGCTGCACCAGCATGGACTTGCATCGGCGTCCGCGGCAACGTCGACACTCGCCTGCGCAAACTTGCGGCGGGAGAATGGGAGGCCCTGATTTTAGCCGAGGCCTCACTCGATCGCCTGGCGATTGACGGGGTGTCACGCCACCGGCTCATGCCAGATTGGTTTATACCCTGTGCTGGCCAGGGTGCTCTTGCTCTAGAGGCACTGGGGCACCATGCCTTGAGCCCGTGGCTCAAGGACCTCGGCTGCGCTGAAACGACGCTGGCAGTAACCATTGAACGCAGCGTCCTAGCCCGCTTAGGCGGCGATTGTACTATGCCCTTTGGATGCTTAGCGCGGCGCAAGGACGCTGCTACCTTCGAAGCATCGGCGGCGATCTACGGTCCAAATGGTGACATCGCCACGGCTTACCATCAAGCGCCCTTAGGGGACCTGACGTCCCAAGACACCAAGGCCTTTGTCAGCGAGATGCTGCGACAGCTGCGCGCCAGTGGTGCCGCTGCCGTGCTATTGGCCTTGGGTATCAAGACTCCAGTTCAATGGACTTAACGGTGAACCGGGGTCCTAGCCAGCGGGTCCTGATCTGGACCAAGGCCCGCAAGGACTGGGTCGAAGAGGAACGCTTGCTTGCGCCACAGCTACAACCAGGCTGGCAGCTCATGCATATCCCTTGCATTGAAATAGAGCCGGTGCCGCTGATTGTTCCACCACAAACTCCTGACTACGTCGTGGTGACCAGCGCGAATGCCGCACGAAGAGCTGCAGCGGACCAAAGCATGAAGCAGGCGATGCGCGCGGCTAAACAAGTATACACCCACGGCGCAAAAACGGCCCAGGTGCTCCGAGCTCTTGGCATCGACGCAACCCTGGTGAGTTCGGCACAGACCGCCGAAGATCTGTGCGCTTGGATCGGACAAAACCTGCAACGCCCAGCACAGATCTGGCTACCGACCGCTGCCCAACCCGCCTTCGATATGGCCGCTGGCCTCGCTGCGCGCGGCTTTAGCACCACGGTATTACCTTGCTATAAGACGGTGAGCGCGGCGAAACAAGCAAATGGAGACCGGTTTACCTCAGCACTTGTGGTGCAGCTTTGCCAAAGTCTTAGCGGCGTCGTCTGCTTTGCTAGTCCCTCGGCGGTTGCAGGATTCGCTGCCGTATTTGCACCAACCAAAGATACTCTTGGCGCCTCACTTCATGCCTGCGTCATCGGACCGACCACAGCTGCTGCCGCTGCGCCGTATTTCACCCACGTCACCGCGGCAGCGGCAGCCAGAATTGACGCCTTAGCGGCTATGGCCTTAAGTTTGACACTGTAACCTTTCAGGCGAAGATCAATCTGGCGCGTCGCGCCCACTATTATTCGACGGGCCTTAAATACGGAAAACTAAACACGCGGGCCTTATAACCATCGCCTTCGTTGGGCCGATACATCTGTGATTTTGACGTTAGCCCCCAACTCTCCGCAGTGAGCGGCAGGCGTAGCGCCATACTGGTGCCAGGAGCTTTAATCCAAGCCACCAGATAGGCCTGGTCGGGGCGAAAGGGCGGGGCCGCCAGCCACACTTCCACCATCGATGCTGGCAGACTTGCGGCTAGTGTTGGTTGGCCGGCGCCGTAGCGCCGCAGCTCGTAGCGTAAATTGGCCTGCCACGCCAACTTCTCGTAACGGTGGCTAACATCTAAAACTCTGACTTCATAACTTGAGGCCGTCTCACAGGCATAGAGACTGTGCAGTTCATTATCTCGGTCCAAGTAGGTGCAGGTCGACCCAGGAGTGCGCACGACCATCTTGCTAACCTGCGGTGGCTCTTCAAACAGCGCATCTACATAGCTGCAAGAGGCGCAGGCTAACAGTGCAATACACTGAAATAATTTAATTATTTTAATTTTTTTCATAATCCACCAATAATTACTTGGCACCTGTACGCAACAGGGCTTTTATTTATCGGCGGTCTGCAGCAAATGCTGAGGATTTTCTTTGCCTAACACCCTTGCGTGGTAACACTCTGGAGGAGGCCCAAGACAAAAATATACCAGTTTAGCTCGGCAACGCCGGTAATTGCCTGGAAGGCCGGTCAATTTGGCGGCTTTTTGCCAGATTTTGTACGAATTAAACGAAGCCACCACTTTGGAATAAGTCTTGCAGCATGGCCTTCTGAGACTCACCTGTACGGAGGCACCGCATGTCCACTTTGTCTTATTTGCTGACGACACTAGCCTTAGCCGCTGTGAGTACAGCGCTGGCTAAAGCCGACACGCCCGATGCTAGGCAAATCGGCATCACAGCCGTCGATTACCGCGGCAGCGGCTGCCCTGATGGCAGCATTGCCACCAATTTAGCCGCCGATGCTCAAGCGATCACGCTGATATTCAGCAGCTTCTCTGTCGACACCTCGACCAGAGGTGGCCGTCCCATGCGCAAGGTTTGCGCTATAAATATCACCCTTGGCACCGCACCGGGCTGGCAGTTTACGCTTTTTGGCGTCGACCTTCGCGGCTATGCCAGCTTGCAAGCTGGTAGCGTAGGCGTGCAACGAATCGTCCATTCTTTTGGTCGCGGCACGGATAAGGCCATCGGGCGACAGCGGCTCGTTGGACCATTTGACAATAATTTCATGAACCACTCTGATCTTCCGCTCGCAGATCTCGAGTGGTCACCATGCGACCATGCTCGATCCCATAAATTCAAGCTGCAGGCTGCAATCGTCGTACGTCCTAAGCATGGTTTTCAAGATAACGACGGCGAATTAGACCCACAAAAAATCGCTGGTCCACAGTTTCCTTTTGGCTACATGACACTAGATTCGCTCGATGGCGGTCTAGTGCACACCTACCAAGTGGCTTGGCGACGCTGTAATCCGTAAGATTTAGAATCCCTCATGAGCTTTAGGAATCATTGCCATTGCCCGCTCGGCCATTGCCGTGATGGTCAAGCTCGGATTAACGCCTAGGTTGGCGGGAATCGCCGCCCCTCCTAAAACATACAGCCCAGGATAGTGATGAATCCTGTGCGCATGATCGATCACGCCGCTTGCGGCCGTTTCACCCATAGGACAGCCGCCAAGTATATGCGCGGTCAGCGGTATTCCCAGTATTTCACTGATGGATGAGGCATCAATACCACCGGTGAGTTCAGCCGCCTTTTTTACAAATTCGACTCCCTGCGGCAGCAACGTCGGGGGCTTCTGGCTGCCACCGAAGTCGGCAACCAACTTGCTCCCAAAGGGCCAAATGAGGCGCCGCGCTAAACGAAAGCGCATCGTGCTGTCTACCGACTGCATGACCAAAATGATGACGGACTCGATCGCAAATCGCCAGGGTAGCCAACTCCTCACAACCTTGAGCGGATTTTTAACGATCACCAACATTAGGCGAGCAAGGCGTCCCCAGACCGTGGCGCCCGTCGCCAATGGTGCGACGAGTAGGCCGATGGCATCGGAGCCTGCGGGGTAGCGGACGGCTTCGATACTGGTATAGGCATCTGGATGCACGCTAGCGGCGATAGCCACACCGCGAGACATCGGTTCGGCTGGCGACTCTATGCGAACGCCCAGGATCGACTCACTATTAGTGCGGACTCTATGACCTAAGGTATGGGACAAGTTGGGGAGGGTTTTAGTCATATTTCGGCAACTTAAAAGTAGGCGTACCGTGCCGATGACGCCCGCTGCAAATATGACATTTTTGCCTGTGTAGTGACTCTTACCACCAAGCAGACGGCCTGGCACCTGGGCATCCACCCGGTAGCCACCGCCTTGCAGAGGCGTGACATTGCTGACTTCGGTATCAGCACGCACCTCCACGCCGCCTTTCTCGGCAAAGTAAAGGTAGTTTTTCACCAATGTATTTTTTGCATTATGGCGGCACCCCACCATGCACCCTCCACACAAGGTGCAGCCGGAGCGTACTGGACCGCTGCCACCAAAATAGGGATCAGGCGCGCTCTGACCTGGCTCGCCGAAGTAAACCGCGACCTCAACCGGAGAAAAGGTATCGCCATAACCGAGAGCCGTAGCAGTCTGCTTTAAGAGACGGTCGGCAGGAAAATCCGTCGGCGCTCGAGCCACTCCAAGCATGCGCCTGGCGGTTTCATAGTGAGCACTAAGCGCGTCCGCCCAATCTGTTACACCGCTAAAACGCGGCCAGGACGGGCCGCGCAGAGTGCCCAGAGAAGGTTTGACCAGGGTGTTGGCATAAACAAGACTACCTCCACCGACGCCGGCTCCTGAGAGGATGGTCACGCCACGAAAAAAGTTCACCCGCATGATCCCACGCAGCCCAAACCACGGCGCAAAAAGGAACCGCCGAGCATTCCAGCTGGTCTTGGCAAAGTCTTGATCGCGAAAGCGGCTGCCAGCCTCAAGCACCAAAATCCGGTAGCCCTTCTCACTTAAGCGCAATGCGGCAACACTGCCACCAAAACCAGAACCGATGATAATATAGTCAAAAGCAGACATTTTTGCCTCATCCACAGCTCTGCCTGGATCATGCCGAGCAAACAGATTATTATTTTATCACCAAGCCCATCAAAACGCTGAGGCTCAGCGGATTTTTATATCATCTGCTTAAGCCTGGCTACGCCGCAGCGGCCCCAACATGGTATGAGCGACTCCAGCTGCTAGCACATTGCGAGGCGGAGGCGGCGAAAATACAATGGATTAAACCGGTGCGATCTGCCGATTCAAGACGCTCTCGCGCCGCGGTGCAGCCGCGATCGATGCACTGACCTTGGCCGCTAGCTGGCCGCATGCGCCCGAGACCTCAAGCCCCTTGCTATAACGCACGGGAGCGGCGACTGAACGGTCGGATAGATACTTTTGGAAGGTACGGATCTCATCATCGGACGGCCTTGCAAAGGGCATACCGGGATGACTATTAAACGGAATCAGGTTGACCTTAGCCCGCAGACCGTGCAGAAATTTGATCAGTTCCTTGGCCTCGCGCAGACCGCAGTTCTTATCCTTGATCAGGATATATTCGATGGTCAGCTTATCACCGCTATCTTTTTGGTAGTCTAGCAAGGCCGCCTTGAGTTCAGCCAAGGGGTAGCGACGATTGATCGGCATCAGCTCAGTGCGCAGTTCGTCTCGGGCGGCATGCAGCGAGACGGCAAGTGCGGCGCGCACGTCATGGGCAAGGGTGCGGATCTGGGGTACCAGGCCCGAGGTGGACACCGTGACATTGCGCACACTTAGACCAAAAGCATCTTTACCGCTCAGGCGGTTGACCGCTTGGACGACGTTAGCGTAATTGTCGAGCGGCTCACCCATTCCCATAAAGACTACATGCGAAATACGGCGGCCCTCGGGCTGCACGATTTGTTCGGCAATGGCGAACTGCGCTAGGATCTCAGCTGCACTGAGATGACGCACGAAGCCCAGCTTACCAGTCTGGCAGAAGGTGCATGCTAATTTGCATCCGACCTGGCTTGAAACACACAGACTGGTGCGGCCCTCGTAACGCAGGATCACCGCCTCGATCAGACCACGCTCGCTTTCAAGCAGAAGCTTAGTGGAACCATCGGCACCGGACATCTGGCTGTGCAACTTCGGCAATTGCCAGCACAGCTCGGTAGCCAGGCGCTGGCGCAGGCTGGTGGATAAATTGGACATGGCGGCCAAAGCAAACAACCGCTTGTTGTAGATCCAATCTTGTAACTGCTGGGCGCGGAAGACTGGCTCCCCCCAACTAAGCAACAAAGCCTTAAGATCCGCTGGATTAAGACTGAGAAAGGACGGCTGGGCGGCCACAGCAGCGGGAAGCGAAGGTTGCACCGTCATATTTTAAATCCGGAACAATGATAAGCTCATAAAGGAATAAGCTTATAAAGCATATCTCAATAAGTGTCAAACCTTAGCATCGCGTCATTATTTTAAATTTTTTACCTAACCTAGATAAGGGCCCTTCCAAAAATAAGGTGCCTTTATTTTTGGAAGGGCCCTTAGAGTTAGTTCGGTCGACGCGGCTTTTTCGCCCCCCCCCGGTCGCTGTGGTTCTGACTAGGTGCATTCGCAGCGCCACCGCTGCCTTCACGGCCCCGGCCCGCAGGCGACGGTGGTGTAGCCTCGTCACTCAATGCAGCCAATGCTTTAAAGTCAAGGTCCTCGCCCCAGCTGTCGGCTTCGTCTTCATCTGCGGCCTCACCTGGTTTAACCATCTCCAACTGCGCCACGGGCACGGTGAGCTGGCGGCCATCGGCGGTCTCGATCACCACCACTTGGTTGAGGATGTCGCCTTTAATAACATCACCGACGACACCGTCTTCCAAGGCCCGCACCCGCGTGCCGCGCGGGGGCAGTAGCCGCCTTAGCTCGGTGTAGAGATCGTTTTCATAGGTCAAACAGCAGAGTAAACGGCCGCAGCCGCCAGAGACCTTGCTCGGATTGAGAGCCAAATTCTGATTTTTGGCCATCTTGATCGACACTGGGACAAACTCGCGCAGAAAGCTCGAGCAGCAAAACTCCCGACCGCAGATACCCAGGCCGCCAACCAGCTTAGCCTCGTCGCGAGACCCCACCTGCTTGAGCTCAACTCTGGCCTTAAGACCAGACGCCAGCTCCTTGACTAGGCCACGAAAGTCGACTCGACCAGGCGCCGAAAAATAAACGATGACCTTACTACCGCCAAACTGCACTTCGGCCTCTAGAACCGACATCTTCAAACCGAGGCGTTCGCAGCGCTCACGCGCAAACTGTGCCGCCGCTGCTGGCGTCAACCTGCGCGTTTCATCAAGGTCCTTGATGCTCGCCGGTCGGATAATGGGCTTGAGTTCGCTTGTGCCGGCGCTACCGCCTTGGGCAAAGCGCACCACCGCCACCCGGGCTAGACTCGGGCCCCGCTCGGTATCGACGACGACGTCATCGCCGACACGCAGGTCGGATTCGCCCGCGGCGAAATCATAGATGCGCCCGGCCCGGCGAAACTGCACTCCAACAATATTAATTCCGTCCATATCCAAACTTCTCGTTTCAGGGGCGTTCGCTAAAGGCGATGGCCTCAGTCAAAAGTTGCGCGTTTAAAGGTACCTGCGCTCCACATACCAGCTTCCTTGCCTGACTAAGCAGGGTCCGCCGCTGCGCCAACTGCACCGGATTCAACCGCGCCGCAGGCTCAGTATGGCCCGCGTCCTGGGTCAACCCGAGCCGCTGCCGGTAGCTTTGATTGATAGCGATCTCCCACTCCTGCAGCATCTGCGCCGTCGTCAAACCGCTGGCCCGCACCAGCTGCTGCGACCACTCTAACACCTGCACCGCACTTGTGGCGGACAAAAGTCCGTTAAATTCCGCACGCCCGCCACCCTGACCAGCACTCAGCATAGCCCAGGCCACCCCCGGTGATAAGCCGGCCTGGCGCAGGCAAGCATCAAGCTCAGCGTCGGTGCTTAGCGGCATCTTTGCCGCGGCCAAACGTTGCGCTAACCAAGCCCTGCTTAGCATCAATGCCGGCGGTGTCACCGGCCAGCGCACACAACGCGACAACACCGTCGGCAGCATCGCCCCAGCGCGGCTGGTGCTCAGCAAGATACGCGCCCGCGCTGGCGGTTCTTCGAGGATTTTCAGCAGGCGATTGGCCGCATGCTTATTGAGTTGATCGGCTGCGACGATGACCACCAGGCGATGGCTGGAGCCCGCACCCGGATTGAGCTGCAGATGCTCCTGCAGCTGCTCTGCCGCGTCGATACGCAAGACTTCGACGCTACCATCAAGCCACAGAACTTCAGGGTGCACTCCGGCCAACAGCCAAAGACAACCACTGCAATGCCCGCAGGCTGTTTTTGTGGCACAAACATGCAAGGCCGCTAGCGCTGCTAACAGGCCCCTTTTACCGAGCCCAGGACGACCGGTCAGCAGCAATACGGCAGGCATGTTGCCACCGGCGAGCAATTCCGCCCAGGTCTTGATTAAATGGTCGTAGCCAATCAGCTGCGCCCAGTCACTAGGCTTCGCTAGGAGGTTTTCAGTTGCCACCAAAGCGTTCCTCCAATGCAACCCATGCTACCCCGAGCAGCTGCTCTGGGGTCAAGCTAGCGTCGAGGCGCACGCAGCGTCCTGGATTTGCTGCGAGCACGGTTAAAAAACCCTGCCGCATACGTTCATGCACCGCCGCTGGGGCCTGATCGAAGCGCTCCACCGTATCACCAATGGCATCATCCTTAGCGGTGCTCAGGCGCTGCTGCAAACGCACCGCGGCAAGCGCTACTGGACAATCAAGGATAAAGGTCAGATCCGGGACCTGGCCAGCCGTGGAAAAAGCGATCAACGCCTCTAAATCAGCAATCGGCAAACCACCAAGAGTGCCTTGATAGACGCGGGTAGAATCGGCAAAGCGGTCGCAGATGACCCATGCTCCGCGCGCCAAGGCCGGACGGATCAGGTACTCCAGATGCTGCGCCCGAGCGGCTGAGACCAGCAAGGCCTCGGCCGTAGGAGTCAGGCTTTCACCAGGCGGTGGCGACGCGAATAGTGCCCTGATCTGATCAGCGACTAGGGTACCACCTGGCTCCCGGGTGGTCACGACCTCGGCGCCACAGGCGCGGATCATCGCCGCAAGCGCAGCGGTGAAGACCGATTTACCGGCCCCTTCCGTGCCTTCGACGCTGACGAAGCGAGCTTGACCAAACAACGGAGCGATAAATCTAACCCCCAGACAATTTTGAATAAAGAGCCAAAGTTTAACAGTCTGCCCAGCCAAGGTCAAGTCCAGTGCAGGGTCAAGGCAGCGACTAAAAAGCCGCGCCAAAAGGGCCTTAGATGGATTTATTATCCAATATATTCATTCGGTTAAATTGACGACTAGGCATTCAGCCAAGGTCATTCACCCGGTCCGGACGCTCCGCCCTATACCTTCATTTTTTTGCTTTGCAGCCGATAGACTTAGAGGCCCTGGGCTTTACCCTCCCTAGAACGGATGCTATGTCAGACGAGCCACGCTACATTTTATCGAAGAAGATCGCCCGTGGCGGTATGGCCGAAATATTTCTCGGCAAGCAGATTGGTGAAGATGGATTCCAGCGCCTTTGTGCCATCAAGCGCATCCTCCCCCACTACACCAACGATCAAGAATTCATCCAAATGTTTCGCGACGAAGCGCACATTTGCAAGCGCCTGCAGCATGCCAATATCGTCCGTGTCGAGGGTTTTGAGGAAGTCGAGGGCTCCTATGCCATCATCATGGAATACGTCGACGGCGCCGACTTGCGCACCTTGCTCCACGCCGTAGAACAAGCCAAACGCCGCCTTCCGGTCCCCATGGCATGCTACATCATCGCCGAATCCGCCCGCGGCTTGCACTATGCCCATACTAAAATCGACGAGATCACCCAACAGGCCCTAGGCATCGTCCACCGTGATATCTCGCCGCAAAACCTATTAGTCAGCTTTGAGGGCGAGATCAAGGTCACCGACTTCGGTATTGCCGACGCCGAAAGCAAACTGACTGAAACGCGACCGGGGATCGTAAAAGGCAAATACAGCTATATGAGCCCAGAGCAGATCAGCGCCAAGCCGGTGGATTGTCGCACCGATGTTTTTGCGATGACCATCGTCCTTTGGGAAATGCTGGCGATGCGCCGGCTATTTCAAGGCGAAAACGAAGTAGACACCATTCAACGCGTGAAGAACTGTCGCATCGACGTCGACATCCGCACGATCAACCCTGAGGTTGACGAAGAACTCGACCTCATCTTAAAGAAAGGCCTCGCACGCGACCCGAAAAAACGCTACCGCACCGCCGCCGACTTCGAAAAAGACCTGCGCCGCTATATGAGCCGCCGCCATCCGGAATTCACCCCAGACGACCTCGGAAAATTCCTTAAAGAAACCATGGAAAGCCGGCGTTCGGAGTCAGCAGCTGAAATTAAGCGCACGCTAACTGAGACTAACCTAAGGCCAGGACGAAAATCAAAGAGCGCGCTACTCCCGACTCCTGCTGCAGCCGAGGCCACCCCATCAGCGCCGCTCACTCTGGCCACCAATAGTATGCCCCCCACCGGTGCTCAGCGCCCATTTAACCACACTGGCCTTTCGATGCCTGCTGCCAGGCCTCTGCTCCTCAATAATCCAGGACAAATACACCGGTCGGCGGCCGCTCAAGGCCTCAGGCCAGGCGGGCGCCCAGCCACTTCGCTTGGCAAGACCCTGGTCATGACTATAATAGTTGCGGCCGTCGCTCTGTATGCTGGTAAATCCGCACTGAAGTTGACCGCCCAAAGCGGTAAGCCGGCGACCTTCACCTTGCGCACCCAGCCCTCCCGGGTCCGCGTCATGATCGACAGCAAGCCGGTCAACCGCGGCCGGTATGTCCAAGCCTCGACAAAAAACCCGTTGCGCTTAACCCTGCCGCCTGGCGACCACGTACTCCTGGTGACACGACCAGGATATCAACCCATACGTTACCAGTTTAGTTTGGAGGAAGGCGAAAAAGAGACTAAGGACGACATTGTTTTAAAGGAGAAGACGCCGCTTGCTGCGCTCAAGGTCCGTCTCCGCACAGGAGAAAGGGGCGCAAAAATCAACATCGATCATGGTTTTTGGTCCGGCAAGCTGCACTCCGGTCAAACGGTAGCGGTGACACCTGACGTTTTGCCAAATAAGGCGTACAAAATACACATTACACCCGATGATGACCGGGAGTTCATCTGCAACTTTACCGCTAAGTCGACCTCCTGGCGTAGCCCTACCGAACTAATCATCGACATCAAAGCACGCAAGTGCACGGTGACCGGCTCATGAGGGGGTGGTAACGCCATGGGTCGCCACCCTTACAGGGAACCATTAATCTGGATCACCATCTGCGTTTGGACCGGCGTCGGCATCCTCGGCGTCACCCGCTTTAAATTCGCCGCGCGTTTAGCGCCGATCACCATCCAGCTAGAGTCCCAGCCGAAGACGATCCGCCTGAGTGTGGATAACGAGCGCTACGGCGGTGGTGCCTATATCGACACACCAATCAAGCTGCAGCTCAAAGCCGGGCGCCACCGAATGAAGATCGCGCGCGATGGCTTTGTCTCGCACATCGTCAGTATCGAAGGCCAAAGTGGCGACTTTTTTCGTATGGACAATGTCGTGCTGGCCCGAAGCCCAAGCACCCCGATGGCGAACGTACAAGTGGTGGCTGATGACGACCAAGCTCACTTTGACATCGATGATGGCTTGGTGCGCGGAGTGACTCCGTCCGATGCAACCGAAATGACTGCCGACCAAGTCCATCAGTTGACCCTTTATCCGCAATGGCCGAACAAGGACCAACGCCAGCGCTGCCGCTTCACCCCGGTCGTCGACCCCAGCGCGGATGGCGCACCTTTTAGGCTGCGGGTGCGCCTGAAAAACGGCAAATTCAAGGTCACCGGATGCGACCCTTCAAAGGCCTCTCAGCATCATTGAGAGGCTAAAATCTCTTTCTTTTCTCTGAGTTTTCGACTAGGGTGTCGCCTGCCGACCAATCGCCGCCGGGCCACGAGTGTAGAATTCAAAGATGTCCCCATTGATCACCCTGCGTGAGCACGACGCTTTCCTTGCCGCTCGCAAGGCTGGCCTGACCAGCATCGAATTATCGCTCGACTTGGATAAGTCTAGGTCTAAGGCCACTCTAGCCGAAGCGAGCTGGTGCCTGGGCGAGCAGACCTATCCCTATTTGGATAGCTGCAAAGCCAACACCGTCTACCACTGGTTAGACGGTGCTTTCGCAGTCGTCTCCCGCTTTAACAAGGGCTTAATCAAGCTCGTTCCGACGACCTGGGGCCCGCCAACCTTCCACATCGACGGCATCAAGATGTTGCCCACCGCGCACGTCTGTCCCTACGGCGATGCCGGGCGCAAAGTCGGCTTAATAGCTCCACTTGGTAAACAGATCCTAGATACCTGCGGTGGCTTGGGCTATTTCGCTGATTGGTGTATTAAAGGCGGAGCTAAACAAATAGTTTCGACAGAAAAAAACCCTGACGTCATCTGGCTGCGCAGCCTCAATCCATGGTCGCCAGCGGCGGTGGCGCCGCTGGAACTGCGGCAAGGCGATATTGCGCAAGACATTGCCGCCTTGGCCGCCAATTCCTTCGATGCGATTTTGCACGATCCGCCACGCTTCGGTATTGCTGGCGAGCTTTATTCCCAGGTGTTCTACGACCACTTGGCCAGAGTACTGCGGCGTAAAGGGGTCATATTCCACTACACTGGAGCACCAAATAAGTTAACCAGCAACCGTGACGTCCCAAATGAGGTCGCCCAGCGCCTAAAACGCTCAGGTTTTACGGTAGCGCTCGTTGGTGACGGCGTATTTGGCACGAAATAGCCGAAGGCAGCCTTGACGAACACCCGGCAAGACCGCTAGGCTACGCGGCGCAAGCCAACTACGCTGCATTGAGGCGCCGCATTGAGCATTCACTACCGGGAGCAGGGCAGCGCCCTCATCGTTTTGGGCAACACCTACCCCTACCGCGACCAATTGAAGGCCATGGGCGCCCGCTTTAGTGGTGCCGAAAAAGTCTGGCGGCTGCCGGTTTCAGCAGGAACATTGCGGCAAGTCGCTGAACTGTGCGCCGCCAGTGGCGGCGGCATCATTGGGGAGTCTTCGGAATTAGGGCCGAGGACGTCGCTTGCCGACCCGCCGGTGCTCGAGATGCAAACTTCCGCGCCGATGCCCTACACTGGTCCTGTGCCCGGACTAGACGGAGCCGAGGCGCCGCTGGTCCGTAGTTCTGTAGCGTCCAGCCTTGCTGCCAGTAGCGACTTAGACAGCCAGAGCCTGACCATACGCCAACTCATGGTGCGGCTTGAGCGCGCCATGACCATCGCCTTCCCGCAGTCGTTGTGGATCACCGGCGAAGTGCAAAACCTCAGTCGCAAAGGCTCGGGGATTTTTTTCGATTTAGCTGAGGGACGTGGAGATGGGCACGCTAACGCCACCATCACCATCAGGGCCATCATCTGGACCGGAACCCTGAGGGGTGTCGCTGCCTTGCGTGGCACGGAGGTGATCAACGAAGTACTCCAAGACGGGATGAAGATTCGCTGCCTGTGCCAAGTCCAACTCTATAAGGACCGAGGCAGCGTCTCACTTCTAGTCACCGATATCGACCCTAGCTATACCAAGGGCGCCTTGGCTCTGGCTCGAGAGCGGCTTTTAAAGGAGCTGCGCGCCAAAGGCTTGGACCAAACCAACAAGCGGCTGACGCTGCCGAGCTTCCCGTTGCGCCTGGGCTTGATCAGCGCCGATGCATCGCGGGCAAAATCAGATTTTTTAGATCAGTTGCAGACCCTTGCCTACCCTGGTGAGATTCTATACTGCGCCTGTATCATGCAAGGCGAGCAAGTACCTAAACAGGTGGTGGCCGCGTTAGTCCGCCTGCAGGCCGCCGGCTGTGATCTCATCGTCTTGACTAGAGGTGGTGGCAGCGCTGCAGATCTGCGCTGGTTTGACGCCGCCGAAATCGCCTATGCTATCGCCGCTGCCACCGTGCCGATCATCGCCGCCATCGGCCACCACGACGACGTCTGCGTCGCCGAAGAGGTCTGCCACCTGCGCCAGAAAACACCGACGGCAGCGGCGGATTACGTCGTCAGTCTGATTCTAGGGACGCTGGCCCGCATCGATAGCTTAGCCAACGACTTAGCCAAATCTTTAGACGGCCAGATCGACACCTTTCAGCGCCGCCTAGCCGCCGCCGCCGAGCGCCTGAGTACCACGGCGACCTTGTCGTTAGAAGTCAGAGCCAACCTACTCATGCAGCGGGTTCATCAATTACAGCGCAGTACCAACGAGCGCCTCGAAGCTCATGGCACGATATTGATGCAGCGCCATCACAGCTTGCAACGCTTGGCTCAAGACCAGGTAGGCCGCCGCACTGCCGAGGTGACTCAGCTGCAGCACTCGCTAGAACGCGGCACCGAACGCACCCTAGCCGCTAAATCGACCCACCTGCTCATGCTGGAAAGCCAGCTCGGCCGCCTCGACCCTAGTGGCTGGCTAGCCCAAGGCTGGACGCAGCTAACGGGTGCTTTTGGCCGCGTCCGGTCAGTCGCCCAAGTCGCGCCCTTTGACATTTTGAAAGCCCGCCTGAAAGATGGTTGGCTGGAGCTTCAAGTCACCCAATCAGAAACCACGACGAAAGCAAAGACCGCCGATGACCGAATCTAAGAAAAAAGGCGCCGCCGAACCTGCCGCTGAATCCGTCACCTATAAGATCATGCTAGGCGAAGTCGAAACAATCGTGCGCGAAGTCGCAGCGCCTGAGGTGGATCTCGACGAAATGGTCGACAAGGTCGAGCGCGGTTACCATCTGATCAAAGCCATGCGCGCTCGTCTGGGCACCACTAAACAGAAGGTAGAGCAGCTGCGCTTGGATTTTGAGTAAGGGCTTGGGTAATTTTGAAAAGGCGTCCTTTTGCCCTGCATCCTATTGACTTCGCGCATACGCTTGACGAGGGCTTCAACGGCAAGCCAGCAGCCAATTACCAGAGTGATCAGGCGGTCCTGATTTTGAGGCCTTGCTGACCGAGCAGGGCCGCTTGCCGATTGAGTGGGAGATGAGCGAAAAACTTGTCGACCAGGACCTTCGCCGCA